>Ga0209370_1000183_pt1 | contig 118446 bp, 108 predicted proteins | sample AgamicAtPrz_FD_187164 | JGI IMG/M metagenome (GOLD analysis project Ga0209370, IMG submission 187164) | Agave microbial communities from Guanajuato, Mexico - At.P.rz (SPAdes) (version 2) | ecosystem: Host-associated > Plants > Phyllosphere > Phylloplane/Leaf | place: Guanajuato, Mexico...
GGTGATCGACCTGAAGAAAAAGTCGATCACCATGGGTAAAGGGTGTTAAAAAGTGTTCATCATGTCCCCGAACACCTGTTCAGCATGTTCCCGGACCGTACAGTGGGAGAGGGTCGGGGTGAGGGCACCAGACCGCACAAGGCTAAAAACAAAACGGCAACCCTGCTGCCGTTTTTAATATCAGACCCCACTCCCCTACTGGCGCCGCTGCCAAATCCACAGCCCGGCAATCGCCAGCGCAAACAGGGCACCGAAGCCCACGCCGATGGCCACCACCGGCACGCCCACTTTAACCGCCAGCGAGTAGAGCCCCAGCATCAGCAGCATAGCGACGTTTTCGCCGAGGTTCTGTACCGCAATGGCGTTCCCCGCCCCGACGCTGTTTTTACCGCGCTCCTGCAATAGCGCATTCAGCGGCACCACGAAGAAGCCGCCGAACATGCCAATCAGCAACAGCAGCGCATAGGCGGGCAACAGCGTATGCTGGAGCGCAAAGAACAGCACCGCGACGCCAATCAAAATCCCGGCGGGCATACAGCGCGCCACGGTTTGCAGCGTAACCAGCTTCGCCGCCGCGCCGGCGCCCGCCACGATCCCCACCGCCACCATGGCGTTAAGATAGGTTGGCGTAGCGTTATCGGTAATGCCCAGCGCCGTCGGCACCCACAGCACCAGCAGGAAGCGCAGCGTAACCCCGGCCCCCCAGAACAGGCTGGTGCCCATCAGCGAGAAGCGGGTTTCGCCGCTGCGCCACAGCACGCGCACCGCGGTGAAGAAGCTGGCGGTCATCGGCCGGAATCGCCAGGATTGCCCCGGTCGGGCAGGCAGCAGGCGGGGAATAGAGAGGTTAGCCACCACCGCCCCCGCATACACCACGGCACAAACTCCCAGCGCCGCCAGAACATGCCAGTCGGCCAGCACGCCGCCGGCCACCGAGCCGAGGAGGATCGCCGCAATGGTAGAGGACTCCATCAACCCGTTGGCTTTTACCAGCTTATCGCCGGTGGTCAGCTCCCCCAGGATGCCGTATTTCGCCGGCGAATAGGCCGCCGCGCCAATGCCCACCAGCGTATAACCGATAAAGGGATTGACGCCAAAGCAGATGCTGGCCGCGCCGAGCAGCTTCAGGCCGTTGGCAAACATCATTACCCGGCCTTTCGGGAAGCTGTCCGCCACCTGCCCCACAAACGGGGCAAAAACGATGTAAGCGCCCACAAACACCATCTGCAGAACCGGCTGGCTCCAGTCGGGGTAATACTGCTCTTTTAACAGCGCCAGGGTGGCGAAGAGCAGCGCGTTATCGCCAAACGCCGACAGGAACTGGGCGGCGGTGACCGCCATCATCCCCTTCGACCACAGGGAGGTGTTAGTGTGTACTGACTTACCCATTTTGCTGCTCCGCCTGTTCAACCATCCCTTTGAGGGTGACGAAATCGGGTTTACCGCTGCCCAGCACCGGCAGCTGCTTCAGATAGCGGATATCGCGCGGCACCGCCAGCTCCGGAATGCCCTGCAGGCGAGCCTGCTGCAGAAGTGGTTCGCGCTTCAGCTCGCTGTCGGTGGTGAACAACACCAGCGCTTCGCCTTTGCTGGCGTCGCTTTTGATCACCGTCGCGTGGAGCTTATCGGCCGAGACCGACAGCGCCAGCTGCTCGACCATCTCAAGGGAGACCATTTCGCCGGCGATCTTCGCAAAGCGCTTCGCCCGGCCCTGGATTTGCACATAGCCCTGCTCGTCGAAGCGCACGATATCGCCGGTGTCGTACCAGCCCGGCTCCTGTTCGCCGTTCACGTTCTCAGCCGTCGGCGCTTCCAGCACGCCCGGATGCTCTACCCGCAGATAGCCGTTCATGATGTTGGGCCCTTTCAGCTGGAGCCGGCCGCCCTCTTCAATGCCAGGCACCGCCAGCAGGCGGGCATCCATCCCCGGCAGAATGCGCCCCACCGTGCCCGGCTTCGCCGACATCGGCACGTTAATAGAGACCACCGGCGCGCACTCGGTTACGCCGTAGCCCTCAAGGATGCGCAGGCCAAACTTATCCTGCCACAGCTGACGGGTGCTCTCCTGCAGCTTCTCCGCCCCGGCCACCACGTAGCGAACCTTGTGGAAATCATAGGGGTTAGCGAAGCGGGCATAGTTGCCGAGGAAGGTCGAGGTGCCGAAAATCACCGTGCAGTTCCGGTCGTAGGTCAGCTCCGGCACGATGCGGTAGTGCAGCGGGCTGGGGTAGAGGAACACCTCCGCCCCGGTGAGCAGCGGGGTGAATAACCCAACGGTCAGCCCAAAAGAGTGGAACAGCGGCAGCGCCGACATAAAGCGGTCTTTGGCGGTGAAGTCGGCGATGGTTTTAATCTGCTCGACGTTGGCCAGCAGGCTTTTATGGCTATGCACCACCCCCTTCGGGTTGCCTTCCGAGCCGGAGGTAAAGAGGATAATGGCGGCATCTTCCGGCTGCTGTTTTACCTGCGCCAGCCGCGGCGCCAGCAGATGGGCGAAGATCCACAGCTTATCGCCGGTCGTCACTTCGGACTTCAAATCTTCCAGGAATACCCAGCGCACCTGGGTCAGCTGTTCCGGCAGATGCCAGAGCTTGCCTTTTTCCAGGAACTGGCGTGAGGTAAAGACCGTGTTGATCTGCGCGGCGGTAATGGCGCTGCCGAGCCCCTTCACCCCCGCCGTGTAGTTGAGCATCGCCGGAACCCGTCCGCGCGAAACGGCGCCGAAGATCACCGCCGCGCTGATACCGGCGTTGGGCAGCATCAGGCCGATCTTTTCGCCCTGACGGCTATATTTTTCCAGGATGCGGCCAACAAACAGCGTTTTGGTCAGCAGCTTGCGGTAGGTATCGGGGGCGAAGTTGATATCTTCGATACAGGGTTTACCCGCGCCATAGCGCGCCTGGGCGCTAAGCAAGGCCTCATACAGCGTCTCACGCGGACGCACCGCCATCCGGGCCTCCATCATGATCTGATGCAGCATCTCGCCGGCAATCTTGCGGCGATCCCGGGCGCGCGGGGCGTCGGGCATCGGCAGGCTGGTCGGAGGCAGAATATGTAGCGTAATGCGCGGGAAGAGGCGCTGTTTAACCAGCCCCTTCAGGCGGCTGAAGAAGGTCAGCTCCGCCCCTTCGATCCGCACCGGCACCAGGGTTGCGCCCGATTTCGCGGCAACAAAGCCGGCGCCGTCGTAGATTTTCATCAGCGAGCCGGTAATAGAGATGCGCCCTTCCGGGAAAATCACCACCGGACGCCCCTGCTCAACCAGGCGCACCAGATGTTTGATCATCATCGGTTTGGTGGGGTCGAGGGGAACGAAGTCGATTATTTTTGCCAGCCAGCGCATATACCACTGCTGGCTGATGGAGGTATAGACCGCAAACACCGGGCGTACCGGCAGAAACAGCGCCAGCAGGATCCCATCAATAAAGGAGACGTGATTCGGCGTGATGAGCACGCGCTGGCCGTGCAGCGCCCGGGTGTCGCCCGTCAGGCGAATGCGGAAAAGAAGACGAAAAAGTGTACGAAAGAACCCCATCAGAAGACCAACTCCCTTTGCCTGTAATTTTACCGGGAATGTTAAATTGTGGCAGATTACACGAGAAGTGCGGCAGGGGCGACAGCTATATCAGAAGCAAAAAAAAACCTGCGCATCTGCGCAGGTTGGTGCAAGTGATGAGTACGAAAACGTACTAAGAATTCTCACCAATCAATACCTCTGGGATCTTGATTGTGGCGGGTTGCCATCCGCTTCGCCAGCGGTAAAACGCAAGCGAATGAGCCTAAGTGCAACCAGTTGTGAATATTTTCCGCGCCTGTTACATCTTGAGCGGTAAGCAAAAAAATCGCGGCGAAGTCGGCCGTATCGCCGCAGTCCGGCGACCGGCGAGTCAGTGTAACCATTACACTACATCCTAAGAGATCCATCACGTTTGTGACGCGGGCGCGCTTCTCCAGGCTTGAACAGGCCTCGCTTTTCCGCAACACTGTTATCTGTGTAAACGCTTACCCTAAACAGAAGGTGTCCAATGGCGACAATTAAGGATGTGGCCCGGGTGGCTGGCGTATCTGTCGCCACCGTCTCCCGCGTGATTAACGATTCGCCGAAAGCCAGCGAGGCTTCGCGTCAGGCCGTGCACAACGCCATGGAGTCGCTCAATTACCACCCCAACGCCAATGCCCGCGCCCTTGCCCAGCAATCCACCGATACGGTCGGGCTGGTGGTCGGGGATGTTTCCGATCCCTTCTTTGGCGCCATGGTAAAAGCCGTCGAGCAGGTCGCCTATCAGACCGGCAATTTCCTGCTGATTGGCAACGGCTACCACAGCGAACAAAAAGAGCGCCAGGCCATTGAGCAACTGATTCGCCACCGCTGCGCCGCGCTGGTGGTGCATGCCAAGGTATTGCCGGACGAGGAGCTCATCCACCTGATGAAGCAGATCCCCGGCATGGTGATCGTTAACCGTATTATCCCCGGCTATGAGAAGCGCTGCGTGGCGCTGGACGACCGCTACGGCGCCTGGCTCGCCACCCGCCATCTGATTCAGCAGGGCCACACCCGCATCGGCTATCTCTGCTCCAACCACCAGATTTCAGACGCCGACGACCGGCTGCAGGGCTATTACGACGCCCTGCGCGAAAACGGCCTGCCCTGCAACGACCGGCTGGTGACCTACGGCGAACCGGATGAGAGCGGCGGCGAGCAGGCGATGACCGAACTGCTGGGCCGCGGGCGTAACTTTAGCGCCGTGGCCTGCTATAACGACTCTATGGCCGCCGGGGCGATGGGGGTGCTGAATGACAACGGTATTGAGGTGCCGGGGCAGATTTCACTGATTGGCTTTGATGACATCCTGATTGCGCGCTATGTTCGCCCGCGCCTGACCACCGTGCGCTACCCGATTGTCACCATGGCAACGCAGGCGGCGGAGCTGGCGCTATCGCTGGCGGATAAACGCCAGCCGCCGGAGATCACCCACCTCTTTAGCCCGACGCTGGTGCGGCGTCACTCGGTCTCGACGCCGGCGGAGTCGCTAAGCGAATAGCGGTACAGGTGCACGGTTTTGTCCGGGTACTCCAGCCCGTCGCCGATATACTGCCAGCCGTAGCCTTCGTAAAAGTCGCGGCAGGCAGACCAGAGATAAAGCTCAGAATAGCCGGCCTGCGAAGCGTAGCGCCGGACGTACTCCTGTAATTTCCCCGCCAGCCCCTGCCCGCGCGCCGCCTCGTCCACAAAGAGCGCTGCCAGCCAGGGATAAAGATCCTGACGAGTAATAAGATCGCAGCGCCAGAGCCCGACGGTGCCCAGCAGCCGCTCCCCCTCGGTGGCGATAAAGGTCAGCGGCAGCGCGCCCGGCGTCTGGCTGTGGGCGACGATGCTGGCAAAAAATTCCCGCGGCAGCCCGTCGCCGAAGGCGCGCCACAGCCACTCCGTCACCTGCCCGGCATGCTGCGGGGCGGCGTACAGCGGCTGGATTATCACAGCCCTTTCCCCTGGAAAATAGGGACAGATTCAAAGAGATAGCCGTCGAAATCCGGGGCGTCTTCGTCAGAGAGCTCCAGCAGGCTTTTTTTGACGTTTTCAAGATGCTGGAACATGGCCTGCCAGGCCCCCATCACGTCGCGGCGGCGCAGGGCGGCCAGAATGGTCTGCCGGTCGCCGAGCCACTTCAGGCGATAGGCCCGGCTGGCGATATGGACGTTAAACTGCTGCCACAGGGGGCTGCTGTCCATGTGGTGCCAGACGCTTTCGACGGTGGCGAGCAGCATCTGGTTTTGCGTGGCGCCGGCCAGCACCAGGTGGAACATTTTGCTGTTGTCCTGGCTGTTATCGTTGGCGGCGATCGCCCGCTGCTCCTGCTCGATGATGCGCCTCAGGTTGTCGATATCGGCGCGGGTGGCCATTTTGGCGGCAAAGGCGGCGATGTTGCTCTCCAGCAGCTGCCGGGCCTGGAGAATTTCAAAGGGGCCGACGTCGCTGTTTAAGAAGCGCTCTTCCTCGTTTTCGTGCTCGTCGGGAATGCGCATCACGTACACGCCGGAGCCCTGGCGAATATCCACCGTTCCCTGCAGCTCAAGCATCAGCAGCGCCTCGCGCACGATGGTGCGGCTCACGCCGTAGGTCTCGGCGATATTACGTTCCGGCGGCAGGCGCGACCCTACGGGATAGTGCCCCTGGATGATCTGCAGGCGCAGATCTTCACCGATCTCCTGGTACTGCTTCTTTTCCGCCGGGACAACAGCCTTATCCACAATATCACCTGTACTCGTCGTTAATGCGTGGGCCGGGCATCCTCCCGGCCGGTTTGTTCTATGGTACCAGATCTTCCGCTACTTCCATTGGTCATCGACGGTTAACGTCAGCACGCGCGCGTCGCGCAGCTGGCGGAACCAGGCGGCCGATTTTTTGGCGCGCCGGGCGCGGTTGTTATCAAGATCGATCTCAATCAGGCCGTAGCGGTTTTTAAAGGCGTTCATCGGCGAGACGTTATCGGTAAAGGCCCACAGCATATAGCCGTGGCAGTTGGCCCCCTCCTCCCGCGCCAGCAGCGTGTACCAGAGGTGCTCGCTGATGAACTCGATGCGGTAGTCATCGTCGATAACCCCGTCGCGGTTGCGGAACTGGCTCTCGTTTTCCACCCCCATGCCGCTTTCGGCGACAAACCACGGGATGTTGCGGTAGTCGGTTTTTATCCGCATCGCCATATCGTAGATAATGCGCGGGTAGATCTCCCAGCCGCGGGACTTGTTCATCCGCCGCCCCGGCAGCTCAAAGGGCTCGTAGTACCAGGCCGGATGGAAGGGGGTTTCCGGGTGCCAGGCGCGGGACGGCGCCTTGACGCGGTGCGGGTAGTAAAGGTTGATCCCCAGCTCGTCGACGGTGTTGTCGGCAATCAGCGCCAGCTCCTGCTCGCTGTACTCCCACTGCACGCCGTGCTGCTCCAGCAGGGTAAACAGCGCCTGCGGATAGCGGCCGTGGACCAGCGGATCGAGAAACACCCGGTTATAGAAGAGATCGTAGATTTCCGCCGCCTTTACGTCGTGAGGCGCCCGGGAGCGCGGGTAGGTCACCTCGGGGTTGAGAATGCAGCCCACGCTGCCGGCGTAGCCCTTCTCGCGGAACAGTTTCACCACCTTCGCCGTCGCCAGCACCTTGTGGTGGTTCCACTGCATCCAGGTGCCGGTATTCTGCTCGTAGGGCCAGCGCAGCGCATCCAGGTAGACGCGGGTCTGGACCACAATCGGCTCGTTGAAGGTGAACCAGCGCTTCACCGCCCGGTGGTAGCGGGCAAAGACTTTTTCGGCGTAGCGCGTAAAAAGTTCCACCACATGCTTTGAGGCCCAGCCGCCGTAGCGCTCCAGCAGCGCGCCGGGCAGCTCGTAGTGCTCAAGGCAGATCATCGGCTCGATGCCCTGACGGTGCATTTCGTCGAACAGGGCATCGTAGTAGGCGGCGTACTCCTCGTCGACGGTGGCGTTTTCATAGTCGGTCAGAAAGCGCGACCAGTTGATGGAGGTGCGGTAGTGGGTCAGCCCCGCCTGCTTCATCAGGGCCACGTCTTCGCGAAAGCGGTTAATAAAATCGGTGGCCACCGCCGGGCCGTAGCCGTTGTGCCAGACGTGGCGATCGTTTTTGTACCAGAGATCTATCCAGGAGTCCTGGCCGTCGCGCTTGCCGCTCCAGCCCTCGGTCTGCCAGGCGGAAGCCGCCGCCCCCAGGATAAAACCCTGCGGGATGGTGATACGTTTTATGCTCATGACATCCTCATGCGTTGTCGGTCGCCTGCTGGCGCTGGGCCTGCTGCGCGGCAATCTCGGCGCGGCGGGAGGCGATTTTTACAAAGGGCAGATAGATAAGTACCGCGGTCACGATACAAACCAGCTGGGTGACCACCGCCCCCATCGAGCCGGCGGTGGAGAGCCAGGCGTTGATCAGCGGCGGCGTGGTCCAGGGCACCATTACCACCGCCTTGCCGGCAAACCCGGCGACGGTGGCGAAGTAGCCGATAGAGCCGGTCACCAGCGGGGTGATAATAAAGGGTACCGCCATGATCGGGTTCAGCATGATTGGCATACCGAATATCACCGGCTCGTTGATGTTAAACAGGCCGGGGCCGATGGAGAGCTTGGCGATCTCTTTCATCTCTTTGCGCTTGCTGGCGATCATCACCGCAATCAGCAGGCCGATGGTGAGGCCGGAGCCGCCGATGCTCATATACACATCCCAGAACGGCATGGTGATAATATTGGGCACCTCTTTGCCCTGCTCAAAGGCGCTCATATTGACGGTGATGGCCCCCAGCAGCAGCGGCTCGCGGATCGGTTTGATCATCTGGTTGCCGTGAATACCAATCACCCAGAAGAGCTGGGCGACGAACATCAGCAGCAGGATCCCCGGCAGGCTTTGCACCACCCGCTCCAGCGGCTGCTGCACCACCTGATAAACCGCATCGTACAGATACAGGCCGGTGACCTGGTGGAAGACAAAGCCGAAAGTGGCGATGGCGGTAGTGGTGATGATCGCCGGGATCAGCGCCGAGAACGAGGCGGAGACGTTCGGCGGCACGGTGTCGGGCATTTTAATCTTCAGCCCCGGACGATTCTCCAGCCAGCAGTAAATCTCCACCGACAGGATGGCGATGAACATCCCGAGGAACAGGCTGCGGGTGTCGGAGAACTGGCGCAGCAGCACGTCTTTCACCACGTGCATCTCGCCGTCCACCAGCATCTCCACGGTGGTCGGCGTCACGCAGATAAAGCAGATCACCGCCAGCAGGCCGGGGAACAGCGACTTAATGCCGTTAATGCGCCCCAGCTCAATGCCGATTAAGAACACGGCGCCGATATTCAGAAAATTGAGGGTCGCGTAGTTCAGCGCGCTGGTAATGGGCTTCAGCGCCGCCAGGAAGGATAAGGACTGGAAGCTGGCTAAGCCGTTTTTGGGATCCAGCACCATATTGGAGATCAGCACCGAAAACGCCCCGACGATGATGACCGGCATTAGGGTAATGAAGGCGGACTTTATCGCCATGATATAGCGATAACTGTTGAACTTAGTGGCGAAACTGCCCAGAGAATCGATCAGTTTTTCCTGTAAGGCCATAGGGGTAATACCTCAGTAAAAGGGCTTTTATAGAATAAGGTGTACAGCCGGATACTATTGGCATACCAAAAATAGCTTTCAGCGCCTGAATGTTCTGTGAGTTAGCTCCCACCGCCGGGAGAGGTATTCCAGATTGCAATTTATCACTGCTTTGGTATGCCACTTCCAGCATTATCTGGCGTCGTTGCCAAAAAGCGTGATCCTGATGGGGATTTGCCCTGCCCGTCCCGCTTATGCGGCACACCCTCTGTGATAAACTCACATTTATCACGCGGATACAGGAATAACGAATGGCAACAATGCTGGATGTCTCACTGCGCGCGGGCGTGTCAAAAGCCACGGTATCGCGCGTGCTGAACGGCACGGGTCAGGTAAAAGAGAGCACGCGTCAGCAGGTATTTAAGGCGATGGAGGAGCTGGGCTATCGCCCGAACTTTCTGGCGCGCTCGCTGGCGAACCGCACCAGCAACAGCATTGGCCTGGTGGTATCGACCTTTGACGGCTTCTATTTTGGCCGCCTGCTGCAGCAGGCCTCGCGCCAGACCGAAACCCACGGCAAGCAGCTAATCGTCACCGACGGGCACGACACCCCGGAGCGGGAGCAGGAGGCGGTGCAGATGCTGGCCGATCGCCAGTGCGATGCCATTGTGCTCTATACCCGCTATATGAGCGAAAAAGCGATTATGGCGCTGATTAACAGCGTTAAAACGCCGCTGATTGTGATCAACCGCGACGTCGGCCACGCCCGGGATCGCTGCGTCTTCTTTGAGCAGCAGGATGCCGCCTTTAAGGCGGTGGAGTATCTGATTAGCCAGGGCCACCGGGAGATTGCCTGTATCACGGTGCCGATCCACACCCCGACCGGCAAAGCGCGTCTGACGGGCTATCGCCGGGCGCTGGAGAAGCACGGCATCGGCTGGGATGAGAGCCGGGTAAAATATGGCGATGCGGGCATGACCCGGGGATATGAGCTGTGCCGCGAACTGCTGGACGAGAAGGCCTCCTTCAGCGCCCTGTTCGCCTGTAACGACGATATGGCGCTGGGGGCCTCGAAAGCGCTACATCAGGCCGGGCTGCGCATTCCGCAGGATGTGTCGCTGTTCGGCTTTGACGACGCCCCCTGCGCAAAGTGGCTGGAGCCCGCCCTCTCTACCGTCTATCTGCCGATCGACAATATGATCACCACCGCCATCGACCAGGCGATCCGGCTGGCGAGCGGCCAGCCGATCGAAGCGATCCCGCCCTTTACCGGCACCCTGGTGATCCGCGATTCGGTCGCGCCGGGTCCCGGTCTGGATCAGAACAGCTCCAGCGCCAGCAGCTCCTGAATGGTCTGACGACGGCGGATGAGGCGCGCCTCGCCGTTATCAAACAGCACTTCCGGCAGCAGCGGGCGGCTGTTGTAGTTGGAGGACATGGATGCCCCGTAGGCGCCGGTGTCGTGCAGCACCAGATAGTCGCCCGGCGCTACCACCGGCAGGGCGCGGGTTTCCACCTTGCCGCCCTCCTGCTGGGTAAAGACATCCCCCGATTCGCACAGCGGCCCGGCAACCACGGTCTCCACCAGCGGCGTGCGGGTGAGATCCCGCCCGTCGCCCGCCAGGGCGGTGATATGGTGATAGCTGCCGTACATCGCCGGGCGCATCAGATCGTTAAAGCCCGCGTCGATCAGCACGAAGTGGCGGCTACCCATGCTCTTAACGCTGCGCACCTGCGCCACCAGCACGCCGGACTCCGCCACCAGGAAACGCCCCGGTTCGATCTCCAGCTTTACCGGGTGGCCCAGATGATCGGCGATCTTCTCCCGCGCCGCGTTCCACAGGCCGTAGTAGTGATCGGTATCGATCGCCTCTTCCTCTTCCCGGTACGGGATCGACAGGCCGCCGCCGGCGGAGATCGCCTCCAGATCCTGGCCGAACTCGATCACCTGGCGCACCATGGCGTCGCATACCTGCTCAAGGTGCCCGTAGTCGACGCCGGAGCCGATGTGCATATGAATCCCCACCAGCTTCAGGTTGTACTGTTGCAGCACCGCCAGCGCCGCCGGCAGATCGCTGTGCCAGATCCCATGCTTGCTGTTCTCGCCGCCGGTGTTGGTTTTCTGGCTGTGGCCGTGACCAAAGCCGGGGTTGACGCGCAGCCAGACGCGGTGGCCCGGAGAAACCTGGCCCAGTTGCGCCAGCATATCCACCGATCCGGCGTTCACCGGGATTTGCAGTTCGTGCACCCGGGCAAGGGTTTCGCCGTCGATTAGATCTGCGGTAAAGACGATGGCGTCGCCGTCGGCCTTAGGATCGTAGCCCGCCGCCAGCGCCCGCTCGATTTCGCCCAGAGAGACGGAGTCGACCTTCACCCCCTGCTCGCGCATCAGGCGCAGAATATGGATGTTGGAGCAGGCCTTCTGGGCGAAGCGCACCACGTCAAACTGATGCAGCGCCGCGATTTTATCCCGCACGATCTGCGCGTCGTAGGCCCACACCGGGCAGCCAAACTCGGCGGGCAGGCGCAGCAGGTTCTCGGCGTTAAGAGCGGTATCGGTAGCGTGTAGCGGGCGGGGCATGGTCTTCTCCGGGGATATGTTTTTTTAGCATTACGCCACAGGCACAAGGCAATAAAAAATATCGTTTTATCGCCGGTCTATGCAAAAATGATATGGATAACCCCTGTAAAGGCTCTCGCTATGCCCGCCGTTAACTTACGCCATATTGAGATATTCCACGCGGTGATGACCGCCGGCAACCTGACCGAGGCCGCGCGCCTGCTGCATACTTCCCAGCCGACGGTCAGCCGCGAGCTGGCGCGCTTTGAAAAGGTGCTCGGCCTGACGCTGTTTGAGCGTTCCCGCGGGCGGCTGCACCCCACGGTGCAGGGGCTGCGGCTGTTTGAAGAGGTACAGCGTTCATGGTACGGGCTGGACAGGATCGTCAGCGCCGCCGAGAGCCTGCGCGAGTTCCGCCAGGGCGAGCTCTCCATCGCCTGCCTGCCGGTTTTTTCCCAGTCGTTTTTACCGGCGCTGTTGCAGCCCTTTCTGGCGCGCTATCCCGACGTCAATCTCACCATCGTGCCCCAGGAGTCGCCCCTGCTGGAGGAGTGGCTCTCGGCCCAGCGCCACGATCTGGGGCTGACGGAAACCCTGCACGCTCCGGCCGGCACCGAACGCACGGAACTGCTCTCGCTGGATGAGGTGTGCGTCTTGCCAATGAACCATCCGTTATGCGCCAAAAGCGTGCTGACGCCCACCGATTTTCAGGGGGAGAACTACATTAGCCTGTCGCGCACCGACAGCTATCGCCAGCTGCTGGACGCGCTCTTTGCCGAGCATCAGGTAAAACGGCGGATGGTGGTGGAGACCCACAGCGCGGCCTCCATTTGCGCCATGGTGCGCGCGGGAGTGGGCATTTCGGTGGTCAACCCGCTCACGGCGCTGGAGTATGCCGCCAGCGGGATCGCGATCCGCCCCTTCAGCCTGTCGGTGCCCTTCAGGGTGAGCCTGATCCGGCCCCTGCACCGCCCGGCCTCGGCGCTGGTGGATGCCTTCAGCGCCTGGCTGCAGGAGGGGGCGAGCCGGTTTACGACAACATAAACTCAACCGCGTCCGCCGCGTGGATGGCGGCGGTATCAAACACAGGGATCGGGCTTTCATCCGCCGGTACCAGCAGGCCAATCTCGGTGCAGCCGAAGATAACCCCCTCTGCCCCCTGCGCCGCCAGCGCGTCGATAACGCTCAGATAGTACTGGCGCGACGCCTCGCTGAAGGTGCCGAGACACAGCTCCTCAAAGATAATCTGGTTGATACGCGCCCGGTCCGCTTCATCCGGGACGAGTGACTCAATACCAAACTGCGTGGCCAGCCGCCCGCGGTAGAAATCCTGCTCCATGGTATAGCGCGTGCCCAGCAGCGCCACCCGCGTCATCCCCTTCGCCACTATGGCCCGCCCGGTGGCGTCGGCAATGTGCAGAAAGGGCAGCGCACAGCGCGCTTCAATGTGCGACGCCACCTTGTGCATGGTGTTGGTGCAGAGCAGGATCCCCTCCGCTCCCGCCTGCTGCAGCCCCAGGGCAGCCTCGGCCAGCATCTCTCCGGCCCTGTCCCAGTCGCCGCTCGACTGGCAGGCTTCAATGTCGTGGAAATCGACGCTGTGCAGCAGCAGGCGCGCCGAGTGCAGGCCGCCCAGGCGCTGTTTAATCCCCTCGTTAATCAGACGATAATAAGGAATGGTGGATTCCCAGCTCATCCCGCCCAGCAGGCCGATGGTTTTCATACGCTCCCCTTTGAGTATTTACCCATGAAACAAACTTGTGATCGCCTTTCCAGTTCGGCGGTTCAATGTTTTCTTTTTAAACAGGCTGGGATAAATTAAATGAAACAATGTTTCACTATATAACAGGACGCGAGCATGTTTATTTTTCACAAAGAGACCCGGCTGGAAGATTTAGGCAACGGCGTCACCCGCCGTATTCTGGCGCATGACGGTAAGATGATGGCAGTTGAGGTCAATTTTGAACAGGGGGCAGTTGGCCCGATGCATAACCACCCGCACGAACAGCTGACCTACGTCCTGTCCGGTGAATTTGAGTTCACCATCGGCGACGAAAAGCACGTCGTGACCGCCGGCGATACGCTGTATAAAGAGCCGCACGTAATGCACGGCTGCGTCTGCCTGAAGCCCGGCACCCTGCTGGACACCTTTACCCCAATGCGTGAAGACTTCCTGAAATAGTAAAAAGGGCGGTAAATTTACCGCCCTTCTTTTTGCTGCTTATTTACTGCTTATTCCATTACCGGCTCGGGCAAGGGCCCGCGGGATAACATCGCCTCACGCAGCAGCACGCTTCCGCAGGCAAATAATCCGCCCAGCAGGGTGGCGAGGATCACAATCAAGGCTTTGCCCGGACCATCTTTTTTCACCGGCATCGACGGTGCCAGCTGATAATTGAGCGGTTCGAAGTCGACGTTTTTAATCGCCAGCTTTTGCAGCTGGGCCAGATGGTATTCCCGGTTCTGGAAATCGGCGTTCAGGGCGGTTACGTCCTTCAGCGACTGTTCAATTTCCAGCTTGCGGGCAATGCCGTCGGCGCCCAGCGCCACCGAGTAGTCCGGATCGTCTTTAATGGCCTGGCCGTTGCTGTAGGCCGGCTTTTTAATGCCCGCCGCGTTCGCCACTTCAAGAGAGTAGTTCAGGCGCTGCAGCTTGGTATTGTGCAGGTTAGTCAGGCGCACGCGGTCCAGCTCAAGGCGCTCCCGCTCCATGGTGGTCTTCAGGCGCAGCACGTTGCGGATATTCTGCATGGTCTCTTGCTCAACGATATCCGACACGTACTTGATATAGCCCTGCAGCACCACCTGCGCATCCGCAGCGGCGGGCGCGGTGAATTTCAGCGTCCAGGAAGCGTACGGGGTTTTATCGGCGTTTTTACCGGCGCTATTGTCCTGGGCTTTCATCTGCTCGGCCATACCCACCACCGCGCGATGCAGGCTCAGCTCATCCACCTCTGCCCCATTCAGCTGGTTCATCACGTAGGGCGACGTCTTCATGTACTCTTCCAGCAGCGACTGGGACTGGAACTTTTTAATAAACAGATTAAACACCTCTTCGCGGCTGACGTTAACGTCCACGTCCAGCACCTGAATGGCGGCCAGCATCTCCTCCAGCGGGTTCCACTGGGTCTTTTCCGCCGGGGTAACGACGGCTTCGCTGGTCCATTTCTGCGGCATCAGGAAAGAGACGGCCAGGCCGATGACGGCAAAAGCAAACACAATGGCGGCGATGCGTTTTTTAGCATTTAAGAGAACATCGAGGAGAGCCAGCAGATCGATCTCTTTCGACGCCAGAGCGGGGGGAGCGTAGTTGGGAAAATCAAGGTCCGTGTTTTTCTTAACATCCATCGTTGACATACTGATTCTTCTTTTTGAGAGCGGGTCAGCCATTCTTGCCATGGCGGCTTAAGGTGAGAATATTATACCGTTAAGTAAGAATAATCTGAACGCCGATCACATTATTTTCCTCTGCCACTACAAAAATTAGTAGTCGAAATCAGGCGGTTATTGGTATCAGCTATCCTCGCCCCCTGCTGGCGCCTTAGAGGCCGCATACTAAAGTTCCGGCTTTAAAAAAGTTAAAAATGCCAGCCATCTCACCTTATTGAAACGTCGTTTCGACCGCGATCACATTTCCGCCATTAACCGAATGACGCGGGTTCAAATCCCCATAAAATAAATTAAAACGATGTTTTACAAATCAAGAACAGCGGTTCATAACTTTTAAAATTTTGTCATAGCGGGCAGGACAGCCCGGACGTTTTAGCCATCATCTGCTCTCTGGAGGCGCTAATTTACGTACCTGTAAAGACATTATCTCACTGCTGGCAGCAGCCCTGCGCTACCCGCAGCCGTATTACAAGCCGATTCCGTTTTAAACCATTAATTACCAGGTAGGTATGTATGAATGAAAACAAGATGTTGGGGCTGGCGTGGATATCACCCTACATAATTGGGTTGATACTCTTTACCGCCTTTCCCTTTGTTTCATCTTTCTTTCTCAGTTTTACTGATTACGATTTGATGAGCCCGCCGGTATTTAACGGCATTGAAAACTATCGCTACATGTTTACGGAAGACACCCTCTTCTGGAAATCCATGGGCGTGACCTTTGCCTACGTATTTTTAACCATTCCATTAAAACTGGCATTTGCCCTTGGCATTGCCTTTGTACTCAACTTTAAATTACGCGGCATAGGATTCTTCCGTACCGCTTATTATATTCCGTCGATCCTCGGCAGCTCGGTGGCCATTGCCGTACTGTGGCGCGCGCTCTTTGCCATCGACGGCCTGTTAAACAGCTTTATCGGCGTGTTTGGCCTGGATCCGGTGAACTGGCTCGGCGAGCCCTCGCTGGCGCTGATGTCCGTCACCCTGCTGCGCGTCTGGCAGTTCGGTTCGGCGATGGTTATCTTCCTGGCGGCGCTGCAAAACGTTCCCCAGTCCCAGTATGAAGCGGCGATGATCGACGGCGCCTCTAAGTGGCAGATGTTCACTAAAGTTACGGTGCCGCTGATTACGCCGGTTATCTTCTTCAACTTTATTATGCAGACCACCCAGGCGTTCCAGGAGTTTACCGGGCCGTACGTGATCACCGGCGGCGGGCCAACCTACTCCACCTATCTGTTCTCACTTTATATCTACGACACCGCATTCAAGTACTTTGATATGGGCTACGGCGCGGCGCTGGCCTGGATCCTGTTCCTGGTCGTGGCGGTCTTTGCCGCTATCGCCTTTAAGTCTTCAAAATACTGGGTGTTCTACTCCGCCGATAAGGGAGGCAAAAATGGCTGATATCCAAACCATCTCCGCAGCCAGAAGCGATGCAGAGCGTGAAGTCGCCCGTACGCTGCGCCGCGAAAAAATCAACGCCAGCATCCGCTATGTGATCCTGCTGATTGTTGGCCTGCTGATGCTCTATCCGCTGGTGTGGATGTTCTCGGCATCGTTCAAGCCGAACCATGAGATCTTCACCACCCTGAGCCTGTGGCCGGCGCACGCCACCTGGGACGGATTTGTTAACGGCTGGAAAACCGGCACCGAGTACAACTTCGGCCACTACATGCTTAACACCTTTAAGTATGTGATCCCGAAAGTGATCCTGACCATTATCTCCTCCACCATCGTGGCCTACGGCTTTGCCCGCTTCGAAATCCCGTGGAAGAAGTTCTGGTTCGCCACGCTCATCGCCACCATGCTGCTGCCCAGCACCGTTCTGCTGATCCCGCAGTACCTGATGTTCCGTGAAATGGGCATGCTGAACAGCTATATGCCGCTGTACCTGCCGCTGGCCTTCGCCACCCAGGGGTTCTTCGTCTTTATGCTGATTCAGTTCCTGCGCGGCGTGCCGCGTGACATGGAAGAAGCGGCGCAGATTGACGGCTGTAACTCCTTCCAGGTGCTGTGGTACGTGGTGGTACCGATCCTGAAACCGGCCATCATCTCCGTGGCGCTGTTCCAGTTCATGTGGTCAATGAACGACTTTATCGGGCCGCTGATTTATGTCTACAGCGTGGATAAATACCCGATTGCACTGGCTCTGAAAATGTCCATCGACGTCACCGAAGGTGCGCCGTGGAACGAAATTCTGGCAATGGCGAGCATCTCCATTCTGCCATCCATCATTGTCTTCTTCCTGGCACAGCGCTACTTCGTACAGGGCGTAACCAGCAGCGGAATTAAAGGTTAAGAGGGAAATATCATGGCTGAAGTTATTTTCAACAAACTGGAAAAGGTTTACTCCAACGGCTTCAAAGCGGTACACGCCATCGACCTTTCAATCGCTGAGGGTGAGTTTATGGTGATCGTCGGCCCGTCCGGCTGCGCCAAATCCACCACCCTGCGAATGCTGGCGGGTCTGGAGACCATCAGCGGCGGCGAAGTGCGCATCGGCAGCAAGATCGTGAACAACCTCGCGCCGAAAGAGCGCGGGATTGCGATGGTGTTCCAGAACTACGCGCTCTATCCGCACATGACCGTGCGGGAAAACCTGGCCTTTGGCCTCAAGCTGAGCAAGCTGCCCAAAGATCAGATCGACGCCCAGGTAAACGAAGCGGCGAAAATCCTTGAGCTGGAAGAGCTGCTCGACCGCCTGCCGCGCCAGCTCTCCGGCGGTCAGGCCCAGCGCGTGGCCGTGGGCCGCGCGATTGTGAAAAAGCCGGACGTGTTCCTGTTCGATGAACCGCTCTCCAACCTGGACGCCAAGCTGCGCGCCTCCATGCGTATCCGTATTTCGGATCTGCACAAGCAGCTGAAGGCCTCCGGCAAGCCGGCCACCACCGTGTACGTAACCCACGATCAGACCGAAGCCATGACCATGGGCGACCGCATCTGCGTGATGAAGCTCGGCCACATCATGCAGGTGGATACCCCGGACAATCTCTACCACAAGCCGAAAAATATGTTTGTGGCGGGCTTTATCGGGGCGCCGGAGATGAACATCCGCGCCAGCAGGCTGGTGGAGCAGGATGGCGGTCTCGCCATCGCCATCGGCAACGAAACCATGCCGTTAAGCGATGCGCTGGCGCAGAAGGTGGAGAGCCATAAAGGGCAGGAGGTGTTCTACGGTATTCGCCCCGAGTTTGTCTCCATCTCCGACAATCCTTTTGCCACCGGCGGCTGCACCGGGGAGATGGTGCGCGTCGAGAACATGGGCCACGAATTCTTTGTATACCTGAAAGTCGCCGACTATGAGCTGACGGCCCGAATTCCTTCCGACGAAGCTAAGCCCATGATTGAAAAGGGCCTTCATCGTAAGGTGTACTTTAAGTTCGACATGAATAAGTGTCATATCTTTGACGCGAAAACTGAACAGAACATCTCTCTCTGACTGGAGTTATAAAAATGAAAAAAGTGCTTTTAAGCGCAGCAATCTCCGCAACCCTGGGACTGACCGCTTTGCCATCGATGGCGCAGAATGTTGATTTACGCATGTCCTGGTGGGGCGGCAACGGCCGCCACCAGGTCACCCTGAAGGCGCTGGAAGAGTTCCATAAGCAGAACCCGGATATTAACGTCAAGGCGGAGTACACCGGCTGGGATGGCCACCTCTCCCGCCTGACCACCCAGATCGCCGGCGGCACCGAGCCGGACGTGATGCAGACCAACTGGAACTGGCTGCCGATCTTCTCCAGGACCGGCGACGGCTTCTACGATCTTAATAAGATGAAGGATGTGATCGATCTGAGCCAGTTCGATGCGAAAGAGCTGCAGTCCACCACCATCAACGGCAAGCTGAACGGTATTCCGATCTCCGTTACCGCCCGCGTCTTCTACTTTAACGACGAGACCTGGAAAAAAGCCGGCGTTGAGTATCCGAAAACCTGGGACGAGCTGATGGCGGCCGGTAAAGCCTTCGAAAGCAAGCTGGGTAAACAGTACTACCCGGTGGTGCTGGAGCATCAGGACACCCTGGCGCTGCTGAACTCTTATATGATCCAGAAGTACAACATCCCGGCGGTTGACGAGAAGGCGAAAAAGTTCTCCTACAGCAAAGAGCAGTGGGTTGAATTCTTCCAGACCTATAAAAAGCTGATCGACAGCCACGTGATGCCGGACACCAAATACTATGCCTCATTTGGCAAGAGCAACATGTATGAGATGAAGCCGTGGATCCAGGGCGAATGGGGCGGTACCTACATGTGGAACTCCACCATTACCAAATACTCCGATAACCTGAAGCCGCCGGCCAAACTGGAGCTGGGCAGCTACCCGATGCTGCCGGGGGCAACCGACGCGGGCCTGTTCTTTAAACCGGCGCAGATGCTCTCAATCGGCAAATCCACTAAAAATCCGGAAGCGGCCGCGAAGCTGATTAACTTCCTGCTGAACAGCAAAGAGGGTGCCCACACCCTGGGCCTCGAGCGCGGCGTGCCGCTGAGCAAAGCGGCGGTGCAGTACCTGACCGAAGACGGCACCATTAAAGAGGACGATCCGTCGGTGGCGGGCCTGCGCCTGGCGCAGTCTCTGCCAGCGAAGCTCTCCGTCTCGCCATACTTTGACGATCCGCAGATCGTGGCCCAGTTCGGTACGTCGCTGCAGTATCTCGACTACGGGCAGAAAACCGTGGAAGAGACCGCCGCCGACTTCCAGCGTCAGGCTGAACGTATCCTGAAACGCGCCATGCGCTAATCGCAGTTCATCGTGCATACCCCATCGCCACCGGCGGTGGGGTATTTTTTTAGGGAGCAAGAATAATGAAAGGCAAAATCATTCCGTTGAATTTTCAGACGCGTAAGGACAGCGAAACCGGACACGACGTGATACGGATGACGCCCCCGCACATTATTTGTCACCGCAACTACTTCTATCAAAAGTGCTTTACCACCGACGGCGGCAGGCTGATTTTTGGCGGCGCCTTTGAAGGTCACTGGAACTACTATCTGCTGGATATCGCCCGCCAGCAGGCTACCCAGCTGACCGACGGCGCCGGGGATAACACCTTCGGCGGCTTTATCTCCGCCGACGACAGCGCCCTGTGGTACGTCAAAAATAACCGCCAGCTGCGCCGGGTTGATCTGCAAAGCCTGGAGGAGTACGTGGTGTACGAGGTTGACCGTGACTGGGTAGCCTACGGCACCTGGGTCGCCAACTCAGACTGTACCCGGCTGGTGGGCATTGAGATTAACGCCCGCGACTGGCAGCCGCTGACCGACTGGAGCAAGTTCCGCGAGTTTTACTTCACCAGCCCGGAGTGCCGCTTAATCAATATCGATTTACGCACCGGCGAGCGGGAGACAATTCTGCAGGAGAAGCGCTGGCTGGGACATCCGATCTATCGCCCCTTCGATGACAACACGGTGGCGTTTTGCCATGAGGGGCCGCGCGATGCCATCGACGCGCGCATGTGGCTTATCAACCCGGACGGCAGCAACCTGCGCAAGGTTCGCCAGCACGCCGCGGGCGAGAGCTTTACCCACGAGTTCTGGGTGCCGGACGGCTCGGCGCTCTATTACGTTCAGCATAAAGAGAACTCCCCGCAGCGCTATCTGTGCAGCGCCGATCCCGCGACCCTGGCTAACCGGGAGCTGATGGCGATCCCACCCTGCTCTCACCTGATGAGCAACCACGACGGCTCGCTGATCGTGGGCGACGGCGCGCCGCATAATACCGGCGATATCAGCCTTAACGATCCTTTTATCTGGGTGTTTGATATTAAACGGGGGACGCAGAAAGCGATTTGCCAGCACAACACCAGCTGGAAGGTGCTGGACGGCGACCGCCAGGTGACGCATCCGCACCCGTCGTTTTCACCGGATAATAAGTGGGTGTTGTATACGTCGGATGCGGAGGGGATGCCAGCGCTGTATCTCTGTGCGGTCTGATGGCCTCGCCACAGGGCTGAGGGATCTCAAGAACATTCTGGCTCTTAAAGCAATGAGATAATCAGAAGGTAATAAAATACTTACAGCGGCTCCCTGGTCCGGCTGAAAATCGCCGAAGCGTTTCCGGAAGGCCGGGGCGAGGCGCAGGGACGCGCCGAGAGGGCATAGCCTGCATGGATGCAGGCTGGTGCCCGACCCGAAAGCCTGGAGGAATAAGCTGAGGGCACCGCGAAGCGGCGATTTTCTTGCCGGTAGCCCGGGTCGCCAGGGTGGTGGCGATTGAGCCACCCTGGCACGTTCACCGGTGCGGGGATGACAGAGTAGCAGTGGTCGTGAAGTGAACGGAACCACCGCCGTAGCCGCATGTACCCCCTCACCCCGACCCTCTCCCCAGAGGGGCGAGGGAGAAAACCATAAAAAAGGCAACCTGCGTTGCCTTTTTGCTTTTACCTGGTGCGGTCTGCCCCCTCACCCCGGACCGTACACCCACAGAGAGATGGAGCAAATCCCCTGTGGGAGAGGGGATGGTGAGGGCAAAATTACACGCCAATATTCCGCAACTTCTCCCCGGACATCAGCTTGCGCTCAATATGCTCCAGCGTTACCCCTTTGGTTTCGGGGATCAGCCAGAAGGTAATACCGATAAAGGCCACGTTCAGCACCGTATAGAGCCAGAAGGTACCCGCTGCGCCAATGGCGTCCAGCAGCGTCAGGAAGGTGGCGCCGATGATCATGTTCGACATCCAGTTGGTGGTGGTGGAACAGGTAATACCAAAATCGCGGCATTTCAGCGGCTGAATTTCCGAGCACAGGATCCACACCACCGGCGCGGCGCTCATGGCGTAACCGGCAATACACATCATGGTCATGCCGACAGAGAGCCAGGAGAGGCCGCTGGAGGCGGTGCCGTTATCGAACTGCATCAGGCAGTAGCCCAGAATCAGCGTCCCCAGCGCCATTACGCTAAAGCCAATCTTCAGCGCCGGCTTGCGCCCGGCTTTATCCACGGTAAAGACCGCGATAAAGGTGGCGAACATAAAGGTCAGCCCCACCACCAGGGTAGCGATCATCTGCTGTTCAGTGGTGGTAAACCCGGCCATTTTGAAGATGCGCGGCGCGTAGTACATGATGATGTTCATGCCGGTAAACTGCTGCATCGCCTGCAACAGCATGCCGAGGAATACCGCCCGGCGTACGTTGCGGTTCACCTTAAACAGCGACCAGCCGCCCTGCTTCAGCTTCAGGCTCTCGCGGATCTCGTTCAGCTCTTCGCGCGCCTTTTCCGAGGTATCTCGCAGCATGCGCAGCACCTCTTCCGCCTCGACGTGGCGCCCTTTTTGCGCCAGCCAGCGCGGGCTGTTGGGCAGGAAGATAACCAGCACAATTAGGAGCAGCGCCGGCAGCGCCAGCACGCCGAGCATGGCGCGCCAGTTGCCGCTGTAGCTAAAGTAGGTATCCGATAAAAAGGCCAGCACTATCCCAAGGGTCACCATCAGCTGGTACATGCTGATCATCTTGCCGCGCACGTTCTCGCTCGCCATCTCCGACAGGTAAAGCGGCGCCGTGTAGGAGGCAATCCCCACCGCCACGCCCAGCAGCACGCGGGAGAGAAGCAGGATTTCTATATTGGTGGCAAAGGCAGAGCCGACAGAGCCGGCCACAAAAAGGATGGCGCCGACCATCAGGCTATATTTGCGCCCGAGCCGGAACGAGAGCCAGCCGTTGAACAGCGCGCCAATCGCCGCGCCGAGCATCATGCTGCTCACTACCCACTCCTGCAGGCGGTTGCTGAGGGTAAAGTGATCGGTAATAAAGGGCAGCGCACCGGCAATGACGCCAATATCCAGCCCGAATAATAAACCCGCCACCGCCGCGGCGATGGAGACAAACTGATTCATACGCCGCGTATCGCGCAGGGCGGCGGGCATAAGGGAAGAGTCATTTATCGAAGTCATAGTTTCCTGCCTGAACAGCAAATTCGTTAACTGAAATTAATCGCCAGCGAGAAAAAGTGTCAGGTGGAAAGGGGTGAAGATATGGATTTTTTTGCTGCCACATGCCGTTATGTGATGGACATTACACTTTCAACTAAGTATGAAAAATCCCAATATTCTATTAATGCGTTGAATTTACACAAATAAAAATGTGATGACTGTCATGGGCGATCTGAAGGCATGGATAATTTATCTTTTGTCGTATGGATTATCGCCATTTTTGGACAAAAAAAACCTCCGCCCGGGGGCAGAGGTTATGGGCACCGCGCGCGAATTAACGCGCCAGCCAGCCGCCGTCAACCGCTACGGTATAGCCGTTGATGTAGTCAGACGCGCTGGAGGCCAGGAACACCACCGGTCCCATCAGATCGGATGGCAGACCCCAGCGGCCCGCCGGGATACGCTCGAGGATCGCCGCGCTACGCTCTTCATCAGCACGCAGCTGCTGGGTGTTGTTGGTGGCCATGTAGCCCGGCGCGATGGCGTTCACGTTGATGTTGTGCTGCGCCCACTCGTTCGCCAGCAGGCGGGTTACGCCCATTACGCCGCTTTTGGAAGCGGTGTAGGACGGTACGCGGATGCCGCCCTGGAAGGAGAGCATGGAGGCGATGTTAATGATCTTGCCGCCGTTACCCTGGGCAATGAAGTGCTTCGCCGCCGCCTGAGACATAAAGAAGACGCTCTTGATATTGAGGTTCATCACGTCGTCCCAGTCCTGCTCGCTGAAGTTGATCGCGTCTTCACGACGGATCAGGCCCGCGTTGTTTACCAGGATATCGATTTTACCGAACTCGGCTACGGCGCGCTCCAGCAGCTCAGGGATGGCGTCGATTTTACGCAGATCGGCGGTCAGGCTCAGGAAGCGGCGACCCAGGGCGGTGACGCGCTCGATGGTTTCGGCAGGCTCAACGATGTTGATACCCACGATGTCGCAGCCCGCTTCCGCCAGACCTAACGCCATACCCTGGCCCAGGCCGGTATCACAACCGGTTACCACAGCCACTTTACCCTGCAGAGAGAATGCATCCAGAATCATATTAGTTCCTTAATCGTTCAGCGCCTGTCAGCAACAGGCAGAATTATGCTTAGCTGCCTGCGACTAGCGCAGATCTTTTACCGCGACGTGGTCCATGTCATCAAAGACCTGGTTTTCTCCCACCATACCCCAGATAAAGGTGTACGCGCGGGTACCTACGCCTGAGTGAATAGACCAGCTCGGAGAGATAACCGCCTGCTCGTTGTGCATCACGATATGGCGCGTCTCCTGCGGCTGCCCCATCATGTGGAATACGCAGGCGTCCTCTTCCATATTGAAATAGAAGTACACTTCCATGCGGCGCTCGTGGGTATGGCACGGCATGGTGTTCCACAGGTTGCCCGGCTCAAGCTCGGTCAGCCCCATGCTCAGCTGGCAGGTTTCCAGCACGTCCGGAACAAAGTATTTGTTGATGGTGCGACGGTTGCTGGTAAGCGGATCGCCCAGGGTCACCGGAGAAACCTCTGCCGGGGTCACTTTTTTGGTCGGGTAAGCGGTGTGTGCCGGAGCGCAGTTGTAGTAGAACTTCGCCGGCTTGCCGCTATCCACGCTGGCAAAGACCACCTCTTTGGCGCCCTTACCTACGTACAGCGCATCACGGTGGCCAATTTCATAGCACTGGCCGTCCACGGTGATGGTGCCCGGGCCGCCAATGTTAATGACGCCCAGCTCGCGACGCTCGAGGAAGTAGCTCACGCCCAGCTGTTTGCCCACTTCGCCGCCTACGGAGACGGTTTTTGCCACCGGCATGATGCCACCAACAATGATGCGATCAATGTGGCTGTACACCATGGTGTACTCATCTGCGACAAATACTTTTTCGACTAAAAACTCATTACGCAGCCCCTGGGTATCCAGCGTTTTTGCATGCGCACTGTGGATGCTTTGTCTGACTTCCACATTAACCTCCAGAATTGTTCAGGCCCGACGGCCCGGATAATTAACAAAACGACGTTCCGTTTTCGTGATGAGCACATACTATCCCCTGCGAAATGGCTTTTCAATTACATTTAAAACGTTGTTTCACTTTTTCTGCATCTTAATGTCAGAAGTGGAATTGCGATCACGATTGTCGGGGAATTGACAGAGAGAAGATTAGCGTGGCGCAAAGTAGTAAATTAAAAATAGCCAGTATTTACAAATGGTTAATAACAATAACCCATAAAGGGTATAAATAACCGGCTGGATAATTACTAAGAGAGACAGATAGCTGGACATGGCTTTTCTTCAGAAGTGCGCCACCAGTCACACACATTGAAACGATGTTTTGATAATTTAACACCGAGTTTTTAACGTTGTTTCTTTCAGGGCGTCTGCCCTGCTGTCGATACCAAGGAGCGCATCATGGCAAAAGGTATGCGGGTCAAGCTGAACTACGAGGTCAGCCAGGATCCGGATACGGGCGTGGAAGTGACCCGCCTGACTCCCCCGGAAGTAACTTGTCACCGTAACTACTTCTATCAGAAGTGCTTTTTCAATGATGGCAGCCACCTGCTGTTTGCCGGCGAGTTCGACGGCCACTGGAATTACTATCTGCTGGATATAAAGAAGGCCGAAGCCGTCCAGCTGACCGAAGGGGCGGGAGACAACACCTTTGGCGGCTTCCTGTCGCCGGATGACAAATCGCTCTACTACGTCAAAAACGATCGCACCCTGCGGGAAGTGAACCTGCAAACCCTGGAAGAGCGCGAAGTGTATCGCGTAAGCGACGACTGGGTGGGCTACGGCACCTGGGTGGCCAACAGCGACTGCACTAAGCTGGTGGGCATCGAAATTGCCAAAAGCGACTGGACGCCCCTCAACGACTGGCAAATCTTCCACGACTTCTTCCATAAGGGCCCGCACTGCCGCCTGCTGCGTGTCGATCTGCAAACCGGCGAAAGCTGTACGATCCACGAAGAGAAGAACTGGCTTGGCCACCCTATCTACCGCCCGTTCGACGACAATACCGTGGCCTTCTGCCACGAAGGGCCGCACGACCTGGTGGATGCCCGCATGTGGCTGGTCAACGAAGACGGCAGCAACGTGCGCAAAGTTAAAGAGCACGCCGAAGGGGAAAGCTGCACCCACGAGTTCTGGGTACCCAACGGCTCGGCGCTGGTCTACGTCTCTTATCTGAAAGGAAAACAGGGCCGCACCATATACAGCTTCAACCCGGATACCGGCGTCAATGAGGCGGTAATGCAGATGCCCGCCTGCTCGCACCTGATGAGCAACTTCGACGGCACCCTGCTGGTGGGCGACGGCTCCGGCACGCCGGTGGACGTAAAAGACACCAGCGGTTACGCCATCGATAACGATCCTTATCTCTATGCCTTCGACGTGGCGAAAAAAGCCTGCTTCCGCGTGGCCCGTCACGACACCTCCTGGGCGACGGTGGCGAACAGCCGCCAGGTGACCCATCCGCATCCGTCATTTACCCCGGATGATAAAGCGGTGCTGTTTAGTTCTGACAAAGACGGCAAGCCGGCGCTTTATATTGCCAGACTTCCTGAGCAACCTGAGTTATTGCAACCTTAATTGAGTTAGTGTTTCTGTAACTGGCCTTGCCCTCCTTCGTGGAGGGCTTTTTTTATTTGTGCTTCATCCCGCCTTTATTTCAGATATAAAAAAGCCGGCTTATTAGCCGGCCTTTTTCCGTTCAGCATGAATACTCAGAATGAATAAGCCACGCCCACGCGGAAACGGGTTTGACGTTCGTCGGTCTCTTTCACACCCACGTTGCCGATTTCACCGTACGGCGCCCAGTTTTTATCGAGCTTATAGGCCAGCTTAACGTTATATTCCTGGGAGTAGTCTTTGTTGTTATTACGAATAGTCCCTTCGGTGCTTTTCGCGTAAACGTAATTAAGCTCGGTACGCCAGTCGCCCATCACCCAGCCAACCCACGCATCGCCGCGGTTTACTTTATCGTCGTCTTTTTCCGAGCTGGACGGATAGCGGGTGTAGTCGTAGCGGTAGCGGGCGGCCACGTAGAAGCCATTATCGAAGCTGTATTGCGCGTGCAGATAAGGTTTATAGATGGTGAAGCTGTCTTTACTTTCAAGGGTGAAGCCCGGCGTTAACGCAATATTCGGCGTGGCTTTCCAGCGCCAGCTTATCTGGTCTTCGTGACCGTTACCGACGATATCCGCAAAAGGCTGATCGGCCTTATCGCCGCCCGATTTCCATTTTGCTTCAATAGAAAAACCAAAGCCGTTATCAAAACGATGGGAGACCGACGCGCGGTCGGCGTTCGAGCCGTTATCAATATATTCATGGCGCAGATCCACGGTTACCGCCTGTGCCGCAAAAGAGGCGCCAATTAAGGAGGCAAGGACCAGAGATTTCTTAAACATGTTCTACCCTCAATTAAAATGATGTTTTGTTTTTATGGAATTGCATTTTATTTTTTAAGTAACTGTATTTTAGTGATCCTGATCGTAATTATTTGTTTCATTTTTTTTGGCAAATATGGACGTGACAGCCATCAACAAAAGCGGCGATTTAAGGCGAAATTTCCGGCCTGAGATCACAAAGATTTGTATATAAAAAGGAGAGAAAGATCGGCAGATAATGAGAATTATTTAGAAATTACTGATACGCGTAAAAATAAGATCCCTTCAGGCATAAAAAAGCCCCCGCGAGCGGAGGCCTGGCGCCGGAATGAATTTCAGGGCTATCTTTCGATGGCTAACGCCACCCCCTGACCGCCGCCAATGCATAAGGTGGCCAGCCCCTTGCGGGCATTGCGTTTCGTCATTTCATGCACCAGCGACACCAGAATGCGGCAGCCGGAGGCGCCAATCGGATGGCCCAGCGCAATCGCCCCGCCGTTCACGTTGACCTTCAGCGGATCCCACTCCAGCATTTTGCCCACCGACAGCGCCTGGGCGGCGAAGGCTTCGTTAACTTCAATCAGATCCACATCATTCAGCTCCCAGCCCGCCCGCTCCAGGCAGCGGCGGGTGGCGTACACCGGCGCAATCCCCATCAGGGCAGGATCGACACCCACGCTCGCAAAGGCCTTGATGCGGGCCAGCACCGGCAGGTTCAGCTCTTCGGCTTTGCTTTCACTCATCATCATCACCGCGGCCGCGCCGTCGTTGATAGAGGAGGCGTTGCCGGCGGTGACCGAGCCGAGGGAGTCAAAAGCGGGGTTCAGCATCGCCAGCCCTTCGGCGCTGGCATCGGTGCGGGGCTGTTCATCGGTATCCACCGTCAGGGTGCCGCCGCCGGTACGGGTGGTCATCACCGGCACGATCTCATCCCGAAAACGCCCGGCATCGATGGCGGCGCGCGCTTTTTGCTGCGAGCTGAGGGCATAGGCGTCCTGCAGCTCGCGGGTAATACCATATTCCCGCGCCAGGTTTTCGGCCGTCACGCCCATATGGTAGTCGTTAAAGGCGTCCCAGAGGCCGTCGTGTACCAGGCTGTCGAGCAGCTGGCTGTTGCCCAGCTGCGCCCCGGTGCGGCTGTCGGTGAGCACGTGCGGGGCGCGGCTCATATTCTCCTGGCCGCCGGCAATCACCACGTCGGCCTCGCCGCACTGGATCGCCTGGGTCGCCAGGTGCAGGGCCTTCAGGCCCGAGCCGCAGACGTCGTTGATGGTGATCGCCGATACCGTATTCGGCAGGCCGCCCTTCAGCGCGGCCTGCCGGGCAGGGTTTTGCCCGGCGCCGGCGGTGAGCACCTGGCCGAGGATCACTTCATCAATTTCGTGCGTGGCAATGCCGCTGCGCTCAACCAGCGCTTTTACCAGTACGCTGCCCAGCTCGACCGCAGAGTGACGCGCCAGCGCCCCCTGAAAACAGCCGATCGCCGTACGCAATGCCCCCACAATGACGACCTCTTTCATCTCAACCTCTGCGCAAAATGACAGCGGCCATAGTAGAGGATTGTTATCAGCTCTTAATGTAAATGTTTAAAAAAAGTGAGTCTTATCACAAAGGTTCCGCCTTCTGCTGCAGGTAGTGGCGCAGCCAGTTTCCGGCGGTGCCCGGCGGGGAACGTTTGTTCCACACCAGATCGATCGCCACCGAGCGCGGCCAGCCCGGCACGTTAAGCTGCACCAGCGATTTAGCCGGCGCGAACTCCTCCACCAGCGCGCAGGGCAGCTCGCACCAGCCGAACCCCTGCACCGCCATGCTCAACAGCAGCAGGTAGTTGGGCGCCGACCAGACCGGGCCCGTTGCCAGGGCGGGCTGCCGCTCCAGATAGGTATTAAGCCGCAGCTCGCGCCAGCCGTGAAGCTCGTCGGCATTAACGGGGTTTTGCGCCGCCAGCGGATGGCCGGCGGCGGTGAAGATCGCCATATGGGTCTGCATCGGGAGCCGGGTGGCGCCAATATCGGTGGGATAACTCTCCCGCGCCTCGGTAAGGCCCACCTGCGCCCGCTCCTTTTGCAGCAGATCGATAACGTCCTCCTCTTCGCCAATCAGGCATTCGAACTCGGTGTGCGGGAAGCGTTCATCAAAGCGGTACAGCAGCTCTTCCAGCACGTCCGGGTGCAGGGTGTCAGAGAGAACAAAGGTAAGGCGCGCCTCGGTCTCCTCGCCGAGCGATACCGCCAGCGCGTCCAGCCGCGCGCTGGCGGCCAGAATCGATTGCACGTAACCCAGTACCTGCCGGCCCTGGGCGGTAAGCACCGGCTGGCGGGCGCTGCGATCGAACAGGGCAAAACCGAGATCGGCCTCCAGATGGGCGATGGCGGTGCTGACGGTGGACTGGCTTTTACGCAGGCGGCGGGCGGCAGCGGAGAAAGAGCCTGCCGCCACCGTCTCAACAAAGGCGGTTAAGGCTTCCGGGGAGTAGCGCATGATCTATCTACTTTATCGATGGTAACTAACTTTTATATATCAGTTTAAGCGATGAAAATAACCCTCTAATTAAGCCCACCCCGGCATATTTATGAGGTATCAGATTATGCAGCACAACGATGTTCAACGCAGAAAACTGCCGGAACGCATCTTCCACGCCGTCTGTTTTGAAGGTATTGCCACGGCAATCCTCGCGCCGACCACCGCCTGGCTGATGCAGCGCCCGGTGCTGGAGATGGGAGGATTAACCATCCTGCTGGCGACCACGGCGATGATCTGGAACATTATCTATAACGCCGGGTTCGACCGCTTCTGGCCGGTACATAAGGTCACCCGCACCGCCCGCGTGCGCGCCCTGCACGCCCTGGGTTTTGAAACCGGCTTTATTTTTATCGGCGTGACCATAGTGGCGCTGGTGCTGGGAGTAAGCCTGCTTCAGGCATTCACGCTGGAAATAGGTTTCTTTATTTTCTTCCTGCCCTACACCATGTTCTATAACTGGGCCTACGACACCCTGCGCGATCGGTTTATCAAACGTCGCCAGCAGCGGCGCGCCTTAAGCAACTAATCTACACGGCCGGAAATACTCTCCGGCCGCCTCTTGATAACCAAAAATGCGTCCGGGACTCATAATTATGGTAAATTAGCCTCCTTTTTGTTGGTTTTATAGTTGATACATTTTGCTCATGTCGAAAATTTGGTCTAAAGAAGAGACCCTCTGGAGCTTTGCCCTGTACGGCACGGCCGTGGGCGCAGGAACCCTGTTTCTGCCCATCCAGCTGGGGTCTGCGGGCGCTATCGTGCTCTTTATTACCGCCCTTGTGGCGTATCCTTTTACCTACTGGCCGCATAAAGCGCTATGCCAGTTCATTCTCTCTTCAAAAACCAAAGGCAGCGAAGGGATCACCGGGGCGGTGACGCACTACTATGGCCGCAAGGTGGGTAACCTGATCACCGGCTTCTATTTTCTGGCCTTTTTTGTGGTGGTACTGATCTATGCGGTGGCGATCACCAACTCCCTGACCGAACAGCTGGCGAAGCGCATAACGGTCGATACCCCCGTGCGGGTGCTGGTGAGCCTCGGGGTGGTGCTGACCCTGAATCTGATCTTCCTGATGGGGCGGCATATCACCATCCGGGTGATGGGGTTCCTCGTCTTTCCGCTGATCGCCTATTTCCTGCTGGTGTCGCTCTATTTAACCGGTAGCTGGCAGCCAGAGCTGCTCACCGGCCAGATGACCTTCGACCGACACACGCTGCACCAGGTGTGGATCTCCATCCCGGTAATGGTGTTTGCCTTTAGCCATACGCCGATCATCTCCACCTTTGCCGTCGACCGCCGGGAAAAATATGGCGACGCCGCCATGGGCAAATGCACCCGCATTATGAAGGTGGCCTACCTGGTCATCTGCCTGAGCGTGCTCTTTTTTGTCTTTAGCTGCCTGCTGTCGATCCCGCCGTCGTATATCGTGGCGGCGAAAGAGGAAGGGGTGACGATCCTCTCTGCGCTGTCGATGATGCCCTCCTCCCCGTCATGGCTGGGGATATCCGGCATAGTGGTGGCGATTGTGGCGATGTCGAAATCCTTCCTCGGCACCTATTTTGGGGTGATTGAAGGGGCCACCGAAATAGTGCGATCCTCCCTCGGCCAGGCCGGGGTGAAGAAAAGCCGGGCCTTTAACCGGGCGCTGTCGATTATGCTGGTGTCGCTTATTACCTTTGCGGTGTGCTGCATTAACCCGAACGCTATTTCGATGATCTACGCCATCAGCGGGCCGCTGATTGCCCTGATCCTGTTTATTATGCCCACGCTCTCGACCTACCTTATCGCCAGCCTGAAGCCGTACCGCTCGGTGGGCAATCTGCTGACGCTGATCGTCGGGGTGCTATGCGTGTCGGTGATGTTTATCGCTTAAATGGCCATGCCATAAACGTGCAGCACGCTGGTCTGTTCCGGCGTGCTGAACACCTCATCACGCAGATGGCGCATGCCATAAGATTCGTAAAAGCGCCTCGCCCCCTCATTTCCCTCCAGCACCTCCAGACAGAAGTAGCGGCTGCCGCCGCGCTTTGCGCGGGCAATGGCTTCGTCGAACAGCGCGCGGCCGTAGCCTTTTCCGGTGGCCTCTTTGGTGAAGTAGAGTTTATTAAGCAGCGTACCGCCGTGCGCGCCCTCCTGCTGGCGGGTGAGTTTAGCAAAGCCGACGGGGCTATCGGTGGCGGCCAGCAGCCAGCAGGTTGAGCTGTCGCTCAGGCTGGCGGATACAGTGGCGAGAGAATATTCATTCTCTACCCACCGTTGTAAATCTCCGGCAGAGCGCCAGTAGTGGGAGAAATGGCTGAGATAGGTGGCTTTGCCCAGGGCTGCCAGGATGGCGGCATCCGCTATAGTTGCCTCTTTGATCTGCAATTCCATGTTTCCTCCTGAAAAGTGCTGCGAGGGTAACGGTGAGCTGAAGATGGCACAACTATCAGATTTTGCGGGAAGGACCGGAAAATGGCTGCGGCTGCGCCAGGGTCACTGGCGCAGCCGATAAGTCAGGCGCGGATATCGTCATATTCGCGGGTGTTATCGAACTCATGCTTCGCAAAGGGGCACAGCGGGATAATTTTGCGGTTTTCGCCGCGCATCTTTTCCACCACCTTCGCCACCAGCTGCTTGCCGACGCCCTGCCCTTTCAGGCTCGGATCGACGTCGGTATGTTCAATAATGCTCAGATGCTCGCCCGTCGGGACAAACACGATCTCCGCCACCTGGTTACCGCTGGCATCGTTCACGTAAAACTTGTTATGGCCTTCCTGAATTTGCATAGTTTCTCTCTTATTTATGGCGGTACTGGAGCGCACCGCTCGGGCAGGTATCAATAATGCGTACGACGGTATCCACGTCTTCCTGGTCCGGGATAATCCAGGGCTTACGTTTCAGATTAAAGAGCTTGCCGCTGCCGCGCACGCAATTACCCGCGTGCTGGCACATACCGGTATTGAAATAGACATCTATTTTCTCACCGGTATAGGCCCGGTAACCTGCTTGCAGGAGATCGTTATCCATGACATTGCCTCGGTAATTATTATGTTCGCTCTTTAGCATAACGCTGGTTGCGGGGCGTGACTATGGATCTCTTTAGCAACGCGAAACGTCGCGCCTATGACCACACCGGTCGAGTGGAATACCGCGTCCGAAGCCGGGGAAGCGGCTGAAGTCCTTAAATCGGTTTAACCTATTTCTTATCCCGAATTCTTAAATCTTCTTAAAAGCCTGTTTAAAGGTTTATTGTGCAATCAAAAACATAAAGCTCAGCATTTAAATACAATAAAAACAAAATAAACAGCATAAAAAACCAACAGCTCATAACAGACGATTTCATTTGTTTATAAGATAAATAGCTGGAAAATATCCTTCACAAACTAGCGACGAGCTTCTGGAAAATATAACGCCACTATCCGGGCGTTATATCCCCGCGCCGGCACTATTGTTCGACAAATTATATTCCATCTATCTTATTTATAATCGATACCTTCATGAAAAAATTCAAATTACGTAAAGCGGCGGTATTAATTAGCTGCCTGTTAATGACCCATATCGCCGGCGCCGAGATTTATAATAACGCCGACGGAATTATTACCGGCAGCGGCATAATATCTGCAGACGGTATTTATAAAATCATCAGTACCTCCGGAGAACAAAACGCCATTTCCGTAGCGAACAACGGCAGCGTGACGATCAACAATCCGGGGGGCACGCCTATCGTCCAGGGCCGCGGTGAGTTTGAAGACGGTGATTTCCTTTTAGCCAACGGCACGGTTATCCTGGTCAACAGCGGCACCATCAATCTGGGCTCGGGCTCTACGGTCAACCAGATAACGGGTGATTATATCCCCGGTACCGTTCCAGGAAGACCCGACCTGCCGCTCGACAGAGATTACGACTTTATCGCCGCCGTTAATATTCTCGACGGAGCGGGCTCAAGCGCAAATTATCTTGCGCAAAAAGGCCAGATTATTGCGGACGATTTAACCGTTAACTCAAGCCATAAGCGTGATAACAAAGGCAACGCCGGTATTTATGGTGATAAAAATAACGGCGTCTTTACCCTAACCGGCACCACGACCGTAAATACCGCGGTCACCGGCGCAAACAGCAATGCTTTTAGCATTTACGCTAAAGAGGGCACGCTGATTAACGCTGAAGATCTGGTAATAAACACTCAGGGAACCAACTACGCGGTAGGCCTTTTATCGGAAGCATCCAATGAGGATGACCGCTCCCTGATTCGTTATCACAATGCCACGGTCACATCTATCGCAGACAGCTATGCCGATGGGATCAATGCTAACGGCGGCGATATTGAAGCGAGCGGCGATACCCTTGTGGATATCACCGTTAACGGAGAAGGCGGCGAGGCCTCCGCAATCTGGCTTTCCGATGGCTATAACAATACGGATCTTCATGCCTCTATTACCACCGGCGGCACCACCTCGCTGCTGTTGAAATCAGGCGCGGACAGGACGGTACTCCATGGCGCCGACTCTATGGGCGCCACCTTATTCACCGCAAATAATCTGAATATCACCCTGGATGCCCAGGGACATCAGCAGACCGTCGGCAAGGGCCTTTACGCCACCAAAGATGCAGCCCTGTCACCGGGTAAAATAGAGGTTAATGGCGATCTGGCGATCGATGTTATCGATTCGACCCGCAGCGGAGACTGGCGCTATCTGCATGCCGATAAAGGGGGCGAAATAGCCCTCAACGGCGGCGTGCGGCTGGGCGTTGGCTTCAACGACCCGGACGCTACCGCCATTCTTGCAGACAACGCAGACTCCCGCGTCACCATTAATAACCAGAAAACGGAGATCGTTGGCAGCCTCGAAGCCAAAGACTCCGCCCTGATCGACGTGAAAGCCAATAGTCAGTCGCGCATTGACGGCGGTATCCTCACCAGCGACGGCGCGGTGACCAACCTCTCGCTGGCCGATAGCTCGGTCTGGAATATGACGAAGGACTCGCAGCTCACTAACCTGACGCTGAGCGACTCCACCCTCAACTTTATGACCTCCGGCTCCGCTGCCCGCCAGTCTACGCGCGCTGCGACCGCCTTTAAGACCCTGACGGTGAACGGCGATTACGCGGGCAATAACGGTCATATCGTGATGAACACCCGGCTGGGCGATGACGCCTCGCCAACCGACCGGATGGTCATTACCGGCAATACCAGCGGCACCACCAGCGTACAGGTGGTCAACGCCGGCGGCGCGGGCGGTTTAACCACCGCGGGGATCGAGCTTATTTCCGTTAGCGGTAATTCCGAAGGTGAATTTAAGCAGAAGGGCCGTATCGTGGCGGGTGCTTATGACTATAGCCTGCAACGCGGCGAAGGCCTGAGCGCTGGCAACTGGTATCTGAGCAGCGCCCTAACGCCCGAGCCGGCGGAACCGACCGAGCCGACCGAACCAGAGGAGCCGACCGACCCGACCAAACCAGAGGAACCGGCCGACCCCACTGAACCAGCCGATCCCGTCGCGCCAGAACAGCCAGCGGATCCGGTAACTCCGGCGCCCATTCCGCGTGAACACGCCGTGCGTCCTGAAGCTGGCCTCTACGGCGTGAACCTGCAGGCCGCAAATACCCTGTTCAACACCCGCCTGCACGATCGCCTGGGCGAGACCCACTACGTCGATGCCCTGACCGGTGAAAAAGCCGTCACCAGCCTGTGGCTGCGTAACGCAGGTGGTCATACCCGTCAGAAAGAGAGCAGCGGCCAGCTGGATATGCAGAGCAACCGCTACGTGATGCAGCTCGGCGGCGATATCGCCCAGTGGTCGTCTGACAACGCCGATCGCTTCCACCTGGGGCTGATGGCCGGCTATGCCAACCAGAAGAGCCGCGCGAAGAACCAGCGTAACGGTAACCGCGCCGACGGCAGCATTAGCGGCTATAGCGTCGGCCTGTACGGCACCTGGCTGCAGGACGATAAAACGCATGACGGCGCATACGTTGACGGCTGGGCGCAGTACAGCTGGTTTGACAACACCGTTTCCGGCCGTGGCGTAGAATCTGAAGCCTATAATTCACAAGGCTTCACCGCGTCGGTGGAGTCCGGCTACACCTGGAAGCTGGCGGACCTCAGCGAGCGTAATGCGCTCTATATCCAGCCAAAAGCGCAGGTTACCTGGATGGGCGTGAAGGCAGATGACCATCAGGAAGCCAACGGCACCCGCGTGGAAGGCAGCGGCGACGGTAACCTCCAGACCCGCGTCGGCGTACGCCTGTTCGGCAAGGGCCATAGCAAGCTTGATGACGGAAAAAACCGCACCTTCCAGCCCTTCGTGGAAGCTAACTGGATCCACAATACTAAGGACTTCGGCACCTCGCTTAACGGAGAAAAGGTCAATCTGGCGGGCACCCGCAACGTTGGCGAGCTGAAGGTCGGCGTTGAAGGCCAACTGAACAAAAATGTCGCCCTGTGGGGTAATATCGGGCAGCAGGCTGGGGACGAGGGTTATAGCGATACCGCGGCAATGATTGGTATTAAGGCATCGTTCTAAAACCAGCCCCCGGCCATGATGGCCGGGGGTTACCGTCATTTAACCGACGACCACAGCTCTACGCAGTTACGCCCGCGCCGCTTGGCGCCATAAAGGGCTTCGTCAGCCGCCTGAATAAGACGCTCGTAGTCCGGATGTCCGTTATACATGGCCACGCCAATGGAGAGGCTCAGCGGGATAACCTCTCCTGAAGGGGCATTAATGCGGATTTTTTCCACCCGGGCCCGGATTCTTTCGGCGGTGCGTAAAGTATCAGCCTGCGCGGCCTCCGTCAGCATGATCAGAAACTCATCGCCGCCGTATCGAAAAACATAGTCGCTGGTACGCACATGCTCATAGAACGCCGAAGAGACCTTGCGCAGGATCTCGTCGCCGGTGCCGTGTCCCCAGGTATCGTTTATCTGCTTAAACCTGTCGACGTCTATCAGCAGCACCGAAAGCGGCAGCCCCGTCCGGTTGGCATGGCTGATTTCCCGTTTAAAGATGGTGGGCAAAAAGCGGCGGTTAAGCAGGCGGGTCAGCACGTCCATCCCCACCTCGTGGCGCGCCACCTCTTCGAACAGCTCCCGCAGCAGGGTAGTAATCTGTGAGAGGGTATGCCGGGTTTGTTGCAGAAAGGCAACGCGCTGTGCCCTGTTATTTAGCGTATTGGCATGCAGCCTGACCTTGCTGAATATAGCGTCAAACTCCTGCATAAGGCGGGATATATGCCCGGCTTCGGTAATGCCGCTGAAATAGTGGCGGCCCTTGTGGCTGAACCAGAGGCCAAAATCGGACTGGCTGAGGGGGAGAATATTTCCCGCGCTGCCGTCAAGCATCACTTTATAGACCAGCTCCATCTCCCAGGCGAGAAGTGAGGCAATCTGACGCTCTTTTTCCTCTTCGGCGTTCTCCATAAGCGAAAAAATACGGTAGTTCTCATCCTCTTTTGCGGCGCTGTTCTCGCTGAATACAAATGCCCGCGACATCACCTCCATCGCCAGATCGATGATATTCATCATGTAATGGTAAACATGCAGCTTTATTTCAGTCGGGTGCGTAGAGGCAATAAGCGCGGGAAACAGCAGCTTTTTCAGCACGCGGAACCCCATCTCCACCAGGTCAACGGGGATACCGATCCGGGCATGGACATCGGCCGCACGCTGCTGGGCCTGTATCAGGGCATCTATTTGATCGACCTGGCAGGACAGGATATCGATTATCCATTTGTGAAGGGCATCCATCAGCTGCCTTTCCACCTGCTCGTTGGACAGAAATTCAGACGTATGCGGGTCCGCCAGCATGATGCGATAAAACGCCTTACTGAGCTCAGCGGCATGCAGGGCCGCGAGCTCAGCGGAAATCAACCGCACCTGTGGCGAGGTCTCATTGATAAGGGCGGTCCACTCATCTTTCACTTTAAGCAGGTAGGTTTCCATATTGCAGATCCTTATGGTGGTCTGGCACCGGTCTGTCTGGATTGCCTGTTAAATTTTAGCCAGGTTTTAAAAGATACGTGCATGAATCGAAACGGATAATCTAAAGACATCCGAGCCGTCAATAATATCGTTGTTCATATTTTAAAGTTAACATCTGAGACATCAGTTTAACGTAAGTATTACCCGCATACTGTACAAGATCCTGGTAACCATGTGAAAATAATGGTTAAAAGGACAATATAAGTACAGGACGTTGTTCGGACGAATGAATGCGCACTGGCATGAAGAGTTTGCCAGCTATCTGCAAGTCAATGAAGAGCCTAAATATTAAGTCTCTCCATCTGAGCAGAGAACATGCCCGTAATGCTTTATCAATAGCCTCTGCCACCTCGACATTAATGCACGATCCGACAACGCAATACTCTGTATCCACTTATTCCATCGAAAGAAATGTGGATCATATCTTTTCCGGCGGTGAAGGATTTCAAATCTGCCAATAAACTTCATTAAGGATGATTCAATGCCAACTGGTCATTTTCTTCGTAAAGGCGACAAAACAACATGTGGTGGTAGCATATTATCAGGCTCCCCCGATCACAGCTTTGGAGGCATCGCGACTGCGAGAAATGGTGACACTGTATCCTGTGGGAAAGATGGCAAAAAATACCATATTGCAGGTGGTATTCCCGACTACTGGATTCATGGCATCGCAGCAGCAGGAACGTTGCATAGCCGCAGCACATGTCCTTGTAGAGCAAGATTTATTTCATCATTTCCAAATGCCTCCTATTGGATTGAAGAAACTAAACCAGTAAAAAATGCTCCTGTAGCTACCCCGTTGGTTGCTGCCGTTTTTCCTCCTCAAGCGGCAGCAAATGTAGAGCCTGAGCAACGTGCGCAAGCTGAGAAGAAGATAAATCACTTTGCTGAAACCTGTGGGCCAGAAGATTACGTACTCTCAAACGGTGTTTATATCTGGACTGAAACCAAAAATGCAGGCCATGCTTTCGTTTCTGTACATGAAAATAACATTGTTTATCTCTACACATATGGGCGCTACGGTAGGACCAATCCAGGTGGGATTACAGGCGATGGCATTCTTAACTTTCTTAAAGATGAAGATGCAAGGGTTTACTATCGTTCTCAACTGTATGAAATGGGTGCCCGAGTCTTCCGCATAGACGATGCAGATCCAGTGAAAACAAGAAAGTTTTTCGATGATCTATGGAATAACAGCAAACCCGCTATCCAGACAGGAAAAATGCCAGATACAACAAGAAGAAGAGGCCATACTATCGACAGGTATGATGTGACTGGCAGCAACTGCACCACACATTCAGTTGAAGGGATCAAGTTTGGTGGCTCAAGAGTATTCGAGCATGGTTATACATCAACAACAACACAGCTAACTATTGATGCCGAGGAGGATTTCACCGTTCCGGTATCTCTCCAAAGATTTCTCATCGCAAAGGGTAGAGACATGTCCTCAATGCTTGTCGTTGAGATGACAAACGTATTCAAAGAACAATACCCTAATTCAGGAAACTTGCATCCCTTCCAGGAAACTCTCGGTGGTCAACTTCAGCATATCGTTGCGGATGGTGCAGCCACTGGAGATTCATTATCTCCGTATTCCGGCGGTACTGTAGGCGGCGTATTAGGCGGGTCCTATGACAATGACAAGTAAAACTAAGACCCTTTTCCGATGGGGCGGAATCTGCATTGTATCTCTTTGCTACTTTATCGGATTGGCGCTGGCTACATTCTCATTTTCTGCTTTCAGCGAGAGTGAAAGTATGCAGTTTTCTGATCCTGTGCCGTTGAATCAGTACCATGCTTCGATTGATTCTATCCTTCAAGCTACCGGCATCGTTTTTGATGCTGCCATTTACGGTTTTTTGATTTGTGTACCTCTCATCCTCCTTATCTTTAAAAAGGTTAGATGATGAGCGTGAGGTCTACGTCCCTCAGATCCTGATCATCTTCAAGAGAGTGAGATGAACGCCAAAGGCTGGAGAGATCTAGCCCTTCCCTCTCTTTCATCGTTTAATAGTAGAACGATCCAGGACAACTTATGTTTAGTCGCTTTTTAATCAAGAAATGTATTTAAGCGAGGTATTTGCTGAGTATTACACGGGGAAGAGATCTGGAGCGGGCGAAGGGAATCGAACCCTCGTATAGAGCTTGGGAAGCTCTCGTTCTACCATTGAACTACGCCCGCTTTAGAGGTAGCCAAAGCATTATAGACTTTACGCCCCCTCTGGCAACCCCACCCTCTGCTAAGTGGCGATATTATAACCACTTAGCATTTTGGTTTTGCCCCCTGGGCAGGCAGGTAACGCTGGGGATCGATGGCCGTGGCGCGATAGCGGATCTGGAAATGGAGAATCACGCTGCTGGCGCCGGTGCTGCCCATGGTGGCGATCTTCTGCCCCGCCTTCACGTTCTGGCCGTTGTTGACCAGTAAAGTATCGTTATGGGCGTAGGCGGTAATGTAGTCTTCGCCGTGCTTAATCATAATCAGGTTGCCGTAGCCGCGCAGCTGGTTGCCGACGTAGACCACCTTCCCTGCCCCGGAGGCATACACCGGCGCGCCGCGCGTACCGGCGATATCGATACCTTTATTACCGCCCTCGGCGGTGGAGTACGGGGCAACCACTTTACCGCTGGCCGGCCAGATCCAACAGCGCTGGCCCACCGGCGGCCATGACGATTTTGGTACGGTGTAGGACGGCGTAACGGCGGCGGTTTTACCGCTGCGTTTACCGGAGGATTTCTTGCCCGCAGTGCTGCCATTCACCTTCAGCTTTTGCCCAATCTCAATGGTATAGGGCGGAGAAATATTATTCAGACGCGCCAGCTCTTTCACGCTGGTCCCTGTGGTGCGCGAAATACGATAGAGCGTATCGCCGCGCTTAACGGTATAGACCGCGCCAGAATCGCTGCCCGAAGAGTTACTGCCCGAACATCCCGCCAGCATCAGGGCCAGCGTCAGGCATAACAGAGCAAAGACATTTTTTCTCGTCAGGCTTCCTGCAAACAAAACGGTTCCTTATTCAGCGTGAATGGCCGCCATATCATAGCAGCCCCATCCCGGATGCCCAATACCGGATCCCGCTCCCGCAGACAAACCCGCCGCCGCCCGTCAGGTTATAATAGCCACAGCCCGATGGCGCTGGCCCGGCCCCGCGTCGTCCGGCGTTTTTGTTACTGGAGTAGATATGGACAAACAAGAGTACGTCATCCTGCTGGATGCGCAGGGAGAGGCGATTGGCACAGAGGAAAAATACGCGGTCCACACCTCGGATACCCCTCTACATCTGGCCTTCTCCTGCTGGTTATTTGATGCCGAGGGTAAATGTCTGGTGACCCGCCGGGCGCTGAGCAAAAAAGCCTGGCCGGGGGTCTGGACCAACTCCGTTTGCGGCCATCCGCAAACGGATGAAACCTTCGAGCAGGCGATCGAACGCCGCTGCCGGCAGGAGGTAGGCGTCGGCATCGCCAGGGTCACTGTGGTTGAGCCTGCTTTTCGCTACCGCGAAACCGACCCGTCCGGAATTGTCGAAAACGAGATCTGCCCGGTCTACGCCGCGCTTGCCACCTCCCCGGTGCGGCCTAACCTGGATGAGGTGATGGATTATCAGTGGGTCGAATTCGGAGCGCTGCTGAGCGCGCTGAAGGCCACCCCCTGGGCGTTTAGCCCGTGGATGGTAAAAGAGGCCGCCGCCGCCAGCGCGGCGCTGCGCGCTTTCGCCGCCTGCCAATAAAAAAGCCCCGACGCGGTGAACGCCGGGGCTTTTTTCAGGCGTTAAGCCTTATTTGACCGGACGCATCGCCGGGAAGAGGATCACGTCGCGGATGGTATGGCTGTTGGTGAACAGCATTACCATACGGTCGATACCAATCCCCAGGCCCGCCGTCGGCGGCAGGCCGTGCTCCAGCGCGGTAACGTAGTCTTCGTCGAAGAACATCGCTTCGTCGTCGCCCGCGTCCTTGGCGTTAACCTGATCCTGGAAACGCTGGGCCTGATCTTCTGCATCGTTCAGCTCGCTGAAGCCGTTGCCGATTTCGCGGCCGCCGATGAAGAATTCAAAGCGGTCGGTGATCTCCGGGTTCTCGTCGTTACGACGCGCCAGCGGAGAGACTTCAGCCGGGTATTCGGTGATGAAGGTCGGCTGAATCAGGTGCGCTTCCGCCACTTCTTCGAAGATCTCGGTCACGATGCGGCCCAGGCCCCAGCTCTTCTCAACCTTGATACCGATGCTTTCAGCGATCGCTTTCGCAGAGTCGAAGTTATCCAGGTCCGCCATATTGGTTTCCGGGCGGTATTTCTGGATCGCTTCGCGCATGGTCAGCTTTTCGAACGGCTTGCCGAAGTCGAACACCTCGTCGCCGTACGGCACTTCGGTGGTGCCCAGAATGTCCTGTGCCAGGGTGCGGAACAGGGATTCGGTCAGCTCGATCAGATCTTTGTAATCCGCGTAGGCCATATAGAGTTCCATCATGGTGAACTCTGGGTTATGGCGCACGGAGATGCCTTCGTTACGGAAGTTACGGTTGATCTCGAATACGCGATCGAAACCGCCCACCACCAGACGCTTCAGGTACAGTTCCGGCGCGATACGCAGGTACATGTCTAGGTCGAGGGCGTTGTGATGGGTGATGAACGGACGGGCAGAGGCGCCACCTGGGATCACCTGCATCATCGGGGTTTCCACTTCCATAAAGTCGCGGTTAACCATGAACTGGCGGATACCGGCCATGATCTGCGAGCGAATTTTGAAGGTCTTGCGGGATTCATCGTTAGAGATGAGATCCAGGTAGCGCTGGCGGTAGCGCGCTTCCTGATCCTGCAGGCCGTGGAACTTGTCCGGCAGCGGGCGCAGGGCTTTGGTCAGCAGACGCAGTTCAGTACAGTGAATGGAGAGCTCGCCGGTCTTGGTTTTGAACAGCTTGCCTTTGGCGCCGAGGATATCGCCCAGGTCCCATTTTTTGAACTGTTCGTTGTAGATACCTTCCGGCAGATCGTCACGGGAGACGTACAGCTGAATACGGCCGCCCACGTCCTGCAGGGTGACGAAGGAGGCTTTACCCATGATACGGCGGGTCATCATGCGGCCTGCAACGGCCACTTCGACGTTCAGCGCTTCCAGCTCTTCGTTCTCTTTCGCATCAAAGTCTGCGTGCAGCTGGTCTGAGGTACGATCGCGACGAAAATCGTTCGGGAAGGGCACGCCCTGCTCGCGCAGCGCAGCCAGCTTCTCGCGGCGGGTTTTCAGTTCATTGTTAAGATCGACGACCGCGTCAGCGCCCTGTGCTTGTTGTTCAGACATGTTGGTTCCTCATAACCCTGCTTTCAAACTTGCTTCGATAAATTGATCCAGGCTGCCGTCCAGCACGGCCTGCGTGTTACGGGTTTCGACACCGGTACGCAGGTCTTTGATGCGGGAGTCATCAAGGACGTAAGAACGGATCTGGCTGCCCCAGCCGATATCGGACTTGTTGTCCTCCATCGCCTGTTTCTCAGCATTTTTCTTCTGCATCTCCAGCTCATAAAGCTTCGCTTTCATCTGCTTCATGGCCTGGTCTTTGTTCTTATGCTGGGAACGATCGTTCTGGCACTGGGTGACCAGCCCGGTCGGAATGTGGGTAATACGCACCGCGGATTCCGTACGGTTAACGTGCTGACCGCCCGCACCGGAGGCGCGGTAAACGTCGATACGCAGATCCGCCGGGTTGATTTCGATATCGATATCGTCATCCACTTCCGGGTAAACAAACGCGGAGCTGAAGGAGGTATGGCGACGGCCGCCGGAGTCGAACGGGCTCTTACGCACCAGGCGGTGAACGCCGGTTTCTGTACGCAGCCAGCCGTAGGCGTAGTCACCGATGATCTTGATGGTAACGGATTTCAGACCCGCCACTTCGCCTTCAGACTCTTCGATGATTTCGGTTTTGAAACCGCGTGCTTCCGCCCAGCGCAGGTACATGCGGGTCAGCATGCTGGCCCAGTCCTGCGCTTCGGTGCCGCCGGAGCCGGCCTGGATATCCAGGTAGCAGTCTGCGCTGTCGTATTCGCCGGAGAACATGCGGCGGAACTCAAGCTGCGCCAGCTTCTCTTCCAGACCGTCGAGCTCGGCTACGGCTTCGTTAAAGGTTTCTTCGTCGTCGGCTTCAACGGCCAGCTCCAGCAGCCCGGAAACGTCTTCCAGACCCTGAGACATTTGGTCGAGGGTATCAACAATGGCTTCGAGAGAGGAACGCTCTTTACCCAGCGCCTGCGCGCGTTCAGGTTCGTTCCAGACGTCCGGCTGTTCCAGCTCGGCGTTTACTTCTTCAAGACGCTCTTTCTTGGCATCGTAGTCAAAGATACCCCCTAAGAACGTTAGAACGCTCCGTGAGGTCCTGAATGCGGTTTTTTACCGGATTGATTTCAAACATGGTCGTTTTCTTTTATGGACTAGTCAAAATGCGGTTATAAGAGCGGGATTGTACCCAATCCACGCCCTTTTTTATAGCCATTACTGCCGCTAAATTGGCCAGATATTGTCGATGATAATTTGCAGGGAACGGTTGCCGCGAAACTCGTTAATGTCGAGCTTATACGCCAGCTCGACCTCGCGCACGCCGTTGTCTGGCCAGATGGAGGTGTCAACGTTAAAGGCGATGCCGTCTAACAGCGGGCCGCCGCCGGCCGGCTCCACCATCACCTTCAGGTGGCGTTCGCCAACGATGCGCTGTTGCAGCAGGCGGAAACGGCCATCGAACAGCGGCTCCGGGAACATCTGCCCCCAGGGGCCGGCGTCGCGCAGCATCTGCGCCACTTCCATGGTCATTTCAGCGGGAGTTAAGGGGCCATCGGAGAGCACTTCTCCCTGCAGCAGGGCGGGATCCAGCCACTCGGTGACCAGTTCGCCAAACAGCTGCTGGAACCGTTCGAACTTCGCCTCTTCCAGCGACAGCCCCGCCGCCATGGCGTGGCCGCCAAACTTAATCATCAGGTCGGGATGCAGGGTATGCAGGCGCTCCAGCGCGTCGCGCATATGCAGCCCCTGGACAGAACGTCCGGAACCTTTCAGGGTGCCGTCGCCCGCAGGGGCAAAGGCGATCACCGGGCGGTGAAAACGCTCTTTAATACGCGACGCCAGGATCCCCACCACCCCCTGATGCCACTCGGGGTGATACATCGCCAGCCCGCCGGGCAGGGTCTCATCGCTGCGCTCGAGCTTTTCGCAGAGGATCAGGGCTTCGGCCTGCATCCCCTGCTCGATCTCTTTGCGCGTCTGGTTCAGCGCGTCCAGTTCGTTGGCCAGCATCCGCGCTTCACCGATGTTGTCGCACAGCAGCAGCGCCACCCCGACCGACATATCATCCAGCCTGCCCGCTGCGTTCAGGCGCGGGCCGAGGGCAAAGCCCAGATCGCTGGCGACCAGCTTTTGCGGATCGCGCCCGGAAATTTCGAGCAGCGCTTTGATGCCCGGCCGGCATTTTCCCGCGCGGATGCGGCTCAGCCCCTGCCAGGTAAGAATGCGGTTATTGGTATCCAGCGGCACCACGTCCGCCACGGTGCCCAGCGCTACCAGATCGAGATACTCCGCCAGGTTTGGCGCCGCGATGCCGCGTGAGTCAAACCAGCCTTTATCCCGCAGCAGGGTGCGCAGGGCCAGCATCAGATAAAACGCTACTCCAACGCCCGCCAGGGATTTGGAGGGGAAGTCGCAGTCGCGCAGGTTGGGGTTAATGATCGCTTCAGCCGCCGGCAGGGTATCGCCGGGCAGGTGGTGATCGGTGACCAGCACCGGGATCCCCAGCTCGCGGGCGCGCTCGACGCCGCTGTGGGAAGAGATGCCGTTATCCACGGTCATGATCATCTGCGCGCCACGGGCGTGGGCCTGATCGACCACATCCGGGCTCAGGCCATAGCCGTCTTCAAAGCGGTTCGGGACCAGATATTCAACCCGATCGCAGCCCATCGCCCGCAGGCTCAGGACGCTAAGGGCGGTGCTGGTGGCGCCGTCGGCGTCAAAGTCGCCCACCACCATGATGCGGGTGCCTTCACGAAAGGCGTTGTAGAGGATTTCCGCCGCCCGTTCGACGCCGCTCAGCTGCTGCCAGGGCAGCATGCCTTTTACGCTGCGTTCCAGATCGTCAGGTTTTTGTATGCCACGGCTGGCGTACAGCCGGCGCAGAAGTGGCGGCAGATCCGCTGGCAGATCGGCCTGTTCATCCACTTCACGTCGGCGGAGCTGTATCGTTGATTTCACGCGAATTATTTACCGCCCGTCTGTTTCTGGTGGGCATCGAGGAAGGCTTTCATCTCTTTCGGCCCCTGATAGCCCGGTACCACGTAGCCGTTGTTCAGCACGATCGCCGGGGTGCCGGTCACGCCAAACTGCACGCCCAGCGCGTAGTGGTTAGCAATGTCGATATCGCAGGAGGCCGGCTGTACCCCTTTGCCGCTCATGGCGTCATCAAAGGCTTTGTTGCGATCTTTCGCACACCAGATGGCCTTCATGTCCTGCTCCGGCTGGCTCTGCACGCCCGCACGCGGGAAGGCGAGATAACGCACGGTGATCCCCAGCGCGTTGTAGTCTTTCATCTCTTCATGCAGCTTGTGGCAGTAGCCGCAGGTGATGTCGGTGAAAACGGTAATAACGTGTTTTTCCTGCGCCGCTTTATAGACAATCATCTCTTTTTCCAGCGCGTTCAGGTTTTTCATCAGCATCTGGTTAGTGACGTTGACCGGCTGGGCGCCGCTCACATCGTACAGCGGCCCCTGCAGGAAGTGCTTGCCGTCCTCGGTCACGTAGAGCACGCCGTTTTCAGTCATCACGGTTTTCATACCGGCAATGGGTGCCGGCAGAATATTGCTGCTGGTGACGCCAAGCTTCGCCAGCGACTGTTTGATGGCGGCATCGTCAGCATGCGCCAGACCGGATAACGAGGCTGCCAGCAGGCTGAACAGCACTAAAGATTTTTTCATAACCATTCCTTAAAAATTCGGCACTCACGCGCGTGGGTGGTGCTGTTGGTGTAGCTGCCGCAGGCGTTCCGTTGCGACGTGGGTGTAGATTTGCGTCGTGGAGAGATCGCTGTGTCCAAGCAGCATCTGGACCACGCGCAGATCGGCGCCATGGTTTAACAGATGGGTCGCAAAGGCGTGACGCAGAACGTGCGGCGAAAGTTTTTCACTGTCGATACCTGCCAGTGTGGCGTAATGTTTGATGCGATGCCAGAAGGTTTGTCGCGTCATCTGCTGCGCGCGCTGGCTGGGGAAGAGCACATCGATGGAGACGCCGTTTAAAAGCCAGGGCCGCCCGTGTTCGAGGTAGGTTTCCAGCCAGTACACCGCCTCTTCGCCCAGCGGCACCAGCCGCTCTTTATTGCCTTTACCTATGACGCGCACCACCCCCTGTCGCAGGCTGATGTCGCTCATCGTCAGCCCCACCAGTTCGGAAACGCGAAGGCCGGTAGCGTATAACAGTTCAAGCATCGCTTTATCGCGTAACTCCAGCGGCTGGTCAACAACTGGCGCCTGTAATAATCGCTCAACTTGCGCTTCACTCAGGTCTTTGGGCAGGCGCTGCGGCAATTTTGGCGACGCCAGCGCGGCGCTGGGATCGTCGGCGCGAAGCTTTTCGCGATAAAGATACTGGAACAGACGACGCACCGCGCTCAGCAGCCGCGCCGAGCTGGTGGCTTTGTACCCCCCCTCCACGCGCTCGGCCAGCAGCCTCTGTAAATCGTCGCTTTGGGCGGTTATCAGGCTCCGCTCATGGTGGTGGAGCCATGCCGCCAGCATCGTCAGATCGCGTCGGTAGGCGCTGAGGGTATTCTCAGCCAGGTTCTTCTCAAGCCAGAGTGCGTCGAGAAACTGTTCAATGAGTGCGAGATCCTTTTCCACGTCCGCCCCTTTGGTTCTGCAGTAGGTGCATTATGCCTGAACGGGCCCTGTTTCTGGTACACTAGTTCGCAACGTCATAGCATGTATTGAGACATTTTAGCGATGAATATTGGTCTGTTTTACGGTTCCAGCACCTGTTACACCGAGATGGCTGCTGAGAAAATTCGCGATATTATCGGCCCGGAACTGGTGACGCTGCATAACCTTAAGGACGACGCGCCGGAGCTGATGGAGCAGTATGATGTGCTGATCCTCGGCATTCCGACCTGGGATTTTGGCGAACTGCAGGAAGACTGGGAAGCGGTATGGGATCGGCTGGACGCCCTGAACCTCAACGGCAAAATTATCGCGCTCTACGGCATGGGCGACCAGCTGGGTTACGGCGAATGGTTCCTGGACGCGCTGGGGATGCTGCACGATAAGCTGGCGGCTAAAGGGGTGACCTTTATCGGCTACTGGCCGACCGAAGGCTACGAGTTCACCAGTAAAAAACCGATCGTTGCCGATGGCCAGCTGTTTGTCGGCCTGGCCCTTGATGAAACCAACCAGTACGACCTGAGCGAAGAGCGCCTGCAAAACTGGTGCGAGCAGATCCTCGGCGAAATGGCGGAGCAGTTTAGCTAAGCCCCTACCGCCCGTGCGTCGGCTGTTGAATCATCCGACGCAGATCGCGCCACTCCCCTTCATCCATGCTATCTGCCGACAGCCACAGGTGCTGGCAGCGCTGGCCCTCGCCTTTGCGCAGGCGCAGCATCATGCCGGTGCTGAGCATCCAGGGCGTGCCGACAATCTCCCACTCGTTCCCCTGCCAGCGCAGGCGGGAATCCATATAGAGTTTGATCTCGCCCTGGCGGGCGTTGATCCGCCGCTGGCTACGCACGCTGTCGAACACCACCAGCGACAGCAGAAGCAGCCATAGCGGGGTATAGCTGAGCGGCCAGGGCATCAGTAAGATCACCGCCGCAACCAGCCCGTGGAGCAAAAGAGACATCCACTGTGAGCGCCACGAGACGCGTAAATCAGATTGCCACAGGACCACGTTCCCGATTCCGTGTTTGAATTAGAAGCACCATCCGTTGCAGCTCGGTGTCGGCGGGTTCGCCGTGGTTCATTAACCAGTTGAATAAATCAGGATCATCACACTCCAGCAGGCGGATAAACAGCTGTTTATCGTTGTCGCTCAGGCTGTCGTAGTCATGTTCAAAAAACGGCATGATGGTGATATCGAGCTCGCGCATGCCGCGACGACATGCCCAGTGAATGCGGGCTTTATTATTAATATCCATGTTATTTGTTCCTGCATAACGTTGGGTTCAGTCAGTGCTCCGCGGCCAGGCTACGGGCCGGGTCCGGGCTGATTCTAGTGTAACGTGTTTTTGGTCGTTTCTTTACTGGAATATTGCACCGTGGAAACGGGCTCGCAGAAAAAAAGCACACTAAATAAGCGGATTACACGCTTTTGCGTACCTCCACGCGAAAGCGCACGAAGGCACGATTAGCCTGTTGAAACCGCTTGCATTGACTACAGTCTCTTTTACCATTAGGCATTAACAAAGCGTTAAGCAATTCAGGACATCAATATGGCATTTACACCCTTTTCTCCGCGCCAGCCTGTCGCCTCTGCGCGTCTGCCGCTGACGCTTATCACTCTTGATGACTGGGCGCTGGTTACCGTGACCGGCCCGGACAGTGAAAAATATCTGCAGGGTCAGGTGACGGCGGACGTCGCCCAGATGACGGAGCACCAGCATCTGCTCGCCGCCCACTGCGACGCCAAAGGCAAAATGTGGAGCAATCTGCGCCTGTTCCGCCGCGGTGAGGGCTTTGCCTTTATCGAACGCCGTAATCTGCGCGATGCCCAGCTTGCGGAGCTGAAAAAATACGCGGTCTTCTCCAAAGTGACCTTTACGCCGGACGACGAGGTGGTGCTGCTTGGGGTGGCCGGTTTCCAGGCCCGCGCGGCGCTAACCAACCAGTTCCCCGAGCTGCCGGATGCCGGTAAGCCGCTGGTGAGCGACGGCAATACCTCTATTCTGTGGTTTGAACATCCGGCGGAGCGCTTCCTGCTGGTCACCGATGCCGCCACCGCAGAGCGTCTCAGCGAGGCACTTCGCGGCGAAGCCCAGCTTAACGGCAGCCAGCAGTGGCTGGCGCTGAACATCGAAGCGGGCATCCCGGTTATCGACAGCGCCAACAGCGGGCAGTTTATCCCTCAGGCGACCAACCTGCAGGCGCTGGGCGGCATCAGCTTCAAAAAAGGCTGCTATACCGGCCAGGAGATGGTGGCCCGCGCCAAGTTCCGCGGCGCTAACAAGCGTGCGCTCTGGTATCTGGCAGGCGCCGCCAGCCGCGTACCCGAGGCGGGCGAAGATCTGGAGCTGAAAATGGGCGACAACTGGCGCCGCACCGGCACCGTGCTGGCCGCAGTTAAGCTCGACGATGGCCGTCTGCTGGTGCAGGTGGTGATGAACAACGATATGGAGCCGGACAGCGTGTTCCGCGTGCGCGATGACGCCAACACCCTGAGCATCGAGCCGCTGCTCTATTCGTTAGAAGAGTAATAAAAACAAAACGGCAACCTGGGTTGCCGTTTTGTTTTCCCCCTCTCCCGTGGGAGAGGGTCGGGGTGAGGGCATCAGGCCGCAGGGTCTCAACCCTGCCCCACGTACAAATAGATCGCCAGGAAGTGGCACAGGCTGCCGCCCAGCACAAAACCGTGCCAGATGGCGTGGTTATACGGAATGCGTTTACAGACGTAGAAAATCACCCCCAGGGAGTAAACAATCCCGCCTGCCGCCAGCAGCGTCACGCCGCCCGCCGACAGCTTCACCGCCAGCTCATAAATCACCACTAGCGACAGCCAGCCCATGGTCAGATAGGTAACCAGCGACAGGATCTTAAAACGGTGGGCAATGGTGAGCTTAAAGAGGATCCCCAGCAGCGCCAGGCTCCAGATCACAATCATCAGCCCGCGCGCCAGCGGCGAATCAAGCCCCACCAGCAGGAAAGGGGTATAGGTACCGGCAATCAGCAGATAGATGGCGCAGTGGTCAAATTTCTTCAGCCAGCCCTTGGCCCGCTGGTGCGGAATAGCGTGATAGAGCGTCGAGGCCAGAAACAGCAGGATCATGCTGCCGCCGTACAGGCTATAGCTGGTGATGGCCACCGCGCTGGCATTGGTATCTACCGCCTGCACCAGCAGCAGCACCAGGCCGACGATGCCGAACACCAGCCCAACGCCGTGGCTAATACTGTTGGCTATCTCCTCAGCCAGTGAATATCCCTGTTTGATTAATGGTTTGCTAACCATAGATGTCTCCGGGAGTACAAAAAACGATGTCTCGCCGGTTATGCTAACTGAGAATGATTCCAGTGAACACCTGTTAGCTAAAATAAAGTTCAAGTGTAGATTATCTTAATAAAATCAAAATATTAAGAAAATTATTCAACTTACACTTGTTTACTTTTCATTTAAAGACATTTGAAATCAATCACATAAAACTGCTGCTGGCCGGGGTATATGTCGCTAATCACCGCTTTGAGCTCCGGCAGCGTCATATTTTCCTGCTGTGCATGCTTTTCATTCAGGGTATCGAGGGTAACGGTTGAGGTTCCCACCACTTCGATAGTGCAGAAATACCCGTCGTCCTCATAGCGGCCTACCCGCAAAATATCCCCTGCTTTGAAGTGGGACTCGCTCTCATCGCGTATGGTGATGGTCTTGCGCCCGGCCAGAATGTCCTGCTGGAAGCGCGTAAAAAAAGTGATGTCGTTTTTCTGCATGGTATTATTCCTTATCATTGACGCCCGCTATGAGAGTTTTGCCACTGTGAGTATGTTCACCCACGCCGCCATTGCCAGTCTCAATAATCTGGAGATGATGGTCTACAACTTTGTCATCAAAAACCGCGACAAAGTCATGTACATGACCATCCGCGAGCTGGCCGATGCCGCGGGCGTGTCGACCACCACCGTGCTGCGCTTTTGCCGCAAGCTTAGCTGCGCAGGCTACTCTGAATTTCGCGTGCGTTTTAAATTATATTTAGAGCAGAACGAACCCCAGCAGGCAAATTTTGGTGCCAGCGAAATAATCAGCTTCTTTAAAAGCGTCAATAACGAAGAGTTCGATGCCCTGCTGGACGATGCGGTAAATATTATACTTTCGTCAGAGCGTATTATATTTGTCGGCGCGGGCACCTCGGGATCGCTGGCAAAATATGGCGCGCGCTTTTTCTCTAATATCGGCAAATTCAGCAACCATATCGACGATCCTTATTTCCCGGTGACTAACGATATGGCTAAAAACGCCTTGGCGATTGTGCTTTCGGTCTCGGGCGAAACGGAAGAGATCCTGCGCTTCGCCAGCCAGTTCAGCCTGCATCACTGTAAGGTGCTCTCTATCACCAGCCATGAACACTCGCGTCTGGCGAAGCTGGCGGACTTTAACCTCTCCTGGCACGTGCCCCAGACGCGCATTGGCGGCGTCTACGATATTACCACCCAGATCCCGGTGATTTATATTCTTGAGTCTTTAGGCCGAAAACTGGCGAAGAAATTAGCGGAATAAAACAACCTGTTTTTTGGCTGTAACAAATCACATTTCGCGCAAATTGTTATATCGTGACTTTCTATTCCCCTTTGTTAGACTCAAAACCAGACGATAAAGGGGATTAGCAAAAATGAAAAAACTCAGCTTACCAAAAGACTTTTTATGGGGCGGCGCGGTAGCCGCGCACCAGGTAGAAGGCGGCTGGAATAAAGGCGGCAAAGGGCCAAGTATTTGTGATGTGCTGACCGGCGGCGCGCACGGCGTACCGCGTGAAATTACGCAGGAAGTGATCGAGGGTAAATACTACCCGAACCACGAAGCCATCGACTTCCACGGCCACTATAAAGAAGACATTAAGCTCTTTGCCGAGATGGGTTTCAAATGCTTCCGCACCTCTATTGCCTGGACCCGCATCTTCCCGAAAGGCGACGAAACCCAGCCCAATGAAGAGGGGCTGCAGTTCTACGACGATATGTTCGATGAGCTGCTGAAATACAATATTGAACCGGTCATCACCCTCTCCCACTTCGAAATGCCGCTGCACCTGGTGCAGGAGTACGGCGGCTGGACCAACCGTAAAGTAGTCGACTTCTTTGTGCGCTTCGCGGAAGTGGTCTTTGAGCGTTATAAAAACAAGGTCAAATACTGGATGACCTTTAACGAAATCAACAACCAGCGCAACTGGCGCGCGCCGCTGTTCGGCTACTGCTGCTCCGGCGTGGTCTATACCGAGCACCAGAATCCGGAAGAGACCATGTACCAGGTGCTGCACCACCAGTTCGTGGCCAGCGCCCTGGCGGTGAAGGCCGCCCGCCGCATTAATCCGCAGATGCAGGTGGGCTGCATGCTGGCAATGGTGGCCCTCTATCCGTTCTCCTGCAAGCCGGAAGACGTGATGTTTGCCCAGGAGTCCATGCGCGAGCGCTACGTCTTTACCGACGTGCAGCTGCGCGGTTACTACCCTTCTTACGTGCTGAACGAGTGGGAGCGCCGCGGCTTTAACATCAAAATGGAAGCGGGCGACGAGCAGATCCTGCGTGAAGGCACCTGCGACTACCTGGGCTTCAGCTACTACATGACCAACGCCGTGAAGGCGGAAGGCGGCACCGGCGATGCCATCTCCGGCTTCGAAGGCAGCGTGCCGAACCCGCACGTTAAAGCCTCCGACTGGGGATGGCAGATTGACCCGGTGGGGCTGCGCTACTCCCTGTGCGAGCTCTATGAGCGCTATCAGAAGCCGCTGTTTATCGTGGAGAACGGCTTTGGCGCCTATGACAAGGTGGAAGAGGACGGCAGCATTAACGATGACTACCGCATCGACTACCTGCGCACCCACGTGGAAGAGATGATGAAAGCGGTCACTTACGACGGTGTGGATCTGATGGGCTACACCCCGTGGGGCTGCATCGACTGCGTCTCCTTCACCACCGGCCAGTACAGCAAGCGCTACGGCTTTATCTACGTCAACAAGCACGACGACGGCACCGGCGACATGTCCCGCTCCCGTAAGAAGAGCTTTAACTGGTATAAAGAGGTGATTGCCAGCAACGGTGAGAAGCTTTAATTTTTTTCCCCTCACCCTAACCCTCTCCCCATAGGGGAGAGGGGACGGTCAGGTACGGGTGTTGGTTCTGGCGCAGGTCTGTACTTCTCCCTCTCCCCTATGGGGAGAGGGCCGGGGTGAGGGGAAATTACTTCCCGCCCGCCAGCTCTAAGAAGCTGCCCGTCACGTAGGACGCCTTTTCGCTCAGCAGCCAGACGATCGCCTGCGCCACCTCTTCCGGCTGGCCGCCGCGCTGCATCGGCAGCATCGACTTAACCCTGTCCACGCGCCCAGGCTCGCCGCCGGAGGCGTGAATATCGGTATAGATCAGCCCCGGACGCACGCAGTTGACGCGGATCCCCTGGGCGGCCACTTCCAGCGCGAGCCCGGTCGTCAGGGAATCCACCGCCCCTTTTGACGCGGCGTAATCCACATACTCCCCGGGCGCCCCCAGCCGCGATGCCGCTGAAGAGACGTTAACAATCGCCCCGCCCTGCCCGCCGTGCTTCAACGACATGCGCTTTACCGCCTCGCGACAGCAGAGGAAATAGCCCGTCACGTTGGTGGCAAGGACGAGGTTGATACGCTCGGCGGAGAGATTTTCGATGGTGCTCTGTTCAAATAAAATTCCGGCATTGTTCACCAGCGCGGTAAGGGGCTCCCCTTCGCGATCGAGGCTGGCAAACATGGCCATCACCTGGGCTTCGTCGCTGATATCCGCCCGCAGCGCAAAGGCCTTGCCGCCGGCTTCTTGAATGCGGTTTACCACCTCCGTGGCGGCCTTGATATTGTGGAAATAATTCACCGCCACGGTATAGCCTTCGCTCGCCAGCTGTAGCGCGGTGGCTTTGCCGATCCCCCGGCTGGCGCCGGTTACAAGTGCAAGTGCCATTTTCCCTCTCCCAATAAAAAAGCCGGGTGGCGGCTTCGCCTTACCCGGCCTGAAATAGACGTTATAGCAGCGGTTACTGGTATTCGCTCATCGGCACGCAGGAGCAGAACAGATTACGGTCGCCGTACACGTCGTCAAGACGCTTCACGGTCGGCCAGTATTTGTTCGCCATGCCCGCCGGGAAGACCGCCAGCTCGCGGGTATAAGCGTGGTTCCACTCCGCCACCAGCTCGTTCTGGGTGTGCGGGGCGTTCACCAGCGGGTTGTCGTCCAGCGTCCACTCGCCCTGCTTCACGCGGTCGATTTCGCTGCGAATTGCCAGCATCGCGTCGATAAAGCGGTCCAGCTCCAGCTTGCTTTCCGATTCGGTCGGCTCAACCATCAGGGTGCCCGCCACCGGGAAGGACATGGTCGGCGCGTGGAAGCCGTAGTCGATCAGACGCTTGGCGATATCCAGCTCGCTGATGCCGGTCTCTTCTTTCAGCGGACGAATATCGAGAATGCACTCGTGCGCCACGCGGCCATCGCGGCCGGTGTAGAGCACCGGATAGGCATCTTTCAGGCGCGTGGCGATGTAGTTGGCGTTGAGGATCGCCACCTGGCTCGCCTGCTTCAGCCCCTCGGCGCCCATCATGCGGATATACATCCAGCTGATTGGCAGGATGGAGGCGCTGCCGAAAGGTGCCGCCGAAACCGCGCCCTGCCGGGTAAGCATACCTTCGATCTGCACCACGCTGTGGCCCGGCACGAACGGCGCCAGGTGCGCTTTCACGCCGATAGGGCCCATGCCCGGGCCGCCGCCGCCGTGCGGGATGCAGAAGGTTTTGTGCAGGTTCAGGTGCGATACGTCCGCGCCGATAAAGCCCGGCGTGGTGATCCCCACCTGGGCGTTCATGTTGGCGCCATCGAGGTACACCTGACCGCCGTGCTGGTGCACGATGTCGCACACTTCGCGGATGGTCTCTTCGTACACGCCGTGGGTGGACGGATAGGTCACCATGATGCAGGAGAGCTTGTCGCTGGTCTGTTCCGCTTTGGCGCGCAGATCCGCCAGATCGATGTTGCCATTCTTATCGCAGGCCACGACGACCACTTCCATTCCCGCCATCTGGGCGGAGGCCGGGTTGGTGCCGTGGGCGGAGCTTGGGATCAGGCAGATATCGCGATGCCCTTCGTTGCGGCTTTCGTGATAGTGGCGGATCGCCAGCAGGCCGGCATATTCGCCCTGGGCGCCGGAGTTCGGCTGCATGCAGAGGGCGTCGTAGCCGGTCAGCTTCACCAGCCAGTCGGAGAGCTGGTTAATCATCTGATGGTAACCTTCCGCCTGGTCAGCCGGGCAGAACGGGTGCAGCTCGGCAAATTCCGGCCAGGTAATAGGGATCATCTCGGCGGCGGCGTTGAGCTTCATGGTGCAGGAGCCCAGCGGGATCATCGCCTGGTTCAGGGCCAGATCTTTACGCTCCAGCGAGTGCATATAGCGCATCATCTCGGTTTCGCTGTGGTAGCGGTTAAAGACCGGATGGGTAAGGATAGCGTCGTCGCGCAGCATGCTCTCCTGAATGGAGCGGCTGTCGTGGGCGACCTCTTTATCCAGCGCATCGATGTCCAGGCCGTGGCCTTCGCCCAGCAGCACGTCAAACAGCACCTGGATATCTTCCCGGGTGGTGGTTTCGTTCAGGGTGATGCCCACGGCGTTGAGGATGTCGCTGCGCAGGTTGATCTCTGCCGCTTCAGCGCGGGCCAGCACCGCGGCCTTGTCGGCCACGTCCAGACAGAGGGTGTCAAAGTAGTGGGCATGACGCAGCTTCTGCCCTTTCTGCTGCAGGCCGGTCGCCAGAATATCGGCAAAGCGGTGAATGCGGCTGGCAATACGCTTCAGGCCGGCCGGACCGTGGAAGACCGCGTACAGGCTGGCGATATTGGCCAGCAGCACCTGGGAGGTACAGATGTTGGAGTTCGCTTTCTCGCGGCGGATATGCTGCTCGCGGGTCTGCATCGCCATGCGCAGCGCGGTATTGCCGGCAGCGTCTTTAGAGACGCCGATAATGCGGCCAGGCATCGAGCGTTTGAATTCATCTTTTGCGGCGAAGAAGGCCGCGTGCGGGCCGCCGTAGCCCATCGGCACGCCAAAGCGCTGGGCAGAGCCGAAGACGATATCGGCGCCCTGCTTGCCCGGCGCCGTAAGCAGCACCAGCGCCATAAAATCGGCCGCCACGCTGACCACGATTTTGCGCGTTTTCAGCCCGGCAATCAGGTCGCGATAGTCGTGCACTTCACCGGTGGTGCCCACCTGCTGGAGCAGCACGCCGAACACGTCCTGGTGATCCAGCACCTTGTCGGCATCATCGACGATCACGTCAAAGCCGAAGGTTTCGGCGCGGGTGCGTACCACGTCGAGGGTCTGGGGATGAACGTCGGCCGCCACGAAGAAGCGGTTAGCCCCCTTCAGCTTGCTGACGCGTTTAGCCATCGCCATCGCTTCGGCAGCGGCGGTGGCTTCGTCGAGCAGGGAGGCCGAGGCGATATCCAGCCCGGTCAGGTCCAGCGTCACCTGCTGGAAGTTGAGCAGCGCTTCCAGACGGCCCTGGGACACCTCCGGCTGATAAGGGGTATAGGCGGTGTACCAGCCCGGGTTTTCCAGCATGTTGCGCTGGATAACCGGCGGCAGCTGCACCGGGGTATAGCCCATGCCAATATAAGACTTAAAGCGCTTGTTGAGGCCGGCGATCGCCTTCAGCTCCGCCAGCGCGGCGTATTCGGTCGTCGCCTCGCCCACCTGCGGCGGGGTGGCAAGCTGAATATCTTTCGGCACAATCTGGCCGATCAGGGCGTTTAACGAATCCGCGCCAACTGTCTTCAGCATCTCCTGCTGTTGCTGAGCATCCGGCCCGATATGGCGTTCAATAAAGGCGCCACGGTTTTCAAGCTGGCTTAAAGTCTGTGTCATGAGCGATGGTTCCTGAAACGTGCGGTGAATCGTATTTGGAATTAACTGATACGCTAAATCATTCGCGTTGCAGGAAGGCGGCGACGCAGCGAATCCCCGGGAGCTTACTCAGGTAAGTGACCGGGGTGAGCGAGGAAGCCAACGCGCCTGCAACGTGAAGGATGACGCGTATTTATTCGTCTTCTAACAGGGCTTCGTATGCGGTGGCATCCAGCAGGGCGGCCACTTCCGCCTCGTCGCTGGCTTTGATTTTGAAAATCCAGCCGCCGGCGTAAGGCTCGCTGTTAACCAGCTCCGGCGAGTCGCTCAGCGCGTCGTTGACCGCCACGATTTCGCCGCCAACCGGGGCATAGATATCAGAGGCCGCTTTGACGGACTCCGCTACCGCGCAGTCGTCGCCCGCGCTTACGGTGGCGCCCACTTCCGGCAGGTCAACAAACACCATATCGCCCAGCAGCTCTTGCGCATGCTCGGTGATCCCGACGGTGTAAGTGCCGTCTGCCTCTTTACGCAGCCACTCGTGTTCTTTGCTGTATTTCAGTTCTGCTGGCACATTGCTCATTGGAATTCTCCTGATAAAAAGAGTTAGGCGACCGGCTTACCGGCGCGAACAAAAATCGGTTTGGTCACGTTGACCGGCATTTCGCGGTTGCGGATCTGTACAATGGCGGTCTCGCCAATGCCAGCCGGCACGCGCGCCAGCGCAATGCTGTAGCCCAGGGTCGGGGAGAAGGTGCCGCTGGTAATAACGCCTTCGCGATGATTGCCATCCGCATCGGTAAAGCGCACCGGCAGTTCACCCCGCAGCACGCCTTTCTCGGTCATCACCAGGCCTACCAGCTGCTCGGTACCTTTTTCACGCTGCATCTCCAGCGCTTCGCGGCCGATAAAATCGCGATCCGCCGGCTCCCAGGCAATGGTCCAGCCCATATTGGCCGCCAGCGGAGAGACGCCCTCGTCCATCTCCTGGCCGTATAAATTCATGCCCGCTTCCAGACGCAGCGTATCGCGCGCGCCGAGGCCAGCAGGCTTGACGCCCGCTTCTACCAGCGCACGCCAGAAGTCGGCGGCTTTCTCGTTTGGCAGGGCGATTTCGTAGCCCGCTTCGCCGGTATAGCCGGTAGTGGCGATAAAGAGATCGCCCGCCTGCACGCCGAAGAAGGGCTTCATCCCCTCTGTGGCCTGACGCTGCTCGTCGCTGAACAGGGAGGCGGCCTTCGCCTGCGCGTTTGGCCCCTGCACCGCAATCAGCGCCAGGTCATCGCGAACGGTAATCTCAATGCCGTAGGGCTCAGCGTGCTGGGTTATCCAGGCGAGGTCTTTTTCACGGGTGGCGGAGTTGACAACGAGGCGGAAGAAATCTTCAGAGAGGTAATAGACGATCAGGTCATCAATGACGCCGCCGGAGGCATTCAGCATCCCGGAGTAGAGCGCCTTGCCGGGGGTTTTTAGCTTTGCTACGTCGTTGGCCAGCAGATAACGCAAAAATTCCCGGGTGCGGTTGCCGCGCAGATCGACAATGGTCATGTGCGAGACGTCGAACATGCCGGCATCGGTGCGCACCGCGTGGTGCTCATCGATTTGCGAACCGTAGTGCAGCGGCATCATCCAGCCATGGAAATCCACCATGCGCGCGCCGCATAACTGGTGCTGTTCGTACAAAGGAGTCTGTTGAGCCATCTTTTCCTCGTTGAATAAGCGGGGCTATCGTGCGTTTCGTGCGCTTTTTATCGCCACGAAACCTGGCATCGGCATCACGCCTGGACGTCGACGCAAACGTTCTCTTTGCTCTGAACTTACCACCGAAAACGGCGGCAAACCATAAGCCAGAATTGGCCATCACATTAGCTTATGACCAAAACAAGGCCAAAAGCCTACAGCGTTATTCACTGTAATAATGGGATAAAGGCCGCACAAACGCGCGGTTCGTTGCGTATCATTTAGCTGAAGGTGGTTTTTAATCCGGAAAAACGGCAGGATTTTCCGCAACATAAAAATCAGCACATTAGTTTATCTAATGCGAAAAACGCGGTGGAATTAGATTATTTCAAATGAGGGGAGCGACCCGGCCTGTCGGCCGGGTGAAGAAAGTGTGACGGGGATCGATATTAGCGCAGCCAGTCCGGCAGGTCGTTCAGACCCATCGCCTGGCGAAGGAGCTGCGGTTTTACGCCGGGAAGGGTGTCGGCCAGCTTCAGCCCTACGTCGCGCAGCAGTTTTTTCGCCGGATTAGCCCCGGCAAAAAGCTCCCGGAACCCCTGCATGCCGGCCAGCATCATCGCCGCGCTGTGTTTGCGGCTGCGCTCATACCGGCGCAGATACAGATGCTGACCAATATCCTTGCCCTGCCGGTGCAGGCGACGCAGCTCGTTCACCAGCTCGGCGGCGTCCATAAAGCCGAGGTTAACCCCCTGCCCGGCCAGCGGATGGATAGTGTGCGCGGCATCGCCCACCAGCGCCAGACGGTGGGCGGCAAACTGACGGGCGTAGCGCCCCATCAGCGGGAAGACCTGGCGTTCGCTCTCGACAGAGCAGAGCCCGAGCTTGTTATCAAAGGCCACGCACAGGGCCTGGTTGAAGGCCTCCGGCGTGGCGTCCTGCATCTTCTTTGCCTTCTCCGGAGAGAGCGACCAAACGATAGAGCAGAGATGCGGATCGCTCAGCGGCAGGAAGGCCAGAATGCCGTCGGTATGGAACACCTGCCGCGCCACGGCCCGGTGCGGCTCGACGGTGCGGATCGTCGCCACCAGCGCGTGGTGGTTGTAATCCCAGTACGTTAGCGCAATATCGGCCTTCTCGCGCAGCCAGGAGTTGGCGCCGTCGGCACCCACCACCAGACGCGCGGTAAGCATGTCGCCGCTTTGCAGGGTGATAAAGGCCTCGTTCTCGCCCCACGCCACCTGCTGCAGCTGCGCCGGAGCTATCAGGGTGATATCGCTACACTGCCGGGCCTTCTGCCACAGGGCGTGGTGGATCACCGCGTTTTCAATAATATGTCCGAGATGGCTGTAGCCCATGCTCTCGTCGTCAAAGACGATATGGCCAAAGCTGTCTTTATCCCACACCTCCATGCCGTGATAACAGCTGGCGCGGCGGGCGACAATATCGGACCAGACGCCAAGACGGGTAAGCAGCTTTTCGCTGGCGGCGTTGATCGCCGACACGCGCAGCCCGGGCGCGGCATCTGCGGCAACGGGCTGCGGCGGCTGCTGTTCCAGCACCGCCACGCGCAGGCCGGTGCCCTGCAAACCGCAGGCCAGCGCCAGCCCAACCATTCCGCCGCCCACAATAGCAACATCAACATTCTGCACTCTGATAACTCCTTAGCGAGCGACCCAACCCAGGGTCCTCTGCGCCAGCACGTCGCGTGCCGGAATGAATAGTTCCATCGCCATCAGCCCGGCGTTGCGCCCTGCCACCAGCGGCCACCAGCGGTTGGCAAAGAGATGCACCAGCCCGTCGGTGACGCCGATGGTGGCCTCTTTGTCGCGCTGACGACGCTGCTGATACTGGCACAGCAGGGACCAGGCGCCGCAGTCCTGCTGGCTGGCGTAAGCCTGGGCCAGCGTCTCGGCGAGGGTCATGACGTCGCGCAGCCCGAGATTAAAGCCCTGTCCGGCGATGGGATGCAGGGTCTGGGCGGCGTTGCCTACCAGCGCAACGCGATGGGAGACGGATTGCGAGGCGGTGGTCAGCGCCAGCGGATAGTGCGCGCGCTGCCCGGCATGGATAATGCGCCCCAGCCGCCAGCCGAAGGCTTTTTGCAGCTCGTCGCAGAAGCGTTCGTCCGACCAGCTTTTGATCTCCTCCGCTTTTTCCAGCGGATGGCACCACACCAGCGAACTGCGCCCCTGGGACATGGGCAGCATGGCTAAAGGCCCATGCTCGGTAAAACGCTCAAAGGCGCGGCCGCCGTGGGCTACCGCGGTGGAGACGTTGGCGATAACCGCCAGCTGATGGTATGGCTGCTGCTGCCACTGAATGCCGCACTGCTGGCCCAGCGCCGAGCGCGAACCGTCGGCGGCCACCAGCAGTTCACCGGTCAGCGTGCTGCCGTCGTCGAGCGTCACGCTCACCGCCTGCTGGCTGCGGGTAAAGCTGGCGACGCGCGCCGGGCAGTGCAGGGTCACGCCGGGCGCCTCTTTCAACAGGCTGAAAAGGCGCAGGCCCAAATCGTGAAGCTCAACCACCTGGCCCAGAGCATCGATGCGGTAGTCCTGGGCTTCAAGGGTGACAAACCCGGCGTGGCCGCGATCGCTAACGTGCACGGTTTTGATGGCCGTGGCGCAGTCGGCTATCGCCTGCCAGATACCGACGCGCGCCAGCTGCTGACAGGTGCCCTGCGCCAGGGCAATGGCCCGGGCATCAAAGCCCGGATGCGCGCTGCTGTCCGGGGCCACGGCCTCAATCAGATGCACCGGCAGTTTGCCTTCGGTCAGGCGGGAGATAGCCAGCGCCAGGGTGGCGCCGGTCATGCCGCCGCCAACGATGATCACACTCATACGCGTGCCGCCGCCATCAGCGCCTCGATATCGTCGGCCTTTTTCACCACCGTGGCGGTGAGGTTTTCATTACCCGATTCGGTAATCACGATATCGTCCTCAATGCGGATGCCGATGCCGCGGTATTCCGCAGGCACGTCCGCATCCGGGGCAATGTACAGGCCGGGCTCCACGGTGAGCACCATGCCGGGCTCAAGCACGCGGGAGCGATCCGGGCCGTAGAACCCGACGTCGTGCACGTCCAGCCCCAGCCAGTGGCTCAGGCCATGCATAAAGAAGGGGCGATGGGCGTTATCCGCCATTAGCTGGTCCACGTCGCCCTTCAGGATCCCGAGATTCACCAGCCCGGTGACCATAATACGAATTACCTCTACGGTAACCGCCTGAATGGAGGTGCCGGGGCGGAACAGGGTCAGCGCCGTCTCCAGCGACTGCAGGACAATATCGTAAACCGCGCGCTGGGCAGGAGTGAATTTGCCGTTCACCGGGAAGGTGCGGGTAATATCGCCCGCATAGCCTTTGTACTCACACCCGGCGTCAATCAGCACCAGATCGCCATCGCGCAGCTCGCACTCGTTTTCGGTGTAATGCAGGATGCAGCCGTTTTCGCCGCCGCCGACGATGGTGTTATAGGAGGGGAAACGGGCGCCGTGGCGGGTAAACTCGTGCAGAATCTCCCCTTCCAGCTGATATTCGAACATCCCCGGCTGGCATTTCTCCATAGCGCGGGTGTGCGCCAGGGCGGAGATTTCGCCGGCGCGACGCATCACCGCCAGCTCTTCGGCGGATTTAAACAGGCGCATCTCATGCACCACGGGGCGCCAGTCGGTAAGGGTGGCGGGCGCTTTCAGGTTCTGGCGTGAACCTTTGCGCAGCTTATCCAGCGCCGCAAAGACAATCTCGTCGGCGTAAGCATATTCACCCTGCGCGTGGTAGACCACGTCGAGGCCGTTAAGCAGCTGGAAGAGCTGTTCGTTGATTTCGCTGAACGCCAGCGCCCGGTCAACGCCCAGTTTTTCCGGCGCGGCCTGCTGGCCCAGACGGCGGCCAAACCAGATCTCGGCGGTGAGATCGCGCACGCGGTTAAACAGCACGCTGTGGTTGTGGGTGTCATCACTTTTAATCAGTACCAGCACCGCTTCCGGCTCGTTAAAACCGGTGAAGTACCAGAAATCGCTGCTCTGGCGATAGGGATACTCACTGTCATTGCTGCGCGTGGCTTCCGGAGCAGCAAAGATAAGCGCGGCGCTGCCCGGCGCCATTGCGGCCAGCAGCGCCTGACGGCGACGAAGATACTCTTGCTGAGTCATGACACCCTCCTGTGGTGTAATTAGTGTAAGGTCGGCTTACGGACTTCCGGTGCTGTCGGCGTGACGCGGGTAAAGGTATCGTGGCAGAGCAGTGACGCCACGCGCACGTACTCGATAATCTCCTCCAGCGACATCTCCAGCTCTTCCTGGTCTTCCTCTTCGTCATAACCCAGCTGGGCAATGTTACGCAGATCGTCGATGGCCTCGCCCGCTTCACCGGTGACCTTATCCAGTTTAGGCTGCGTTACGCCAAGACCCAAAAGGTAATGGTTTACCCAACCGGCCAGCGCATCCGCACGGTCGAAGACGCTGACGTCGTCACCATCGGGCAGATAAAGCTGAAAAAGGAAGCCGTCGTCTTCCAGCGAGTCGCTGGTGGCGGCGTGCATCTTGCGCAGCGCTTCGGCCAGTTCATGGCCAAAGGCCAGCCCTTCGTTGGTCAGGTCGTGAACCAGCGGCAGCCATGAGCTGTCGTTGTTTCCGCCACACAGCATCCCGCTGATCAGACCGTGCATTTCAGCCGGCGTTAAACCCACGCCCTGCTGGTTCAGTAACTGGCCAATTTCGTTGTAACCAGGCATTTCGTTCTGTATAGACATGCGCATTCGTCATCATTGGGAGGAATATTCATGATATGCTACCACTTTGGACCCTGGTGACACCAGAAAAGGGCTTGTATGTTCACACCAGGGTAGCTATAGTGTCGCCCCTTCGCAGCCCGGTGGCCGTGAAGGCAGCGCAGTCAAACAGCAGGAAGGTGGCATGTCTGCACAACCCGTCGATATCCAAATATTTGGCCGTTCGCTGCGAGTGAATTGCCCGCCTGAACAAAGGGATGCTCTGAATCAGGCTGCGGACGATCTGAATCAGCGGTTGCAAGATCTAAAAGAACGCACTAGAGTCACAAATACTGAGCAGCTGGTTTTCATCGCCGCGTTGAACATCAGCTATGAGCTGGCTCAGGAAAAAGCGAAGACCCGCGATTACGCGGCGAGCATGGAACAACGTATTAAAATGCTCCAGCAGACCATTGAACAAGCATTACTTGAACAGGGTCGCATTACCGAAAGGACGGGGCAAAACTTTGAATAACACTTCACAGTTGTCTATGGTAGAGTGACTGTGAAGAACAAATTTCTCTGAGATGTTTGCATGCGGGCCAGTCCCCTGAGCCGATATTTCATACCACAAGAATGTGGCGCTCCATGGTCGGTGAGCATGCTCGGTTCGTCCGAGAAGCCTTAAGACTATGACGACACATTCACCTTGAACCAAGGGTTCAAGGGTTACAGCCTGCGGCGGCATCTCGGAGATTCCCTCTCTTCTTACTACCACCCCAACATCATGACGCTACTTCCCGAAGTGCCCTCATCCCGACACGCTATTCGCCAGTTAATTCGTCAACGCAGACGCGCCCTGTCGCCTGAACAACAAAACCATTTTGCCCAACAGGCCGCCGCACGCATGATGGCGTATCCGCCCATGGTGCTGGCTCATACCGTCGCGCTGTTTCTCTCTTTTGACGGCGAGCTGGATACCCAGCCGCTTATCGACCAACTCTGGCGCGCCGGGAAAAAGGTCTGTCTGCCGGTACTGCATCCGTTCAGTGCGGGAAATTTACTCTTTTTGCACTACCATCCGCACAGCGAGCTGGTGGTGAATCGTCTGAAAATCACCGAGCCGAAGCTCGACGTCCGCGACGTGGTGCCCCTCTCTGAGCTTGACGTGCTGGTCACCCCGCTGGTGGCTTTTGATGAGCAGGGTCAGCGCTTAGGCATGGGCGGCGGTTTTTACGATCGCACCCTGCAAAACTGGCAGCGGTATGGCCTGCAGCCGGTGGGATATGCCCATGACTGTCAGGGCGTGGAAGCCCTGCCGGTAGAGCAGTGGGATGTTCCGCTGCCGGCGGTGGTGACGCCGTCGAAGCTGTGGGAGTGGTGAAACGGGCGTGCAGCCTGATGCCCTCACCCCGGCCCTCTCCCACAGGGAGAGGGTGAAAACATAAAAAACGGTAACTATCGTTAACGTTTTGCATTTACCTCGCACAAATCAGTACAGCAGACGCGCGCGAATCGTCCCCGGGATCGCCTTCATGCTCTGCAGCGCTTTCTCCGCCACGTCTTCATCGGCTTCGATATCGATAACCACATAGCCCATCTGGGCGTTGGTTTGCAGATACTGGGCGGCAATGTTGACGCCCTGCTCGGCGAAGATCTGGTTAATGGCCGTCAGTACGCCCGGGCGGTTTTCATGGATGTGCAGCAGACGGCGTCCGCCGTGCAGCGGCAGAGACACTTCCGGGAAGTTGACCGCAGAGAGCGTGGAGCCGTTGTCGGAGTATTTGCTGAGCTTGCCCGCTACCTCCAGGCCGATGTTCTCCTGCGCTTCCTGGGTGGAGCCGCCGATGTGCGGCGTCAGGATCACGTTATCGAACTCGCACAGCGGCGAGGTAAAGGGATCGCTGTTCGTTGCCGGCTCGGTCGGGAAGACGTCGATGGCCGCCCCTGCCAGGTGTTTGCTCCTCAGGGCATCACACAGGGCCGGAATATCTACCACGGTGCCGCGGGCGGCGTTGATCAGCAGCGAGCCCGGCTTCATCAGCGCCAGCTCTCCTGCGCCCATCATGTTTTTGGTGGAGGCATTTTCCGGCACGTGCAGGCTCACCACGTCGCTCATGTTCAGCAGGTCGGAAAGATGCTGTACCTGGGTGGCATTGCCCAGCGGCAGTTTGCTTTCGATATCGTAGAAGAAGACGTTCATCCCCAGCGACTCCGCGAGGATGCCAAGCTGCGTGCCGATGTGGCCATAGCCGATAATACCGAGCTTTTTACCGCGCGCTTCATAGGAGCCGGAGGCCAGCTTGTTCCAGACGCCACGGTGCGCTTTGGCGTTGGCTTCCGGAATGCCGCGCAGCAGCAGCAGTAGCTCGCCGATCACCAGCTCCGCCACCGAGCGGGTATTGGAGAACGGCGCGTTAAAGACCGGAATACCGCGTTTTGCCGCCGCGTCCAGGTCAACCTGGTTGGTGCCGATACAGAAGCAGCCGATAGCAACCAGCTTTTCCGCCGCGGCGATAACGTCTTCAGTCAGGTGGGTACGGGATCGCAGGCCAATGAAGTGGGCATCACGGATCGACGCTTTCAGCTGTTCGGTATCCAGCGCGCCTTTATGGAATTCGATGTTGGTGTAACCCGCCGCACGAAGGCTATCCAGCGCTTTCTGATGCACTCCTTCGACGAGCAGAAATTTAATCTTGTCTTTCTCCAGTGATACCTTTGCCATTTACCCGACCCTGTCTGATTGTCTGAACTTATGTTGTGCTGGATGTAAATCCGCTCCAGCCAACATATCAAAAAAAACTATTGCAGCAATATGAACGTTTGCGTCGGGTCTCTGAAGAAAAGTCATCCAGCATGAAATAGCAGAGGAAAATGCTGGAGAAAATTATGAATGCGGCAGGATCCGCAGAAGAGGCGCAAAAACGTGACACAAGTCACCGAATTTGCCTTTTGCAAAATATTTCGCGGGGGGAGGCCTCCCCCCGACAGATCATTTTGTGATGGTTTTGACGCCTTCAGGGGTGCCAATCAGCGCCACGTCCGCGCCGCGGTTGGCAAACAGCCCTACGGTCACCACGCCCGGCAGCGCGTTGATGGCATTTTCCATCGCCACCGCATCGAGGATCTCCAGGCCGTGCACATCCAGGATAACGTTGCCGTTATCTGTCACCACGCCCTGGCGGTATTCCGGGCGGCCGCCCAGCTTGACCAGCTGGCGCGCGACGGCGCTGCGCGCCATCGGGATCACCTCTACCGGCAGCGGGAAGTTGCCCAGGATATCCACCTGCTTGGAGGCGTCGGCGATGCAGATAAACTTATCGGCAACCGAAGCGATGATCTTCTCGCGGGTCAGGGCGGCACCGCCGCCTTTGATCATCTGCATGTGGCCGTTGATTTCGTCCGCGCCATCAACGTAGATGCCCAGACGATCCACTTCGTTGAGATCGAAAACGGTAATCCCTAAGCTTTTCAGTTTTTCGGTGGAGGCGTCGGAGCTGGAGACCGCGCCCTCAATCTGGCCTTTCATCGTGCCCAGCGCATCAATGAAGTGTGCGGCCGTGGATCCCGTGCCCACGCCAACAATGGTCCCCGGCTGTACATACTGGAGAGCGGCCCATCCTACTGCTTTTTTCAGTTCATCCTGTGTCATGATCTTATGCCTGTGGTGACTTCGCGTGACGCGCATTATAGAGCATTCGCCTGCCCGGTGTGATCGGCACGGTCACCAATTTCGTCTGTATCAAACATAAATTTATGTCATAGTGCGGCGTATGAATTTTTTGGGAGTCAGCCAGAGCAATGAAACGTCCGGACTACAGAACACTTCAGGCGCTTGATGCCGTTATTCGTGAACGCGGGTTTGAACGCGCGGCGCAAAAGCTGTGCATCACGCAATCCGCCGTGTCACAACGAATCAAACAGCTGGAGAATATGTTCGGACAGCCGCTGCTGGTGCGTACCGTACCGCCGCGCCCCACCGAGCAGGGGCAAAAGCTGCTGGCGCTGCTGCGCCAGGTGGAGCTGCTGGAAGATGAGTGGCTGGGCGATGAGCAGACCGGCTCCACGCCGCTGCTGCTGTCGCTGGCGGTGAACGCCGACAGTCTGGCAACCTGGCTGCTGCCGGCCCTGGCGCCGGTGTTATCTGACTCCCCTATCCGCCTGAACCTGCAGGTTGAAGATGAAACCCGCACCCAGGAGCGGCTGCGCCGCGGTGAAGTGGTGGGCGCGGTGAGTATCCAGCCCCAGGCGCTGCCAAGCTGCCTGGTCGATCAGCTGGGGGCGCTGGATTACCTGTTCGTGGCTTCTAAAGCCTTTGCCGATCGCTACTTCCCCAACGGCGTGACCCGCGCGGCGCTGCTGAAGGCGCCTGCCGTGGCCTTCGACCATCTGGATGATATGCATCAGGCCTTTTTACAGCAGAACTTCGACCTGCCGCCGGGCAGCGTGCCCTGCCATATCGTTAACTCTTCGGAAGCCTTTGTGCAGCTGGCGCGTCAGGGCACCACCTGCTGTATGATCCCGCACCTGCAGATTGAGCGAGAGCTGGATAGCGGCGAGCTGATTGACCTGACGCCGGGGCTCTATCAGCGCCGGATGCTTTACTGGCACCGCTTTGCGCCGGAAAGCCGCATGATGCGCAACGTCACCGATGCGCTGCTGGCGCACGGTCGTAAGGTGTTGAGACAGGATTAAGAAAGCAGCCCCTTTGCAGGAAAGGGGCTGAAGGCGTTACTGCTGCGGTTTTGCTGCCGTATCTTGCTGCTGCTGAGCAGGCTGCTGTTGCTGAGCAGGCTGCTGCTGAGTTTGCTGCTGGCCCTGAGCCGGATCCAGCTGGAACACCACATCTACCTGATCGTCAAACTGAATGGTCGGCTGCTCGTACGTTTCCTGCGCGGAAACCGGAGCGGCGTCGGCCTTCATCATGCGTACCATCGGGCTCGGCTGGTAGTTAGAGACGTGGTAACGCACGCTGTATACCGGCCCCAGCTTGCTGTTAAAGCCGGAAGCCAGCTGCTGCGCCTGACGCACGGCGTCGTCAATGGCCGCTTTACGGGCTTCGTCTTTATACTTCTCAGGTTGCGCAACGCCCAGCGACACGGAACGGATCTCGTTCAGCCCCGCCTTCAGCGCTCCATCGAGCAGAGAGTTAAGCTTATCCAGCTGGCGTAAGGTCACTTCCACGGTGCGCACCGCGCGGTAGCCTTTCAGAATGCTTTTACCGTTCTGGTAGTCGTAATCCGGCTGGGTGCGGAGGTTGGCGGAGTTAATGTCTTTTTTCGCTACGCCATTCTGCTCCAGGAAAGAGAGATATTGCGCAACGCGGTCGTCCGCCTGTTTTTTGGCTGTGGCGGCGTCTTTTGCCGCTACGTTCACTTCGATGGCCAGGGTAGCGATATCCGGCACCGCATCCACGCTTGCGGTTCCGGAGGTCACGATGTGCGGGCTGTCAGGCAGTTCGCTGGCCTGAACGGATGCGGCACCAAAAGCCATTACTGCCGCCAGAGCGATGAGGTTCAACTTCACTTTTATTCCTCCATGTTGCGAAGAGTGCCCTGTTCAGGGCGAATGCCAGCAAGCTTAGCGCCTGCTGGCCTAATGTCCATAAGACAACGCTTACTTGAATAGTTCATGAACGTGATGAACGCCCTCTTTCGCCAGCTGAAAGGCGATAAACCACATCACCAGCCCCACCAGGGTATTGATGATGCGCTGGGCCCTAGCCGTGCACAGACGCGGCGCCAGCCAGGCGGCAAGCAGCGCCAGGCCAAAGAACCACAGGAAGGAGGCGCTGATGGTGCCCAGCGCAAACCAGCGTTTCGGCTCCACGTCCAGCTGCCCACCCAGGCTGCCCAGCACCACAAAGGTATCCAGATAAACGTGCGGGTTGAGCCAGGTAACCGCCAGCATGGTGACGATAATTTTCCAGCGCCCCTGCTTCATCACCTCCGCGCTGGCCAGCTCCAGATTGCTGCTCATCGCGGTTTTCAGCGCGCCGAAGCCGTACCACAGCAGAAACGCCACTCCGCCCCAGGTGACCAGGGCCAGCAGCCAGGGGGACTGCATCAGCAGGGCGCTGCCGCCAAAGATGCCGGCGCAGATCAGCAGCATGTCGCTTACGGCGCAGAGGGTGGCAATCATCAGGTGATACTGGCGGCGGATACCCTGGTTCATAACGAAGGCGTTTTGCGGGCCGAGGGGGAGGATCATGGCTGCACCTAGCGCAAGCCCCTGAAAATAAAAAGATAACATGACAACAATCTCTCAAAATAGTCCTGGAGGCAGACTATACTGCGCGATTGTCATTAGAGGAAATGGATAATTTTAATGAACTATTAATGAAACTAATTATGGCCCGGGGCGCGAAATGCGCCGCCGGGCCTTTTGCCGGTTACTGCGCCGGCTCTTTCACGCGTTTAAAGTTCACGTCCATCTGCGGATACGGGAAGCTGATGCCGTGGGCATCAAAGTCGCGCTTAATACGCTCCAGCACGTCCCAGTAAACGTTTTGCAGATCGCCGCTGTTGCTCCAGATACGCACCACGAAGTTAATGGAGGAAGCCCCCAGCTCGTTGAGGCGCACCGTCATTTCGCGGTCTTTTAAGATGCGATCGTCGGACTGGATAATATCGGTGAGCAATTTTTTCACCAGTTCGGTATCGGAATCGTAGCCGACGCCGATGATGAACTCGTTACGGCGAACCGGCTCGCGGGAGAAGTTGGTGATGTTACCGTCGATCACCTTCTTGTTCGGCACGATAACGATTTTGCCGTCCGCAGAGCGCAGCGTGGTGGAGAAGATCTGCACGTTCAATACCGTCCCGGCGGTGCCGCCCAGATCAACGTACTCACCGGAGCGGAACGGGCGGAAGGTCACCAGCAGCACGCCGGCCGCCAGGTTTGCCAGCGAGCCCTGCAGCGCCAGACCTACGGCCAGACCGGCGGCACCCAGGACCGCAATTACCGATGCGGTCTGAACGCCCACGCGCCCCATGGCGGCGATAAGGGTGAAAGCGATAATCGCGTAGCGCACCATTGCCGAAAGAAAATCGGCGACGGTGGCGTCGATATGACGTGCGAGCATCACGCGGTTAACGCCTCTGGCAACCGTGCGGGCCACGATCATCCCCACCATGATAATGGCGATTGCCGCAGCAATATTAACGGCATAGCTGATAAGCAATGCCTGGTTACGCACCAGCCAGGAGCCAGCGTTATTGATGCTATCTACAACACCGAGATCTTCCATCTATCTTTCCTTATGCACATAAAAACCATAATAAGCCCACCCACGAAGGGAGTGGCAAGTGTGTAAAGGGTAAACAAAAAGCCTGCCTTTTGCCAAACAGATCACAAAAACAGTCTGCGCAGCTTATTGATAAATCATAAAAAAAGGCCCGCAAAATGCGGGCCTTTTCGGGGCTGTTAGCAGCGCAAATTACAGAACGTCTACCGCGTTCAGCTCTTTGAATGCCTGCTCCAGACGGGTCACCATAGAGGTCTGGGCAGCACGCAGCCATACGCGCGGATCGTAGTATTTCTTGTTCGGCTGGTCTTCGCCTTTCGGGTTGCCCAGCTGGCCCTGCAGATAAGCTTCGTTCGCTTTGTAGTACTGCAGGATACCGTCCCAGGTTGCCCACTGGGTGTCGGTATCGATGTTCATTTTGATCACGCCGTAGCTTACGGAGTCTTTGATTTCCTGAGCAGAAGAACCGGAACCGCCGTGGAAGACGAAGTTCAGGCTGTTGTGCGGCAGGTTGTGTTTCTTAGAAACATATTCCTGAGAATCACGCAGGATGGTCGGGGTCAGAACCACGTTACCCGGCTTGTAAACGCCGTGAACGTTACCGAAGGAGGCCGCGATGGTGAAGCGCGGGCTGATTTTGCTCAGCTCGGTGTACGCGTAGTCAACGTCTTCCGGCTGGGTGTACAGGGCAGAAGCGTCCATGTGGCTGTTGTCCACGCCGTCTTCTTCGCCACCGGTGCAACCCAGTTCGATTTCCAGGGTCATGTCCATTTTGGCCATGCGCGCCAGGTATTTGGAGCAGATCTCGATGTTCTCTTCCAGAGACTCTTCAGACAGGTCGATCATGTGAGAAGAGAACAGCGGTTTGCCGGTTGCGGCAAAGTGTTTTTCACCCGCGTCCAGCAGGCCGTCGATCCACGGCAGCAGTTTCTTCGCGCAGTGGTCGGTGTGCAGGATAACCGGAACACCGTAGTGCTCAGCCATCTGGTGAACGTGATGCGCGCCAGAGATAGCACCCAGGATAGCCGCGCCCTGAGGAACGTCGGTTTTCACGCCTTTACCCGCGATGAACGCCGCGCCACCGTTGGAGAACTGAACGATTACCGGCGCTTTAACTTTGGCAGCGGTTTCCAGTACGGCGTTGATAGAGTCGGTACCCACGCAGTTAACTGCTGGCAGAGCGAAGTTGTTTTCTTTAGCTACCTGGAACACTTTCTGAACGTCATCACCGGTGATCACGCCAGGTTTTACGAAATCAAAAATTTTAGACATGTTGCGAGTCCTGTATCTTCGGCCTTGGAAACTTAAGCGGGCTAATGAAAGCGCGCTGAAAATTGGGCAGGTTTCCCTGCCCCTGAATGGCTTACTTCTTAGCGCGCTCTTCGAGCATCGCTACAGCCGGCAGAACTTTACCTTCCACGAATTCGAGGAATGCGCCGCCGCCGGTGGAGATGTAGGAAATCTTGTCAGAAATACCGAACAGATCGATGGCCGCCAGGGTGTCGCCGCCGCCAGCGATGGAGAAGGCTTCGCTGTCTGCGATGGCGTTCGCCACGATTTCAGTACCTTTACGGAAGTTCGGGAATTCAAACACGCCAACCGGGCCATTCCACAGAATGGTTTTGGCGTTTTTCAGGATTTCAGCCAGTTTCTGTGCAGAAACGTCGCCGAGGTCCAGAATCTGCTCTTCATCTTTGATGTCGTTAACAGATTTCAGGGTAGCGGTTGCGGTCTCGGAGAACTCGGTCGCAACGCGAACGTCGGTCGGAACCGGGATATCGCAGGTGCCCAGCAGGCGCTTAGCTTCGTCAACCAGATCCGCTTCGTACAGGGATTTACCTACGTTGTGGCCCTGAGCAGCCACGAAGGTGTTGGCGATGCCGCCGCCAACGATCAGCTGGTCAGCGATTTTGGACAGGGAGTCCAGCACGGTCAGTTTGGTAGAAACTTTTGAACCGCCAACGATAGCAACCATCGGACGAGCCGGCTCTTTCAGCGCTTTGCCCAGTGCGTCCAGCTCTTCAGCCAGCAGCGGACCAGCACAAGCCACGTCGGCGAATTTGCCGATACCGTGGGTAGAAGCCTGAGCACGGTGAGCCGTACCGAACGCGTCCATTACGAACACATCACACAGCGCAGCGTATTTTTTGGACAGGGTTTCGTCGTCTTTCTTTTCGCCTTTGTTGAAGCGAACGTTTTCCAGAACGACCAGCTCACCTTCAGCCACTTCCACGCCGTCCAGGTAGTCTTTAACCAGACGTACCGGATTGGACAGTTTGTCTTTCAGGTAATTAACAACCGGCAGCAGAGAGAACTCTTCGTTGTACTCGCCTTCAGTCGGACGACCCAGGTGGGAGGTTACCATCACTTTAGCGCCCTGTTTCAGAGCCAGTTCGATGGTTGGCAGGGAAGCACGGATACGCGCATCGCTGGTCACTTTCCCGTCTTTAACCGGTACGTTCAGATCTGCACGGATGAAAACGCGTTTACCAGCCAGATCCAGATCGGTCATCTTAATTACAGACATGGTGAATCCTCTCGTTGATTCTTAAAGTTTTGCAGACGCCTTACGCGCCTTACCTGAAACCTTTAGCGGCCATTGCTAACGTCGTGTCGAGCATTCGGTTAGCAAAGCCCCATTCGTTATCACACCAGACCAGCGTTTTGATCAGATGCGCCCCACTCACTCGCGTTTGCGTGCCATCGACGATGGCGCTGTGCGGATCGTGGTTGAAATCAATTGAGACCAACGGTATTTCCGTATAGTCAACTATACCATGAAATGCTTGCTGTGCCGCCTTTTGCAGCAACAGGTTGACTTCACAGGCTTTTACCGGCTTCTTCACGGTTACGCTGAGGTCGATTGCCGTCACGTTAATGGTAGGTACACGTACGGCAATAGCTTCAAAGCGGTCGTTAAACTGGGGGAAAATTCGGCTAATGCCGGCCGCCAGTTTAGTGTCTACGGGGATAATCGACTGACTCGCCGCGCGGGTGCGACGCAGATCCGGATGATACGCATCAATAACCTGCTGGTCGTGCATGGCGGAGTGGATCGTCGTTACGGTACCCGATTCGATGCCGTAAGCATCATCTAACAGTTTAATGACCGGAATAATGCAGTTGGTGGTGCAGGAGGCGTTCGAGACAATACGGTGGTCGGCCTGCAGATCGTCATGATTGACGCCAAAGACCACGGTGGCATCGAGATCGTGGCCACCGGGATGAGAGAAGAGCACCTTTTTGGCACCCGCCGCCAGATGGGCTTCGCCCTCTTCGCGGCTGCCGTAAACGCCGGTGCAGTCGAGCACCACGTCAACGCCCAGCTCACGCCATGGCAGCGCATCAAGGCTGCGCTCGTGCAGCACGCGAATCGCGTCGTCGCCGACGAAAAGCTGCTCCCGCTCCTGACGAACCTCCCAGGCAAAGCGTCCATGGCTGGTGTCATATTTCAACAAATGCGCCATGCCCGCGGCATCGGCCAGTTCGTTGATTGCCACCACGGTAATTTCCGCACGACGCCCGGATTCATATAAAGCACGAACCACGTTGCGTCCAATGCGACCGAAGCCATTAATCGCTATGCGTACGGTCATAAGTCTCCTGCAAGGCTATCCCTGATTCGAGGTGGCTGACAGAGTAATCCAGCAACGCTCCGAGGGGAATCCTCGCCTGTCACAAACTCCAACTGATTGGTCATTTGTCGAACGTTTAATCGACTGAAACGCTTCAGCTAAAATAAGCGAAACGTGGAATAAAGGGAATGTCTGTCCAGATCAATAAGCTAGCTATATGACGTACGTCACATTTTAAACTGCAATTATTGCCGTTTTTATTCCATATTCCAGAATTGCGAATAAGTCCTGCAAGTTCTATGCGCTGTGGCGGCGTAAATGCTGATTTAGGTCAGAAAGCGCCGCCCCCGGCACCTATATGATGTGCGGCACGTCCGAGTCTCGGAGTCCTGTAAATTATGACTATGCTTCATGCCTCTTCATCAGAAGCCCGCTTTTATGCCCTTCGGCTGCTTCCCGGCCAGGAGGTGTTTTCGCAACTCCACGCCTTTATGCAACAGCACCCGCTGCGCGCCGCCTGGATTGCCGGCTGCACCGGTAGCCTGACCGACGTCGCCCTGCGCTATGCCGGCCAGGAGGCCACCACACTGCTCACCGGTACCTTTGAGGTTATCTCCCTCAACGGCACCCTTGAGCTAACCGGGGAGCATCTGCATCTCAGCGTTGCGGATCCCAACGGCGCCATGCTCGGCGGCCATATGATGGCGGGCTGCACCGTGCGCACTACCCTTGAGCTGGTTATCGGTGAGCTAAAAGATCTGGCGTTCAGCCGCCGGCCCTGCGCGCTTTCCGGCTATGACGAGCTGTATATCTCCCCCCGTTAATCGACCATTTCGTAAGAGGTTTCTATGTCGCGTCGCCCCTTCTCCAGCCAGGCGTTAGTCCTGATCGTGATCGCCATTGCCATCAATATGATTGGCGGCCAGCTGATCTCCATGCTTAAGCTACCCGTTTTCCTCGACTCGGTGGGTACCATAATCAGCGCCGTGCTGCTCGGCCCGGTCATCGGCATGTTGACCGGCCTGCTGACCAACCTGCTGTGGGGGCTGTTAACGGACCCCATTGCCGCCGCCTTTGCCCCCGTGGCGATGGTCATCGGGCTGGTCGCCGGCTGGCTGGCGCGGGCGGGCTGGTTTCGCACCCTGCCGAAGGTGGTGGTCAGCGGAGTCGTTATTACCCTCGCCGTCACCCTGGTGGCGGTGCCGCTGCGCACCGCGCTGTTTGGCGGCGTGACCGGCGGCGGGGCCGACCTGTTTGTCGCCTGGCTGCAGGCCGTCGGGCAAAACCTGGTGGAGTCGGTCGCCATCACCGTGCTGGGTGCCAATCTGGTTGATAAGGTGCTGACCGCGGTGCTGGTGTGGATCCTGCTGCGCCAGCTGCCCCTGCGCACCCTGCGCCATTTCCCGACCATGGCCGCCGTGCGCTAAATGCATCCTTTTACCTCGTTAACCCTGTGGGCGCTGGCAGCCTGCAGCACCCTGCTGCTGCCGGTCCGGACTATTCTGCCCCTTTACAGCCTGGCGGCCTTTCTCATCCTGCTGGTGCTAAAAACCACCCGTCGGCGGGCAAAATACGTTGCCTTCCTGATGGTCCCCCTGGCAATAGGATTGTGGCTGGTGCACGGCGGTACGCTGGTGGAGTGGCTAGGCGGCGAGCCGCGCAATCCGCAGCGCTGGGCGCACGCCATCACTCTGTGGCTGCGGATTCTGGCGATCGTCTCGACGGCGCAGCTGTGGATGGCCTGTGTTCCGGTGCAGCGCTTTATCCGCGCGCTCTTTGCCTCCCGCCTGCCGCCGGGCGTGGCCTACCTGTTTGCCGGCCCGCTGCTGGTGGTTGAACAGCTTAAGCGCCAGCTGGCGATTATTCACGAGGCCCAGCGCGCGCGCGGCGTGCCGCTGGACGAAGCCTGGTATCGGCGCGTTGCCGCCATCCCGGCCCTGATCGTGCCGCTGGTCCACAACGCGCTCAATGATTTAGCCGTGCGCGGCGCGGCGCTGGATATGCGCGGCTTTCGCCTGCATCGCACCCGCACCACGCTGTGGGCCCCGCGGGACAGCGCGTTACAGCGCCTGGCGCGCTACGGCATGGTTCTTCTGATGGTGGCGGAAACGGGAGTCTGGCTATGGTTACGCTAGAGCAGTTTCGCTTTCTCCCCCGCCATGCCGCCCACCCGCCCTCATGCCTGGATTTTCACTACTCCCGGCCGGGAATGGTGGCCATTTTTGGTGATAACGGCAGCGGAAAAAGTACCCTGGCGCAGCTGATGGCCGGCTGGTATCCGGACTTTTTGCCCGGCGAGATTGCAGGCAGGGGGCTTCTTCTGGGAACCCCCATCGGGGAGCTGTCGCTGGTGGAGCGTGCCTCTACCATCCAGCTGGTGCAGCAGTCGCCCTATCTGCAGCTTTCCGGCTGTACCTTCAGCGTGGAGGAGGAGGTGGCGTTCGGCCCGGAAAACCTCTGCCTGAGTGAAGCGGAAATTTTGCAGCGCATTGACGCGGCGCTTACCCTGACCGACTGTCAGCCGCTGCGCCATCGCCATCCCGGCACCCTCTCCGGCGGCGAAACCCAGCGGGTGGTAATCGCCAGCGCGCTGGCGATGACGCCCCGGCTGCTGATCCTCGACGAGGCCTTCAGCCGCCTCACCGCCCAGGCCACCGACAGGCTGCTGGCGCGGCTGCGCGGCTGGGCGCTGGAACATCAGGCGCTGATTGTGCTCTTCGGGCGCGATCCCGCTCTTTATCTTCCCCACTGCCAGCAGGCATGGCGGCTGCGCGACGGAGCCTTGCACCCTTATGTTAACGCTTAATCAAATCAGCTATCGCTGGCCAGGAGCGCAGGATGACTGTCTGCGCGACGTCTCCCTTGAGCTCCAGGAGGGCGAGTGGCTGGCGATCACCGGCGATAACGGCGCGGGAAAATCCACCCTGCTGCGCATTATGGCCGGGCTTCTTGTCCCCTCCTCCGGTACGGTGTGCTTTAACGATGCGCCGCTGGCGCAGCTGAAAAACCGCCGGCGCGCCCGCCATGTGGGGGTGCTGTTCCAGGAGGCGGAAAACCAGATTTTCCACAGCAGGGTTGCCGACGAGGTGGCCTTTGGCCTGAAGCTGCAAAAACTACCGGCGGAAGAAATCACGCGTCGCACCCAGGCCGCGCTGCGGCTGTGCCGGATAGAGGAGGTGGCCGACGCGCATCCACTCGATCTGCATACCGCCCAGCGGCGGATGGTGGCCGTCGCCAGCCTGGAGGCGATGGCACCCGAGGTGCTGCTACTGGATGAACCGAGTCGGGATTTCGATGCCCACTGGCTGGCGGTATTTGAAAACTGGCTGGCGGCGTGTGGCCTTCGGGGAACCAGCGTCGTGGCAATCAGCCATGACCCGGCTTTTACCCGGCGCCATTTCACCCGCGTGGTGCGTCTGGAGGCGGGTCGGCTATCAGCATAAAAAAAGGGCCGCTTGCGCGACCCTTTATCTGCTCTGCCGGTGATTACAGCAGTTCTTTCGCTTTCGCGACGACGTTCTCAACGGTGAAGCCAAACTCTTCAAACAGCAGCTCGGCCGGCGCGGACTCACCGAAGGTGGTCATGCCAACGATAGCGCCGTTCAGGCCCACGTATTTGAACCAGTAGTCAGCAATACCCGCTTCGATAGCCACGCGTGCAGAAACGGCTTTCGGCAGCACGGATTCGCGGTAGGCGGCATCCTGTTTGTCGAACGCGTCGGTAGACGGCATGGAGACCACGCGCGCCTTCACGCCTTCGGCGGTCAGTTTTTCCCACGCGGCCACGGCCAGCTCAACTTCAGAACCGGTGGCGATGAAGATCAGCTCCGGCTGGCCGGCGCAATCTTTCAGCACGTAACCACCGCGGGCGATGTTCGCCAGCTGCTCTTCGGTACGCTCCTGCTGGGCCAGGTTCTGACGGGAGAGGATCAGCGCGGTCGGGCCGTCCTGACGCTCAACGCCATATTTCCACGCCACCGCGGATTCAACCTGGTCACACGGACGCCAGGTGCTCATGTTCGGAGTTACGCGCAGAGAGGCAACCTGCTCTACCGGCTGGTGGGTCGGGCCATCTTCGCCCAGACCGATAGAGTCGTGGGTATAGACCATCACCTGACGCTGTTTCATCAGCGCTGCCATACGCACGGCGTTACGCGCGTACTCGACAAACATCAGGAAGGTAGAGGTGTACGGCAGGAAACCGCCGTGCAGGGCGATACCGTTGGCGATGGCGGTCATACCGAATTCGCGCACGCCGTAATGGATGTAGTTACCGGCGGTATCTTCGTTAATAGCTTTAGAACCGGACCACAGCGTCAGGTTAGAAGGCGCCAGGTCAGCGGAGCCGCCGAGGAATTCAGGCAGCAGAGGGCCGAAGGCTTCGATGGCGTTCTGGGATGCTTTACGGCTGGCGATTTTGGCCGGGTTGGCCTGCAGCCTAGCGATGAACTCGTTCGCTTTGGCATCGAAGTCTGCCGGCATGTCGCCCTTCATACGACGGGTGAACTCTGCGGCTTCCTGCGGGAAGGCTTTCGCGTAGGCGGCAAACTTCTCGTTCCACGCAGACTCTTTCGCCTGGCCCATCTCTTTCGCATCCCACTGAGCGTAGATCTCAGACGGGATTTCAAACGGGGCGTATTTCCAGCCCAGCTGCTCGCGGGTCAGCGCGATTTCAGCGTCGCCCAGCGGCGCGCCGTGGGAGTCGTGGGTGCCCTGTTTGTTCGGGGAACCGAAGCCGATGATGGTTTTGCACATCAGCAGGGACGGTTTATCCGTTACCGCACGCGCTTCTTCTACCGCGCGTTTAATGGCGTCAGCATCGTGGCCGTCAACGCCACGCACTACGTGCCAGCCGTAGGCTTCGAAACGGGCGGCGGTGTCGTCGGTGAACCAGCCTTCGATATGGCCATCAATGGAGATGCCGTTGTCGTCGTAGAAGGCAACCAGTTTACCCAGCTTCAGGGTACCGGCCAGGGAGCACACTTCGTGAGAAATGCCTTCCATCATGCAGCCATCGCCGAGGAATGCGTAGGTAAAGTGGTCAACGATGTCGTGGCCAGGACGGTTAAACTGCGCGGCCAGGGTTTTCTCTGCAATCGCCATACCTACGGCGTTAGCAATACCCTGACCCAGCGGACCGGTAGTGGTCTCAACGCCCGCGGTGTAGCCCACTTCCGGGTGGCCCGGAGTTTTAGAGTGCAGCTGGCGGAAGTTTTTCAGTTCTTCAATCGGCAGATCGTAGCCGGTGAGGTGCAGCAGGCTGTAAATCAGCATAGAGCCGTGGCCGTTAGACAGTACGAAACGGTCGCGGTCAGCCCATGACGGATTTTGCGGGTTGTGGTTCAGGAAATCACGCCACAGGACTTCGGCAATGTCAGCCATGCCCATCGGGGCGCCCGGGTGACCGGATTTGGCTTTTTGTACTGCGTCCATGCTCAGCGCACGAATAGCATTTGCAAGCTCTTTACGTGAGGACATTTTGGCTCCAGATCGGACTGTTAAAGGCCATACCCTTGACGACAGCGCGTTTTGGGCTACGCCGGAAAAAAGTGCCAACAATGTAACCCAAGCGACAAAGCATGTACATGGACCATTCTTTTGCCCGTTAAGAAATCTCTGGAACAGGATCGCATGTTGCGCAATCTTCTCGCCCGCCCTTCTTTATATTCTTTATACTCAGTGAAACTCCGGCTGCGCTGCTCTGGAGTACTTTCAGAATTTATCGAATTTAACGGGTACGGAAGCAACATAATGAAAATGCGTACAATTGCGCTGGCTCTGGGTACCACTCTCCTGCTGAGCGGCTGCCAGAACATGGATTCAAACGGCCTGATGAGCTCTGGGGCCGAGGCTTTCCAGGCCTACTCCCTGAGCGATGAACAGGTCAAAACCCTGAGTGATGAAGCCTGTAAAGAGATGGACGGCAAGGCGACCATCGCCCCGGCCAACAGCACCTATACCCAGCGTCTGAACAAGATTGCTTCCGCGCTTGGTGACAACATTAACGGCCAGCCGGTGAACTACAAGGTGTACATGGAGAAAGACGTTAACGCCTTCGCCATGGCGAACGGCTGTATCCGCGTCTACAGCGGGCTGATGGATATGATGACCGACAACGAAGTCGAAGCGGTTATCGGCCACGAAATGGGCCACGTGGCGCTCGGCCACGTGAAGCGCGGTATGCAGGTGGCGCTGGGCACCAACGCCGTGCGCGTGGCCGCCGCCTCTGCCGGCGGCATCGTCGGTAGCCTGTCGCAGTCGCAGCTGGGCGACCTGGGCGAAAAGCTGGTGAACTCGCAGTTCTCCCAGCGCCAGGAATCTGAGGCCGATGACTACTCTTACGATCTGTTGCGCAAACGCGGCATCAATCCGTCGGGCTTAGCCACCAGCTTCGAGAAGCTGGCGAAGCTGGAAGCGGGTCGCTCAAGCTCGATGTTTGACGATCACCCGGCCTCTGCCGAGCGCGCGCAGCACGTGCGCGACCGTATGGCGGCAGACGGCATTAAATAATGTTCGAAGGAGGCGTTCGCGCCTCCTTTTTTATTTCGCATTAATTGCCAAATTAACCGCACGGATCGTTAATATTTAGCCTGGCCGCTAAAATTAATTAATTCACGCACTGCCGTTGTCGCAGTGAAATATAGTAGAAGAAAAATCCTCTGCCGTTTATTTCGCTGGCAGTCTCCCTTGCGCCAAAATATAAAATAGTCCAGCCCCTGATACCGTCCGCCTCAGCACACGCGGCGCGGCCTGCTGCGGCGTAGCACATAATGATTGCATTCATATACCATTCAGGTAACTATCAAATACGCAACAACTCAATTTAATATTATCCAGAAAGAGAAGTTCCCGCCGTGAAAAAAGAATTATCGTTACTTGCATTAAGTTTATTCGCCGCTATTCCCGCCGTAGCCAGCCAGCAGTCCGACAGCCAGGGTTTTATTGACGACAGCCATTTAGATCTGTTTTTGCGCAATGCCTATATTAACCGCGATTATCACCAGGGCCAGCAGGATAAAGCCGAATGGGGCCAGGGCATTGTTGCCACCTTCCAGTCCGGGTATACCGAAGGGCTGGTCGGCTTTGGCGTGGATGGCATCGCCCAGTATGGCGTGCGCCTGGACGGCGGCCGCGGCAAGAGCGGCGCGGGCGGCATCGACTTCTTTAAGCAGGATGACGATGGCCGGGCGAAGTCCGACCTGGCGAAGTTTGGCGCCACCGCCAAAATGCGCATCTCCAATACCGTGCTGAGCTACGGCACCCAGCGTCCCGAGCTGCCCATTATCAACTCAGACGCCTCCCGCCTGCTGTTTGAGAGCTATACCGGTGCCATGCTCACCTCGAAAGAGCTTGAAGGGCTTGAGGTGAACGCCGGCTACTTTACCGACGAACAGCGTAAAAGCGACGATCGCCACGACAGCGGGCTCAAAAGCCTCTCCTTCGGCGGCGCGAGCTATCAGTTTAACGACCAGTTCAGCGGCGCGCTCTACGCCTCCCACGTGGAAGAAGTGCTGAACAAACAGTATCTGGGGCTGAACTTCAAACAGCCGTTCAGCACCGGCCAGCAGCTGGTGCTGGATTTCAACGGCTATAACTCCCGTCTCGATCGGGGCTACGCTAACGACCTGAACACCGGGCGCAGCAACAGCATCTGGAGCCTGGCGGCGAGCTATATCTGGGATATTCACACCTTTAAGGTGGCGTACCAGCAGAGCAGCGGCAGCACCGGCTACCACTACGGCAGCTACCGTGACCAGGGCGGCGTGGGCGATGGCGGCAACACCATCTGGCTGGCGAACTCCTACTGGTCTGATTTTAACGGCGAAGACGAGCGTTCCTGGCAGGCCTCGTACGGGCTGGACTTTGCCGGCCTCGGCTTACCTGGCCTGAGCTGGACCACCGCCTACGTGCGCGGGGATAACATCAAGACCTCTGAAACCAGCAACGGCAAAGAGCACGAGTGGTTTAACCAGGTGCAGTACCAGGTGCAGGACGGTCCGGCCAAAGATCTGAAGCTGAAGCTGCGTTACTCCGTGCTGCGCGTCTCGAGCAACGCCAGCGATTACAACGTGGGCGGCAACGAAGTGCGCGTGTTTGCGGAATATCCGCTGAATCTGTTCTGATTATTTTCCCCTCACCCTAACCCTCTCCCCATAGGGGAGAGGGGACTTGCCAGTGCGGACTTTTAACTTGTTCTGCTCCGGGAAGAAGGAGTGCACGAGGCGATCTTTTCCCCCTCGCCCCTTTGGGGAGAGGGCCGGGGTGAGGGGAAGCAGCGCACTCTAGTAAAGCGTTTTCTGCGGCGGCCCGGCAAACTTCAGGGCGCCGATCTGCCCCATCCGCACCTCCACCACCGACGGCCCCGGTATCGCCAGCGCTTCGGTCATCACCGCGTCAAAATCCTCCGCCCGCTCAACGCTCCAGGCCTGCAGGCCAATCGCCTGCGCCAGTAGGGTAAAGTCCGGCGTATGGAGCTCGTTGTAATACTGGCGGCCGCCAAAATATTTATCCTGGATCCCGCGCATCACGCCGTAGCCGCCGTCGTTCATCACCAGCAGCGTAACGTTGGCCTTCTCCTGGGCAAGGGTCGCCAGCTCGCCCAGATTGAGGCTCAGGCCGCCGTCCCCCACCAGCCCCACCACTTTGCGCTGCGGGTTGGCTATCGCGGTGCCGATCGCCATCGGCAGCCCCATGCCGATCGCCCCGGCCAGGGAGTGAATGTTCATTAATGGCCCGTTGGCGCGGAACAGGCGGCTGCCCCACAGGCTGCCGGAGACCGTGATATCGCGCACCAGCAGGCCATCCTGCGGCAGGGCTCTCTCGATGGCGTCGTTAAGCTTTGCGTAGGCGCCGCACTGCTCGCGCAGCCCCTGCTCTGCTTCGGCCACCGCCTGCTGCACCTCGGCATCCCAGCGGGCGCTGCCCCATTCGCGCCCCTGAGCCTTGTCCGCCAGCGCGCCCAGCAGCGCGGCGCAGTCGGCAACCAGGGCGTTATCCATCAGATAGTTACGGCTCGCCGCCGCCGGGTCGATATCGATCTGCACCCGCGGATGGGGCAGCTCCAGCGTCCAGGAGCGGGTTTCGTTGCTGCGCAGGCGCGAGCCCGCCACCAGCGTAAAGTCGCAGCGGGCGATCAGCGCCTCGACCGACGGCGAGTTATGGAACGCCCGCAGGCTGGCGCGATGGCCGTCCGGCAGCAGGCCGCGGGCGTGGGTGCTGGAGATAACGGTGATGCCCGCATCCGCCAGCCGTTTCACCGCCTCTGCGCTCCCCAGCGCCCCGCCGCCCAGCCACAGCAGGGGCTGTTTCGCCTGCTTAAGCTGCGCCCAGAGCGCGTCGACCACCGCGGGATCCGCGGCGGCAGACCGCGCCGGTTTCACCGCCGCGGTCACCAGCGAGGCGGGAATTTTTGCGCTCTGAATATCAATCGGAATCTCCACCGACACCGGCCCGCACGGCGGCGTCCGCGCCTCCTGAATGGCTTTGTGCAGAATAGCGACCGCCTGGCCGGCGTTGCTGATGCGGTACGCCCGTTTGGAGCTGGCCTTCAGGAAGCTGAGCTGATCGCGGGTTTCATGGATAAAGCCGGTATCGGCGTCCAGCCACGTCTTTTCTACCTGTCCGGTCAGATGCAGCAGCGGAGTACTGGCGTTCATCGCCTCCACCAGCGCCCCCACCGCGTTGCCCGCGCCCGCGCCGGTGCTGGTCAGGGCCACGCCGAGGCCGGAAAAGCGCCCGTGGGCGTCGGCCATGGTGACGGAACCCGCCTCGCCGCGGGCGGGCACAAAGCGGATATTGCCCCGCTGCCCCACCGCATCGGCGATGGGCAGGTTGTGAATGGAGATGACGCCGTAGATGGCCTCAACCTGATACTGCTCCAGCGTTCTGGCGATGGCGTCGCCGACGGTTATCATTTCGCTCATTGCTTACCCTTTTCTCAGTCGCACCAGTGGTTGACGCTGTTACCCGTCGCCAGATAAATGCTCTTTTGCTGCATCCAGGATTTCAGCCCCTGAATGCCCTTTTCGCGGCCCAGACCGCTCTCTTTAAAGCCCCCGAACGGGGTCGAAATCGCAAACACTTTATAGGTGTTGATCCAGACGGTGCCCGCCTCCAGCTGTTCGCTCAGGCGCAGGGCGCGGCCGGTATCCCGCGTCCAGATCCCCGCCGCCAGGCCGTACACCGAGTCGTTGGCCTCGCGGATCAGTTCCTCTTCATCGTTAAAAGGCATGGCCACCAGCACCGGGCCGAAGATCTCCTCCCGGCAGGCGCGGGCGCTGTTGCTGAGCCCCTCGATAAGGGTCGGCTGGAAGAAGCTGCCGTTTGCCAGCTCCGGGTCGGCCGGGATCTCCCCGCCGCACAGCACCCGCCCGCCTTCGCGCTGCGCCAGCGCCACGTAGGCCATCACGCTCTGGCGATGCTTTTCATTGATAAGCGGCCCCAGGTGGGTGCCCGGCGCGAAGGGGTGGCCGACGCGCAGGCCGCGCGTCAGCTCCAGCAGCCGCGCCATCAGCGGGGCATAGAGGCTCTGGTGAATAAAGAGGCGTGAACCGGCGATGCACGCCTGCCCCGCCGAGCTAAAAATGCCGTAGCAGATGCCACGCGCCGCCTGCTCAACGTCCGCGTCTTCCAGCACAATGGTGGGAGATTTTCCGCCCAGTTCCAGCGAGGCCGGGATCAGCTTCTCTGCCGCCACGTGGGCCAGATGGCGGCCGGTGGTGGTCCCGCCGGTAAAGGAGATTTTGCGCACCCGGGGGTGGCGGGCCAGCGCATCACCAATCACCGAGCCCTTGCCCGGCAGCACGCTCAGCAGCCCGGCGGGCAGGCCGGCCTGTTCAAAAATACGCGCCAGCTCCAGCGCCATCAGCGGCGTGGCTTCGGCGGGTTTAAGCACCACCGCATTACCGGCGGCAATGGCCGGGGCCACTTTCTGCATTTCGCTGGCAATCGGCGAGTTCCACGGCGTAATGGCCGCCACCACGCCGAGCGGCTCGTAGCGGCTGAGGGTCAGCAGGTCCGCCTGGCGCGGGGTGGGCAGCTCGCCCTCCAGCAGCTCGCAGGCGGCGGCAAAATAGCGGGCGGTACCCGCGGCGCTCATCACCAGACCGCGCGCTTCCGCCAGCGGTTTGCCATTATCGCGGCTCTGCATCTGCGCCAGCTCGTCAGCGCGGGCTTCAATCAGATCCGCCACCCTGTGCAGGATCTTCGCCCGCATATGCGGCAGGCCGTTGCGCCATGCCGGGGCACGCCAGGCTCGCTCCCCGGCCTCGATGGCCTCGTGCAGATCCTCAAGGCTCGCGGCATGCAGGCTGGCGTTAAGCGAGCCGTCGGCGGGAAAATGGCTCTGCATCGCCTCGCCGCGGCCCTCTCGCCACTGGCCGCCAATAAAAATCTTCAGATCGTTCATCGACGCTCCTCAGGCCAGTTCGCGGCAGGCGCGCACCGCGCTGAGTGCCGCCAGGGTGGAGGTTTTGGGATTAGCCGCCAGCGGCAGCCCGCTCAGCTCGAGGTGGAACTCGCCGAACAGCCCTTCGACGTGCAGGGTATGGGTATTACGCTTTGTGGCCGGGTCGACCATCAGCTGCACGCGGGTCTCGTCCATACCCACGCCGCCCAGCGCTACGGTCGCCGCCACGTTGGCGTTGGCCGGAAACAGGCGCGCCGCCTCGCGGGCGCTGCCTTCAAAGAAGATCTGCGCTTCGGACACGGTATTCAGATCGATAAGCTGCTCGGCATAGCTGCCGCGCCAGCTGGCGGGGCTTTTGCGCGACCGGTAGGTGACGCGCTCCAGCCCGCCCTCCTTCGCCGCCGCCAGGCCGTCGATACCGGCGACCGCGCCGGAGAGCAGCGTTAGCTTGCCGCCCGCATTCAGCAGACGCTGTTCCAGCGCGCCGTCGGCCAGCGCCCCGGTGGAGATCACCGCCAGATGCCAGCCGCGGCCTAAAATCGCTTCGCCAAACTCGGCCACCGCCTGCTGGCTGGCGCATTCGAGCACCAGATCCGGGGTATCGGTGCAGGCCATCGGGGAGGTCAGCGCCGCCACCGCATCGCCAAACTGCGCATAAATCGCCGCGTGGTGAGACTCACGCGCCACGATCCAGCCGATAGCGACACCGGCAGGCAGGCGCTCAATCACCGCCTGCGCCATGGCGCCAAACCCAATTAACATGATTTTTTTCATGATGCGTCCTTACAGATGGCGGCAGAAGCCGCCGGAAACGTCCAGCGCGGCGCCGGTGGTAAAGGAGGCCAGCGGCGAGGCGAGGAACAGCAGCGCCCGGGCGGGCTCCTGCGGTTTGCCAAGACGCCCCATCGGAATGCCGCGTTTGCGGGCGATCTCTGCCGTCCACTCGGTCCAGCTCTGGCTTTTATCCGCCCGGTTTTCAAAGCGGCGCTGCCACTGGCCGGACTCCACCATCCCAAGCAGGATCGAGTTAACGCGAATGCCTTTGCCCACCAGCTCTTTCGAAAGGGTAAGCGTCATATTCAGCAGCGCCGCGCGGGCGGCCGAGGTGGCAATCATGTGCTCCTCCGGCTGCAGCGCCAGCAGCGAGTTCACGCAGGTAATGGAGGCGATGTCCGACCGCTCCAGCAGCGGCTGAAACGCCTGCACCGGGTTAATTACGCCAAACAGCTTCAGCCCGGCCTCATGCAGCCACGCCTCGCGCGGGGTGTCGTGGAAATGCGCCACATAGCCCTGTCCGGCGTTGTTGATTAACAGATCCGCCGCGCCAAACCGCCCCTGCACCGCGTCGGCGAAGGCCTGAACCTCGTCGGGGTTCAGCACATCGCAGCGGTACGAGAAGATCTCTCCCTGCGGATATTCGTTTTGCAGCGCCGCATGGGCGCTGGCGAGCCGGTCCGGGTTACGGCCGCAGAAGGCCACCTTCGCCCCTTCCCCCAGCAGCAGGCGCAGGGTTTCAAAGCCAATCCCGGAAGAGCCGCCGGTGACCACCGCGACGTGTCCCTCAATTTGTGCATTCATCGCGCACCTCTTCGTTTATGCGTAAAAGCCGTTGGTTAAAAAAGGCGTCGTTGTCGAGATAGCTGGCGTGCCCGGCCTGCGGAATGATGATAAAGGGCATGGCGTAGCGCACCGCCAGCCCGGCCACTATTTCCGGCTGGGTGATGGCATCCTGCGCGCCGCACCAGACCTCGAATTTACCGCGCCAGAGCTTCAGCCAGCCGTGAATATCGTCGTGGGCCAGCATCCAGGCGGCGGCGAGATAGCCTTCCGCCCGCAGCCTGCGCATTCCCGCCGCCACGGTGGCGATATCCTCCGGGCGCGCGCCGGGGCGCAGCAGGCTGGCGGCCCGGGTCTGGGCCAGGATCTCGCCCCCCAGCGCTATCTGCTGCTCCCGGCTGCGCCAGATCTGTTCGCGCTGTTCCGGCGCCGCCTGGCCGTAGCCCTGGGCGGCGTCCGCCAGCACCATGTGCAGCACCCGCTGCGGGAATTTCGCCGCAAAGGCGCAGGCCACCAGCGCGCCGAGCGAATGGCCGACGATCGCCGCTTGCCAGACGCCCGCCCGGTCGAGCATCGCCGCCAGCGCGTCGGCGTAGTCGCCGGCGTTGGCCCGCTCCACCGCCAGCGCCGGGCTGTCGCCATAGCCGGGCATGTCCCACGCCAGCACGCGGTAACCGTCCAGCGCCATCTGTTTATGCCAGGAAGCGGCGCCGGAGCTGATGCCGTGCAGCAGCACCAGCGGCGTGCCGCTCCCCTGTTCGCGAAATTCCGTCATGGTGCCCCCTTAGCTGCGCTTCACTTTTGAGAGCGGATGATCCTCGGGGTAGGTCGGGATCTCCGGCTTGTTGGTGCCGAGCATGACGCACATCAGCGCCTCCTCTTCGCCGTGGTTAAACAGCCCGCGGTAGATGCCCGGCGGCACGGAGATCAGGTCGCGCTCGCGCAACACGGTTTCGGTGTAGTTGTCCCCGTCCTGGATCATCAGGGTGATCTGCCCTTTCAGCATGAAGAACACCTCTTCCACGTCGTCGTGCAAATGCAGGGGTCCTTCACATTTTGACGGCAGCACCATGGTGGAGAAGGTGAAGTGCTCGGCCTGCACGGTGTTGGTGTCGTTGGCCACGCCGGTGGCGCCGGTGCCGATGTAGCGCATCTGGGCGCGGCGGTATTTCGGGTCAAAATCGGCCTGGAACTTCAGCGCGTTCCAGTCATATTTACGCCCTTCAAAGCGCGCCACGCGCGATTCGATCCACTCTTCCATGGTCAGATGGTCAGGTTTAACGCCCGGTTTTGCAGTTACGGTTGAATCAGTCATTAGGCTCTCCTCAGTAACGTCTCAGCAGCGGCAGTAACAGAAGGCAACCCACCGCCGCCATCACCGCCAGAAAAATCAGCCCGGAATCCATGCTGTGGGTGAAGGCGATCAGCGCCCCCATCACCGCCGGCGACAGCGCGCCCGCAAAGTTTCCCAGCCCGTTGAAAATCCCACCCGCCGTGGCGCTCACCCGGGGATGGGTGGCCTTGGCCAGCAGGGCGAAAATGTTGGGTGCACCCGTTCCCCACATAAAGGTGCTGAAGCTCATGGCGGCGATAACGCCAAGCGGCGTACTGAGTTGCATCACCGCCGCCAGCCCCAGCGCCGCCCCGGCCATGGAGATAAAACAGGCCGCCGCGCGTTTATCGACCCTGTCCGAGAGCCAGGCACCGATCACCTCCCCCGCCAGCATGGCGATGAACGGCATCGACGAGAGCCAGCCCGCGTGCTCCAGGTGGATGCCTTTGCCCTTAATCAGGTAGCCCGGCAGCCAGCCGTTGATGCCCCACAGGTAGGTGAGAAAGGCGATGTTAAAGATGCAGATGATCCAGAAGTGCGGGCTGACAAACAGCTCGCGCCGGGCGGCACGCCGCTCGTCCTGCGAGGCCTGGGTGGTAGCCGGTTTCGCCTCCAGCCGGATCCCGCGCAGGCCGATGCGCACAAAGATCAGCACCGGCACGGTGAGCATCGCCATCACGAAGAAGGTGCTCTGCCAGCCGAAGGTATTCAGCAGCCACAGGGAGAGCGGAAAACCGATGGCCGCGCCGACGGGGGTGCCGAGCAGCCACAGCATGGTGGCCCGCGCCTGCAGATGCTGGGGGAAGTTGTGGCGTACGATGGCGAACGCCAGCGGGAACAGCGGCCCCTCCGCCACCCCCAGCAGAATGCGCAGAACGATCATCAGGGTGTAGTTATGGGTAAAGCCCATCGCCACCATCAGCACGCACCACACCGCCATCATCCCGGTGAGCAGGCGCAGCGGGGCGATCTTGTCCCCCAGCCCGCTTAAAAAGACCGAGGAGAAGCCGTAGCTCAGCAGGAAGGCGCTCATCAGAATGCCGAGGCGGGTAGTATCAAAATCGATGCCCATCGCCTGCTGGAAATGGCCGTCGGAAAAGAGCGCGGCAATGCTGATTTTGTCGAAAAACGCCAGCAGCACGCAGGCCAGCAGCGACAGCGGAATGGCCCAGCGTACCGCTTTTTCGGGCGTGCGGACGCCCTCGCCGCTGGCCTCTGAAGGCGCGGCGTTGGTCTCTAATGTGGTCATCTCTCCCCCTGTGGGTGGGCGTTAGCTATCGCAGTAACATCAGTGAAAAGGTGGGATCGCCGAGCGGCACGTCGGATAAATCCCGCCCGTTCGCCATCCAGCGCTTCGCCAGCTTGACGGTGCGCGCATCGTCAAAAGCCACCAGCTGGGTCAACCGTCCGTTATCGTCCAGCGAGAAGTACAGCGAATCCTCGCGCACGATGGTTCTGCCGCCCGGCTGCGGGATACCGAGGATCTGAATGTTGTGCTGGTATTGATCCGACCACAGCCAGGGGGCCTCGTCGTAGCCCGACGCCTGCGGATCCAGCATTGCTCTGGCCGTCGCCACCGCCTGGTTCTGGGCAAAGGCCCAGGACTGAATGCACAGGCCGTAGCGGTGGTGCTGGGCCACGTCCCCAGCGGCGAAGATAAAGGGATCCGAGGTGCGGCCCTGGGCGTCCACCACGATCCCGCGTTCGGTGCGCAGCCCTGCCTCCCGGGCCAGCTCGAGATTAAGATCCACGCCGATCCCAACTACCACCGCGTCGAAGGTTTCGCGCCTGCCGTCGCAGTGGATCGCCGGCAGGCCGCCGTCGTCCTCAAGCTCCAGCGCGCCGCAGCCGGTACGGATCTCCACCCCCTGCTCCCGGTGCAGGTTTTCCAGCCGCTGAGAAACGTCCCCGCTCACCGAGCGCATGCACAGGGCCGGCTGCTGTTCGAACAGGGTGACCGCCACGCCGCTTTTGCGCGCCGAGGCGGCAATTTCGAGGCCGATCCAGCCGCCGCCGATAATCGCCAGGCTTTTACTCTCCGCCAGGCGGCTTTTCAGGCGCCGGGCGTCCTGCCAGTGGCGCAGGGTGTAAACCTGCGGATGGGCGGCCCACGCCTGCCCCGGCAGGCGCGCCCGTCCGCCGGTAGCCACTAAAAGCATGTTGTAACTAAGATGCTCACCGTTGCTTAACACCACCCGCTTCGCGTCGCGATCGATGCGCTCCGCGCGCAGCGGCCGGTGCCAGGTCAGGTTCAGCGCCCGCTGCGCCTCTTCGGAAAAGAGCCTCGGCAGCGGCGCGTCGGGCTCCAGCAGCGCGGCTTTGGAGAGCGGCGGGCGCTCGTAAAAATCCCACGCCTCTTCCGCGACTACGGCTATCTCGCCGTCAAAGCCCTGGTCACGCAGGGTCTTCGCCGCCCAGCCGCCCGCCTGGCCGCCGCCGATGATCACGATGCGCGAGGTCATACCGCCTCCGGCTTCTTCTGCTGGCGGCGGGTGTCGTGGTCGATCCCGCCCTCCACCGCCCATTCGGTAAAGGAGACCAGAGAGTGTTCCAGCTCGCGCGGCTGCCAGTTTTCGGTCAGGTAGTCGTCGTTGGTGTAGTACTCAAAGGCGCCGCCGGTCGGGCTGTTGACGTACCAGAAGTAGGCCGACGACACCGGGTGGCGGCCCGGCCCGATAAAGGTGCTCCAGGCGTTTTTGTTCATCGCGATGCCGCCGCCGATCACCTCGTGGATGTCGCGCACGGTAAAGGCCACGTGGTTCAGGCCACGCTTGCGGTTGGGCAGCTGCAGTAAAAAGAGGTTGTGGTGGCCGCCGCGCACGCCGCAGCGCAGGAACACCGCGCGGTTGACGTAGCGGTCGGAGACCTGGAAGCCGAGCACCTCGCGATAGAATTTTTCCACCGCCGCCAGCTCCTCCACGAAGAAGACCACGTGGCCGACGTTGATCGGCTGGGCGCGATCGTATACCGGGCTGGGGGTGTCGATCCGGCGGGCATCGCCCCACTGGTTGATCGGCTCAACGTTCAGCTCAACATCGGTCTGCTGGCTTACCTGCACCCGCAGAGTCATGCCGTTCGGATCGATGCACTCCAGCGCGTCGCCCACTTCACGAAAGCCCGGCTGCCGGGCAAGCTTCGGGCGCAGCGCGTCCAAATCGGCCTGCGTGGCAACGGCCCAGGTCATGCGGCGCAGGGTGTTACCCGCTTCAAAGGCTGGCGGCAGCTCGGGGCTGTCGATGGGGTTCAGCTCCACGCGCGCGCCGCTTAGGGTGGTAAAACGCTGGCCGCTGGCATCGCCCGTCAGGCCAAAATCGCGCATAAATTTGGCGCAGTGCGTCAGGTTGTCAACGCCAAATTCCAGCTTCTCAATTCCGGTTACACTCATGATTCGTTGCCTCGTTTAGCCCGATTCGGGCGTAAAACATGCCCGACGCAGTCAAGCGCCTGACGTTAACTCACTGATTTAACTGGCCTGTGACAGATACCCTAAGAAGCCAGAGATTTTGTCCGCCGCCAGGCGAACGTCGTTTTGCAGACGCTCCCGGTCGCTCTGCGGGATCTCCTCCGCGGGCACCAGAATGCTCACCACCGCCGCCACCCGACCGCTTCGGTCATACACCGGATAGACGATGGAGGAGATACCGTGGCGGAAGAAGGATTCGCCGATCACATAGCCCCGGGCCTTGTCCTGCTGCACCATCTGCCACAGGGCTTCACGGTCGTGAAGCTGCCCCGGCGTGTTGCCCGGCAGGCGCTCGTGGGGGAAGAGCTGTTCGAACTCCGTACGCGACACGTCGGTGAGCAGCATGCGCCCGAGCGAGGTGCAGTGCACCGGCAGGCGGGTGCCAATACTCACCTGGTTGATGCGCGATCCGGCGGCGCTGACGCGGGCGATATAGATGATGTCGCGCCCGTCGCGGATCGCCAGATGGCTGCTGCACTGGCTCAGGTCGCGCAGTTGCTCGATTACCGGCTGGCCCACCTGCGCCACGTCCAGCGAGGCGATGTACTCAAAGCCCAGCCGCAGCACGTTCATGCCGAGGGAAAAGGTGTTGGTGCGGGTATTGCGCTCCAGAAAGCCCATATATTCGAGCGTCTGCACCACCCGGTAGGCGGTGGCCTTGGGCATATCCACCAGCCGGTGCAGCTCGGCAAAGGTCAGCTCGCGGTGCTGCTCGCCAAAGGCCAGCAGCAGCTGCAAACCGCGCTCCAGCCCCGGCACCAGGTACTTCACTTCCTGAACCTTGGTCATACTCGCCCGCCCTTAGTTAAAGACAAAACCGCCGTTGACCGGAATCAGCTGTCCGGTAATAAACCGCGACAGATCGCTTAACAGCCACACCACGCTGCCGGTCACGTCCTCCGGCTGCTGGGCGCCCGCCAGCGCGCGGCCATTTTCATACAGCTGATGACGTTCGGCGGGTACATATTCCGTCGCCTCGACGCGGGTTAACCCCGGCGCGATGGCGTTAATGCGAATGCGTTTTTCGCCCAGCTCCCGCGCCATTGAGCGGGTCATGGCGATCACCGCCCCTTTGCTGGCCACGTAGGCCATCAGGCGCGGCGCGCCCCACAGGGCGGTGTCGGAGGCGACGTTGACGATCCCCGCCCCTTCGCGCAGCAGCGGCACCGCGGCGCGGGTCACCAGCCAGGTGCCTTTGACGTTGACGCGCATCACCCGATCCCAGAGATCCGGATCGTAATCGAGCATGTCTTTACCGCCCACGCCGGTGGCCATGGCGGCGTTATTGACCAGCCCGTCGATTTTTCCCTGCCCGCCGATGGCGCTGAAGGCCTCTTCAACGGAGCGGGGATCGGCCAGATCGATAGCGTAAGATTCGATCCCATACCCCTGCCCGCTCAGGCCGTGGGCGCTTTCGGCGAGTTCGCCTTTAAGGATGTCGCACATCACCACCTGCGCCCCCTGCTCCGCGCAGGCTTTGGCAAAGTGATAGCCCAGCCCGCGCGCGGCGCCGGTCACCACGATGCGCTTGCCGCTCAGCAGCCCGTTCATCAGGCGGCTCCCTGCTGCGCTTCGCGGGCGGCGAGCTGCTCTTTGGCCGCCTTTTGCATCATGCGGCGCAGGCGGGAGAGGCCGACGTCGTGCTGATAAAGGTACTCGTGTTCCCGGGCGTTCGGCGCCAGGCTTTCGAGCACCACCCGGTCCTGCTCCAGCACTTCCCAGTGCAGTTTTTCCAGACGGTTGCGGTACATAAAGCGCCACATATCGCGCTGCCAGCCCTGCACCCGGCGAATGCGCCAGAAGAAGACCCGGCAGTTATCGTTATCTTCCGGCACCACCATGCCGACGATGAAGAAGTGGCCGCCCGGCCCGAAGCGCTTTTTGTAGGGGATGGAGAGGCGCATCCAGTAGGTGCCGCTGTTGCCCAGCTCCACCCAGTCGAAGTTAATGCCGCTCTGGCCCTTCTTCTCGAAGATAAAGCCGGTTTTGGTCGGCTGCAGCACCATGTCGGCCTTGCGATCCCCTTCCGCCATCGAGTGGGAGGAGGAGTGCAGGTAGGTGCCGTGCATCGGATCCATCACGTTTTCCAGCGCGTACTGGTAGTTACACTGCCAGCCGGCGGTGCAGAGGAAATTGCTAAAGTTATCGGTGTCGGCGAGTTCATCCGGGAAGCTGAGCTCGTCCGGCTGCTGGTCGGCGGTGACGCCAAACCAGAGGAAGATGGCGCCGTGGGCCTCCTGCACGCTGTAGCTGCGCACGCACTGCTGGCCCACCAGCGGGCATTTATCCACCGCTGGCACATCTTTCACTTCGCCGTTGCCCGCCACCTCCACGCCGTGATACCAGCAGGCGATGCGGTCGCCGAGGTTCCAGCCCATCGACAGGCGCGCGCCGCGGTGCGGACAGCGGTCTTCCAGCGCCTGCACCTGGCCGTCTTTATTACGCCAGATCACGATCTGCTCGCCCAGGCGGGTGATGCCCACCGGCGCGGACTGCACCTCCCAGCTCGCCAGCACCGGATACCAGAGGCCGCGCAGGCCTTTATCAAGATAGCTTTGTACGCTTGTTGTCATTACCCTGCCCTCAGTAGCCGTTTACCTGTAAAAATGCCCCGAAGCTGGCTTCGCTCCACGGCTCGCCCTGCTGGTCGTGCATCCTGCTGGCGTTAAGCCCGTTTACCAGTTCGGGCAGCGTTTCGGCGCCCTGTTCGAAGAGATCTTCCAGGGTGGCGATCAGATTGAGCTCCCAGCTTTCAGGCACCCGACTGCGGGTCTGCCAGATGAGGTTGGTATACTCGCCCGGCTTATGGATGGAGCCGTTGCCGCCCTCTGCCGGCGGGGCAAACTGGCGGCTTTCCGGCAGCGCCGGGTTGAAGTTCAGGGTGTCGCTCATGCCACGCTCTCCTCGACGAAGGTAATCTGGATCTGGTTTTCAAATACCCGTACCGGGTAGCGGTTGAGGTTACGACCGCCTGGGCCGTGCAGGCACTGGCCGGTTTTGACGTCGAAAACCGCCTCGTGCAGCGGGCATTCGACCTTACCATCCTCTACAAACCCCTGGCTCAGCAGGGCGTAAGCGTGGGGGCAGACGTCTTCCAGCGCGTAATAGTCACCGTCGATTAAATAAACGCCGATCTCTTTGCCTTCGACGTTGCCGCTAAAAGGGAAATCTTCCTGTACTTGCTCTGCGTCACATACGCCTATCCAGCTCATCGCGATCCTCCAGGCTTTTGTTTCATATATGAAACTCTGTTTCTTATTTAATACGGTCAATATAAAAGCGATGAATGTTTCGTCAAGCGTCAATGTGACTAATTTGTTAATTGATTAGCAATTAATTAGCTAAGTGTGCAAAGGATCACGAAAAAATGCAGCAATATGAAATTTTCATTATTTGGCCGTGATTAAATACGTTTTATTGATGGCTTAAAAAATTCAAAAATAGTTATTGACTTCTTTTTCTTTTACCTCTTAAAAATTATAAATTCGCGAATCCCCGGTGTTTCACCAGTGAAACTTTTAAATGTTTTTATGTTTATAAACAAAGAGTTTCACAGGTTAACCATTTTAGCTGCGTGACAATAACGGTAATAAAAAATAAAAAAACGGCAACAATAAGAGGCGAAAAAAATGACGTTAAGATGGCAGGGTGTAATAGCGTTACTGTTGTTAATTATTATTTCCTACGTTGACCGGGTAAATATCTCGGTAATGATTTTAAACCCCGATTTTGCCGAACATTTTCAGCTAAATGAAAACAGAATGTTACAGGGAATGCTAATGACCTGCTTCCTGCTGGGATATGGTTTTTCGGCGCTTCTGTTAACCCCGGTTATCGAAAGCCGCTTCCATTACCGGCAGGGATTACTGATAAGTATTGCCGTCTGGGCCGCGGTCTGCGCCATCTCTCCCCTGCTCGGGTCGCTGATGGGGATGCTGATTGCCCGCGTGATTTTAGGCATTGCCGAGGGGCCGCTCTTTTCTCTCAAGACGCGCTTTATCAGCGACAACTTTGCTGGCGATGAAATTGGCAAACCCAACGCCGTTACCGCCCTTGGCGTCTCGCTGGGTCTGGCGGTGGGCTTTCCGCTGGTGACCTTTTTAATGCAGCATCTCGGATGGATGGGATCGTTTTATGCCCTGGCGGTGCTGAACCTGGCGCTGGGCGGGGGATTGATCTGGCGCTGGCTGCCCGCGCCGGTGAGGATCGATAAGCGCGTGCGGCCCGGTTTTGCCCAGACCTTTCGCCTTGCCTGGCGCACGCCGCTGCTGGGCTGGATCCTGCTGGTAGAGATAGCCACCCTGAGCTACCTGTGGGGCAGCAGCGCCTGGCTGCCGGCATGGCTGCGCGACGAGCACCACTTCTCGCTGCACGCCACCGGTTTTCTGGCGGCGATCCCTTTCCTGCTGAGCCTGGGATCCAAGTTTCTGGGCGGGGTGCTGCTGGATAAAATGCGCCCGGAGCAGGCGCCGGTGCTCTTTGTCGCCGGCGGGCTGCTGACCGCGCTGTCGGTGATGGCGCTGATGCTCAGCCACCAGCCCGCGTGGCTGGCGCTGTTTATGCTGTCGGCCAATATCTTCTGGGGATTACAGGGGGCGGCGATCCCGGCCGTTATCCAGCACCACGCCGCGCAGGAGGCGGTGGGCAGCGCGTATGGAATTATTAACGGCATCGGCAACATCTGCGCGGCCTTTATTCCGCTGCTGATGGGGATGGTGATGAAGTCGGTGGGGTCGGTCAGCTCGGGCTTTTCGGTGCTGGTAGCGTCGCAGATTGTTACCCTGCTTGCCGGGGGGATGCTGCTGCTGCGCATGCGTCGCGCAGCAGCAGTGGGCGTTTAGCGTTATTCGCCTTTCTTCGCGGCCTGGATGTAGAGCATCTCCAGCGCCAGGGTCGCGGCGGCCAGGGCGGTGATTTCGGACTGGTCGTAGGCCGGAGCCACTTCCACCACGTCCATACCGACGATGTTCAGATCCTTCAGGCCGCGCACCAGCTTAATAGCGCGGTCGGAGGTCAGGCCGCCGATAACCGGGGTGCCGGTACCTGGCGCAAAAGCCGGATCCAGACAGTCGATGTCAAAGGTCAGGTACACCGGCATATCGCCGACGATCTGCTTCACCTGGGCGAGGATGTCGTCCACGCTGCGATCGTTGACCTGGCCCGCGTCCAGCACGGTGAAGCCGTTATCTTTGTCGAACTCGGTACGGATCCCGATCTGCACCGAGTGGTTCGGATCGATCAGCCCTTCGTTCGGCGCGGTGTAGAACATGGTGCCGTGGTCAAACTCACAGCCGTTGGCGTAGGTGTCGGTATGGGCATCGAAGTGCACCAGCGCCAGCTTGCCAAAGTGCTTCGCGTGGGCGCGCAGCAGCGGCAGGGTCACAAAGTGGTCGCCGCCGAAGGAGAGCATGCGCTTGCCGGCCGCCAGCAGCTTCTCGGCGTGGGCCTGCAGCTTCTCGCTCATCTCGCGGGCGTCGCCAAAGGCGTACACCAGATCGCCGCAGTCAACCACGTTCAGGCGCTCGCGCATGTCGAAGTTCCACGGGTAGCGGTGGTGCTCCCAGGCAAGGTTGGTGGAGACCTGACGGATCGCCGCCGGGCCGTGACGGCCACCGGCGCGACCAGAGGTCGCCATATCAAATGGCACACCGGTGATCACCCACTCCGCGTCGCTGTCGTACGGCTGGAAGTTCATCGGAAGGCGTAAAAAACCAAAAGCGTTAGATACCAGAGAGTTATCGTACTGATGACCTAAGGTGCTCATGTCCTGACCTCATTTAACGAAAAAGTAAAAAAAAATCCCCTCCGCGTCGTTAAACCCGACGAGGAAGGGATTGATTCGAGAACAGCTTATTGCGGCGGATTATCGCCGCTATTTCATACGGGTTCAAGAGAGTATAGGGCAATGTGCTGGCTTTGCCCCTCACCCTGACCCTCTCCCCAAAGGGGAGAGGGAACTTGCACACCCTCTCCCCTCTGGGGAGAGGGCTGGGGTGAGGGGAAGATTTGCCTACTCGTCTTCCAGATAGGTGTAACCGTACAGGCCCGCTTCAAACTCTTCGAGGAACTGCTGCTGGAGCGCGTCGTCCAGACCGGTGTTCTTCACCTGATCGCGGAACTGGGTCAGCAGCTTGTTCGGATCTAGCTGCACATACTGCAGCATGTCCGCCACCGTATCCCCTTCGTCCGACAGCTCAACCTCAACGTTGCCGTCAGGGAAGACAAACACGTCTACCGCCTCGGTATCGCCGAACAGGTTGTGCATATTGCCGAGGATCTCCTGGTAGGCACCTACCATAAAGAAGCCCAGCATCGGCGGGTTGTCCGGATCGTACTCCGGCATCGGCATGGTGGTGGCAATGCCGTCTCCGTCGATGTAGTGGTCGATGGCGCCGTCGGAATCGCAGGTGATATCCAGCAGCACCGCGCGGCGCTCCGGCACCTGATCCAGCCCTTCCAGCGGAAGCACCGGGAACAGCTGGTCGATACCCCAGGCATCCGGCATCGACTGGAACAGGGAGAAGTTGACGTACATTTTGTCCGCCATGCGCTCCTGCAGCTCGTCGATGATCGGGCGATGGGCGCGGTTGCTCGGGTCGAGCTGTTTCTGCACTTCGTGACACATGTTCAGATAGAGCTGCTCGGCCCAGGCGCGCTCCTGCAGGCTAAAGGCCCCGGAGGAGTAGCCGATGTGGATATCGTGCAGATCCATCTGGCTGTCGTGCAGCCATTCGCGCAGGGAGCGGCGGGTGCCCGGCTCGTGCATCTCCTGCCAGGTCTCCCACATGCTTTGCAGCGCGCGCGGGGCGTCTTCTGCCGGCGCGGTGGCTTCGGTGTATTCGTTGCGCTCTACGCCGATGATGTTCGACACCAGCACCGTGTGGTGCGCGGTCACCGCGCGGCCCGACTCGGTGATCACCGTCGGGTGCGGCAGGCCGTGCTCTTCACAGGCGTCGCCAATCGCCCAGATGATGTTGTTGGCATATTCGTTCAGGCCGTAGTTCACCGAGCAGTCGGACTTGGAGCGGGTGCCCTCATAGTCCACGCCCAGGCCGCCGCCCACGTCGAAGCACTGAATATTCACGCCGAGCTTGTGCAGCTCAACGTAGAAGCGCGCCGACTCGCGTACGCCGGTGGCGATATCGCGAATATTGGCCATCTGGGAGCCGAGATGGAAGTGCAGCAGCTGGATGCTGTCCAGACGACCGCGCTCGCGCATAATCTCCACCAGCTGCAGCACCTGGTTTGCCGCCAAGCCAAACTTGGATTTTTCGCCGCCGGAAGACTGCCATTTGCCGGAGCCCTGCGACGCCAGACGGGCGCGCACGCCGAGACGCGGCACCACGTTCAGGCGCTCGGCCTCTTCCAGCACGATATTAATCTCGGACATCTTCTCGATGACCAGATAGACCTTGTGGCCCATCTTCTCGCCGATCAGCGCCAGACGGATGTATTCCCGGTCTTTATAGCCGTTACAGACGATCACCGAGCGGGTCATACCGGCATGGGCCAGTACCGCCATCAGCTCCGCCTTGGAACCGGCTTCCAGCCCCAGCGGTTCGCCAGAGTGGATTAAGGATTCGATAACGCGGCGATGCTGGTTAACCTTAATCGGGTAAACCAGGAAGTAGTCGCCGTTATAACCGTAGGATTCACGCGCGCGCTTGAAGGCGGCGTTAATGGAACGCAGACGGTGTTGCAGGATCTGCGGGAAGCAGAACAGCGCGGGAAGACGCTGGCCCTGGGCTTCGCGTGCTTTTACCAGTTTGGCGAGATCGACGCGCGCTTCCGGTACGTCAGGATCCGGGCAGACGCTGATGTGGCCCAGTTCGTTGACGTCGTAGTAGTTGTTACCCCACCACGCAATATTGTATGTGCGCAGCATCTTGCTGGCTTCCTGGGAGCTCATCGCTACCTCCTGCATAGAACGTAGTACACCCTGTTCGCCCGCTGACGAAGGCGAAAATGAAGACATGTCGTCAGACATAGCGAACCTCAACTCTTTCCAATAAGTGTAAAACAGCTGACTACTATCGCAGCGAAGTACTGCGATAACAACCCATTAACCGACCAGTTTTCCAGCACAGAATGCTGAACGCCGGGTCGTGCGACCGGTTTCTTGTTCATATCATTGTAAAACACGTAACCGAACTTCGTATGACAGGTTCGGCGAAACCACGAGAAAACTCTTGTATTTACAAGAGCGCCCTTGTTCAGTCTGCAGCTGCCGTTATGCCGGCCCTGGAGTCCTGAGAAGCGCCGAGATGGGTATAACTTCGGCAGGTTTGCTGAATAGAGGCGTAAAGAAATAGAGGGAGTAGACTCCGGCCAGAATGGCGGAACTGAGTAAGTGGGAAACGACGGTTCATTATCTGTTATCACCTCCACGGCCGCCCCGAAGGACGCACCTGCAAGCCAAAGCGAAAAGTTCACTGCTTAACCCGGCTGGAAGTGGCGGCACGATGAGATCATCAGGCGCTTTTTTGTCGAAGCCGTGCGCGGCGTTTTATACCGAGAAGACGGGTAAAAAGCAAAATATAAATGCGTCCATTCCCGGCGGGCGTAAATTTTTCTGGCCGTCTTTTCAACGGGGTGAGAGTTATCTCAAAAAAAACTGGAAATGGGGCGAAGAAGTGACCTAAAATAGCCGTCCAGATGTTAATCCATCCATACCGATTAACACTCAGACTGCCAGTGTCATTAACCTGCAGGCCCGGCGGACATCCGCTATGGCTACCCCACACGACAGTCAGAGCTAACCAAATTCTCCTTAGGTGAAATAAAACATGGCAAAACACCTGTTTACGTCCGAGTCCGTATCAGAAGGACATCCTGATAAAATTGCTGACCAAATCTCCGACGCGGTGCTGGATGCGATCCTCGAGCAGGATCCGAAGGCGCGCGTAGCCTGTGAAACCTATGTCAAAACCGGCATGGTTCTGGTTGGCGGTGAGATCACCACCAGCGCATGGGTTGATATCGAAGAGATCACCCGTAACACGGTGCGCGAGATCGGCTATGTACATTCTGATATGGGCTTTGATGCCAATTCCTGCGCCGTACTGAGCGCCATTGGCAAACAGTCTCCGGATATCAACCAGGGCGTTGACCGTGCCGATCCGCTGGAACAGGGCGCGGGCGACCAGGGGCTGATGTTTGGCTATGCAACTAACGAAACCGACGTGCTGATGCCGGCACCTGTGACCTACGCCCACCGTCTGGTGCAGCGTCAGGCCGAAGTGCGTAAAAACGGCACCCTGCCGTGGCTGCGCCCGGATGCCAAGAGCCAGGTAACCTTCCAGTACGACGACGGCAAAATCGTTGGCATCGACGCGGTGGTTCTCTCTACCCAGCACGCTGAAGATATCGACCAGAAATCCCTGCAGGAAGCGGTGATGGAAGAGATCATCAAGCCGGTTCTGCCGACCGAGTGGCTGAACAGCGCGACCAAATTCTTCATCAACCCGACCGGCCGTTTCGTTATCGGCGGCCCGATGGGCGACTGCGGCCTGACCGGGCGTAAAATCATCGTTGATACCTACGGCGGCATGGCGCGTCACGGTGGCGGCGCTTTCTCCGGTAAAGATCCGTCTAAAGTTGACCGCTCTGCGGCCTACGCTGCGCGCTATGTGGCGAAAAACATCGTTGCCGCCGGCCTGGCGGACCGCTGTGAGATCCAGGTTTCCTACGCCATCGGCGTGGCCGAGCCGACCTCGATCATGGTTGAAACCTTCGGTACCGAGAAAGTGGCTTCCGAACAGCTGACCCTGCTGGTGCGCGAGTTCTTCGACCTGCGCCCGTACGGCCTGATCCAGATGCTGGATCTGCTGCACCCGATCTACAAAGAAACCGCTGCATACGGTCACTTTGGTCGCGAACATTTCCCGTGGGAAAAAACCGACAAAGCCGCCGTGCTGCGCGAGGCCGCCGGTCTGAAATAAGCGACCTGCGGTAATCTCTTAAAAGGCCAGCCTCGCGCTGGCCTTTTGCTTTTGTCGCCCCTGCCCTCTCATCCCGCTAACCGCCGCCGCGGCGGAACCCTCTGAAAGCGCTTACACCGCAGCGCTAACCGCGTTATTTCAGAATAATCCCTTTGCCCGAACCCGATTTATCTGCTGTTACATTTTCTTTCAGCTAAGTCTGAAATTGGTGTAAATGCGATGCGCATCGATAAATCATCCTCTATATTTTCAAAGCTTTATTTAAATTTACGATTCCACACCGGTGTAACCGATTACACCTGTGTGATATAAGTCACATAACTATACGACCTTATAACCTACCCTTTACATCGAAAATACTGATAACCCAACTGGAGGGCATAATGCCTGACAACAAAAAAAAGGGACGCGCGTCCAATAAAGCCATGACGTTCTTTGTCTGCTTCCTTGCAGCCCTCGCAGGACTTCTTTTCGGCCTGGATATCGGCGTTATTGCCGGGGCATTACCCTTCATCACCGATGAATTTAATATCAGCCCGCACACCCAGGAGTGGGTGGTGAGCTCCATGATGTTTGGTGCCGCCGTCGGTGCCGTCGGCAGCGGCTGGCTCTCCTTCAAGCTCGGGCGTAAAAAGAGCCTGATGATCGGTGCCGTTCTGTTTGTCGCCGGCTCGCTCTTCTCCGCCGCCGCGCCAAACGTTGAGGTGCTGATCCTCTCCCGCGTTCTGCTCGGCCTTGCGGTAGGCGTAGCCTCTTATACCGCTCCGCTCTACCTGTCTGAAATTGCGCCGGAAAAAATTCGCGGCAGCATGATCTCCATGTACCAGCTGATGATCACCATCGGTATTCTGGGCGCCTATCTCTCGGACACCGCCTTCAGCTACAGCGGCGCATGGCGCTGGATGCTGGGCGTGATCATCATTCCGGCGATTCTGCTGCTGATTGGCGTCTTCTTCCTGCCGGACAGCCCGCGCTGGTTCGCCGCCAAGCGCCGCTTCCACGACGCCGAACGGGTGCTGCTGCGCCTGCGTGATACCAGCGCCGAAGCGAAAAACGAGCTGGAAGAGATCCGCGAAAGCCTGAAGGTGAAGCAGAGCGGCTGGGCGCTGTTTAAAGAGAACAGCAACTTCCGCCGCGCGGTGTTCCTTGGCGTGCTGCTGCAGGTGATGCAGCAGTTCACCGGCATGAACGTCATCATGTATTACGCGCCGAAAATCTTTGAACTGGCGGGCTATACCAATACCACCGAACAGATGTGGGGTACGGTTATCGTCGGCCTGACTAACGTGCTGGCGACCTTTATCGCTATCGGTCTGGTGGACCGCTGGGGCCGTAAGCCGACCCTGACGCTGGGCTTCCTGGTGATGGCCGTCGGCATGGGCGTGCTGGGTACCATGATGCACATGGGCATCGAAACCCCAACCGCACAGTACTTCGCCGTGGGCATGCTGCTGATGTTTATCGTTGGCTTCGCCATGAGCGCCGGTCCGCTGATTTGGGTGCTGTGCTCTGAGATCCAGCCGCTGAAAGGCCGCGATTTCGGTATCACCTGCTCTACCGCCACCAACTGGATCGCCAACATGATCGTGGGTGCAACCTTCCTGACCATGCTCAACACCCTGGGTAATGCCAACACCTTCTGGGTGTACGGCGGTCTGAACCTGCTGTTCATCGTCCTGACCCTGTGGCTGGTTCCTGAAACCAAACACGTGTCGCTGGAACATATCGAACGTAACCTGATGAAAGGTCGCAAGCTGCGCGAAATTGGCGCCCACGACTAACATCCCTCCGGGGAGACGCCTGTTGCGTCTCCCCGCTTCGCGTTTTATGCTCTGCCCCTATGAAAACTCCCCGCCTTCCTATCGCCGTTCAGCAAGCCGTTATGCGCAGCCTGCGGGAACATCTCGCCCGCGCCAACCTGAAGCTTGCCCGCAACTACCCGGAACCTAAGCTGGTCTACCACCAGCGCGGCACCTCAGCCGGCACGGCCTGGCTGGAGCCTTACGAAATCCGTCTGAATCCGGTGCTGCTGATGGAAAACCAGCAGGCCTTTATTGACGAAGTGGTACCGCACGAGCTGGCCCACCTGCTGGTATGGAAACACTTTGGCCGGGTGGCTCCCCACGGCAAAGAGTGGAAATGGATGATGGAGGCGGTGCTTGGCGTGCCGGCCCGCCGCACCCATGCCTTCGAGCTGGAGTCAGTACGCCGCAATACCTTCCCCTACCGCTGCTCCTGCCAGCAGCATCAGCTTACCGTCCGGCGGCACAACCGGGTGGTACGCGGCGAAGCTACCTACCGCTGCGTGAAGTGCGGCGAGGTGCTGGCGGCGGAGTAACAGGTCACAATCATGAACTTTCATGATCGGACTGATTGCATACAGGAACAACTTTGGTTACGTTGCGGGCTCGTTTTGCAACGGAGCTTCCGATGTCCCGTAAATTCTCCTTCGCGCTGGCCCTGCTGGCGAGCGCGCTCTCCGGCCAGACGCTGGCCGAAGGTATCCACAGCTTTGCCCAGGCCAAGGCCGCGGGCGTGAAAATCAACGCCGACGCCCCCGGCGATTTCTACTGCGGCTGCAAGATCGACTGGCAGGGCAAAAAAGGGGTGGTCGACCTTGAATCATGCGGCTACAAGGTGCGTAAAAACGCCAACCGCGCCAGCCGGATCGAGTGGGAACACGTGGTTCCCGCCTGGCAGTTCGGCCATCAGCGCCAGTGCTGGCAGGATGGCGGGCGGAAAAACTGCGCCAAAGATCCGGTCTATCGCCAGATGGAGAGCGATATGCACAACCTGCAGCCCGCGGTGGGCGAGGTCAACGGCGATCGCGGCAACTTTATGTACAGCCAGTGGAACGGCGGCGAAGGCCAGTATGGCCAGTGCGCCATGAAGGTCGATTTTAAAGAGAAGATGGCCGAGCCCCCGGCCCGCGCCCGCGGCAGCATCGCCCGCACCTACTTCTATATGCGCGACCGCTACGCCTTAAACCTCTCCCGCCAGCAGACGCAGCTCTTTACCGCCTGGGATAAGCTCTATCCGGTGACCCCATGGGAGTGCCTGCGGGACGAGCGCATCGCCAAAGTGCAGGGGAATCATAACCCTTACGTCCAGCGCGCTTGCCAGGCGCGAAAGAGCTAACCTACACTAGCGGCAATTGTTTCTTTGCCGACGCCCCTCACCCTAACCCTCTCCCCACACGGGAAAAGGGATCGACCGTGCAGGGGTTTAGCTCTTGATGGACGTTTTTACTATGCGTGTTCCTCGTATTTATCATCCTGAACCGATCGCCACAGGCAGCGAATTTGCTCTGTCCGAAGAGGCCGCCAACCACGTAGGGCGCGTGCTGCGCATGGGCGCAGGTCAGGCGATCCAGCTGTTTGACGGTTCTAACCAGGTGTTTGACGCACAAATTACCCGCGCCGATAAAAAAAGCGTGCAGGTCAGCGTGACGCGGGGCGAAATCGACGATCGTGAATCCCCCCTGCATATTCATCTGGGGCAGGTGATGTCGCGCGGCGAAAAAATGGAATTCACTATCCAGAAATCGATCGAACTTGGTGTAAGCCTCATTACGCCACTTTTTTCTGAGCGCTGCGGCGTTAAACTGGATGCCGAACGACTGAACAAAAAGCTTCAGCAGTGGCAGAAGATCGCCATCGCCGCCTGCGAACAGTGCGGCCGCAACCGCGTGCCGGAGATCCGCCCGGCGATGGATCTGGAGGCCTGGTGTGCTGAAGAGGAGAGCGGGCTGAAGCTCAACCTTCACCCGCGCGCCAGCGCCAGCATTAATACGCTGCCGCTGCCGGTAGAGCGCGTACGGCTGCTGATTGGCCCGGAAGGCGGGCTGTCGGCGGACGAAATCGCCATGACCGCGCGCTACCAGTTTACTGATATTCTGTTGGGACCTCGCGTTCTGCGTACTGAGACAACTGCGCTCACCGCCATCACCGCGCTTCAGGTGCGTTTTGGCGATCTGGGCTAACGGAGAAGAACATGATTAAGCTCGGCATCGTGATGGACCCCATCGCAAACATCAACATCAAGAAAGACTCCAGCTTCGCCATGCTGCTCGAAGCGCAGCGTCGCGGCTATCAGCTTCACTATATGGAGATGAGCGATCTCTATCTGATCAACGGTGAAGCCCGGGCGCGCACCCGTATTGTTAACGTCGAGCAAAATTATGATAAGTGGTACGAGTTTGGCTCTGAGCAGGATCTGCCCCTGGCCGACCTCGACGTTATTCTGATGCGTAAGGATCCGCCGTTCGACACCGAGTACATCTACTGCACCTATATTCTTGAGCGCGCCGAAGAGAAAGGCACGCTGATCGTCAACAAGCCCCAGAGCCTGCGCGACTGTAACGAAAAGCTTTATACCGCCTGGTTCTCCGACCTGACGCCGGAAACCCTGGTAACCCGCAGCAAGACCCAGCTGAAAGCCTTCTGGCAGAAGCATGGCGATATCATTCTCAAGCCGCTGGACGGCATGGGCGGGGCCTCTATTTTCCGCGTGAAAGAGGGCGATCCGAACCTGGGGGTGATTGCCGAAACCCTGACCGAGCACGGCACCCGCTACTGCATGGCGCAAAATTATATTCCGGCCATCGTCGACGGGGATAAGCGCGTGCTGGTGGTGGATGGCGAACCCGTGCCTTACTGCCTGGCGCGTATTCCGCAGGGCGGCGAAACCCGCGGCAACCTGGCGGCCGGCGGTCGCGGCGAACCGCGCCCGCTGACGGAAAGCGACTGGGAGATCGCCCGTCGCGTCGGTCCAATGCTGAAAGCTAAGGGGCTGATTTTTGTCGGTCTCGACATCATCGGCGACCGTCTGACCGAGGTGAACGTCACCAGCCCAACCTGCATTCGTGAAATCGAAGCGGAGTTTCCTGTCTCCATTACCGGCATGCTGATGGACGCCATTGAAAAACGCCTGAAGCAGTAGTCCGGCTTTCTCATATTGCCCTTCTCTCACCCCCCAGGTCGGCAGACCGGGGGTGAACTCTCTAGTGACAGCGCCCGGGTTTATCCGCATACTGGGTGCTGTTGCTTTTTTAAACCAGGAAACAGTACCTCTGACAATGAATTTACAGCATCACTTTCTTATTGCCATGCCTGCTCTCCAGGATCCGATTTTCCGCCGTGCCGTCGTCTATATCTGCGAATATAGCGATGAGGGCGCAATGGGGATTATCATCAATAAACCGCTGGAAAATCTTAACGTTGAAGGCATTCTGGATAAGCTAAAAATCGCCCAGGATGAACGCGTCCCGGAAATCCGGCTCGACAAACCCGTGATGCTGGGTGGCCCGCTGGCAGAAGATCGCGGCTTTATTCTGCATACGCCGCCGGGCTTCTCCTCCAGTATTCGCATCTCTGACAACACCGTGATCACCACCTCCCGCGACGTGCTGGAGACGCTGGGTACGGCGAATCAGCCCGCCGACGTGCTGGTGGCGCTTGGCTACGCTTCCTGGGAAAAGGGCCAGCTGGAGCAGGAGATCCTGGATAACGCCTGGCTGACGGCCCCGGCGGATCTCAACATCCTGTTTAAAACCCCCATCGCCGATCGCTGGCGCGATGCGGCGAAGCTTATCGGTATTGATATCCAGACCATGCCTGGCGTAGCGGGGCACGCCTGATGAGCGGCACCCTGCTGGCGTTTGATTTTGGCACCAAAAGCATCGGCGTGGCTATCGGACAGCGTATCACCGGTACCGCACGCCCGCTGAATGCCCTGAAGGCGCAGGACGGCACCCCGGACTGGAACCTGATTGAGCGGCTGCTTAAAGAGTGGCAGCCTGACGAAGTGATTGTCGGCCTGCCGCTGAACATGGATGGCACCGAACAGCCCCTCACCGCCCGCGCCCGCAAGTTCGCCAATAAGATCCACGGCCGTTTTGGCGTAGCGGTAAAGCTGCACGACGAGCGGCTAAGCACGGTAGAGGCCCGCGCCGGGCTGTTTGAGCACGGCGGCTTTCGCGCCCTGAACAAAGGCAGCGTTGATTCCGCCTCGGCCGTGATTATCCTCGAAAGCTTCTTCGAACAGGGTTACTGACCCGCCCTCCCCCTTTGCCCGGCAGACCGGGCAAAACCGAGATTATGGCGATCGGCCTCACAGTTTATTGGGTCACTTTTTGCATTCCAGTCGCTGTCTCTATAAAAGAAACATATGCGCTTAGCTTTTTTCGACCAGCCGGGCGGCAAGGGCGTTGAGCTCCTGCAGGCGCGACTGAATGGTCTCTTCAGGGATACTCCACATGCCGGCGAAGGCCAGCGCGGCCTGATGAACACCCAGGGGCTGGGCCATAGAGATCTCACCGTCGTCGTGGTGCCAAATAACATTTCCCCGCTCGCGCTGCTGGGCGATATGGGGCGCAAGGTTCTGCCACTGCTCCGGCGTGAAGCGCGCCATCAGCGCCTCGTCGCTTTCGGCGGCCAATAGCGACATGCCGATGACGGAACACCAGGCCGGCAACATATGAAAACCGGCCAACGCCTGGGTGGTCTGGCTGCCGGGGACGGAGTGCCAGATATAGATTATCTGGTCTTCCCACAACACCCCCAGCGCCACCACGATATCGCGCGGCGCCTGGCGCTCCAGTCTCGGCAGGGCGCGGGAGAAGAGCTCCGAGCCGCGGATCGCCTGGGCGGCCAGGGCGTGGATCCCCGGCCCCGGCAGGTAGCGCCGCTGCTCATCCTGCATGGTCAGGCCGATGGAGGCCATGGTCATCAGCAGGCGGTTAACGCGGGTAGTGTTAATACCCATCAGGCGCGCCAGCTCGCGGCAACCGATGGCCCGGCCGCTGGAGACCAGATACTGCAGACAGCGAATGCCGTCGATAAGGCTTTGATTAGGTTGTGATGACATAGCCGCATTCTGTTTGTGAGGGTTACGTCGATTCTAACGCCAGTACAGAAGGATACAAGGTAATGAATATCTATCCCCGGGGCGATGCCAGAACCTTTCCCACCACGCGGCTGGAGGCGGACCTGCTGGTCGCCGGCGGCGGCCTTGCCGGGCTTTGCGCCGCGCTGGCGGCCGCAAGAGAAGGCCTGAACGTGGTGCTGATTCAGGACCGGCCGGTGCTGGGCGGAAATGCCTCCAGCGAAGTGCGCCTGTGGGCCAACGGCGCCACCTCGCATATGGGGAATAACAACCGCTGGTCGCGGGAAGGCGGCATCATGGGCGAAATCATGGAGGAGAACCTCTGGCGCAACAAAGAGGGAAATCCGGTGATGTTCGACCTGGTGCTGCTCGACCTTGCGAAAAGCCAGCCGGGCCTTACCCTGCTGCTGAATACCGCGGTATACGAGGTGCACAAAAGCGGTGACCGGCTCACCGCCGTGAAGGCCTTCAACGCCATTAACGAAACCTTTTATACCGTCGCGGCCGGCCAGTTTTGCGATGCCACCGGCGATGGGGTGCTGGGCTATCTGGCCGGGGCGGAGTACCGCGAAGGGGCAGAAGCGCCGGAGGAACTGGGGGAAAAGATGGCTCCCGGCGAGCACTTCGGCCACAAGCTCGGCCACTCGATCTACTTCTACACCCGGCGCGCCGCCGAGCCGGTAACCTTTGTTCCCCCGTCGTTTGCCCTCGATGACATCACCGCGATCCCGCGCTACAAACGCCTCACCTCGACCCTCAACGGCTGCGACCTGTGGTGGCTGGAGTGGGGAGGACGCCTGGATACTGTCCACGAAAGCGAAACCATTAAATGGGAGCTGTGGAAAATCGTCTGGGGCGTGTGGAATTACATTAAAAATAGCGGTGAGTTTCCGGACGCGGACAACCTGACCATCGAGTGGGTGGGCGCGATTCCCGGCAAGCGCGAGAGCCGCCGCTTTATGGGCGATCATCTGCTCTGCCAGCAGGACATTATCGAGCAGCGGGACCACTACGACGCGGTGGCCTACGGCGGCTGGTCTATCGACCTGCATCCCGCCGACGGGGTCTACAGCACCCACGACGGCTGCCGCCAGTTTCACAGTAAAGGCACCTACACTATTCCGCTGCGCTCCCTCTACAGCCGCTCGCTGGAGAACCTGTTCCTCACCGGCAGGCTCATCTCCGCCTCCCACGTCGCCTTCGGCAGCGCGCGGGTGATGTGCACCTGCGGCCTGCTTGGCGAAGTGGTGGGCCGTGCGGCTGCCCTCTGCCACCGTGAGCAGCTTACGCCCCGGGCCCTTGCGCAGCCGGCGCGGGTGGGCAAACTGCAGCAGCGTCTGCAGGAGACAGGCTGCTATATCCCGCGCCAGCGGCTGGAAGACCCGGCCCGGGGCGCCACCGTCACCGCCAGCAGCGAATACCTGCTCAGCGCGCTGGCCCCCGACGGCGAATGGCACCCGCTGGAGGCGCGCATGGCGATCCTGCTGCCGGTCCGCCAGGGTGAGCGCCTGCCGGCCTTCACCTTTATGCTGCGCGCCCGCACGCCGCAGCCCCTTACCGTCACCCTGCTGGGCAGCGAGAAAAGCGGCAACTTTACGCCGGAGCTGCACTACGCCGGGGTCACGCTTGAGGTCGATGAGGCCCGAGGCTATACCTGCGAATTCGACTGGCAGAGCGAGCGCGACCAGTACGTCTTTATCGCCTTTGGCGCCAGTGATGCCGTCTATATCGCCCTGACCAGCACCCGCCTGCCGGGCCTGATGACCGTCTTTAACAGCCTGAACGCCCGGGTGGCCAAACATCCCCGCCAGGTGGCCGACGGCGATTACGGCGTAGAGGAGTTCGACTTCTGGCTGCCGCGCCGCCACCCGGGGCAGATCTTCCCGGCGATGACCCTGAGCAGGCCGCTGCGCTGCCACGCCGCAGAAAACCTGTTGAATGGCCACCTGCGCCCCGAACAGCAGACCAACGCCTGGACGCCTGCGCCGGAGGATCCCGCCCCGCAGGCGGTATGGCGCTGGGCAACCCCGCAGGACATCACCAGCCTGACGCTGGTGCAGGACAACGATTTCGACAATGCCATGGAGACGGTGCAGATGGGCCATCACCGGGCCGTGACGCCGCACTGCATCACCCACTACCGCCTGTGGGCCGATGAAACGCAGATTGCCGAGGTTACGCATAATCACCACTCCGTATGTGAACACCGCTTCTCCGAGCCGCTGAGGGCGAGCGAAATCAGGCTCGAGATCCTGGCAACCGCAGGCGCCCTGCCGGCGGTCTACTCCCTGAACGTGCGCTAAACCCGCCCCTGGGCGCGCCGCTCGGCAAGGCTCTGGTCAAAGTTCTGCATCCCCATCTGCTGCCCGGTCTGGATCACGCCGGGCAGCTGAAAGGTTTTGCCGTCGCGGATGAGGTTGGCCGCCGCCGGGGTATTGACCAGCAGCTCATAGAGCGCCACCCTTCCGTCCTGATTATCATTCACCAGCTTTTGCGCCAGCACCGCCCGCAGGCTGCCCGCCAGCTGGCTGCGCACCGGATCCTTCTCCTGCGCCGGGAAGGTATCCACCAGCCGCTCAACCGCCTGGGCGGCGTTGCGGGTATGGAGCGTGGCCAGCACCAGGTGCCCGGTCTCGGCGGCGCTCAGCGCCAGGCGAATGGTTTCGCTGTCGCGCAGCTCCCCCAGCAGAATGACGTCCGGATCTTCCCGCAGCGCGGCGCGAAGCGCCCCGGCGAAGCTCTGGCAATGCAGGCCAATCTCCCGCTGCTGCACCAGGCAACGCTTGCTCTGATGGATAAACTCCACCGGGTCTTCAAGGGTCAGGATATGCCTGTCGCTATGGCAGTTAAGAAAATCGACCATCGCCGCCAGGGTGGTGGATTTGCCGCTGCCCGTGGCCCCGGTCACGAGGATCAGGCCGTTATCGCTCGCCAGAAGCTCGGGCACGATGCGCGGCGCGGCAAGCGTGTTGAGCTGCGGGCACTCGCCGGGCAGCAGCCGCAGCGCCAGCGAGCAGCCCTGAACGTGGGCGAACGCGCTGGCGCGAAGGCGCTGCTCGCCCAGGGTAACGGCGAAATCCACATGGCCATTGGCACGCCACGCCCCCTGCTGCTCGTCGCTGAGCCAGGCCTGAAGCAAGGCACCCACTTCCGGCGGCGGGAAGGGGGCAGGCTCGATGCTGCCGCGCCGCCGCCAGCGCGGCGGAGCATTACTGCACAGGTGTAGATCCGAGACGTTATGCTTTACACTAAGGGCCACAATTTCTTCCATTACCATACGACCATCCTCGGAATATGAACGACATTGCGCATAACCTGGCACAGGTCCGGGACAAAATCTCAGCCGCAGCAGCGGCCTGCGGCCGTGCTTCAGAAGAAGTTACCCTGCTTGCAGTTAGCAAAACTAAGCCTGCGAGCGCCATCGCAGAAGCCATTGACGCAGGCCAGCGCGCATTCGGTGAAAACTACGTTCAGGAGGGAGTAGAAAAAATTCGCCATTTCCGGGAAACGGAGACGGCGGATCTGCAATGGCACTTTATCGGGCCGCTGCAGTCGAACAAAAGCCGTCTGGTGGCAGAACATTTCGACTGGTGCCACACCGTCGATCGCCTGCGCATCGCCACCCGCCTGAGCGAGCAGCGCCCGGAAGGGATGGCGCCGCTTAACGTGCTGATTCAAATCAATATTAGCGATGAGAACAGCAAGTCGGGCATCCCGCTCTCGGAGCTGAACGCGCTGGCCGAGGTCGTGGCGCAGCTGCCCGGCCTCACCCTGCGCGGGCTGATGGCGATCCCGGCGCCGGAAACGGATTACGACAGGCAGTTTGCCGTGGCACGGCAAATGGCTGTAGCATTTGAGGCGCTCAAAGCGGGCTACCCCACCGTCGATACGCTATCACTGGGCATGACGGACGATATGGACGCCGCCATTGCGGCAGGCAGTACCATGGTGCGCATCGGCACAGCAATTTTCGGCGCGCGCGATTACCCCCAAAAATAAGGAAACCTGAGGAACGCCATGAAGACGTTGACTTTCCTGCTCTCGACGGTCATTGAACTCTATACGATGGTGCTGTTACTGCGCGTATGGATGCAGTGGGCGCGTTGTGATTTCTACAACCCTTTTTCACAGTTCGTGGTGAAAATCACCCAGCCGATTATCGGGCCGCTGCGCCGGGTAATCCCTCCGATGGGGCCGATTGACAGCGCCTCGCTGCTGGTGGCGCTGGTACTGTGCGTGATCAAAGCGATCGTGCTGTTTATGGTGGTGACCTTCCAGCCGATCATCTGGATCGCCGCCGTGCTTATTCTGCTTAAAACCATCGGCTCGCTGATCTTCTGGGTGCTGCTGGTGATGGCGATCATGAGCTGGGTCAGCCAGGGCCGCAGCCCGGTGGAATATGCGCTTATTCAGCTGACGGAGCCGCTGCTGCGCCCGATCCGCAACCTGCTGCCCTCCATGGGCGGTATCGATTTTTCGCCGATGATCCTCGTTCTGCTGCTGTACGTGATCAACATGGGGATCGGCGAGCTGTTACAGTCCACCGGTAACATGCTGCTGCCGGGGCTGTGGATGGCGCTATGAGTGCCGTCAGCACCTGCGCCGACGGGCTGGTTTTGCGGCTGTATATTCAGCCCAAAGCCAGCCGCGACGGCATTATTGGTTTACATGGCGACGAGCTAAAAGTCGCCATCACCGCCCCGCCCGTTGACGGCCAGGCCAATGCCCATCTGACCAAATATCTGGCGAAACAGTTTCGCGTTGCCAAAAGCCAGGTCCTGATTGAGAAGGGCGAGCTGGGGCGACATAAACAGGTTAAGATCCTCAACCCGCAACATATCCCGACGGAAGTCGCGGCGCTGACAAAATAGGATAAGACAATGCAGAAAGTTGTTCTCGCTACCGGCAACGCCGGTAAAGTGCGCGAGCTGGCCTCGCTGTTGAATGATTTTGGTCTGGACGTGGTTGCCCAGACGGAATTAGGCGTCGACTCCGTCGAAGAGACCGGCCTGACCTTTATCGAAAACGCGATTATTAAGGCGCGCCACGCCGCGAAGGTGACCGGCCTGCCGGCCATCGCCGATGATTCCGGGCTGGCGGTAGATTATCTCGGCGGCGCGCCGGGGATTTACTCCGCCCGCTACTCCGGCGAAGACGCCAGCGACCGGCAGAATCTGGAAAAGCTGCTCGACGCCTTACAGCTGGTGCCGGATGACCAGCGCCAGGCGCAGTTCCACTGCGTGCTGGTCTATATGCGCCACGCCGAGGATCCGACCCCCATCGTCTGTCACGGCAGCTGGCCTGGGGTGATTACCCGCACGGCGGCGGGCGACGGCGGCTTTGGCTACGATCCCATTTTCTTTGTCCCTTCCGAGGGCAAAACCGCTGCGGAACTGACCCGCGAAGAGAAAAGCGCGATTTCCCACCGCGGGCGTGCGCTGAAACTGTTACTGGAAGCATTACGTAATGGCTAATTTGCCACCTCTGAGTCTCTATATTCATATCCCGTGGTGCGTGCAGAAATGCCCGTACTGCGATTTCAACTCGCATGCGCTGAAGGGCGAAGTCCCGCATGACGACTACGTTCAGCATCTGCTCAGCGATCTGGATGCCGACGTACTTTACGCACAGGGACGTGAAGTTAAGACCATTTTTATTGGTGGCGGTACGCCGAGCCTGCTCTCAGGCCCGGCGATGCAGACGCTGCTGGACGGCGTGCGTGCGCGCCTGAATCTGGCGGCGGACGCGGAAATTACCATGGAGGCCAACCCCGGCACCGTCGAAGCGGACCGCTTCGTTGACTATCAGCGCGCCGGGGTGAACCGTATCTCCATCGGCGTGCAGAGCTTTAGCGAGCCGAAGCTGAAGCGCCTGGGACGTATCCACGGCCCGGACGAGGCGAAGCGCGCGGCGCATCTGGCCACCGGGCTGGGGTTACGCAGTTTTAACCTCGATTTGATGCACGGCCTGCCGGACCAGTCGCTGGAGGAGGCGCTGGACGATTTGCGCCAGGCTATCGCCCTCAATCCGCCGCATCTCTCCTGGTATCAGCTGACCATCGAGCCCAATACGCTGTTCGGCTCCCGCCCGCCGGTGCTGCCCGACGACGACGCCCTGTGGGATATCTTTGAGCAGGGCCACCGGCTGCTGACCGCCGCCGGCTATCAGCAGTACGAGACCTCGGCCTACGCGAAGCCGGGCTATCAGTGCCAGCACAACCTGAACTACTGGCGTTTTGGCGATTACCTGGGGATTGGCTGCGGCGCCCACGGCAAGATCACCTTCCCGGACGGCCGCATTTTGCGCACCGCCAAAACCCGCCATCCGCGCGGCTATATGGAAGGACGCTATCTGGAGCGCAGCCACGACGTGGAGGCGGCAGATAAGCCCTTTGAGTTCTTTATGAACCGCTTCCGCCTGCTGGAAGCCGCGCCGCGCGCGGAGTTTACCCGCTATACCGGGCTGGCAGAGTCGACGATTCGCCCGCAGATCGACGAGGCGCTGGCCCAGGGGTATATCACCGAAAGCGCCGAGCGCTGGCAGATAACCGAACATGGCAAGCTGTTCCTCAACTCCCTGCTTGAGCTGTTCCTCGCCGAGGATTCCTGAAGAGGGATTCCGGATTTTGCATCCCGCTCTGCCGGCTGAGGAAAAGGCTGGCAGAGTGCGGGGATGGAAAATATTCGTTCTTATGCCAAAAAGCTCCGTCGAGAGCTGACAAATGAAGAGAGACGACTCTGGTATCTGTTACGCAGTCGTCGCTTTGCGCATTATAAATTTCGCCGTCAGCACCCTGTGGGTCATTACATTCTGGATTTTGTCTGCTGTGAGGCGCGGCTGGCGATAGAGCTGGATGGCGGGCAGCACGAAGAGCGCCAGCAATACGATTGCCAACGGACGTTATGGTTACAGCAAAAAGGCTGGACGGTAATTCGCTTCTGGAATAGTGAGCTATGGAATAACGAGGAAGGGGTGCTGGAAGAGATCCTGGCGAGGCTGCAGAGGCTTTTACCCTCACCCCGGCCCTCTCCCTAAAAGGGAGAGGGGGAAAAACAGCGTCGGGTTTAGCACCGCAGAACTAAACCAGCGCCGTGTTTGCCAGCGGTGCCGGACGATCCCCCAAACCAACCTCGTATTTGCCAGCGGCGCCGGACGGTCCCCTCTCCCCTTTGGGGAGAGGGTTAGGGTGAGGGGCAAGGGCCCAGCGCGCAGAGGACTACTTCAGCGACCCCACCAGCGATTTGCGGCTCTCTTCCAGCGATACCACGCGCTGGCACACGTCTTTACCGAAGGCCTGGAAATCGGCTTCCTGGTTCTTCCACTCGTTCTGGATCGCCGTCTGCAGGCCGCCCAGGCTACCCAGCACGCCCTGCAGCGGGTTGCCGCCGCCCTTCAGCACCGCTTTGGCACCCATTTCGTTAATGCTGTCCTGCAGAATACCGCCCATCGCCTGGTTGACCAGCTGCTGGCCGTCGGCGCGCACCTCGTCAATCGCCTTGTAGTGGAAGGTCAGCCCATCGGTACGACGCTCGATAATGCGGTTCATCTGCTCTTTCAGCTGGGCATCCAGCTTAGTCAGGCGGGTGCGCATATTGCTGCTCTCGCCTACTTCTTTGGCGATGATCTTATCCAACGCCACCCGGCCTTTCTCGACGCGGGAGCGGGCTCCTTCGTCGATCCACGGCAGCGCGGTGCGCAGTTCGGCCTGATAATCTTTCGCCTGCTCACGCTGGGCGGCGCTCAGGCTGGGTTGTTTACCGTTGAACATCACGTTGCCATCCGGGGTAATCACCAGATTGCCGTTCTCGCCCTTCACCTGCACGGTTTGCGGGCTGAGGATCACGTCGTCTCGCGGCGTCACTTCACATTTATATTCCGCATGGGCGGTTAACGCGGTTGCCATCAGAGCCGCAGCCAGCAGCGTTTTGCGCATCATAAAAACTCCCTCAGACAAAATGGGCCAGCAAATGCTGGCCCCTTATGTGTTATTAGTCCCACCAGATGTCGAAAAGTTCGCTGACGCGCACCTCTTCGTATTTGTGGTCTTCCAGCCATTTACGCACGATGGCCTGATGCTCTTCGGTGCACTGGCCGATCTCTTGCTTGCAGATAAGCCCTTCCCACGCCAGATAGCCGCTGCCGTCAAAGGCCAGCTGGTTCGGCTCGATAACCTCATCGATAAAGGCATCCACGTCTTTATCGATCTGCTCTACGCTGGTGCCTTCCGGGAAACGCCATGCAACGGAAAAACCAATTTCCTGGAATTCGTCGATGTGCATTTTCTTACGCAGACGACGGCTACGGTTCTTTGCCATTATTTCACCCTCTCGAACATTAAGTCCCATACGCCGTGGCCAAGACGATGGCCACGCTGTTCAAATTTGGTCACCGGACGTGAATCCGGACGCGGTACGTAGTCGTTGCTCTCGGACTGGTTTTTATACCCGTCGAGGGACGACATCACTTCCAGCATGTGTTCAGCATAAGCTTCCCAGTCGGTGGCCATATGGAAAACGCCGCCCAGCTTAAGCTTGCTTTTCACCAGCTCAGCAAAGGGTGCCTGCACAATGCGACGTTTATTATGACGCGCTTTGTGCCATGGGTCCGGGAAAAAGAGCTGAACCATATTAAGCGAGTTATCGGGGATCATCTTGTGCAGCACTTCCACCGCGTCGTGACACATCACGCGCAGGTTCTCCACCCCCTCTTCCTGGGCGGTGGCAAGGCAGGCGCCCACGCCCGGGGAGTGAACCTCAATGCCGAGGAAGTTCTGCTCAGGGCACGCTTTAGCCATGGTCACCAGCGAGGCGCCCATACCGAAACCGATCTCAAGAGTGATCGGCGCATCGCGGCCAAAAAGTTCAACGAAATCGACCGGCTGCTCGCTGAACTCAACGCCCATCACCGGCCAGTAGTTGTCCAGCGCGTGCTGCTGCCCTTTTGTCAGGCGCCCCTGACGGCGGACAAAGCTGCGAATACGGCGCAGCGGGCGGCCGTTTTCATCAAATTCCGGTGAAATGACGTCGTTTTTCATAAAAGAGTTGTCTGCTTGTGAGAGTGTTCGGGAAACGGGCATTA
>Ga0209370_1000185_pt1 | contig 117962 bp, 114 predicted proteins | sample AgamicAtPrz_FD_187164 | JGI IMG/M metagenome (GOLD analysis project Ga0209370, IMG submission 187164) | Agave microbial communities from Guanajuato, Mexico - At.P.rz (SPAdes) (version 2) | ecosystem: Host-associated > Plants > Phyllosphere > Phylloplane/Leaf | place: Guanajuato, Mexico...
CGGACGGCGATCGGTACGATCAACGCCGCCGAGCCCAGGTAAATGAGCAGTTCAATCAGACTGTGGGTTTCCATTCAATCTTCCTTCCAAGCGGCCAGGCGGGCGCCGTAGTACTCGATTTGTGCAAGTTGGGCGTCACAGGCGCCGGCATAGGCGCCGTGTACCACGACCGGGTCCAGCCAACGCATGTTGCAATACAGGGCAGTGGCTTGAAGGGGCTGGGCCAATACCGCAAACCCCGGGTAGTCACCCATCTGGAAATGATCGTGCGCGCCGCCCGTGGTGACGGCCCACAGCAGGCTCTTGCCTTTGAGGCCGGTGGCGCCTTTTCCGTAGGCCCAGCCGTGGGTGAAGACTTTGTCGATCCACAGTTTCAAGAGGGGCGGGGCGCTGTACCAGTACATCGGGTGTTGCAGCACGACGAGCCGGGCCTGTTCGACCGCCCGTTGCTCGGCTTCGACATCGATGTCGAAGCCTGGATAAAGGTCATACAGCGAGCGTATGACCACGTCCGGATTGTTCGAGACCTGCTTGAGCATCGCCTGGTTGACCCGAGATAGTTCGGGGTAGGGGTGCGCATAAATGATAAGAATCATCGGTGAACTCCTTGGTGTTCAGTGGGCTCCGTCGATCCTTGCCTGTGGTGAGCGCGAGCGATGGGGAACGCGGGTTCCCGGTATGACTGCCGAGCGATACAAACAAGAGCGCCTTGCGGGGACGGTGTCCGGTGCCGAAAGGCCGGACATCCTACCGAGGAAGGCGCCGATTGTTTAGCGCGGTTTGGCCTCAAGGGTGGAATCGATCCACCCGCGACTCAATCGAGCGGCAGCGAAACCCTGGCTTCCAGCCCGCCGGCGTGTCGATTGCGCAGGGTCAGCGTGCCGCCATGTTCCAGTACCGTCGCCCGCGCCGCCGAAAGGCCCAGCCCGACACCGCCGGTGTGCTTGTTGCGCGAGCCTTCAAGGCGAAAGAACGGAGCGAACACTTGCTCATGAAATTCGGCCGCGATGCCAGGGCCACGGTCCAGGACGCGAATCTCGACGCGACCGGCGCTGGTCTCCAGGTGCACGGCTGGTTCGCTGGCATATTTGATCGCGTTGTCGATCAGGTTGGTCAACGCGCGCTTGAGCCCGATGGGGCGGCCCAGGTAGACCAGCCGATGCGCACCTTCGAATGAAACCTCGATGCCGGCATCCTTGAAGTCATCGACGATGGTGTGCAGCAGCTCGGCCAGGTCGAACGCCGTGGCGTGTTCGAGGCGGGCATCGTCGCGGAAAAACTCCAGGGCCGAATTGACCATCGTCTGCATTTCATCCACGTCCCGGAACAGCCGGGCCTGCTGCTCGGCATCCTCGATGAACTCGCCGCGCAGACGCATGCGGGTCAACGGCGCCCGCAGGTCATGGGAAATCGCCGCGAGCATTTGTGTGCGGTCCTGCAGAAAGTGTTTGAGCTGGGCTTGCATGGCGTTGAAGGCGAGGATTGCCTGGCGGATTTCATGGGGGCCGATGACCGGAATCGGTGGCGCCTGATGGTCCATGCCGAAGCGCCGGGCGCCTTCGGCAAAGCGTTCCAGAGGGGCTGCCAGATGCCGCGTGGCGATCACCGCGACGACCAGCGTCGACAGGATCATCAGCGCAATGATGATCAGGTTGCGCTCCCATTCATCCAGCCCCCAATTACGCGCGGGCAGGGAGAACATCACCCATGAATGATCGCTGAGCTCGATCATTGCCGCGTAGCGTCCGCCGGGTTGATCGGCGGGCCAATCGCTCGGCTCATAGCCTTCTACCCGTGCATCCGGCCGACCCAGTTGCTGGCGCAGCCGCGTCGCGCCGTCACTGTATTCCGGGTCGTCGACCACCGGCACGCGAGCCTCGGCATGCTGGCGCAGCCACTGCGTGGTGAACTCCTGATCGCTGGCGGCCTTGGCAATGGTGGGCCGCTGTTCGGGTGATGCCGAGTCGATGATGCGGGTGATGGCGGCGATCTTTTCAATCAGGCCGGTTTCCATCAGGGGCGGGCGCGCCCAGGCACCGGCCAGTTGGCTGAACAACGCGTTCAGGGCCAGCAAGGTCAGCATGGCACCGAGGGTCGTCAGGGCGATCCAGCGCGCCAGTGTGTCCCGTGGACGCTTGGCGCCCGAGCGCCGCGCCATCATCGCTTCACCACATGGGGGCTGAACAGGTAGCCGCTGTTGCGCACGGTGCGGATCATCGACGCGCCGGTGACATCGGTTTCCAGTTTGCGGCGCAAGCGGCTGACCTGGACATCGATGCTGCGGTCGAACGCTTCAAAGGTCTCGCCGCGTGCCAGGTCCAGCAGCTGCTGGCGACTCAGCACCCGACGCGGGTGTTCGGCGAACACCAGCAACAGCTCGAACTCGCCGCTGGACAGCGGGATCATGACTTTGTCCGGTGAGCGCAGTTCGCGGCGAGTGACGTCCAGCTGCCATTGTTCGAATTCCAGGATCGGGCGGGCCGCGTCGCTCGACATCGCCCGGGCTTCACCGGTGCGTCTGAGCACGGCGCGCACCCGGGCCAGCAATTCGCGGGCGTCGAAGGGCTTGGTCAGGTAATCGTCCGCGCCCAGCTCCAGCCCGACGACGCGATCGCTCAATTCGCCCATGGCGGTGAGCATGATGATGCCGACCTTGTGCTCGGCCCGCAGTCGCTGGCACAGCACCAGGCCGTTGTCGCCCGGCAGCATGACGTCGAGGATCACCAGGTCCGGCAGCCTGCGCGCCACCGCTTGCCACAGGGCGTTGCCATCGGCGGCGACCTCAACGCTGTAGCCATGCTGTTCAAGGAATTTGCGTAGGAGGGCGAGGACTTCGAGGTCATCGTCCACCAGTAGTAAGTGACTCACGGCGGGCCCGCTGGGCTAGGGATATGGGAGGCGATACTAGGGGCAATCCAGGGGGCGCGTCATATATTTCAGTCTGGAAATAAAGTGTCCGGCGGGCAATGAAACGGAAATCTGCGGGCAAGAAAGCGGGGGCAGGATGCGGGTGATGTCAGTCAGTTGGACAAGTAGCAGCCCTGATGCGGACTTTTTGTGGCGAGGGGATTTATCCCCGTTGGGCTGCGAAGCAGCCCTGAAGCCAGGGAGCGCCATGAGCCCGGTTCTTGAATCGAAAGCTTTGGGGGCTGCTTCGCAGCCCAACGGGGATAAATCCCCTCGCCACAGGGATTGGGGGCTCGGCTTCAATTTGCTTAATCGACTGGCATCGACCCTCCCATTGCCGAGCAACCTCATATGCTGATGTTTGAACCGACGCCGTTACGTGCCCGATCCACCCTACTTATTGCCCTGGCAGCACTCGCCAGTGGCTGCTCCACCACCCCCGCAGCCACCCCCGGCAGTTGCGAAAGTGCTCCCTACGCCGTCCACGACCCTGCCGAATCCATCAACCGCGGCATCTTCGCCTTCAACCGGACCGTGGATGACTATGCACTGGCCCCCGTTGCCCGTGGTTACCGCCAGTTGCCGGAGGCGTTGCAGGCCGGCGTCCACAACTTCGTGGCGAACTTCGGCGAGCCCCAGGTGTTCGTCAACGACCTGCTGCAAGGCAACGCGCAGCGCTCGGTCAACACCCTCGGCCGTTTCCTCATCAACACCACGGCGGGCATCGGCGGGCTGATCGATGTGTCTGGCAAGCTGGGTATCGAACGCCACAAGGCCGATTTCGGCCAGACCTTCGGCGTCTGGAACATCGCCCCCGGCCCGACCGTGGAACTGCCGCTGCTGGGCAGTGCAAACCTGCGGGACGCGACGGGCAAAGTGGCAAGTTTTGCCTTCGACCCGTTCGGCGACAACAGCAGCACTGTCGACACGCTGGGTACGATCAACACCGCTGGCGGCATCGTCGATGGCCGCGCCGAGGCGTTGCCGCTGACCGACGAGTTGAAGACCCAGGCCGATTACTACACGGCGCTTCGAGACGCGATTGCCCAGCAGCGTGCCGATTTTGTCGCCCAAGGGAAGTTGGGCTCAGTGATGCAGGATGATGGGCAATGCCAGGGCGGGGAGGCCGCACATGAATAACCAGGCGCTGGTCTTGCATCGACGGGTCCGCACGCCGGCCCCGGATACATTGCATTGCCGTGAAGTCGAGCTGCGGTTGGCGGAGGATGGCAGCCATGTGGTGCTCAGCCGCTACATCGAGCTGTATCGTCACGAGCAAGGCAGTCGGCAGGCGGTTCATCATCACCGCGTGGCGTTGGCGGACATGATCCGCTGGATGGTCGATCACGGGGAGCCGGGCAGCGTTCACCCTGGCAAATAACCACCGCCTTGAGCATCCGGCAATACCGAAACATTTTCACATAATTACCGGTGAATTATGGTTGTACGATGTCGTATGTAATGTGTTCGACTGTGACTGTTTCTCACAAAAAAAATAACGGAGATTCCTTCCATGTCGAGCATTCCTTCCGTCGAAGGGGCCGCAGCGCCCGCGCAAAGCCGTTTCATACGCCTGTTGAAGCTCCTGGGTCCCGGCATCATCGCGGTGTTGTCCTGGCTGGGGGCGGGTGATCTGATCACCTCGTCCGTGGCCGGCGCGAACTACGGCTACGCCATGATGTGGGTGCTGGCGGTGTCGCTGTTGCTCAGGTACCTGATCGTCAACATCATTGCCCGCTTCCAGCTCTGCAATAACCAGGGCATGACCATCCTGCAAGGCTACGCCCAGCTCAACCCGTTTTTCGCCTGGTTCCTGCTGGTCTATGCGCTGCTCATGGGGCACCTGATGAATGCCTACATGATCAAGGGCGCCGGCGAGTCCCTGGCGATGCTGCTGCGGGTCGATTACCCGTTGCTCTGCTCGGTGGCGGTGGTGTTGGCGGTGTGGCTGCTGGTGGGGCGCAACATCTATTCGATGATCGAAGGCGTGATGAAAGCGCTGCTGGCGATCATGACCCTGGCGTTCATGGCCCTGGCAGTGATGTCCGGTCCCGATGTGGCCGGTATCGTCAAAGGCACCATCGGTTTCAGCATCCCGCCCGATGAAGGGGTGCATGGCGCGTTGCTGGTGGCGGTCTCGGTCATCGGTGCGGTGGCCGGCTCGATTGCCAACTTTGTCCATCCGTATGTGATGCGCCAGAAGGGCTGGACCGGTCCTGAGCACAAGCGCATCCAGCGTAACGATCTGCTGTTCGCGGTGTTCGTCGGGATCGTGATCAACCTGGCGATCTGGATCGTCGGCGCGGAAATCCTGCGACCCAACGGCATCGAAGTCAAAACCCTGGGGGATCTGGGCAAGGCCCTGGAAATCTTCTTCGGCCCGATTGGCTGGTACGTGTTCTTCGTCGGGGTATTCGCCACGCTGTTTGCCAGTATTTCCGGCAAGACCACGGCGTTCCCGATGCTCATCACCGATGCCTTCCAGCATGTGCGGCCCAAGCGCCGGGAGCGTTACGGCAAAGAGTTCCACCATGACCCGATGCACAAATGGTTCATGCTGTTCATCCTCGTGACACCGTTGATCTGGTCGATGCCGGGCATGCCGGATTTCGTCACCCTGACCATTGGCGTCAGCGCGCTCAACATCATCGGTTTGCCGGTCATTTCCCTGGGCCTGTTGATCATGTCCAACCAGAAGAAACTGCTGGGCAAGGAGTACCGCAACAACCTGTTCGAGAACATCGCCCTGATGTTCGCCACTGGCCTGGCGCTGTGGGTCGCGTTCCAATTGGGCGTCGACCTGTTCACCTGAGGCCGGCCTGCGCTCCGTAAGGGGACTGCTAGACTTCAGCGTCCAGTCCCCTTCGAGGAGAACCCGGATGAATAACAAGAACAGGATTTGTCTCTGGTACGACGGCAACGCGTTGGAAGCGGCGCAGTTCTATGCCGCGACGTTCCCGGACAGTGCGGTGCAAGCCGTGCATTACGCCCCGGGTGACTATCCGTCGGGCAAGCAGGGTGATGAGTTGACGGTGGAATTCACCGTGATGGACATTCCCTGCCTGGGTTTGAACGGCGGCCCGTCGGTCCAGCATAACTTCGCCTTCTCGTTCCAGGTGGCGACCGATGACCAGGCCGAAACCGACCGCTTGTGGCAGGCGATTGTCAGCAACGGTGGCGAGGAAAATGCCTGCGGCTGGTGCAAGGACAAATGGGGCATTTCCTGGCAGATCACCCCGCGTATCCTGAGCGCGGCGATCACCGACCCCGACCCGGCGCGAGCCAAGCGCGCCTTCGACGCGATGATGCAGATGACCAGGATCGACATTGCCGGGATTGAAGCGGCGCTCAAGGGCTGACCCTGCGCAGTTCTTCTGTGGGAGCGGGCTTGCTCCGGGCGGCGATCCGACGAAAGCGGTGGGTCAGCTTGCAGTGATATTGACTGTGAAGCCGCCTTCGCGAGCAAGCCCGCTCCCACAATGGATATGCGGTGCCCCCGATATGGAGACCACGCGCAACCCCTGTGGGAGCGAGCCTGCTCGCGAAGGCGCCGGTACAGCCAACCTTTCTCCCGGATCAGCCCTTTATTCAGGCAACCTGGCAATCACCTTGATCTCGAAATCAAAACCATACAGCCACGTCACGCCCACCGCCGTCAGGGTCGGATGCGGTGCATTGCCCCAGAACTCAGGCACCACCTTCCAGATCGTCTCGAATTTCGCCTGCGGGTCGACCATGAAGACGGTGACGTCCACCACGTCATCAAACGTGCAATCAGCGGCCGCGAGAATCGCCTTGAGGTTATTGAACGCCCGCCGGGTCTGCTCTTCCAGGTCCGTTTCCGGCGAGCCATCCTCGGTGCTGCCCACTTGCCCCGAGACAAACAGAAAGCCATTGGAACGGATCGCCGGTGAATACCGATTGCGCTCATAAAGCGCCTGGCGCCCGGCCGGGAAAACTACGTCACGCTGTGCCATAACAACCTCCATCATGGGCCCGTTGCGGCCCGAATCAACGATGAATTCACTCTAGGGGCTTGCTCCGGGGCGATAAACGAGCAACCTTGGCGATCACTGTTTGTGAAACCCAAACAATCGACTGACTAACCGGGGCGAAGATGGACCGTTTCGACGCGATGCAGGCATTCGTGCGGGTGGTGGAGGCGGGCAGCTTCACCAAGGCCGCCGAGACTTTGCACATGAGCAAGACCACCGTCACCCAACTGGTGCAACAGTTGGAGGCACGGCTGCGGGTCAAGCTGCTCAACCGCACCACACGCAAAGTCAACGTCACCGCCGATGGCGCAGCCTTCTATGAACGAGTGATCCGCTTGCTGGCCGACATGGACGATGCCGAGACCAGCCTCTCCGGTGCCCAAGCGTTGCCCAGGGGCCGACTAAGGGTGGACGTGCCGAGTCCGCTGGCGGCGCTGATCCTGGTCCCGGCGCTTCCAGCCTTCTATGAGCGCTACCCGGACATCCAGATCGACTTGGGCGTGAGTGATCGCATCGTCGACATCATCGATGAAAACGTCGATTGCGTAGTGCGCGGCGGTGAGCTGACGGACCAGTCGCTGATCGCCCGACGCATCGGTGACCTGGCCCTGGGCGTCTACGCCGCGCCGAGCTACCTGGCGCGCATGGGCGTCCCGGCGCATCCGCTGGAGCTGGAGGATTCAGCCCATCGCATCGTCGGTTTTCTATGGGCGCGCACCGGCAAACCGGTGCCGTACGCCATGCATAATCACCACGAGCACCTGCACATCAAAGGCCGCTACGCACTGGCCGTCGACGACGGCAACGCTTATCTTGCCGCGGGTCTGGCGGGGTTGGGCGTGCTCTGGCTGCCCACGTACATGTCCAGGCGCCATGAGGCGCAGGGCGAACTGGTGCCGTTATTCGAAGATTGGCGCCTGGACCCGATGCCGCTGTACATCGCTTACCCGCCGAACCGGCACATCAGCGCCAAGCTGCGGGTATTCATCGACTGGGTTGTCGAGCTGATGGCGGACCAGGCGCCTGTCACTCTCAAGGGAAGTGCCGAATGATCGCGCAAGGAATCGCTTTACTGTTGGAGTACGCCATTTACCTGGCCCCGGGCCTCGTACTCTTTGGCTTGTGGTTTGGCCTGACGCCCAGGAACCAGACAGGACTGCGCATCCTGATTCTGGTGCTGGCGTTCGTGCTGATGCGTGACGTGATGACCCCGCTGCAGATGTGGCGGCTGAACGGCGATCTACAGATCGGATTCCTCGCCAACCCGTTCGTGCTGGCCATGTTGGGCGCCTCGTCGCTGATGCTGGTCGGGCTGATCGCTCGCGGGGCGCCGGACTTGTGGCAGTTGGTTGTTCTATCCAAGGGTAACTGGCTGGCAGGCCCGGTCGTGGGCATTATCGTCGGCTGTCTGATCGGTTTGCCACTGCGCTTTTCCCAAGGCATTGATCCAGCGGGAGTGCCGGGCTACTGGACCTGGCTGCCCGGCATGGCGGTACTCGCCTATGGGGCCAACGCGCTGGAAGAGGTGCTGTTTCGTGGTTTCTTGCAGGGGTATCTGGAGCAGCACGCCAGTGCGCTGCGAGCGGCGCTGCTCAGTGCCCTGGCGTTCTCGGCATTGCATGCCTTCCTGGCCCTGAGCGTCACCCAGCTTGGGTGGCCTGTCTTGCTCTTCACCTTGATCGAGGGCCTGGCGTGTGGGCTCGTTCGCATGCGCTATGGCGTGGTCGCGTCGACGGCGACCCATGGGACGGCGATATTGCTGATTGCGGTGCCGATGGTGGGGAATTAAGGATTAAACCACGCGCGACCAGGGCAGTCGAAAGAGCATCCGAGCCTGTAATTGTTGAGGAGACCGACCATGGACCGATTCACCGGCAGTTGCCTGTGCGGCAACGTGCGTATCCAGGCCTCAGGACGCCCGTACCGGGTGGGCCTGTGTCACTGCCTCGACTGCCGCAAGCACCACGGCGCGCTATTTTTCGCCGCGGCGGTGTTCCCCTTGGAGGCGGTAACCGTCGAGGGTGAGACCCGGGACTATGCCGGGCGCTTTTTCTGCCCTCGCTGCGGTTCGTCGGTTTTCGCCCGTAGCCGCGACGAAATCGAGATCCACCTGGGCATCCTCGACGCCCCCGATCAACTGGTGCCCACCTACGAAAGCTGGACCGTGCGCCGTGAATCCTGGCTGCCGCCATTCCCCCTCAGCAGGCACTACGCCCATGATCGTGAGGGCCCGGGACGGGTCGAGGAGTAGGGCGGTCAACCGAAGCCGACAATCGCCTTGGTCTCCAGGTATTCCTCGAACCCGTGCACGCCGTACTCGCGGCCATTGCCGGAGCGCTTGTAGCCGCCGAACGGCGCCATGGGGTTCCATGCCGGATAGTTCAGCAACACCTGGCCGGAGCGGATTCGCGATGCAACGCTGCGGGCCAGGTCAAGGTCCTGGGATTGAACGTGCGCACCCAGCCCATAGACGGTGTCGTTGGCAATGGCGACGGCCTCGTCCACCGTGTCGTAAGCGATGATGCACAGCACCGGCCCGAAGATTTCTTCCTGGGCGATGCGCATGCGGCTGTCGACGTCGGAGAAAATCGTCGGCCGGGCGTAGAAGCCTTTTTCGAAGCCCGGTACACGCCCCGGTCCGCCGCACAGCAGCTTCGCACCTTCGCCCAGGCCGACCTCGATCATGGTCTGCACGCGCTGGAACTGCGCCTCGTTGGCGATGGGGCCGAGCACGGTTTCTTCCAGCAACGGGTCACCGACGATGATGGCGTTGGCGGTGGCGGCGGCCAATGCTTCGACTTCCGCCAGTCGGCTTCTCGGCACAATCATCCGGGTCGGCGCGCTGCATGACTGGCCAACGTTACGGAACGCCGACATCACCCCCGGCGGCACGGCCTTGGCGAAGTCGGCGTCCGGCAGCAGGATGTTCGGCGACTTGCCGCCCAGTTCCTGGGTCACGCGCTTGACCGTCGGCGCGGCGGCCTGGGCCACCAATGCACCGGCGCGGTTCGAGCCGGTGATGGAAATCATGTCGATATCGGGATGCGCCGCCATGGCCGCACCGACTTCGGCACCGCTGCCGTTCACCAGGTTGAAGACCCCGGGCGGCAAGCCGGCGTCGTGCACCAGTTGGGCGAACAGCAGGGCGCTCAGCGGTGACAGTTCGCTGGGTTTGAGCACCACCGTGCAGCCAGCGGCAATCGCCGGGGCGACCTTGGCGGTGATCTGATACAGCGGCCAGTTCCACGGCGTGATCAGGCCGCACACACCGATGGGCTCGCGATCCACGGCGGTGCCGTTCTCCACCTGGCGAAAACGGTAGGTGGACAGTAGGTCGCGGGCCACCCGCACGTGTTCCGCCGCCAGCGGCACCTGCATGGCCCGGGCGAAACTGATGGCCGCGCCCATTTCCAGGGACAGCGTCTGGGCCAGGGTTTCCTGGCGCTCGAGGATCAGCTCGTGGATCTTGCCCAGGATCAGCGCACGGGCATCCGCCGGGGTTGCGGACCAGCCGGGAAATGCCGCACGCGCGGCTGCCACGGCGTGGTCAACATCCTCACTGGAACCCCGGGCGACCTCGGCGACGACTGCCTCGGTCGCCGGGTTGACCACCGGCAGCGTCGCCGGGTGGACCGGCGTCGACCAGCGGCCGTTGATATAAAACTGCCCGGATATTTGTGGGCCGACGTTTGGGTGGTTTGAAGATCGGGTGGTCATCCAGCAGGCTCCTCCAGAGCGTTCCAGGGCATCGCAGGCACCAGGGCGCAGTGCTGTTTTCTGCTGGATAAATTAACAAAGCGGTCCGGATCGAATATGCCGTTCTGGAGCCTGGCACAGGACAAATCTGCCGTATCTGTCAGGCTAACCGGGCGAAAACGCGGTGCTTGGATCTACAACGCAAGAGCTTTCGGGCCTGAAGCAGGCGCGGCGGTTGACATGCCCGGTCTGCCGCAGCTGCCGTCGATAGTGATGCAATCCTTTGTGGGAGCGAGCCTGCTCGCGATGACGTAGGTCCATCCAAAACCGATGTGACCGAGGAATCGCTATCGCGAGCAGGCTCGCTCCCACAGAGGCCTGGCTAGCTCCCGCTTGATCGGGGCTGGCGCTCCCCGCTTTTTTGGGGCCGCTGCGCGACCCAGCGGGAGCAAGCTCCCTCGCCACGGGGTTCTCCGCTGTTCTATGAACAGCGTCCGCCGCGGGCCAGCGCTTCGATTTCAATCAGATAGCCATGGTGCAACGCTGGTACCGGCACCACGGCGCGGGCCGGGCGGTGCTCGCCCAGATAACGGGCGTAGACCCTGTCGAAAGCCGGCCAATGCTCGATGCCAACCACATACACCGTCACCTTCAGCAAGTCGCTGGGCGCGCGGCCAGCCTCGTTGAGAATCGCCAGCAGTTTGTCCAGGGCGATCGCTGCCTGCACCTCGAACGGTTGCTCGACACTGTGGCTGCCATCGGCACGCACCGGCAGTTGCCCGGACACGTACAACACACCCTGATGCGCCAGCGCCTGGCTGTAATGCCCAGCCGGGGCGGCGGCGTGGGGTGTATGAACCAAGGTGATTTCACCAGCCATGCAGGCGACTCCAGAGATGAATATCGCCCGTGGCACAGGCGTGGTTGGGCAGGATGCGCAGGCGGCTGCCGATGGGGAAGCGTGTGGTGATGTCGCTGTCGCCGGCATTTGCAAGGGTGATGATGCCGTGCTCCTGATTGGCGCTGGTGAGCAGCGCGCCGTCGATCCATTCGCCGGTCTCGGTGCACACCTGCCCGTAGCCGAAATCCCGGCGCTGGCGCTGGGTCCCTCGGTCGCGACTCATGGCCATCCAGCCGGCATCGGTGATGATCCAGCCTTTGTCCGGTTGGTGACCGATGACCGTGGTCAACACGCTCAGGGCCAGTTCTTCGGCACTGCATACGCCGATGTTGTGCATCACCAGATCGAAGAACACATAGACCCCGGCTCGCACCTCGGTCACACCCTCCAGGCTCTGCGCTGACAGGGCGGTGGGCGTCGAGCCGATACTGACCTGAGGGCAGGCCAGCCCGGCTTCGCGAATGCGTTGCGCCGCGCTGACACAGGTTCGGCGCTCCTGCTCGGCCAGGGCTTGCAGGGCCTGGGGCGTGTCGAGTTCATAGCTGGAGCCGGCGTGGGTCATCACTCCGCAGAGTTGCATGCCGCCTTTACTGAGGGTGCGGGCGACATCTATAAGGGCGGGGTCTTCGACCCGCAGGCCGGATCGATGACCGTCGCAGTCGATCTCGATCCAGACCTCGAAACGTTCGTCATGCTGTTGGCCAGACTCGACGATCGCCCGGGCTGTCGCGAGGCTGTCTGTCAGGATGCTCAGGCGACATCCGTTGCGCCTGAGCGCCAGGGCCTGGGGCAGCTTGCCGGGGGCCATGGCGACGGCATAGAAGATGTCCTGGATCCCGGCGGCGAAGCAATGCTGCGCTTCCTTCATAGTGGACACCGTGACGCCGCTGGCGCCTGCGGCGATCTGTGCCTGGACCACCGGCAGGCATTTGCTGGTCTTGATGTGCGGGCGCAGACGCACGCCCAGGGCGTCCATGCGCTGTTGCATGCGTTGGATGTTGCGTTGCATTCGTGGCACATCAATCAGCGCGACCGGGGTATCGAGCGGGGCTTTGGCGATTGGCATGGGCAGGGCTCGGTGGGTGGGGACAGGCTCGACTCTACGCAGGCATTGTGAAGTCGTGGTTCAATGACGCGTCATCAATCATTAAGTTGAACTGAATGATCAGCATCGAAGACCTGCGCATGGCCGTGACCTTGGGGCGTTCGGAATCCCTGAGCGCGGCGGCCCGGACCTTGAATGTATCGCCACCGGCGTTGTCGATGCGTCTGCGCAAACTGGAGGCGCTGCTGGGCCTGACCCTGGCCAATCGCGATGCCCGGCGCCTGAGCCTGACCGCCGATGGTGAGCGGTTCTCCCGTCAAAGCGCGGTGTTGCTGGAGCAACTGGAGACACTGCCCGAGTCGTTCAAACGCCAGGATGATCAGCTGGCCGGCACCCTCAGGCTGGCCGCGCCGTTCGGCTATGGACGCCAGCACATCGCGCCGTTGCTGGCACGATTTGCCAAACTGCATCCGCAGTTGTGCCTGCATCTGGATTTGCGGGAAACGCCCTGGCCGGACCGCCACGACAGCGATGCAGTGATTCACATCGGCGCCCTGGGTGACAGCCTCTGGGTGGCCCGGCCGCTGACGCGCAACCATCGCTGGCTATGCGCGAGCCCGGCCTACCTGGAGCAGTACGGCACGCCGTCATCGCCGGACGACCTGGCCGTACACCGTTGCATCTGTATCCGGGAAAACGATGAAGACGTGACCCTCTGGCACCTGCGCAACGAGCAGGGGCGCAAGACCCTGCGGATCAAACCGGCGCTGCTGAGCAACGACGGCAGCGTGGCGCGGCGCTGGGCGGAACAAGGCCTGGGATTGGTGCTGCGTTCGCAATGGGATGTCAGCAAAGCCATCGCCGCCGGCAGGCTGGTACGCGTGCTTGCCGATTGGCAGTTCGACAGCGCCCCGATCAACCTGCTGGTGCCCTCGCGCAAACTTCGCAGCGCACGGGTGCAGGCGTTGGTGGCTTTCCTGGAAGCAGAGCTGAAGGCTTGAGCATGAAAGCCTGCTTACGTCTTCTATAGAACCACCGCTATCGCGAGCAAGCTCGCTCCCACACTGGACCTGCCTGAACGCTGAATCCGCGAACACCCCATATCCCCTGTGGGAGCGGGCTTGCCCGCGATGACGGCGGCACATCCAACATCCCAGCAAACTGTCCCACCGCCATCGCGAGCAGGCTCGCTCCCACAGTGGATCAGCGTGAACACCGAATCTGCGAGCCCCCCATACCCCTGTGGGAGCGAGCCTGCTCCGGGCGGCGATCCGACGATGGCGGCCGCACATCCAACCTCTCCACAAACTGACCCACCCTCAAGGCGCAGATTCTGCCGCCAAGCGCCTCTCTGGCCCCCGATTTGCGCACCAGAACGGCCCGTAAACCCATATAAACCGGGTGAAACGCCCAGCCCTGGCGCGTCCCGCAAAGTCTGCTGAGCGAGCCCCGCAAAACGGTGGTTTGTACCAAGCGGCCGGTATTTTTAACGATTTATCCACGGTCTCATGGTGTTGTAATGAAAACGTGATGCAGCGTTGCACCGGTGCTTCACCAACAGCGTCAATGTTTGCTTCGTCATGCCTTCTACAACAATCCAGGACCGCACTCATGAGCTTTCTTCGACCCAAGTACATCACCTTCGACTGCTACGGCACGTTGACCAATTTCCAGATGGGCACCATGACCCGCGAACTGTTCGCCGACCGGGTCGATGCCGGGCAGATGGACCAGTTCGTCAAGGATTTCTCCGCCTATCGCCTGGACCAGGTGATGGGCGACTGGCGGCCGTATGATGAAATCATCAAGACCTCCCTGATGCGGGTCTGCAAGCGTTGGAACGTCGAATACCGCGGCGAAGGCCAGCTCTTCTACGACGCCGTTCCAACCTGGGGCCCCCACGCCGATGTGCCGGCGGGCCTGTCGAAGATCGCCGACAAGATCCCCCTGGTGATTTTTTCCAACGCGATGGACGAGCAGATCATGTCCAACGTCGAGAAGCTCGGCGCGCCTTTCCATAAAGTCTTCACCGCCCAGCAGGCCCAGGCCTACAAGCCGCGTCTGGCGGCTTTCGAGTTCATGCTCGACAACCTCGGTTGCGGGCCGGAAGACGTCTTGCACGTGTCGTCCAGCTTCCGCTACGACCTGATGTCGGCCCACGACATGAAGATCAAGAACAAAGCCTTCGTCGCCCGTGGTCACGAACAACCGGCCAATGCGGTGTACGGCTACCAGCAGATCCCGGACATCGGCGGTTTGGCCGCGCTGGTCGGGCTCTGAGTCCCGGGCGCTCTTGAAGGTTAAAGGGGTTGGATATGGGCAATGAGTCCTATTGGCTCGATACCGCACCGGCGTTCACGGGTGCTCAGCTCGGCGGTTTGCCCGGGCAGGTCGATGTCGCCATCGTCGGCGGCGGCTTGACCGGTCTGGCGGCAGCGCGGGCCTTGGCCTTGAAGGGCGCCAGCGTAGCGGTGCTCGAAGCGGGCCGGGTGATTGGCGAGGCCTCGGGTCGCAACGGTGGGCATTGCAGCACCGGCGTTGCCCAGGATTACACGGCGCTCACCGCCAGCCTCGGCGCCGACAAGGCCCGTGCCTATTACCAGGCGTATGAAAACGCTGTGCAAAGCGTCGTCTCGCTGGTGGAGCAGGAAGGGATCGCCTGCAACCTGACGCGCAACGGCAAGCTCAAGCTGGCCGCCAAGCCGATGCACTACGAAGGCTTGGCACGCACCTGCGAGCTGATCCGCAGGGAAGTCGACGCCGACGTTGAATTGTTGTCCGCCCGAGAAACCCGGGAAGAAGCCAACTCGGCGCAGTTCCACGGCGGCCTGCTGCAGCGCAACGGCGTGCAGATGCATGTCGGGCGCTTCGGTGTCGGCCTGGCCGAGGCGGCTGCGCGTCACGGCGCGTTGATCTTCCAGGGCGTCACGGTGAAGGACTGGACGGCGCGCTCTGGCGGCTATCAGGTCAACACCAGCAAGGGCTCGTTGCGGGCCACGCAGGTTTTGTTGGCGACCGGTGCGAGCCAGCAAGGCGGCTTGGGTTGGTACCGGCGGCGGATCGTTCCGGTGGGCAGTTTCGTGATCGCCACCGAGGTGCTGCCCGACGCGCTGATCGACAGCTTGCTGCCGGTGCGCCGCTCCTATGTCACCAGTCGGATGATCGGCAACTACTTTCGCCTGACCCCGGACAACCGCTTGCTGTTTGGCGGACGGGCGCGGTTTGCCATGTCCGACAGCGTTTCCGACGCCAAGAGCGGCAAGGTGCTGCAAGCGGCGATGGTGCAGATGTTCCCGCAGTTGGCGAACACCCGGATCGACTATTGCTGGGGAGGCTTGGTGGACATGACCTCCGATCGTCTGCCCCGGGCCGGCCAGCATGGCGGGGTTTTTCATTCCATGGGCTACAGCGGCCATGGCGTGCAGATGTCGGTGCACATGGGCCAGGTCATGGCCGAGGTCATGGCTGGCAAAGTCGAGGCCAACCCGTGGCGCGAACTCGACTGGCCGGCAATCCCCGGGCATTTCGGCAAGCCTTGGTTCCTGCCTCTGGTGGGTGCGTATTACCGCTTGCAGGACTACCTGCATTGAGTTGCAAGGCGTTGTCTGGCGTTTCAACACGTTGCGTTAATCGCACGTAATCGAGCCCTATCATTTTGCGAAAGGTAGAACTGACATGAGTGACATCAAAAACGGCATCAAAGACCAGTTGATCACCGGTACAGAAAGTCTGCGTGTTTTCGAAGGGCTCAATCGCGGCATGTCCCGCCGCCATGCATTGCAGATGCTTGGGTTGGCGGGCGTGGCCGCAGCGGGCGCCGGCAGTCTGTTCGGTGCCGCCGGCAAGTTGCTGGCCGATGACGAGGCGAGCGCCGGCAAAGGCAAGCCCGGCGGGCGGATTCGCGTCGCCGGTATTTCCAGTTCGACCGCCGACACTCTGGACCCGGCCAAAGGTTCGTCGTCCACCGACTACGTGCGTCACTACATGTTCTACAACGGCCTGACCCGTTTCGACAGCCACATGGTGCCGCAACTGGAACTGGCCGAGCGCATCGACACCACCGATGCCACGCTCTGGGTGATTACCCTGCGCAAGGAGGTGACGTTCCACAACGGCAAGGGCCTGACCGCCGCCGACGTGGTGTTCTCGCTGATGCGCCACAAGGATCCACTGACCGGTTCCAAGGTCCTGCCGCTGGCGGAGCAGTTCGCCGAGGTCAAGGCCACCGGCACCCACGAAGTGCAGATCCGCCTCAGCGGGCCGAATGCCGAGCTGCCGTCGATCCTCGCGGTGTCGCACATGTTGATCGTCCCCGAGGGCACCAGCGACTTCAACCAGGGCGTCGGTACCGGCCCGTTCAAGGTCAAGGAGTTCAAGCCCGGCGTGCGTTCCGTCGGTGCGCGTAACACCAACTACTGGAAACCCGGCCTGCCGTACCTGGACGAGATCGAATTCATCGGCATCGCCGACGAGCCGTCGCGGGTCAATGCACTGTTGTCCGGCGACGTGCAGATCATCAACGAGGTCAACCCACGCTCGACCACGCGCATCAAGGACAGTGCCAAACACCGTGTGGTGGATTCGCCATCGGGCAACTACACCGACCTGATCATCCGCCAGGACCAGATGCCCGGCCAGAGCCCGGAATTCACCGAGGCCATGAAGCTGCTGCTCGACCGCGAGCAGGTCAAGTCGGCGATCTTCCGTGGCTTCGCCCGGGTCGGCAACGATCACCCGATTGCCCCCGGCTCACGTTTCTACAACGCCGAACTGCCGCAACGCACCTACGATCCCGAGAAGGCGCGCTTCCTGCTGAAAAAGGCCGGCATGGAAAGTATCAGCATGCCGGTCATGTGTTCGCCGGCCGCCACCGGTTCGGTGGACGTCGCGGTGCTGCTGCAACAGTCGGCCAAGGAGGCCGGGCTCAAGCTCAACGTCAACCGTCTGCCGAGCGATGGCTACTGGTCCAATCACTGGGCCAAGCACCCGCTGAGCTTCGGCAACATCAACCCGCGCCCCAACGCCGACATGCTGTTCTCGCAGTTCTTCCAGTCCACCGCGCCGTGGAACGAGTCCGGCTGGAAGAACGAACAGTTCGACCAACTGCTGGTCCAGGCCCGGGGCGAGACCGACGAGGCCAAGCGCGGCAAGATGTATGCGGACATGCAGACCCTGGTGCATGAGCACAGCGGCATCGGCATCCCGGTGTTCATCAGCAACATCGATGGCGTCGACCAACGCGTGAAAGGCTATGGCACCAACCCGCTGGGTGGCTTCATGGGCTACATGTTCGCCGAGCAAGTCTGGCTGGACGCCTGATGATCATCGGGTGCTCGTTTTGGCGAGGCAGTGCAGGAGGGTGGGCAGATGAATAGCAACACACTGTGGTTGATCGGTCGGCGCCTGGGCGCCGCCGTCGTGACCCTGTTGATTGTGTCGATGGTGGTGTTCGCCATCACGGCGGTATTGCCGGGGGACGCAGCGCAGCAGTCCCTTGGGCAATTCGCCACGCCGGAACAGGTCGCGGCCCTGCGGGTGAAGATGGGCCTGGATCAGCCAGGTGTGTTGCGTTACCTGCACTGGTTGATGAGCCTGCTCAGCGGCGACATGGGCACCTCGGTGTCCAATGCCGTGCCGGTCACCGAACTGATGGCCGGCCGGGTGCCCAACACGCTGATGCTGGCGACCGCCACGGCGCTGGTGTCGGTGCCTGTGGCACTGGTCCTGGGCATCGGTTCGGCCATGGGGCGGGGTGGTCGTCTCGACGGCTTCATGAGCTTCTTTACCCTGATGATGGTGGCCGTGCCGGAGTTCCTGGTCGCCACCCTGGCCGTGCTGATTTTCGCGGTGAACCTGGGCTGGCTGTCCGCGCTGTCCTATTCCAGCGAGATCACCTCGCCGTGGCAATTCATGCGCACCTATGCCTTGCCGGTGATGACCCTGTGCTGCGTAATCGTCGCGCAGATGGCCCGCATGACCCGGGCGGCGGTGATCGATCAGCTCGACAGTCCTTATGTGGAAATGGCTCGCCTCAAAGGCGTGAGCCGGGTGCGGGTGGTCTTGCGCCATGCCTTGCCCAACGCCATCGGGCCGATCGCCAATGCCATCGCCTTGAGCCTGTCCTACCTGCTGGGCGGGGTGGTGATCGTCGAGACGATCTTCAACTATCCCGGCATCGCCAGCCTGATGGTCGATGCCGTGACCAACCGTGACATGGCGCTGGTCCAGGCCTGCACCATGCTGTTTTGCGCGGCGTACCTGACGTTGGTGCTGATCGCCGACCTGTGCGCGATCCTTTCCAATCCGAGGCTGAGAAATCAATGAACAATCTCATTGGAAAACCCCAGACGGCGGCCGTCGCGCTGGCATTGGGCAAAGACCCTCACGGCTCGTCCTGGCTCGGACTGATCGGTGCGGCGTTGTGTGTGATCTGGCTGCTGGTGGCAATCTTCGGGCCGTGGCTGGCACCGCATCCGGTGGGCGAGGTGGTCTCTGACAATGTCTTCGACAGCCTCAGCGCCGCTTACCCGCTGGGCACCGATTACCTGGGGCGCGACATGCTCAGCCGCATTCTCGTGGGTGCGCGCTTTACGGTGGGCCTGGCGTTGGTGGCGGCGGTGTTGTCCAGCGGCCTTGGGACCGCTTGCGCACTGTTGTCGGTGGTGTCGCCCAAGTGGCTGGATGAGCTGATCAGCCGTTTGATGGACGCTTTCATTTCGATTCCGAGCAAGATGCTGGCGTTGATCATGGTCTCGGCGTTCGGTTCGTCGGTGACGCTGCTGGTGTGCGCGGCGGTGCTGAGCTATACCCCCGGCGCGTTCCGCATCGCCCGCAGCATGGCGGTGAACATCGAGGCCCTGGAATACGTGCAGGTGGCGCGCACCCGTGGCGAGCGTCGGCTGTACATCGCCTGTGTGGAAATCCTGCCCAACATGCTCAACCCGGTGCTGGCGGACCTGGGCCTGCGCTTTGGTTTCATCGTGCTGCTGCTCAGCGGCATGAGCTTCCTCGGCCTCGGTGTACAACCACCGGATGCCGACCTGGGTTCGCTGGTGCGCGAAAACATCGGCGGCCTGACCCAGGGCGCGCCGGCCATCGTGCTTCCGGCGCTGGCCATCGGCACGCTGACCGTTGGCGTCAATCTGTTTATCGACCGCTTGTCTTCGCGGCGCAACCGGCGTACGGGAGGCCATTGATATGAGCGAATTGATCCGAGTCGAGAACCTGCGGGTGACCGCCTGCGGCGAGCGCGGCGAAGTGGACATCGTCAAGGGCGTGAGCTTTTCCCTGGAGAAAGGTGAAGTGTTGGCGCTGATCGGCGAGTCCGGGTCCGGCAAGACCACCATTGCCCTGGCGCTGCTCGGTTATGCCCGACGCGGTTGTCGCCTGGCCGGCGGGGTGGTGCAGATCGGCGAGCATGACATGCTGGCCTTGGGCGAAAGCCAGCTGCAAGGCTTGCGCGGTAATCGGGTGTCGTACATTGCTCAAAGCGCCGCCGCAGCCTTCAACCCGGCCAAAAGGCTGATTGACCAGGTGGTGGAGGGCGCCTTGATCCATGGCCTGGGCAGCCGCGCCACACTCGAAGCGAAGGCCATGGAGCTGTTCCGCGACCTGGCCTTGCCCAACCCCGAGCGCATCGGCCAACGCTATCCCCACCAAGTCTCCGGCGGGCAACTGCAACGGGTGATGGCGGCCATGGCGCTGATCAGCGACCCGCTGCTGGTGGTGCTCGATGAGCCGACCACCGCCCTGGACGTGACCACTCAGATCGATGTTCTGCGCGCCTTCAAGCGCGTGGTACGCGAGCGTGGCGCGACGGCGGTGTACGTGTCCCACGACCTGGCGGTGGTGGCGCAGATGGCCGACCAGATCGTGGTGCTCAACGGCGGGCAGATCTTCGAACACAGCGCCACTGCGCCATTGCTTAAAGGCCCGGCCCACGCCTACACCCGCAGCCTGCTGGCGGCGGCGCGCCCGGACACGACCATTCGCCCGCCCTGTGGCGTGGCCGAAGACACGCCGCTGCTGACGATCAAGGGCCTGACCGCCGGCTACGGCAACAAGAACCCGCAGGGCATGCCGGCGATCCGCGTGCTGGAAGACATCGACCTGACCGTGCGCAGGGGCCAGGCCATTGGCGTGATCGGCGAGTCCGGTTCCGGTAAATCAACCTTGGCCCGGGTAGTGGCGGGGCTCCTGAGCCCAGCCCTCGGTGGGTTGACGTTTGACGGCCAGCCCCTGGGTGCCAGCCTGTCGGAGCGCACCGACGAGCAGTTCCGGCGGATCCAGATGGTGTTCCAGAACGCCGACACCGCGCTCAATCCGATGCACAGCATCAGCACCATCCTCAGCCGGCCATTGAAGATGTACTTCGGGCTCAAGGGCGCGGCGTTGCGCGAGCGTATCGGCGAATTGCTCGACCTGGTGCGCCTGCCCCGGGACATCGCCGAGCGTCGCCCCAGTGAACTCTCCGGCGGGCAGAAGCAGCGGATCAACCTGGCCCGGGCCCTGGCGGCCAAGCCGGACCTGATCCTCTGTGATGAAGTGACCTCGGCCCTCGATACCGTGGTCGGCGCGGCGATTCTTGAACTGCTGCGCGACCTGCGTCAGCAACTGGGGGTTTCGTACCTGTTCATCAGCCACGACATCTCCACGGTGCGCGCGCTGTGCGATGACATCGTGGTGATGTACAGCGGCCACAAGGTCCAGGCCGGCAGCCGGCAATCCTTCGCCCAGGCGCCGTTCCATCCGTACACCGACCTGCTGATCCATTCGGTGCCGGAGATGCGCCAGGGCTGGCTGGAAAGTTGTGGCACCACTACCTGCGGTGCGCTGCCGACCTTGGGGCCAAGGGCCGCTGTGGCGGACCTGTGCACGTTCCTCGACCGATGCCCGGTGCGGGTCGACGGGGTGTGCAACCACAGCGCGCCGCCACGGCGAATCATCGACGGCGGCAGTGAAGTGCTCTGTCATCACGACAGCGCTGAGTTGCTCAAGAGCCAGCAGGATTCAAACAGCATGATCGTGGGAGCCTACGCATGAACGCTCGTTTCGTGAGGCTGGCCGAACAGGGCCGGCCCATCGTCAAGTTGACCGTCGATGGCGTGTCCGTCGAGGCATTGCAAGGCGACACCCTGATGGTGGCGCTGCTGACCCAAGGCCCGGCGTTGCGCCAGTCAGAGTTCGACCCCGGCAGCCGTGCCGGCTTCTGCCTGATGGGCGCCTGCCAGGATTGCTGGGTCTGGACCCGCAGCGGCGAGCGCCTGCGTGCCTGTTCCAACGAAGTGCGTGAAGGGCTGGACATCATCACAAAGCAACCGGAGGCAATATGGCCACTGCGCGGTTGAACACCCATCGTGTCGTGATTGTCGGCGCCGGGCCGGCCGGCGTGCGTTGCGCCGAGACCCTGGTCGCGGCGGGCTTCAAGCCGATCCTGATCGACGAGAACCGGCGCGATGGCGGGCAGATCTATCGCCGTCAGCCCGAAGGCTTTACCCGCAGCTACGCGACGCTGTACGGCACCGAAGCGGCCAAGGCCCAAAGCCTGCACGAGAGCTTCGATCGCCTGCGGCCCCGGATCGACTATCGCCCGGATACCCTGGTCTGGAACCTGACGCCGGGCCAACTGTGCTGCGTCAGCCAGGGCCGGCACACGACGGTGGATTACGATGCGCTGATCCTTTGCACCGGCGCCACCGACCGGCTGATGCCGATCGAAGGTTGGCAACTGGGCGGGACCTACAGCCTCGGCGGGGCGCAGATCGCCTTGAAGTCTCAAGCGGTGTCCATCGGCCGGCGCGTGGTGTTCATGGGCAGCGGGCCGTTGCTCTATCTCGTCGCTAACCAATATGTGAAGGCTGGCGCCACGGTCGCCGCGGTGCTCGACACTTCGCCCCTGGGCAACCGTCTCAAGGCCTTGCCCAAACTGATGGCACGCCCGGGACTGTTGTTCACTGGCATGAAGCTGCTGGCGCAGTTGTATCGGGCGAAGATCCCGGTGCACATGGGAATCTCACCCCTAAAAGTGCTGGGTGAGGCGGTCAGCGGCGTCAGTGGCGTACAGGTGCGCACGGCCAACGGTGAGACGTTGACCGTGGACTGCGACGCGCTGGCACTCGGTTACCACTTGCGACCGGAAACCCAACTGGCCGACCTCGCAGGCTGTCGTCTGCGTTTTGACGAGGCCTCGAGCCAGTGGTGGCTGGACACGGACGAGGAGGGCCGGACCTCGGTCAGTGGTGTCTACGCTGCTGGCGACGGTTCGAGGATTCGCGGTGCCGATGCCGCCGAGCACGCCGGACGGCTGGTCGCCCTGGCGCTGCTGAGCGACCTGCAATTGCCGCTGGATGCGGCACAGGTCGAGGAACAGCGCCGGGCGCTTAAGGCCATGGATGCGTTTCGCCTCGGCCTGGCCCAGGCGTTTCCCTGGCCTGCGGCACAAGCCAAGGCCCTGCCGGACGAGGCCATCGTCTGCCGGTGCGAAATGATCAGTGCGGGCGAGTTGCGCCGCACCGTCAGTGAAAAAGGCGCCTGCGAGGTCAACCGCGCCAAGGCTTTCAGCCGGGTCGGCATGGGTCGTTGCCAGGGCCGCTATTGCTCCCAGGCCGGCGCCGAGGTCATTGCCGCGGCGGCCGGTGTCGATGTGCAGCAGGTCGGACGGCAGCGTGGACAAGCGCCAGTCAAGCCGCTTTCGATGCTCACCCAGGAGGTGACGCCATGATCAGGGAAAAAGCCGATGTGCTGATTATCGGCGGTGGGGTGATGGGCTCGGCGACCGCGTTTTTCCTGCGTCAGCGCGGGCAGTCGGTGATCCTGCTGGAGCGTGATCAGATCGGTCAGTACGCCAGCGGCGTGAACTTTGGCAACGTGCGCCGCCAGGGACGCTACCTCGGGCAACTGGAGCTGGCGAACCGCTCCTTTGCGCTGTGGAAACGCCTGCCGGAGCTGATCGATGACGACTTGGAGTTCATCGCCAGCGGGCACATGCGCGTGTGCTATCGCGAAGATGAAATCCCTGAACTTGAGGCCTATGCAGCCGCACCCGAGGCGGCGCAGCTGGATCTGAAGATTTATCACGGCAAGGCGCTGCACGAGCGTTTCCCGTTCCTCGGCAAGGACGTGAAGGGCGGCTCCTATGCGCCCCACGACGGCCACGCCAACCCGCGTCTCGCCGCCCCGGCATTTGCCCGGGCCGCGCGCCGTCTCGGTGCGCGTATCGAGGAACGTACCGAAGTGGCCGAGGTGCAGAAGATCGGCGGCGAGTTCCGCATCAGCACCACCGATGGCCGCCAGTTCAGCGCCGCCCAGCTGCTGATCACCGCCGGTGCCTGGGGCGCGAAACTCTCGGCGCAGTTCGGTGAGCCGGTGCCGCTGGAGGCCAACGGCCCGCAAATGGCAGTGACCGAGCCGGTGCCTTACGCCTTGCCGACGGTGATCGGGGTCTACACCAAGATTCCTGAAGAGGTGATCTATTTCCGCCAGATCCCCCGGGGCAACATCATCATCGGTGGCGGCTATCGCTGCAAACCGGACATGCTCAACCGCCGGGCCTATGTCGAGCCGCGCAGTACCCTCAATCAGCTGGAGCAGATGCGGCGCCTGCTACCGGGTGTCGGCAACCTGAACATCATCCGCGTGTGGAGCGGCATCGAAGGCTATCTGTCGGACTCGCTGCCGGTCATGGGCCGCAGCGGCAATGTCGATGGCTTGTACTATGCGTTCGGTTTCAGCGGCCATGGCTTCCAGCTCGGCCCTGGGGTCGGTGACGTGATGGCCGAACTGATCAGCACCGGCAGCACCAGCACTTCGATCGAACCGTTTTCCATCCGCCGGTTCGCCCCTTCCGCCGAGCAACGGAGCAAGGCCTCATGAAACCCCGGATACTGACCATTTTCGAGCGCCTGCTGGCGTTCGAAACGGTCTCTTCAGAATCCAACCTGGCCCTGATCGAGTACGTGCGCGAGCTGTTGCTGGGCAAGGGCATCGAGTCGCTGATCGTCAAGGATGAAAGCGGCAAGAAGGCCAATCTGTTCGCCAGCACCGGGCCACGGGAATTGCCGGGCGTCTTGCTGTCGGGGCACACCGATGTGGTGCCGGCGGCGGGGCAGGCCTGGACGGTCCCGGCGTTCCAAGCGACGCTACGCGATGGGCGGGTCTACGGGCGCGGCAGCTGCGACATGAAAGGCTTCATCGCCCTGGCCATCGACGCCATGCTCGAAGCTGCCGACCATTCATTGAACCGACCGCTGCAACTTGCGCTTTCCCACGATGAGGAAATCGGCTGCGTGGGGGTACGCCGCCTGCTCGACGTGCTGCACCTGGCGCCGGTGCGGCCGTTCCTGTGCGTGATCGGCGAGCCGACCAACATGCAGTTCGTACTCGGGCACAAGGGCAAAGGTTCTTATCGCACCTACTGCCGCGGCCTGGAGGCCCATTCGTCGCTGGCGCCACGCTCGGTCAACGCGATCCACGTGGCCTGCGATTTCATCGCCGCGTTGCGCCAGAGCCAGCAGCAGTTGCAGGAGCAGGGCGCCCGGGACGCGGACTACGACGTGCCCTACAGCACCGTGCACGTCGGGCAGATTTCCGGTGGCAAGGCGCTGAATATCGTGCCCAACCTGTGCACCCTGGATTTCGAAGTGCGCAACTTGCCGGCCGATGACCTTGAGCTGTTCCTGGAGCAATTGCGCGAACGTGCCGAAGCCATTGTGCGCGAGGCGAAACAGCTTTCCAGTGTGGCCGATATCGAGATCCAGACGTTGAATGTCTATCCGGGCCTGGATACCCATCCAAGCGTGGAAGCGGTGCGCTTTCTGAAAGGTTTCGCCGCCCCGGACACCGGCACGGCCAAGGTGTCTTTCGGCACTGAAGGCGGCTTGTTCAAGCAACGGCTGGACGTACCGGTGGTGGTCTGCGGCCCCGGCTCCATCGAACAGGCGCACAAACCCGACGAGTTTATCGAGGTCAGCCAGATGGATGCTGGCGAGCGCTTTCTGGAAGGGTTGCTGGGGTCGTTGAAGCAGTAAACCATTTCCAAGACAACACAATCCCCCTGTGGGAGCGGGCTTGCTCGCGAAAGCGGTATATCAGTTGGCATATCGCTTAATGACACACCGCCTTCGCGAGCAAGCCCGCTCCCACAAGGGATTTGTGGCGTACATGAATTTCTTATCCACCCAAAACCCCGGTGGGAGCGAGCCTGCTCGCGATTGCAATCTTACATTCAACCTCATCGTCACCTGGCCCAGCGCATCGCGAGCAAGCTTGCTCCCACAAGGGATTTGTGGCGTACATGAATTTCTTATCCACCCAGAACCTTGGTGGGAGCGAGCCTGCTCGCGATTGCAATCTTACATTCAACCTCATCGTCGCCTGACCCACCGCATCGCGAGCAGGCTCGCTCCCACAAGGGATTGGCGGTGTTGCTGATGCCTCGGTAGAGCCTGCTGCTTCATGACAAATTACAGCATCCAACACTGCCCAAACCCGGCTTTCAGCATCCTGCCCCGTGGCATCTCCCTAGACTGGAATCACCCTCGGAACAGGTACATGACCATGCTCAAGAATCGCTTGAAAGACCCCAGCCTGCTGGCAGAACTCGCTTATATCGACGGGCAGTGGCTCGGTGCCGACGATGCCGCCACCCTGGACGTCATCGACCCGGCCAGCGGCGAGTTGCTCGCCCGGGTGCCGGCCCTGCAAGGCGTGGAAACCCGCCGCGCCATCGAGGCCGCCGAGCGTGCCTGGCCGGCGTGGCGGGCGCGTCCGGCGGCGGAGCGTGCGGCGCTGCTGGAGCGTTGGTATCAAGCCATGATGGACAACCTCGACGACCTGGCGTTGATCATGACCTGCGAGCAGGGCAAGCCGCTGGCCGAAGCCCAGGGCGAGATCCGCTACGGCGCCGGTTTCGCCAAATGGTTTGCCGAGGAAGCGCGCCGGGTCTACGGCGAAACCATCCCGACCCCCAGCGGCGACCGGCGGCTGCTGACGCTCAAACAGCCGGTGGGCGTGTGTGCGGCAATCACGCCGTGGAATTTCCCCAATGCGATGATCACCCGCAAATGCGCCCCGGCCTTGGCGGCAGGTTGCCCGGTCGTCGTCAAGCCTTCGGACTTGACGCCCCTGTCGGCCCTGGCCTTGGCGGTGCTGGCCGAACGGGTCGGGATCCCGGCCGGGGTGTTCAATGTGGTGACCGGCATGCCCGCCGGCATCGGCGAGGAACTGACCGGCAACCCGACGGTGCGCAAGATTTCCTTCACCGGCTCCACTGCTGTCGGCCGTTTGCTGATGCGCCAGAGCGCCGAGCACATCAAGCGCTTGAGCCTGGAACTGGGCGGCAACGCGCCGTTCATTGTGTTTGACGACGCCGACCTGGAACAGGCGGTGACCGGGATCATGCTCAGCAAGTTTCGCAACGCCGGCCAGACCTGCGTCTGTGCCAACCGCATCCTCGTGCAGGACGGCATCTACGAACGCTTCGCCGAGCGTCTGGTGCAAGAGGTCGGCAAGCTCAAGGTTGGCAATGGCCTGGAGGCCGGTGTGAACATCGGCCCGCTGATCAACCCGGCGGCCGTCAATAAAGTCGCCCGGCATATCGATGACGCCTTGAGCCAGGGCGCACGCCTGCTCTGTGGTGGGGTTCCGGAGGGCGACAGTCAGTTCGTCGAGCCGACCGTCCTGGGCGAGGCCCATGCCGGGATGTTGCTGGCCAATGAAGAAACCTTCGGCCCCGTTGCGCCGTTGATGCGTTTTACCACCGAGGAAGAGGCGCTGGCCCTGGCGAACGCCACGCCGTATGGCCTGGGCGCGTATTTCTTCACCCAGGACCTGCGCCGTTCATGGCGTTTCGGCGAGGCGCTGGAGTTCGGCATGGTCGGCCTCAACACCGGGATCATTTCCATGGAAGTCGCGCCGTTCGGTGGCATCAAGCAATCGGGACTGGGTCGCGAAGGCAGCAAGTACGGCCTGGATGAATACCTCGAAGTCAAAGCCTTCCACATCGGTGGGCTGTGATGCGGCTATCGTTTGAACAGACACCAGGGAGCCACGACACATGAGCAAACCATTCAGAATCGCCGCCATCGCCGGCGATGGTATCGGCAAGGAAGTCCTGCCCGAGGGACTGCGGGTATTGGAGCAGGCCGCGAAGAAATGGCAATTGGACCTGAGCATCGAAGTGCTGGATTGGGCCCACTGCGACTACTACCTGGAACACGGGCAGATGATGCCCGCCGACTGGTTCGAACAACTCAAGGATTTCGACGCGATCTACTTCGGCGCCGTCGGTTGGCCGGACAAGGTGCCGGATCACATTTCGCTATGGGGCTCGCTGCTCAAGTTCCGCCGCGACTTCGACCAGTACGTGAACATCCGCCCGGTTCGACTGTTTCCTGGCGTGCCGTGTCCGCTGGCCGGGCGCGAGGCGGGGGACATCGACTTCGTGGTGATCCGCGAGAACACCGAGGGCGAATATTCCTCTGTCGGCGGCAAGATGTTCGAAGGCACCGAGCATGAGTTCGTGCTCCAGGAATCGGTGTTCACCCGACGCGGCGTGGACCGGATCCTCAAGTTCGCCTTCGACCTGGCCCAGACCCGACCGCGCAAGCGCCTGACAGCCGCGACCAAGTCCAACGGCATTTCCATCAGCATGCCGTACTGGGACGAGCGCACGGCGCTGATGGCCGAGCAGTACCCGGACGTGAAATGGGACAAGCAACACATCGACATCCTCTGCGCCCGTTTCGTCTTGCAGCCGGATCGGTTCGATGTGGTGGTGGCGTCGAACCTGTTCGGCGACATCCTCTCCGACCTCGGCCCGGCCTGCGCCGGCACCATCGGCATCGCACCGTCGGCCAACCTCGATCCACAACGGCGCTTTCCTTCGCTGTTCGAGCCGGTGCATGGTTCGGCACCGGATATTTATGGGCAGAACATTGCCAACCCGATCGCGATGATCTGGTCCGGGGCCTTGATGCTCGATTTCCTGGGTAATGGCGACGAGCGCTACCGGGCGGCCCATGACGGGATTCTCCAGGCCATCGAGCGGGTTATCGCCCAAGGCCCGATCACCCCCGACCTGGGCGGCCAGGGCTCGACCCAGGAGGTTGGCGCCGCGATTGCTGCGGCGCTTTGATCGTTAACCCGCCTGACGAACCTGCGACACCTTTGCCCGCTCACACTGCGGGCTTTTTTTGACCCCCCCCTTGTGGGAGCGAGCCTGCTCGCGATAGCGGTCTGTCAGGCGCAGTGATGTTGAATGTGTCGCCGTCATCGCGAGCAGGCTCGCTCCCACAGTGGATCTGTGGCCCGCTCCGGGCGAATAGCTATCTGACGACGTAGACCTTGCGCACGTACACGCTGCTCCTCCAGGCGCACGGTGCGTGCAGGGGGACGAAAACCGTGTCGCCCGTGTTCACCGTCAGCTCGGTACCGTCGGCAGTCTGCAAGGTGACGCTGCCTTCGAGCATGTGCATCAGTTCATGCAGTTTGTGGGGCCGGGACTTGCGGGTGTAGGGCGTCGAATCCCAGATGCCGATCCGCAGGTCAGCGGCTTCTTCGACGAACAGATTGTGCGAGCGACACTGCGGCGGCGGGCTGAGCAGGATTGCGTCATCGGGCGCCGCCGAGGGCGAGAGCAGGGTATGGGCAGGCAACGCGGTGAGCCCGGGCTGACGGGTTTCCACGACCTGGGTATCGGCGCAGAACGCCCAGAGCGAATCAGCTTGCGCTTCAATTTCAAGCACCGTGCCCCGACCGATTACTGCACTTTCTCCAGGCAGGAGCCTTAGCATCTGGGCCTGGCTACGCAGCGTCACCGCGCCGGCATGGACCACGATCGTTTCACTGAACGGGTGCCGGTCGATGCTGATCCGACCGCTCGCCCTGACCACCCCGGCGGCAATCCCATCGGTGCCGCTAAAGGCGATCAGCCTGTCGAACGGATCGCCGGCTCCCAGCGATCCTGAAGTGAACTCGGTCGAGGCGAGGCGACCATCGGCATGGGCCAACAGCACGGCAGAAGGTTCAAGCATGAAGATAACTCTCCGCAAAAGCGTTGGTAGGGCGTGGGATTTCTCAGCCGATGGCCTGGGTCACCAGCGCAAACTGCTGCACTGCAGCACCGGCTTGCGGCGGGGTGCCCCGAGCCATCTGCGCGACGGTGTCGACTGGCTTCAGCCCGGCCTCCTCCAGCCAAGGCGCCAGCCCGCAGTCGGAGGGAATATCGATGCGAACGAAGGCGTCCGGCACCTCGGCCAGCAACACCGCGATCAAATGCCGGGCCTGCCCAGGGTTTTGCGCGACCACCGGGCCGATACACCGCCCACGGCCGAACGGGCGCAGCAGGGCGAAGGCACACAGGCGCCCCTCGCGCTCGATGCCCACCGCCTGCTCAACCACCTCGAACAAATCATCCAGGATCGCTTTACGGTCCAGACCACTACCTGCATTGGCCAGTCGGATCAGCGCGGCATGATCGGCCACGGACAGGGAACGGCACTGTTCACCAGCGGCCAATGGCTCCGGCGTCGGCGGCAACGCTTGCCCTTGATGCTGCTGGATATGCCCGAAGTCGACGAACCCCTGGCTTGCATACAGCGGGGCGCCGGCCAGCGTCGCATTGAGGATCGGCGTGCGCGACCCACAGGCCTCGATGGCCAGCTCCATCAATTTGCGGCCGATGCCCTGGCCCTGATAATCGCCATCGACGATCACCAGGCCAATGGTGGCGTAGTCACCCTGCGGGCAGGTGAACGCGGTGCCGATCAGCCGGCCCTGGTCTTCCACGACGAATCCGTGGGCGACACGCTGCAGCATCGCCCAGTCCTCCAGGCGATGAGGCCATTTCAACTGCACGGACAAGGCGTGGGCCGCACGCACATCGGCTGCGGTCATGGCGCGGTAGAAGTAGGTAGCGCGTTGCGAACGGGACATGGCATCACCCTTGAAAAAAGCACTGGATCGGACGGCTTTTTATCCGTTGAAAACGCTTGTATCGCACCTGCGGCGAGGTCTTACAAGCGTCGCCAATGGATTCGGCAGGTTGCGTAAGAAGCGCCTCGGCCGGCCACATTTTTTGCTCAAATCAGTGCTCGGCTCAGCAGTAAATACCGAGGCGTTTTCCTGGCATTGCGGCGTGTTCAATGGGCTATCGCCCGATCAATAATTGCGCTCACGGTCCACCACCCCGAGCATCGATTCGCTCCGCTGGTGTCGGCGGATGTTCTCCAGCAACCCGGCAAACGCGCTCTCGGGCTGGGTCATCGCGGCGATGTGTGGCGTCAGCAGAATCTGCGGGTGATCCCAGAACGGGTGGTCCGCCGCTGCCGGCTCCTGTTCCAGGACGTCGAGCACCGCCGCGCTCAGTTGGCCCCGGGCAAGCGCCTCCAGCAGGTCGGCTTCTACCAGGTGTCCACCTCGGCCCATGTTGACCAGAGCCGCACCTTTGGGCAGTTGCTCGAACAGCTGGCGGTTCAGGATGCCACGGGTCTGCTCAGTCAGCGGCAGGACGCACAGCAGGATGTCGCACCCGCTGAGAAAGGCCGGCAGTTGTTCGGTGCCGGCAAAACAGTCGACGCCGGCAATCTGGTGTGCGCTGCGGGCCCAACCCGACAAGGCGAAACCGAACGGCTGGAGGCTGGCGAGGATTTTCCGTGCCTGCAAACCCAGGCCCATCACGCCCACCCGGCGTTGCCCTGAGGGCACCAGGCGGTGTGCCTGCCAGCAGTGTTCGGCCTGTTGCTGGCGATAGCGCAACATGTCGCGGTGCAGACCGAGTACGGCGAAACTGGCGTACTCACACATGCCCTGGCTGATGCCCGGATCGAGCAGGCGCACCACCGGCAGCGTCGCGGGCAAACGGTCGAGGTCCAGTTGGTCCACCCCGGCGGACAGGGCGAACAGCACCTTGAGATTGGGAAACACGGTTTCGATGTCGTCCGGTGCCTGCCAGGCCGCGAGGTATTGGATATCCCGTGGGTTGCCGATGTCCGGCCAGGCGCGCCATTCAATATCCGGAGCATGTTCGGCGAACAGGCGTCGCCAGTGTTCGCCGCGAACCGGGTCAGCTTTATAGAGCAGGGCCATGGAGGGTTTCTCGCCACTAATCGGGAGCATCAAGCATGCCGCAATGGCAAAGCAGGATCTGTCGAAAGCACCCGCCTTAAAACATCTCGCTGCGTTGTAAGGTGCCCGTCGCGGCAGATTCCATGGGGCAGGACGGCTCTGGAGGATTCTGCTGTTTGCCGGGGTGTAAACAGTCGATCCGGATTTCTCAGCGACCAACTTCGGCTTAGACAATCGCGTCGAACCCTTAACCTGTGATCACACCGCAGCCGCTTCCCGGGTGCGAGGCTCACGATGGGAAATGTCAATGAACAGCAAAGTCGAAGAAACCCCAAGTCTGCTCCGTCAGCGTGATCAATTCGTGCCCCGTGGCCTGGTCACCGCCCACCCGCTGGTGATTGACCGGGCCCAGGGTGCAGAGTTGTGGGACGTCGATGGCAAGCGCTACCTGGATTTCGTCGGCGGCATCGGTGTGTTGAACATCGGCCACAATCATCCCAAGGTCGTGGCGGCCGTCCAGGCCCAGTTGCAGAAGGTGTCCCATGCCTGCTTCCAGGTCGTGGCCTATAAACCCTACCTGGACCTGGCCCGACGTCTATGCCTGATGATCGGCGGCCAAGAGGCATATAAAGCGGCATTTTTCACCTCCGGCGCCGAGGCGGTAGAGAACGCGGTCAAGATTGCCCGCGCCCACACCAACCGCTCGGCGGTGATCGCCTTTCGCGGTGGGTTTCATGGCCGGACCTTGCTCGGCACGACGCTGACCGGAATGAGCCAGCCGTACAAACAGAATTTCGGCCCGTTCGCGCCGGAGGTCTTTCATACCCCGTACCCGAACGCCTATCGTGGCGTCACCAGCCAAATGGCCCTCCAGGCGCTGGACGAATTGCTGGCCACCCAGGTCGCGCCTGAGCGGGTCGCGGCGGTCATCATCGAGCCGGTGCAAGGCGATGGCGGCTTCCTTGCCGCGCCCGCCGAGTTCCTCCAGGGCCTGCGCGCGCTGACGGAAAAACACGGCATCGTGCTGATTCTCGATGAGATCCAGACCGGTTTCGGGCGCACCGGCAAATGGTTCGGTTTCCAGCATGCCGGGATCCAGCCGGACCTGGTCACTGTCGCCAAGAGCCTGGCCGGTGGCTTGCCGTTGTCCGGTGTGGTCGGCAAGGCCGAGATCATGGACGCTCCATTGCCTGGTGGCCTGGGTGGCACCTACGGCGGCAATGCGCTGTCCTGCGCGGCGGCGCTGGCGGTGATCGACGCGTATGAGCAGGAACAGTTGCTGGCCCGTGGCGATGTCCTGGGCGAGCGCCTGCGCCAGGGCCTGTTGCACTTGCAGGCGCGCTACCCGCGTATCGGCGATGTGCGTGGCAGCGGTTTCATGCTGGCGATCGAATTAATCAAGGATGACGACGCGCGCACGCCGGATGCCGAGCTGAACCAACGCCTGATCGATGAAGCCCGGGCCGGTGGGTTGCTGGTGATCAAGTGTGGGGTTTATCGCAACGTGCTGCGTTTCCTGGCGCCGCTGGTGACCAGCGAAGCGCAGATTGACGAAGCGTTGCAGATTCTCGACGCTGCGCTGGCGCGGGTCATGGGCTGAACGGTTGAGGCGAGGAACTTGCTCGCGGTTGGGTGCGAAGCGCTTCCCAGAGGAGGGGTTGCTGCGCAACCCAGCGGGAGCAAGCTCCCTCGCCACAGTTTGTTCGATGGACTGCATTAGGGACGCATCGGAGGCTCTACAGATGAGGCTGATTGAATATCAAGCGTTGTTGATCGACTGCGATGAGGTCCTGGTCGATCGCGACTCGGGTGTCTGGGCGGCGTTGCAGCCACTGCTGGAGAACCACGGCGAGCCGCTGGACAAAGCCCGGGTACTGGCCGAATTCGAGGAGGTGCTGCAAGGCCTGTATCCGCGCTTCGACGAGTTGGGTTTCAGCGGTTTGCTGTGTTTCGCCCACCGCCAGTTGGCCGAGCGCTGGAAGCTCAAGGTCAGTTGGGAGGAGGGCATGAGCTTCGCCCGCTCGGCCGCCGGTTGGACGTTGTTCGAAGACGCACCGGGGGCCATGCTGTATCTGCGCAAGTTTTACCGTCTGCTGGTGCACGGCGATCGCGATGCCGAGGACCGGGGCGTGTTATGCGAGCGCCTGGGTATCGAGCCGGAGGATTTCATTTCCCTGACAAGCGACCCGCGCCAAGACCACGCTTGGCTGGCGGCCAATGGCTTGGACACCGAAGCCTTTCTCCAGGTGACCCGGCCAGGTGCCCGTGCACCGCAGGCCGGGGCGGTTTGCCTGATCTGCCGTAGCCCCGACAACCCACCGCAACCGTGCGCGTCGGACTACTGCATCAGCAGCATGGCGGATCTGGTGGCGCAGCATCAGCTGTCTTTACGTCGCTGATTTTGTTAGAAGATTGTCTTACAAACGGCAGGCACGAGGTATGCGATGGAAGGTTTAGCAAAACTGGACCGGATCGACATCAGCATTTTGGTTGAGCTTCAAAAAGACGGCCGCATGACCAACGTCAGCCTGGCCGACGCGGTGGGTTTGTCCGCCAGCCCCTGCTTGCAACGGGTCAAGCGGCTCGAATCACTGGGCTATATCTCCAGCTACAAGGCCCATCTGAACCTGGCCAAGATCACCGACTCGGTGACGGTGTTCACCGAAGTCACCCTGAGTGACCACAAGCGCGAAGACTTCGCCAAGTTCGAATCCAACATCCGTCTGGTGGACGAAGTCCTCGAATGCCACCTGATCAGCGGCGGCTACGATTACCTGGTGCGCTTCATGACCCGCAGCATCCAGGACTACCAGGATGTGATGGAGAGCCTGCTGGACAAGAACATCGGCATCTCCAAGTACTTCAGCTACATCGTGATCAAGTCGCCGGTGCGCAAGGACGAGATTCCGCTGCGCAAGTTGCTGCGGCACTGATCGAGGGCGGCAGGTTCAGGAGGAGCCCGCACCGTTGTCATCTGGATGAAGCAGCGTACGCAGTCGCTGGCCGAGGTCAGCCAGGCGGAAAGGCTTGGTCATCACCCGGGTCGTTGCATCCACCGGGACCAGGCGCTCGCCTTCGGCAAATCCGGTAATGAACAGCACCTTCAGCGCCGGATTCCTGCTCCGAAGTTCCCCCGCCAGGCCGAGGCCGTTCATGGCGCCGGGCAAACCGATGTCCGTCAGCAATAAATCGATGTGCGGGGTTTTTTCGGCCTGCTTCAGGGCCGAGACGCTGTCCAGGGCGTCGATGATGCGGTAACCGGTTTCGCTCAGGTATTCGGCGACCATCTGCCGGATGGACGCTTCGTCATCGACCAGCAGGATCGTTTCGTTACGACCCGGCTGCGGCGCCGTCGTTTGGGGGGCAGGCGCCTTGGCCTTGGTGACCGTATGCCGCACCAGCGGGAAATACATGGTCACGGTCGTACCCAGCCCGACGGTGCTCTGGATTTTTACCTGACCGCCGGACTGTTGGGTAAAGCCGTAGATCATCGAAAGGCCCAGGCCGGATCCCTCGCCAATGCGCTTGGTGGTGAAAAACGGGTCGAACACCCGGGACATGATGTCGTCGCCGATCCCGGTGCCGGAGTCGGTGACCGAGATCGCCACATACGGACCGGGCGGCATCATTTTTTCGCGGGCGGATCTCTCGTCGATGACACAGCGCTGCACCTCAAGCTTCAAGGTGCCACCCGTGGGCATCGCATCCCGGGCGTTGATCGCCAGGTTGAGCAGGGCGTTTTCCAGTTCGTTCGGGTCGCACTTGATCGTGTCGTTGCCAGTGAAAACCGATTCGACCTGGATGCTCGGGCCCACCGAGCGGCGGATCATTTCTTCCAGCCCGGCCACCACCTTGCGCGGTTCGAGTACTTCCGGGCGCAGCGATTGCTGGCGGGAAAATGCCAGCAGACGTTGGGTGAGGGCGGCTGCGCGGGTCGCCGAAGTCAGGGCCACGGTGTTGTAGCGAGACAGTTCGTCGTAGCGTTGACTGTCGATGCGCCGTTGCATCAGTTCCAGGCTACCGGTGATGCCCGCCAACAGGTTGTTGAAGTCATGGGCGATGCCGCCCGTCAACTGGCCGACCGCTTCCATCTTCTGGCTCTGTCGTAGTTTCGATTCGGCGACGGCACGCTCGTGCTGTTCGGCCTCCAGCTGCGCGGTGCGCTTGGCGATACGTTCTTCGAGCAGGTCGTTCCAGTCCCGTAATGCAGCTTCCAGCTGTACTCGTTCGTTGATGTCCTCGACGGTGCCATACCACTGCTGGCAGTGCCCGTTGGCGTCCAGGCTGCAAAACGCCCGGATCCGGAACCAGCGGTATTCGGCCGTATGTTTGCGCAAGCGGATCTGCGCGTCGAACGGCTGCGAATTCGCCAGGGACTGATTCCATAACCTGGCGAATGAAATCTTGTCGTCGGGGTGCGCTGCGTTCAGCCACTGGCGGCCCAGGGTCTGCTCCGAGGTGCGTCCGGTGTATTCATACCAGCGCGGGTCCAGGGACAGTACTGCGCCGTGGTTGTCGGCAGTCCAGGGCCAGAGCGGGTTGAGTTGCGCGGCGATTCGGTAATGGCGTTCACTTTCGCGCAGTTGTTCCTGGGTCTGTTGCATCGCCTGCATGGCTTTGGAGCGCTTGAATGCGGCCCCCAGCAGGTTGGCGTAGCCGCGAAGAAAATCGACATCGCTTTCGGTGAACGGCCGAGGGTCGCGACTGTCCACTTCGAAAATGCCGAAAGGGCGCGTTTCGGTGGCGCCGTGGACCGGCACGTTGATGAACGCCCGGACCCCATTGCGCTGTTGGAAGTCATGGTAACGAAAGCGTGTTTCTGTCGAGACATCTGCCGAAATGACCGCGCTGCTGGTGTCCAGCGAGTACCGTTCGGGAGTGCCTTGTTCCGCTCGTATCCGGACTTTGCCCACGATCTCCGGTGCCCAGCCCACGCCGCTTTGTACGCTAAGGGTCACGCCGTCGTCCTCCAGCAACATGAACTTCGCCAGATGGGTTTGCAGCGCATCGCCGACCAGGCGGCAGGCTTGGTCGAGGATCTGTTGCAGATCGTCCGATAGCAACGCCAGCTCCCCGAATTCGGCGAGCACCTTGCGTTGACGCAATAAAGTGTCTTCGATTGCCATGTGGATCATCCCGGGTACGTCCTCAATATCCGAGGGCCGGGTGACGCCTAGGTTCCTGCCGATCGATGACCGTCGTTGTGGTAGAGCTGATTGATGTGAGGGCGGCAACGCAAAAAGCCCTCTTGGGGGAGGGCTTGGTATGGGAGCGGGTCACTTGTGTTTGATGTTGAATAGGCTGACGTCTTCGCGAGCAAGCCCGCTCCCACATGGGCGGCGTTGATACCCTGTGGGAGCGGGCTTGCTCCGGGCGGCGATCCGACGAAAGCGGTGGATCAGCTTGCATCAATGTTGAAGATGATGCTGTAGCGCCTGTTTTATTCCTGAAGAAACTTCAACAAATCCTGGTTCAGACGATCCTTGTGCGTCTCGGTCAGACCATGCGGCGCACCTTTATAGACAATGAGTCGAGCACCCTTGATCAGCGCTGCGGAAGCCCGGCCGGAAGCGTCAATCGGTACGATCTGGTCATCGTCACCGTGGATCACCAGCGTCGGCACGTCGAACTTCTTCAGGTCGGCGCGGAAATCCGTGGCCGAGAATGCCGCGATCGAGTCATAGGTATTCTTCGCGCCGCCCTGCATGCCCTGGTCCCAGAATGACTGGATCAAACCCTGGGACGGCTTGGCACCCTTGCGGTTGTAGCCAAAGAACGGGCCCGAAGCGATGTCCAGGTAAAGCTGTGAACGGTTCTCCAGCGAAGCCTTGCGCAGGCCGTCGAACACTTCGATAGGCAATCCGCCAGGGTTGGTGTCGGTCTTGAGCATCAGCGGTGGCACGGAAGACACCAGCACTGCCTTCTTCACCCGGCTGGTACCATGGCGACCGATATAGCGCGCCACTTCACCGCCCCCCGTCGAGAAACCCACCAGCGTCACGTCTTTCAGATCCAGCGCTTCGATGACCGCTGCCAGGTCGTCGGCATAGTGATCCATGTCGTTGCCTTCCCAAGGCTGGCTGGAGCGACCATGACCGCGACGGTCGTGGGCAACGACCCGGTAGCCCTTCGAGGCGAGGAACATCATCTGCGCTTCCCAGCTGTCGGAGTTCAACGGCCAACCGTGGCTGAACGTGACCACCTGACCGTCCCGCGGACCCCAGTCCTTGTAGTAGAGCTGCACGCCGTCCTGGGTGGTGATGTAACTGGCCGACTGCACCACGCTGCCGACTGCGGACACGCTGGCACCGGCCTGGACCGGCGATGCGGCTTCGGCGCTGAGGGTGGCGAGTGCCAATGTAGCGATAGCCAGGGTGCGGTTGAAAGTGTTCATCGTTTCTCTCTCCATAAGGGGTGGTTTGTTCTGCTGCGATCGTCGTCGTTCGCGTTGGTGTGCAGATTAGAGAGAGAGGCTGATGTGGAGAACGGCGCTGGTGTTGATACCAACTATTGGAAATAACGGATGGTTGGGGTTCAGTGCGTCTGCTTTGTGATGCGAGGCATCGTTCAGATAGATGTCTCGCAGCGGTACGAAGGCAGATTGCTTTGGCGGAAATTGTGGAAATATCCGACAAGGTTTTCAGGTTGGCCTTCGGAAGCTTGACACTTAGGATCTGGCGCTGAGTTGGCGAAGGCAGGGCTGCTGTCCGCTCAGCTTGATTTTGTTGATGAGGACAAAACGATTCCCGGACGCTGCACGCCGAGGCTGAAAGATCCAGTTGCCCATCTTGCGACATTTGGCGTTATGATCACGTCAAATGTCACCAATAGGTAAGCGTCATGCCCGCAGCGAAGCAAGCAGACAAGCCTGTCGTCAAAACCCCGCGCAGAGCAGGGGGAGGGCCACAGGCAGTGAATGCCGCCAGGAAACCTACAGAAGTGTTGTTGCATGGCCGAAAAGGTGATGAACGCATGCTGATCATCCGTTATACCCAGGAGGGCTTTAGTCTCAGCGATGTCCGAGACATGCTCTCGACGTCCAAGCTGTACATGGAACACGACCTGCTCCAGCGCATCACAGGGAAGTCCATCAGGACCGTTCAGCGTTTGACCAAAGACGCGCAGCCCATACGCTTGAACCAGCAGCAAAGTACAATCGCTTTTCAGTTTGCCCACACCCTGGAGCACGCGACTCATGTCTTTGGCAGCCAACCATTTGCCGAAGACTGGCTGGGTAAACCCTGCAAGTACCTGGACGGTCAAGTGCCATTGGAGCTGATCGATAACTCGCTGGGATTTCAGGTGGTGGAGGATTACCTGACCAGGATCGAACACGGGGTTTATCAATGAATCCCTTACCCTGGGATGGGCGATGGCACGCTTGGCGCCTTGACCGCGAGGTCTACAAGGATACGTGGTCCAGCGGTATCGGCGCGCAACGATCCGGTGGACGGTGGAACCCTCCCGGTCGCCGGGTTATCTACGCTTCAGCCGATCCGGCTACGGCCATCCTGGAGGTTGCGGCCCACTTGGGATTTGACGCCTTGGACAAGGTGCCTCACGTGCTGACTTGTTTTGAAGTGCTGGATCCGGCACTCATCAAGGTGATCCAGCCCGAAGACGTACCAAACCCGAACTGGCTGATCCCGGCCCAACCCTCTCCCAACCAACAGCAGTTCGCCGATGCGCTGCTGGCACGGCACCCCTTCGTGCTGATTCCTTCGACGGTGACCCAACGCTCCTGGAACCTGCTGGTGAGTTGCGATCTGGTGGCTGACCAGTTCAGGCTGATTTCCCAAGAGCGGTTTGGCCTGGACACTCGATTGATCACGCCTGCGTAACGATCAACCAAAAGAAGGCATAGGCCCCAACGAATTCAGGAGCCATGTGATGACTGCCGCCATGACCAGCGCGCAGACCGTCAAGCCGATAAACAGCCATTTCAAGACTTTCATCCCGAAGGGCGGTTTGGATTTGGGCGCGAGCGCTTCCACCGTGAGTCTCATTTCTTCGGCGCATCGTGGGCAGGCGGTTTGGTCTTGGAAAATGACGCACCTGCATCGGTCACAGATTCTCATGGCGTGCTTCGAGGCTCGGAAAGGAGGGCTTCAATATTTGTAGACGATACCCAGCTTGCCCATGATCTCCAGCGCATTGACCAGCCCCAGGCCATTCATGGGCAGGCAGGCGAAGGTCTGGCATTCGTCGAAGTGAGTGCCGATCGCCAGCAATTTCAGGTCATGGTTGTCCAACTGCGCGTTGAAATACTGCAGAAGCGCCCGCTCCCAATTATCGGCGTTGTTCACGGCATCGATGGTGGTCGCGTCAGGGGGCGTGATTTCAATACCCAAGCGTTGCAGCGGGGCCAGGGCGTTTACCGCATTGATTCCGTAGGATGACCATTCTTTCCATTCGAACTCAGCCAAGTGATGGGTCGTGGTCAGTGCCGATTCAATCTGCGTCCAGGCCCAATCCCATTGCCCGGTTGGCGCCGCAATGTCTTGGATGAGGGCCTGAGCCTGCGGTTCATCGAACAGGCAATCAAACAGATCGGCCAGGGTATCGGCCTGGTCCGTTTGCGAACCCTGTCCCTGCTTGTCCAGGTCCTGGCTCAAGCGTTGCCACAGAGCGGCCAATTCGCCCCAGTCGTCGTCATCCATGGCATCTTCGATGACCTGGGCCTTGTGGCCGCGGTGGTAATTATCCAGGCGCGTTTTACGCACCTGTATCACGCCTTCAGCGACACTCACTGCATAACTGCTGTGATCCAGATAGTTGGTCTGGAAAACGATGCGGTCGGGGAAAACGTCATGGACCAGGCTTTCTTCAGCGTCGAAATACGCCGCACCCTCAAGCGCGCCGTGAGCGGTGGTGATGCGTTGAAAAGACGAGAGATCGATGGGATTCATGGCGGTCCGTTCGCAGGGGGGGCGCGGTGATCCTATACTAACAGGCCCCAGCGATTGTAGGCCGAATCTGCTGCTACTGATGGCGCGAGCCTCACAAACCCCTGTGGCGAGGGAGCTTGCTCCCGCTGGCCTGCGCAGCAGGCCCCTGCATTTGCTCGGCAGATCAAATCCTCAGGGGTTACGACTGCTGCGCAGCCGAGCGGGAGCAAGCTCCCTCGCCACAGGGGCCGCGTTGTTTGGACTGGCGATGGCGTCGGTCCACAAATGCCTCACTGCCCGCCGATTTCAGCATACCGCTGCTGAATACGCTCCAACTCGCCCGAGCGACGCAATCGCTCCAGGGCGTTGCTCCAGGCAGCAATCACTTCGTCGTCAGAGTCGCGGCTGAAAGCGATATACAGCGATGAGCGATAGAGTTCGACGGGTATCCGCCGCAGCGTGCCGGGAGGAATCTTCAGCTGGCGACTGTAATAGGCCACTCCGGCAGGGGTGTCGCCGACAATGATCTCGGTGCGCCCAGCCAACAGCATCCGGTAGAGCTGCAGGCTCCCGGTGGCACTTTTATCGAGGTTGTTGAACCCTCGCGACTGCAACACATCAGGGATCAGACCGGCGTTACGCGTGGTGATCTGCGGAGCATTCAACAGTTGTTCGAGGGAGTTGACCGGCTGCTGCGCACTGGCCAATTGATAGGGATAAATCGACTCCTCCACGATCGGCCCGACCCACTTGTACAGCGGCTCACGCTCGGCCGTGCGAAACATGGAATAAAGGATGGTTTTAGGACGGGTCTTCAGTACCCGGCTGCTGCGCATGCTGGGCAGCACTTCCACGTGAAAATCATCCCCCGTCAGCGCCATGATGGCCCGGACGATCTCGGTGGTCATGCCGGTGAGTTGATTGTTCTCCAGGTAGTTGTAGGGCGCCCATTCTTCGGTAACGACCAGATACGGCTCTGCCCGGACCGGCATGCCGAGCGATAGACAGAGCAGCGCCGCGGTGAGAGTTGAGTGCTTCACGTGTTGTGCCTGTGGGCCGGACGGTATTCAACGGAATCTGGCTGGATGGGTAGCCTCAGTATAGACGCTGGCACGGCGTTGACCGAAGCGACACCCGGCTCTATCAGCCCCCGGCCTATGGTTGTACAGTGCAACTAATTGCCGGCGAGGAACCCCGAATGAACAGTCTGTCTCTGGTGGAACAGATCCGCTCTGCATCCCGCACGCTGGTCCGCGAGCTGGGCTTCATGCGCTCGACGCTGGCGGGCACCGATTATTCCCCGTCAGCCGTACATACGCTGCTTGAACTGGATAATCAGGGGGCCATGACGGCGGCGCAGCTTGTACAGGTCCTGGACTTGGACAAATCCAGCGTTAGCCGAATGATCGCCAAACTCATCCAGGCCGCCGAGATTGCCCAGACGCCGGGCGATGATGCTCGTACCCGGCAGCTCACCCTGACGGAAAAGGGTAAACGTACGGTTGAAGCGATCCACGCGTTCGGTCAGATGCAGGTCACCACGGCACTGACTTCCTTGAGCGCTTCACAGCAGCAAACCGTAGCGCAAGGGCTGAGTGCCTATGCCCAGGCACTGAATGCGCTTCGTTTGGGCAGTGAGGCAAAGACTGGCAGTGAGATTCAGATCAGTTCGGGCTACCGCCCAGGCTTGATCGGTCGTATCGCTGAAATGCACGCAGCCTACTATTCCCGGCACTCCGGCTTCGGGCAGTTTTTCGAGAGCCAGGTGGCGGCAGGCGTAGCCGAGTTCGCCGGACGTTTGAGCGAGGCCCGCAACGGAGTCTGGGTCGCCACTCACCACGAGCGCATCGTGGGCTGCGTGGCCATCGATGGCCAGGACCTGGGAAACAACGAAGCCCACCTGCGTTGGTTTATCCTGGACGACGGTTGCCGGGGGCTTGGAGTGGGCCATCGATTGCTGAGCGAGGCTATTGCCTTCTGTGACCAGCAGGATTTCGCTGCTATACAGTTATGGACCTTCAAGGGGCTGGAGGCGGCGCGACACCTCTATGAATCATTCGGCTTCGAGCTGATTCACGAAGAGCCGGGCAAACAGTGGGGTGAAGCGGTCATCGAGCAGCAATTCATCCGAGCCACACCAAGGAAGTGAAGGGGGCATGATCGATCGCAAACGACTCCACCGGGACGGTTATGTTCTGCTGCATCGAGCGATTCCCTCCGATTGGCTGACGGATCTTCGCGCGGTATTCGATGCAGGTGTGAGACCTTCGGACCAGTGGCCCACGCCCAGGGGCTGGGACTGGCGTCATTCGCGGGTGGACGGTGACACGCAGATTCAGGCGGTGTGTCGTTTACCGCAGTTATTGAGTGCGGTGGGCGCATTGATCGGCGAGCGGTTCTTTCTTTCCCAAGTGGAAGGCCGCGAGCCCCTGGCGAGCGGCGGCCATCAACAACTGCACCGAGACCTGTCCGCCCAACGACCCGGCGACACGGCAATCGCCCTGGCTTTTTTCGACGACTATGGTCCCGGAAATGGTGCGACACGTATCGTCCCCGGCAGCCATCGCCCGCCGCCGGATGCGCAACCTTTCGACTTCGCCGACGAGTCCCGGTCAGTGCAGCTTTCGGGCTGCGCTGGCGACATCCTGGTGTTTGACGCCGAGCTGGTCCACGCGGCCAGCCTGAACGTCAACGGTACACGCCGCCGCTCGATCCTGATGGGCTATTTTGCGGAGTGCCTGTACGCGTCGCACCTGGAAACGGCGGGCCTGAGAAATGTCCGGATGGACACTGGTGAGCGCTTTGATCCTGCTGATTTTGCCTTTGATTGAAACCGGTTTATGGAGCAGCCCACTCAACCCCTGTGGCGAGGGAGCTTGCTCCCGCTGGGGCGCGTAGCGGCCCTGAAACCTGACGGCGCGGTGGGTCAGGTTGATCGAGTGGCCTTTGAGGGGGCTGCTTCGCAGCCCAGCGGGAGCAAGCTCCCTCGCCACGGGTGTGCTCGACTTGAGAACTCGAACTGACGCCTATTTCTTCACCGGATAATCCGCTCCCCAGACCCGCACCGTGTTGATCGCCTCGTTCATGCCCTCGAAAACGAACTTCTGCCGCACCGCTGTCTTCGGTGGAACGGTGACTTCGTCGGGGTTTTCCAGGCCGGTGAGCTTGTTGGCGTAACCCGCCTGGTCAATGGCCAGGAGGGCGCCGGTCTGGCCGAGGTTGATCAGGCGCAGTTGGGTGTCGGTGCTGTTCTTGAAACCGACGGTGATGGTGTAGTTCTCGTCGCTGGGCTCAACCTTCAATACCTCGATGGCGATACGGTTTTTCATCTGTTCGCCGGAGGAGATGATCGCGGCGCCATCGGTGCCCTGGACCGATTCGCGGCCGTCGAGCACGCCTTCGCTGACGCCGCCCAACAGGTTCTTGCCGGCAGTGATGAACGAGGACACGGCCGCCTTGGTGGAGTCCTTGATGACGCTGCCGTCCGTTGGTTCGCCTTCGGCCAGGCACAGGGGACTGATCAGAAGCGCGTAAACGAAGAGGGCGGAGCGTGACGGCAGCAAGTTCATACCTGGGTCCTTGAGGTTGTCTGTGACACCCCTGATAACAGGGCGAACAGCATGATAGCCGTGATCCGGAGCGCTAGCGATCCACCTCCTTGAGTTTTTCCGACATCTTGACCAGGGTTGCCAACGAGTCCGCATTCATCTTGCGCATCAACGCCCCGCGCCGCACCTTTACCGTCACTTCGCTCAAGCCCAAGCGTGCGGCGACCTGTTTATTGAGCAGCCCCGACACCACCAGGCCCATGACATCCCGCTCGCCGTCGGTCAGCCCGGCGTAACGTCGTTGCAGCTCATCCATCAAGCCCGCCGCATGCCGCCTTTGTCGGTCGCGATCCAACCCCTGGCTGATGGCATCCAGCAGGTCCTGTTCACGGAAGGGCTTGGTCAGGAACTCCAGCGCGCCGGCCTTCATGGCTTTCACCGACATGGGAATATCGCCATGGGCAGTGATGAACACCACCGGGATCTGGATATTCAGCCGGGCCATTTCCTGCTGGAAGTCCAGGCCGCTCATGCCCGGCATCCGCACGTCGAGGACCAGGCACGCCGGAGCGTCCGGCAGCCTGGCCGCCATGAACTCGCGAGCCGAACCGAAGGCCATGCTCGCCAGGCCAACCGAAGCCAGCAAGTCTTGTAGCGAAGCGCGCACGGAGTGGTCGTCGTCGACGATGTAGATCATCGAGTCGGCAGGGTCATTCTGATTCATCGACGTCCCTCGTCACGGCCGGCAGGGTGAAGTGGAAGGTGGCGCCGGATTGCGGATTGCTGGTCACCCAGATCCGGCCGTCATGGGCTTCGATGATGGAACGGCTGATCGCCAGGCCCATCCCCATGCCCTCATCCTTGGTGCTGTAGAAAGCATCGAACACCCGTTCATGGTCGTTGCCCGACAGGCCTTTGCCTTGGTCAGACACGCTGAAGTGCAGTTGATGGTCGGTGTCCAGCGCCGCATGAAGCTCCAGGATCCGGCGGTCCTCTTCCAACTGACGCATGGCGTCGATCCCATTCATTGCCAGGTTCAGTATGACCTGTTGGATCTGCACTTCATCGGCCAGCATCGGTGGCAAGCTTTCCTGGACGTGCACGCGCAAGGTGACGCCTTGCTCGTTCAGTTCGCCGGCCAACAGCCGTAGCGCGGCATTGAGGGTATCGGCCACGTTCAACCATTGTTTGGTCGGCGCCTGATGCCGGGCCATGCCGCGCAACCGGGCGATGATTTCGCTGGCTCGGTGGGTGTCGTCGAGGATGCGCTCCACGGCCTCCCGGGCCTTGGGCAGGTTCGCAGGCTCCGCGGCCATCCAGCGCAGGGCCGCGCTGCTGCTGGTGGCGACGGCCGCCAAGGGCTGGTTCACTTCGTGGGCGATGGAGGCAGCCAGCTCACCCAGCATGTTGACCCGGGCAATGTGCGCCAGATGCGCCCGGGTGCGATGCACTGTGCTGATGGCGGCCGACAGGCGCAGCGCCAGGTAAGTCGTGCCGGCAATGGCCGCGAGGCTGATCAGGACGTTGATCAGCCCGGCCTCGGTATCGCCGAAGCGGGTCAGCCGGTAGCTGAGGATCGTCAACACCATGCACACCGCCGAGACCGCCGCAACGGCACGTGCCGGCAAGACCCGCACGGCGATCAGCACCACCGCGATCTGGAACACCCCCACGGCGATCTCGAGATCGGTGATGGTGTCTATCGCCGCAATGCCGAGCGACAGGCCCAGCAACAGCAGCAGGCGAAGGGTCAATTGAGTTCTTCTCACGGAATGTTCATCTCGCATCGCTTGATAGCATTGAACCCGGACTGCGTGGAACTGTGGCGAGGGAGCTTGCTCCCGCTGGGCTGCATAGCAGCCCCCTTGAAGCTGCCTGGATGTTCAGACAACAGGGTCGCTTCGCAACCCAGCGGGAGCAAGCTCCCTCGCCACAAAAGCGCCATTCGACGCAGCTTCTCCGGCGCACAATGTATAGGCTCCGCCGCCTCAGCACGGATTGTCCAGGCTGAACCGGTCGGCCACTTCATCGTAGGCGAACAGCTCGGCGTAGCGGCCCCATTGCGTGACGCAGTCCAGGGTATTGGCAGCGTCGTGCTCGGACATGAAGTCTTCCAACTGGTCACGAAAGCGCCGGGCGGGGGCGGTGCGGGTCGGGCGGTCGTCCAGTACCTTGCGTATGTGGCCGACCAACGGGACATACCTGAGCAAGTGTTGGGCGAACAACTGCTTGCGCTCGTCCACCGTCGATTGAGCGTAGCGTTGCCCGGCCGGCAACAGCCCGATATGCCCCTCCTGGATGTCGGCGAAACGCATCAGTTGCAGCACCTCGGCGACCGGAAACAGCTCATGGGCGCTGTAGTGCAGGGTCCCGGCCAGTTCACGCAGATCAGCCTCGCCATCAAACGGCTGGTCCTGCACCGCCTCGATCAGTCCGGCCAGGGCGTTGGTGGAAATCGACGGCAGGACCATGTTCACGCCGGTGCCGGCAAACAGCCCTTGGCGCGTTGCCCCCGCATCGACCCCACCGGCCATCTGCACATAAATGTGCTCCACCAGGGCCTGGAAGGCCGGGTCCGAGCGATTGCGCGGCTGGCTCAGGTCCACGGTGATCTCGCTTTTGACCCGCCCCGGATTCGAGGAAAGGATCAGGATCCGATCACACATCAGTACCGCTTCCTCGATGTTGTGGGTGACCATCAGGATCGATCTGATCGGCATCCGGCCTTCGCACCAGAGATCCAGCAGGTCGGTGCGCAGCGTCTCGGCGGTCAGCACGTCCAATGCCGAAAACGGTTCGTCCATCAGCAGCACGTCGGGCGCCACTACCAGCGCCCGCGCCAGGCCAACGCGTTGGCGCATGCCGCCGGACAGCTCTTTGGGGAAGGCGCTTTCGAAGCCATCGAGGCCGATCATGTCGATGGCGGCCAACGCCCGTCGGCGTCGCTCAGGTGCCGGGACGTTCAAGGCCTCGAGACCAACCTCGACGTTTTGCAGCACCGTCAGCCACGGGAACAGGGCGAAGCTCTGGAACACCATGCGCACCGAACTGGAAATACCCTGGTCATCGGCAGGAAAATCCACCACACCGGTGGTCGGCGAAACCAGGCCTGCGATGGAGCGCAGCAAGGTCGATTTTCCCGACCCGGAACGCCCCAGCAGGCCGACGATTTCACCGTCGTACAAGCGCATGCAGACGTTGTCCAGAATCCGTCGCTCGGCGCTGCCGGCGGTGCCATAGACATGTCCCAGTTGTTGCACATCGACCAGGCAACGTGGCTCTATCACTTGCATCGGATCACCCTCAATCAATTCGAAGTCGACGCTCGGCGAAACCGTACAAGGGGCGCCACAGCAACCGGTTGAAACCCACCACGAACAGCGCCATGACCGACACTCCCAGCGCCACCCGCTGGAAATCTCCCGCCGAAGTAGCCTGGGCAATGAACGATCCCAGCCCATAGGCGTAGACATGCTGATCGCCCCAGGACACCGCCTCGGCGACGATGCTGGCGTTCCACGAGCCGCCGGCCGCCGTCAGGGCGCCCGTCACGTAATAGGGAAACACGCCCGGCAGCGCGACATGGCGCCACCACTGCCAGCCACGCACCTGGAAATTGCGCGCCGCCTCCCGGAGATCGTTCGGCAGCGCACTCGCCCCGGCAATCACGTTGAACAGGATGTACCACTGGGTACCCAGGACCATCAGCGGCGATAGCCAGATGTCCGGGTTGAGCTTCAGCGCCACAATGGCAATCACGGCAAACGGGAACAGCACGTTGGCAGGGAAGGCGGCGAGCAGTTGTGCGACGGGCTGCAAACGCTCGGCCCAGCGTGGGTTCAAGCCGATCCAGACGCCGATGGGCACCCACAGCACACTGGCGAGGACGATGAGCACGGCGACGCGCACCAGGGTAGCGAGTCCCTGGGAAAATACGCTGACCACGTCGTCCAGCCCCAATGTGCCGCCAATGAAATTCGACAGTTGAACGATGCCGGCCACGCAGGCCGCAGCGACCAGGGCGAGCCAGACTCGGTCGATTGCCCGACTCAAACCCTCGCTGACCTGGAAGCGGATGCGCGCAAGCCTGGGAAGCTTGTCCAGCGGCAGCGAAGCCCGGATGCCGTCCAGCGTGTTCAGCGCCAGGGGCACCAGGCGAGTCGAGCGCAGCAGGTCGTAGACCCGGGAGCGTGGTCGTTTTTGCGCGGCGGTCTGTTCGAAGCGAAACTTGTCTGCCCAGGCGATGATTGGCCGGAAGAACAACAGGTCGTACAAAACGATCACCCCGGCCATCGCCAACACAGCCCAGGCGATGGCGGCGATATTCTGCTGCTCGATCGCCAAGGCCAGCCAGGAACCGATGCCGGGCAGGCTGACGGTCGTGTCGCCGACAGTGATGGCCTCGGAAGCGACCACGAAAAACCAGCCGCCCGACATTGACATCATCATGTTCCACACCAGGCCCGGCGTGGCGAACGGCAGTTCAAGCCTGACGAAGCGCTGCCAGGGGGAAAAGCCGAATTGGCGGCTGACGTCTTGCAGATCCTGGGGCACGGTTCGTAGCGACTGATACAGGCTGAACGTCATGTTCCAGACCTGGCTGGTGAAGATCGCGAAGATCGCCGCGCACTCCACGCCGGTTTCCTTGCCCGGGAACAGGCCCATGAAGAACACCACGGTAAAGGTCAGGAAGCCCAGGACCGGCACCGATTGCAGGATGTCCAGGGCGGGCAGGATGACGAGGGCGGCCTTGCGGCTTTTCGCCGCCAGGGTGGCGATCACCAGGGAAAACACCAGCGAGGCGAACAACGCAATGAACATGCGCAATGTGGTGCGCGCGGTGTATTGGGGCAGGTGGGCCAGATCCAGGGAAATTGGCGAGGACACCAGGGTGCCGAGGGGCTGGTTTATCTGCTCCAGGCCATAGAAGACAAATACCGCCATGCAGGCAATGAGACCCAGCAGCGTAACGTCGGCAACCCAGGAAACCTGCTCGTTGTGTTTGAAAGGGACCAATGCAGGCGCAGGCAATGGAGAGCGCATTGATCACCTCTGTGTAGATGAGCGACGTTGACGGGCTGCGTTGAATGCCCGGCAAGGTTAAGCGCTGCCTGCGAGCGGGGCCAGAATGACTATGGACGGGAAAATATACGTTGGTATATCCGGGGGGCAGGGGAAGCTGATCCGGTTTTTTCGGCGGCAGGTGCGTCTGTAATGAGGCTGACCAGAATCCTCATAATCACCCCGCACCCACATGGGGTACGGTGTTCATCGCAGAGCCCGGTGGCGGGAACAAGATCCAGCAGGGCGCCCTGCAAACTTATCTATCAGGCATACACATGACAAAGATGGCGATTTTCTTGGGTGGTTTCTTGGCGCTGACGCTGCTGATCGGTGTCCTCGCCACCATCTCCCCGGTCTGACACAGTCCCCCTGTGGCGAGGGAGCTTGCTCCCGCTGGGGCGCGAAGCGGCCCCCATGCGAATAGATTGACTGCCACACATCGGGAGAGACTCCAGAGGGGGGCTGCTTCGCAGCCCAGCGGGAGCAAGCTCCCTCGCCACAAGAGCGGCGGCGTACTGCAAAAGCCGCCAGTTTTGGCTACTTGTGCAATATCACCTGCGCAATCTCCTGCAACCCCATTACCCGTTGCGCGGCGTTGAGCTTGATCGCTTCCTTGGGCATGCCGAACACCACGCAGCTGGCTTCATCCTGGGCCACGGTGCTGCTGCCGGCGTCGAGCATTTCCTTCAGGCCGCGGGCGCCGTCGTCGCCCATGCCGGTCATGATGACGCCGGTGGCATTGCGGCCGGCGAACTTGGCCACGGAGCGGAACAGCACGTCTACCGAAGGGCGATGGCGGTTGACCAGCGGACCGTCCACCACCTGCACGTGATAGAACGCGCCACTGCGGGTCACCATCATGTGTTTGCCGCCGGGGGCGATGAGCGCCAGGCCGGGGAGGATGCGGTCGTTGTTGCGCGCTTCACGCACTTCGATCTGGCACAGGCTGTTGAGCCGGGCGGCGAACGAGGCGGTGAATTTTTCCGGCATGTGCTGGACGATGACGATGCCCGGGCAAACCCGTGGCAGGGCGGTAAGCACCGCCTCCAGGGCCTGGGTGCCGCCGGTGGAGGTGCCCAGGGCGACGATGCGCTCGGTGGTCTGGGCCATGGCGTGGCCGTTGGCAGCGGGCAGCACCGCGTCGGCGCTGAGTTTGGTGGCCGGCGCCAGTGGGGCCGGGCGCTTGCCCAGGTTGCGCACGTTCACCTGGGCAGCGGCACGGATCGCCGCCACCAGCTCCGGTGCCGACTCCAAGAGAAAGTTCTTCAGCCCGGTGGTGGGCTTGGTGATGATTTCCACCGCGCCGGCCGCCATTGCCTGCAAGGTGGTTTCCGCACCCCTGGGGGTCAGGGACGAGCAGATCACCACAGGTGTGGGGCGCTCGCTCATGATTTTTTTCAGGAAGGTGATGCCATCCATGCGTGGCATTTCCACGTCCAGCACGATCACATCGGGCCATTCGCGGGCCAGTTTGTCCATGGCGAAAATCGGGTCGGACGCCGCGCCCATCACGTGGATGTCCGGCGTGTCGCTGAGGATCGCCAGCAACACCTGGCGGACCACGGCGGAGTCATCCACCAGCAATACATTGATCTTTTTTGACATGGTTAAGGCCGTGTCCTTATCGGTTGGTGCCTGACCCACACATCGCCACTGCACAGGTCAAAAATGATGCTTCGATAGCCCGTGCTGCCCATGTCCTGGGCGATCAGGTCGAGGCGATAAAGGGCGGCCATTTCCAGCGCCGCGTTGACGTTCAGCCGTGCCACGTCACCGAAGGGCACGTGGCGTTGCAGCTCAGGAAACATCTCGCCGCCGCCGAACAGCTTGAGCTGGTACTCTTCGGGCTCCGTGCCATGGGCCCGCGCTTCGCGGATGAACAGCTCGATCGCCTCGTCGGCATACAGACCGTTCAACGCGGTGGAGCAGCGGACGCGACGGGGCAGCATGAAATGGCACATGCCGCCGATCCGCCGCTCGGGATGCCACAGCGTGATCGCCACGCAGGAGCCGAGGATGGTACGCAGCCGGGTCGGGCAGCTGGCGAAGCGGAACTCCCCCGGCGCCAGGTAGGCTTCAGTGACTTGTGTTTTTCTGGCCGTGTTCATGGCTTGCGATAAATCGAAGGCATCACCAGTTTCAAGGCGTCGGACACGCCGTTGAGGCTTTCCGAATGGCTCACGATGAAATACCCGCCGGGCTTGAGCCGGGGCACCAATCGAGCGACCACTTTGCTTTTGGTGGGTTGGTCGAAATAAATCATGACGTTGCGCAGGAAAATCACATCGAACTCCCCCAGCTCCGGCAACGTGTCGTTGAGGTTGACCTGGATGAAGTTGACCCGGCTACGCAACGCCCGGTCGATGAGGAACGTGCCTTCCTGGCTGCCGGTGCCCTTGAGGCAGTACTTGACCAGCAGCGACTGGGGCAGGGTGCGGGCGCGCTCCATCGGATAATGCCCGGAGCGCGCCTTGGCCAGCACCTGGCTGCTGATGTCCGAGCCGATCACTTCCCACGGCGTGGTGCCCAGCCCTTCGGCCAGGGTCATCGCCAGGCTGTAGGGTTCCTCTCCCGACGAACTGGCCGCGCTCCACAGGCGAAAGGTCTTGCCCGGCGTGGCGTTGGGCAAAACCTGTTGGCGCAGGAAGTCGAAGTGCTTGGGTTCGCGGAAAAAATAGGTTTCATTGGTGGTCAGCAGGTCCAGCGCCACTTGCAATTCATCGGCACGCTGACCGTTCATGATCAGCTTGAAGTATTCACCGTAGCTGCCCAGTTCGTAGTGCTTGAGGCGCTTGAACAGGCGCCCGGCCACCAGGGCTTTCTTGGCGTCGGTGAGGTTGATGCCGGCCGCCTGGTACAGCCAGGATTGAAACTGGCTGAACTCATGGTCGGTGAGCGCCAGTGAGTTTGCGGTGCGCTCCTTGCAACTGTCGGCGTTCACGGGGCTTGTACTTCCAGCGCGGTGGGGCTGGCCTCTGCGAGTAGGGACATTTCCTCGATGGACAGCACGCGACCGACTTCCAGCACGATCACGAACTTGCCGTCGACCTTGGCCATGCCGCTGATGAAGTCGGCGCGGATTTTTGCGCCGAAGCTCGGCGGCGGTTCGATCTGCGAGGCCGGGATTTCCAGCACCGCCGACACCGTGTCCACCAGCAGGCCGATGTCCTGGGCATGGCCATCCGCAGCATCGGCTTCGATGATTACCACGCACGAACGCCGGGTGATACCCGAATTCGGCCGGCCGAAGCGCGCCGACAGGTCCACCACCGGCACCACCGCGCCGCGCAGGTTGATCACCCCGCGCACGAAGGCCGGCATCATCGGCACCACGGTAAGGTTGCCGTACTCGATGATCTCCTTGATGCACAGGATGCCGATGGCAAACATCTCCGTGCCAAGCATGAATGTCAGGTATTGCGCTTCTTCCTCGACCGCGACGGTCGTCTGGCGAGTGGTTGCGATGGCGCCCATGCCGTTATCTCCTTTCAGCGAGCCTATGGGAATCAACCGTCAGAACCGGGTGAATTCGGATTCGTCCGGTGCGCTCGCCATGCTGTAGGCGAATGCCTTGGGCAATGCGGGCGCGGCGGCTCGGCTCGGCTTGCGGCTGGACGGGCCCGGTATGCTGTCGACCTTCAGCGGTTGGCTGGCCGACTTGGGGGGCGTGTCCAGGGTGAAGAAACTCATGGCCTGCTGCAGCTGTTCGGCCTGGCTGCTCATTTCCTCGGCGGTGGCCGCCAGTTCTTCGCTGCTGGAGGCGTTCTGTTGGGTGACCTGGTTGAGCTGGGTCATGGCCGTGTTGATCTGCGCCACGCCGGCGGCCTGTTCCTCGGAGGCGGCGCTGATTTCCTGCACCAGGTCCGAAGTCTTGTTGATGGACGGGACCATTTCATCGAGCAAGTGCCCGGCCTTCTCGGCCATTTCGACGCTGCTGGACGACAGCTCACCGATTTCCTGGGCGGCCACCTGGCTGCGTTCGGCCAGCTTGCGCACTTCGGCGGCGACGACGGCGAAACCCTTGCCGTGTTCGCCGGCACGGGCCGCTTCGATGGCAGCGTTGAGCGCCAGCAGGTTGGTCTGGTAGGCGATGTCGTCGATGATGCTGATGCGCTGGGCGATTTTCTTCATCGCCACCACGGTCTGCTGCACCGATTCGCCGCCATCGGTGGCTTCCTTCGCGGCCTTGCTGGCCATGCCGTCGGTGACCTTGGCGTTCTCGGTGTTCTGGTTGATGCTGGCGCTCATCTGCTCGATGGAGGCGCTGGTTTCTTCGACGCTGGCGGCCTGCTCACTGGTGGCCTGGCTCATCGATTGCGCGGTGGCGCTGACTTCTTCGGACGCACTGGCGAGGTTATCCGCCGCGTTACGCACTTCACCGATGATGTGCGACAGCTTGCCCACCATGTTCTGCATGGCGTTGAGCACCATGCCGGTTTCGTCCTTGGAGCCACCGTCGATCTTCGCGTTCAGGTTACCTTCGGCCAATTGCTCGGCGACGGCTGCGGCTTGTTTCAAGGGACGGGAAATGACCCGCGAAATGAACAGTGCCAGGCCCAGGCCAACCAGCAGCGCGGTAGCCAGCACGACGATGATCGACAGGCGCGATTTCTGGAACAGCGCATTGCCGCGCTCGCTGGCGGCACCGGCGCCGGCATCGTTGAGCTCCACCAGTTTTTGCAGGTCGCTGGTCACCAGGTCGAATCGACGCTTGGATTCGCCCCGCAGCAGTACATGTGCCTCCTCGGTTTGATTCTGCCGGGACAGCGCAAGCAAGTCCTTGCTGATGGCCAGGTACGCGGCCCAGTCATTGCGGGTGGTCTCGAACAGCTGGCGATCCTCGGCGTTGGACAGCAGTTTTTCATAGGTGTCCAAGCGTGTTTCGAACGCCTTGCGGGATTCTTGCGCCTCCTGTTCGACGGTGTTGCGCTCCTGTTCGGAGTCGGCGGTGATATGCCGGTTCTCCTTGAGGCGATAGTTCGCTGCATAGAACCGCATGCCCGACGCCGCACGCATCGACGGCATCCAGTTTTCACGGATTTCAGTGGTGGTGCCGTTCACCTCGCCCAGTTGGATGATGGAGAACACCCCCATGGCGGCTGTCAGGGCCAGCACCACCAGAAATGAAGTGATCAGTTTGGTGGCGATTCTAAGATCGTAGAACCATTTCATCGGGAAGTACCTCTCCATGGAGTTTTGCTAAAGCGTCAGCGAGCGTTGGCTTGTTGGAATTGAGTGGGGGTGTAACGGTTTTCGATCTGTACGATCTGGGTCAGCAGCGCCGGTACGTCGAGAATCAGCGCCACGGCGCCGCTGCCCAGGATGGTCGAGCCGCTGATGCCGCGCAGGGCGCCGAACAGCTTGCCCAAGGGCTTGATGACGGTCTGGAATTCACCCAGCAAGTCATCCACCACCAGCCCGGCCTTGAGTTCGGCGTAACGCACCACCACCACGTTCTGGCGGCGCGCGGCCTGGCCTTCGTGGTTGAAATGGTCGCGCAGGTAGACCAGCGGCAGCACTTCGCCGCGCAGGTCGAGATAGCCTTGTTCGCGACTGGCCAGGCCATCGTCCTCGCTCAGTTCGATGCACTCCTGGACCATGTCCAGCGGAATGACATACGTCGACTGATCGATGCCCACCAGAAAACCGTTGATGATCGCCAGCGTCAGCGGCAGGCGGATGCGCACCACGGTGCCTTGGCCCGGCTGGCTGTCGAGGTCGACGGTGCCGCGCAGCAAGGTGATGTTGCGCTTGACTACGTCCATGCCCACGCCGCGTCCCGACAGGCTGGTGACGGCCTGGGCGGTGGAGAAGCCCGGTTCGAAAATCAGGTTGTAGATTTCCTGGTCGGTAGGGCTGGCGCCGGGGGCGAGCAGGCCACGTTCCTGGGCTTTTTCCAAGATCCGGTCGCGGTTCAGCCCGGCGCCGTCGTCGGCGATCTCCAGCACGATGCTGCCCGAGTCGTGATAGGCGTTGAGGTGCAGATGCCCCTTGGCCGGCTTGCCGGCCGCCAGTCGCGCTTCGGCGGTTTCGATGCCGTGGTCCATGGCGTTGCGCAACAGATGCATGAGCGGATCGCCGATTTTTTCCACCACGGTCTTGTCCAGCTCGGTTTCGGCGCCACTGATGATCAGGTCGATGTCCTTGCCCAGTTCCTGGCTGACATCGCGCACCACCCGCCGGAAGCGGTTGAAGGTTTCGCCGATGGGGATCATGCGCAGGCGCAGGGCGCCATCGAGGATTTCTTCCACTAGGGCCGATACGGTCGAGGTGGACTCCTGCAACGGGTCGTTGTGGCAGGTGCGCGCCAGCAGACTGGCACCGGCACTGGCGATGACCAGCTCGCCCACCAGGTTGATCAACTCGTCGAGCTTGTCGGCGTTGACCCGTACATAAGCGCCGTCCTTGGCCTTGTTTTCGCTGCTGACCGGCTGCCGGTCGGGCGCGGCCTGGGCGGGCAATCGTGGGGTCTTGCGTTGATCCGGCAGCAGCTCGCCGGTGGCGACCAGCGCGGTGCTTTCGTCGGGCTGCTCCTGAACCGTGGTAACCAGGTGGGTGTTTGCGTGCGGTTCGACCTCGTCGACGGCGACGATTTCGATCTCGCAATCTTCACGGACAAAATCGAAGACTTCGTTGATGGCCCCGTGGTTGGCGGCCGAGCGGAACTCGATGTCGAACCCCAGGTAGCAGGACTCGGCATCCCAGGCCTCGATGGACGGCATCGCGTCGGTCAGCGTATCGATGTGGACGACTTCACCGAGGGTTTGCAAATAGCGCAGGAACGACAGCGGGTCCATGCCATTGCGAAACACCTCGGGGCCGAAGCGCAAGGTGATGTGCCACAGGCGTTCCTGGTCCGGTTCCTCCATCCGGGGCTTCTCGGTGCTGGGCTGCGAGGTGGCGGGTGAGGGCGCCTGGTACTCCTGGAGGATCTGGCACAGTTCCACTTCGCGTTTCAGCGCCGGCGGCGTCAGGGTGCCACCTTGGTTCGCCACCACGTTGATCAGTTCCAGCATGTGGTCGCTGGATTTGAGCAGCACGGCGATCAGGCCGGTGTCGACTTCGACGCTGCCGTTGCGCAGGCGGTCGAGTACGTCCTCGACAATGTGGGTGAAGCTGACGATCGGCTCCAGCCCGAACAGCCCGGCCGAGCCCTTGATGGTGTGGGCGGCCCGGAAGATCGCACCGATGGCATCATCATCGCCCGGGTCGGTTTCCAGTTGCAGCAGGGACTCCTCCATCGCCTGCAACTGTTCCCGCGCCTCGGCGATAAACGTCTGTTGTGCCTGGTCGAGATTGATGCTCACGCTCATATCCTTTGTCGTGTCGGGCTGTGGTGCGCAGGGCTAGGCCTGGAGGTTGCACAGCTCAAGTGTTTCGCTGACGGCTTTGCTGCGCCCGGTCAGGGTGATCTGAGTACCGGCTTTCGGCGCTTCGCGCAGCCCGATCAACAGCAGCTGCAGGCCGGCGCCATCGATTTCGGTGACCTGCGACAGATCCAGCTCCATCCGCGGCGTCGCTCCCAGATGCGGCAGCCACTGTGCGGCCAGGTCGGCGGCGGTGTAGATGGTCAGCTCCCCGTCGATGTGGACGTGGGCAGTGCCATCCTGGACTTCATACAGCAAGGGCATTGCCGCCTCCGGCCATCAAGGAAGAATCAACTTGGACACCGCCGCCAGCATCTGCGCCGGCTGGAACGGCTTGACCACCCAGGCCTTGGCGCCTGCCGCCTGGCCTTCCTGTTTCTTCGATTCCTGGGATTCGGTGGTCAGCATGATGATCGGCGTGAACTTGTAGCTGGCGAGCTTCTTGACCTCCTTGACGAAGGTGATGCCGTCCATGTTCGGCATGTTCACGTCACTGATGATCAGGTGCACTTTCTGCCCGGTGAGTTTGCCCAGGGCATCCTTGCCATCGCTGGCCTCGATCACGTCATAGCCGGCACTTTTCAACGCGATGCCGACCACCTGCCGAACGCTCGCGGAGTCGTCGACAACCAATACACTTTTAGCCATGAACGGCTCTCCTAGAAGAAGGTTATTTCCTGTGAAGCTTGTTGCGCGTTCGAGTCGCCGTGGTGATTGCGGCGTTGCTCGTCGGTGGCATAGGTGGTTTCCATGCGCGCCAGCCATTGGCGGGCGTCGATGGAGGCAGCCTGGTCGGGCGACTGACTGGCTTGCTGCAGGTGCACATGCAAGTCCTCGATGTTGTCGCGCACGTGGCTGAGGATCTGGCTGACCCGATCCTGGAATTGCAGGCTGACCAACACTTGGGTAAGTTCGTCGCGAATCCCGAAGCTTTCCTGCTGCAGCATGTCGGCCGAGTCGGCCAGCCGCCCGGTGACGCTCTTGAAGCGTTCCAGCACGCGCTGGATGCTCTCTTGCGAACTGGTCACCGAATGGCTGTCCTGGTCCGCACCGCTGGAGGCGGCCTGGACCAGTTGGGTGATGGCGTTGTTGATGATGTCGACCTTGGCCGACATCTGCTGGCCGGTCTCGCTGGACTTGCTCGACAGGCTGCGCACGGCATCGGCGACCACCGCAAAACCGCGCCCGGCGTCACCGGCGCGAGCGGCTTCGATGGCAGCATTGAGCGCCAGCAGGTTGGTTTGCGCGGCGATGGCCGCGACGTCGGCGGCCATGGTCCGCAGCTCGCCGGTGTAGGCGGTCAGGTTGCGCACCTGGGCCAGGGTTTCATCGCGGCTGGCTTGGGCGGCCTTCAACGAATCAATCAGCTGGACCAGTTCGCTTTCGCTCTGGGCCAGCACCTGCACCGCGCCGCCACTGCTTTTGCCGGCCAGTTCGCCAGCGGCCAGTTGCGAGGCTTGCACGGTCTCTTCCAGGCGTGACGAAATGCCGGTGAAGCGGCTGGTCAGCGAGACGATCGCGGTTTCAGTCTGTTGGCGTGAGCTTTCGACCTGCTTGGCCCAGATCGGCATCGCGCCGAGGATCACTTCGTTGAGTTTGGCCTGGGTTTCGGGAGAGAGATGTTCGGCAGTTTGCAGTTCATGCAGGTCCCTGGCCTGTGCCAAAGCGCTGTCGAACCGACGACGCTGTGCCCGGGCGCCCAACAGGCCGGCCGCGCCGCCCAGCGCCAGGATCGCCGCGCCCAGGCCGAGGTTCTGCCCGCTCGCACCGTTGACCGCCAGCACGCCGACCGCAGCGGCAACGGCCACCAATACGGCATGCCAGAGGATGCGTGGTTGGGTTGGGGAAGCGGAATGACCGTGGGAATACGACGTCATGGTTCGGTCCTTGAACAGTGCTGCTAACAGGTTATTGGCGAATAACTGGTTATCTGCGACCTTCATCCGGACTTGAAGACCAGTCGTCCGATATCACATAGCTGTAGGCAATGCCCTACACAGCGCGTGGCACTGTGCTATCTCAGATTAGACGCAGTCTGAAAAATGTCGAGTCGGACCGACGAAGCTATATCTGTGCACGCGAACCGCTGTGGCGAGGGGATTTATCCCCGCTGGGCTGCGAAGCGGCCCCAAGCCTGACGACTCGGCACAAGATGTATTGATTTCAGCTTGTCAGGGTCGCTTCGCAACCCAGCGGGGATAAATCCCCTCGCCACAAGTGCCGATTGCGCTAAATTACCTGGCATTGGATTTTGAACCTGCCCTCACGAGTTCTCATGCTGCCCACCCAGCCCCTCTGGAAAACCTACCTGCTGTTCCTGGCCCCCATGGTCCTGTCCAATTTCCTGCAATCGATGTCCGGCACCTTCAACAGCATCTATATCGGCCAGATGCTCGGCACCCAGGCGTTGGCGGCGGTCTCGGGGATGTTTCCCATCGTGTTTTTCTTCATCGCCTTGGTGATCGGCCTTGGGGTGGGTGCTGGAGTGTTGATCGGGCAGGCCTATGGCGCCGGTGAAACCGGTACGGTGAAAGCGATCGCCGCTTCGACGCTGTTGCTGGGGGCGATCATCGGCCTGGTGGCGGCGGTGCTGGGCAGTGTGTTTGCGCGACAGGCGCTGCAAGGGCTGGGCACGCCGGTCGATGTGCTGGAGGACGCCGTTGCCTATGCCCGGGTGATGCTATGGATTTTGCCGATGCTGCTGGTGTTCGTGTTGTTCACCCAGTTGCTTCGTGGGGTCAGCGATACCTTGTCGCCGATGCTGGCGTTACTGGTGTCCACCAGTGTCGGGCTGCTGCTCACACCTGCCTTGATCCGTGGCTGGCTGGGGCTGCCGCAGATGGGCATCCAGAGCGCCGCGCTGGCGGGGCTGGTGGGGACGACGTCGGCGATGGTCATGCTGGCGTGGCGCCTGAACCGCCGCGCCCATGCCCTGGCGCCGGACCGCGCCTTGTTTGCGGCCATGCGCCTGGATAGGGACATTCTCGGCAAGGTGCTGCGCATCGGATTGCCCACGGGCTTGCAGATGGTGGTGATCTCGCTGTCGGAGCTGGTGATCCTGGCCTTGGTCAATCGTCACGGCTCCCAGGCCACGGCGGCTTATGGCGCGGTCACGCAGATCGTCAATTACGTGCAGTTCCCGGCGCTGTCGATTGCCATCACCGCCTCGATCCTCGGCGCCCAGGCCATCGGCGCCGGCCGCCTGGAGCGCCTGGGGCCGATCTTGCGCACGGGGATGTTGTTCAACGTCTGGCTGACCGGTGGCCTGGTGCTCCTGGGATATCTGCTGTCCCACTGGCTGCTGGGCCTGTTCATCACCGACCCGGCGGCGCGGGTCCAGGCCGAACACCTGTTGCATATCATGCTCTGGAGCCTGCTGGTGTTTGGTTTCCAGGCGATTGTCGGCGGCATCATGCGCGCCAGCGGCACGGTGCTGGTGCCAGTGGCGATCTCGATCTTCTGCATCGTCGCGGTGCAAGTGCCGGCGGCCTATCTGTTGGATGCCCACTTCGGGTTGCAAGGGGTGTGGATGGCGTTTCCCGTGGCTTACTTGAGCATGCTGCTGTTGCAGACGCTGTATTACAAACGGGTCTGGCAGCATCAGCCGATTGAGCGGTTGGTGTAGAACGCGGCCTTATCACACACCACAAACCCTGTGGGAGCGGGCTTGCTCGCGAAGGCGTCGGGTCTGCTTGCTTCGATGCTGCATGTAATGCCGCTTTCGCGAGCAAGCCCGCTCCCACAAGTCAAGTGCATCGTGATGTTACAGTGCCCGTCATTCGCCAACTTCGCCAACTATCACCGAGAACCCAATGCCAGTCAGCTCTGCGTCCAACCCGACCTACCGCGCCTTCCTCTTCGACATGGACGGCACGCTGCTCAATTCCATCGCCGCCGCCGAGCGGATCTGGACGCGCTGGGCCATGCGCCATGGGGTGGACGTGGCGACATTCCTGCCGACGATCCATGGCGTGCGCGCCATCGACACCATCGCCCGCCAGCAGTTGCCAGGGGTGAATGCCGAGGTCGAGGCCGCACAGATTACCCGTGAAGAAATCGAAGACGTCGAAGGCGTGGTGCCTGTACCCGGCGCCTTGGCGTTCCTGCAAAGCCTGCCACCGCGGCAGTGGGTGATCGTCACTTCGGCGCCCATGGCCTTGGCCTTGCGTCGGATGGAAGCAGCCGGGATCCCGCGCCCAGCCGTGATGGTCACCGCCGAGGACGTGAGCGACGGCAAACCCGATCCTGCCTGCTACCGACTGGCCGCCGAGCGCTTGCAGGTCACGCCTGGGCAATGCCTGGTGTTCGAAGACGCCCTGGCCGGCATCCAGGCCGGCGAAGCGGCAGGGGCGGACCTGATGGTGGTCACGGCGACGCATACGCATCCGCTCGACACCGCCCATCCGTTGATCAGCGATTACCGTGGGCTTGGCGTCACGGTAGACGAAGCGGGACTGATGCGGCTGCATACACTTTCGTAACCACCACCATCCTCCTGTGGGAGCGGGCTTGCTCGCGAAAGCGGTGGATCAGCTGGCAACCATGTTGAATGTGCCAGCGCCTTCGCGAGCAAGCCCGCTCCCACAGGGTTCTGTGGTGCTCACCCATTCTGTGTGCACCACCCACCCTCTGTGGGAGTGGTGGTGATCCAGGTCAGCTCACCACGCGATAACACGGCACATAGGCCGCGCCGCCCGGCAGTTTCATGCGGTGCTGGGCGACGAAGGCCTGGAGCAGACGGTCGAGGGGTTCCATGATGGCGGGGTCGCCGTGGATTTCGTACGGGCCATGTTGCTCGATCAGGCGGATGCCCTTGTCCTTGACGTTACCGGCGACGATGCCCGAGAACGCGCGGCGCAGGTTGGCGGCCAGTTCGTGGGGCGGCAGGTCGCGGCTCAGGCCCAGGCTGGCCATGTTGGCGTGGGTCGGGTCGAACGGGCGTTGGAAGCCTTCGTCGATCTTCAGCAGCCAGTTGAAGTGGAAGGCGTCGTTGCGCTCGCGGCGGAACTGCTTGACCTCCTTGAGCCCCTGGGTCATCTGCCGCGCCACTTCGGCCGGATCGTCGATGATGATTTTGTAGTGTTTCTGCGCTTCTTCGCCCAAGGTTGCTCCGACGAACGCGTGCAACTGGTCGAGATACGGCGCAGCGCTTTTCGGGCCGGTGAGGACCACCGGGAATGGCAGGTCCTGGTTGGCCGGGTGCATCAGGATGCCCAACAGATAGAGGAATTCCTCCGCCGTGCCTGCACCGCCCGGGAAGATAATGATGCCGTGGCCGACACGCACGAAGGCTTCCAGGCGCTTCTCGATGTCCGGCAGGATCACCAACTCGTTGACGATCGGGTTCGGTGCCTCGGCGGCGATGATGCCCGGCTCCGTCAGGCCCAGGTAGCGACCGCCATGGATCCGCTGCTTGGCGTGGGCAATGGTCGCGCCTTTCATCGGGCCTTTCATCACGCCCGGGCCGCAGCCGGTGCAGATGTCCAGGCTGCGCAGGCCCAGTTCGTGGCCGACTTTCTTGGTGTACTTGTATTCCTCGGTATTGATCGAGTGACCGCCCCAGCACACGACGATCTTCGGCTCCACACCCGGACGCAAGGTACGGGCGTTGCGCAGCAGGTGGAACACGTAGTCGCTGATGCCCTGGGACGAGCTGAGGTCGATGCGCTGGCTGTCCAGTTCGTTCTCGGTGTAGACGATGTCACGCAGGGCGCTGAACAGCATCTCACGGGTGCTGGCGATCATTTCGCCGTCGACGAAGGCATCCGCCGGCGCGTTCAGCAGTTCCAGGCGTACGCCACGGTCCTGCTGGTGAATACGGATCTCGAAGTCCTTGTAGGCTTCCAGGATGGTCTTGGCATTGTCGACATGGGCGCCGGTGTTGAGAATGGCCAGGGCGCACTGGCGGAAGAGGGTATAGATGCTGCCGGAACCGGCTTCGCTCAGTTGCTGGACTTCGCGCTGGGACAGGGTCTCCAGGCTGCCTTTCGGGCTCACTGAGGCGTTGATTACATGTCTTTGAGTCATTCAGCTTTCCTTGAAAACGATGCCGTACACACAGAGGCGGCATCTTGAAAAAAACGCCCACGCAGAAAGATCGCACGATCCTTGCGGTATCGCCATGGACTTTGATCCGGATCCTTCGGGTCGGTTGCATCATAAAACGAGCCCAGCATAGCCAAATCGACCGGGCAGGCGATAATGCGTGACTCTTTTGATGCCGTACAAGGAAATTGCGCCGCGATGTTCGAGATCAAACCCTGGGACGCCGGTCTTTACCGGCAGCAGACCCGCCGCAGTACGCTGATTATCGCGGTGGTATTCCTGGCGCTGGCGATGCTCCTGTCCAGCCTGGCCGTGATGCTGTTCGGCACGCCGGGAGGCGATAACTTTCGCTTCAATCTCGGGGGCGTGATGGTCGCGGTGCTGCTGATGGCGGCGCTGATGCGCGGGTATTTCTGGTCGCAACCGTGGATGGCCGCAGCGGTGTACGGCTGGCAACTCAAGCGCAGCCTGATGAGTGTCACCAACGTGATGCATCAGGTGAAGGCCGGCGTCCAGGCCGAGGACCCAGCCGCAATGAAGCTGTTGCGCTTCTACCACCAGGGCCTGGCACAGATGCATCAATTGGACGCCAACTCCAGCGACCAGGGCTCACTGGCACGGGAAGCCGACGCGCATGTGGCGGCGATGCAGGCGCTGGGCCTGGACGCCCGACAGCCGCGCCTGGACCCGGCCTGGATCGAAGCGGTCAAGCTGGCTTACGGCAAGCGCTGAGAGCGGTCCGCTCGTCGGTGTCCAGCCGGAAAAATCAAACCCAGGCATCGGCGCGCCTTTCTGATGAACAGTCATCGAAAGGAGAGACGAGATGCCGGATAAACGCGTGTATGGAACATTGCTCTGGATCGCGGTCGGATTGACCGGCTGCGCTGGCGATAATGCGTCTTCACCGGTGGATACACCGGGCGCAGCGAAGACCCCGACCACCGTGACCCTGGAAACCGGGGCCGGGCTGATGCAGAACAAGCCGCCGCTCCAGGCCCTGGACACTTACCTCGACGGTTTCCATTTCTATAACGGGCGCATGTCCGGGCAAATGGAAGCGCATCACTACTGCTCGGCGCTGAACGAGGAAGTCTTCCAGTGCGCCATCTTTGACGCTAACAGTTCCGGCGCCAAGTTGATGGGTGTGGAATACATCATCAGCAAGCGCCTGTTCGAAGGCCTGCCCGCCAGCGAAAAACAGCTGTGGCACAGCCATGTCCATGAAGTGAAGTCCGGGCAGTTGATCGCCCCCGGGATTCCCCAGGTGGCCGAGACCCGGTTGATGGAGAACCTGGTGGGCACCTATGGCAAGACCTGGCATACCTGGCACACCGAACAGGGCCAGGCACTGCCCTATGGCGTGCCGCAACTGATGATGGGGTTCACCGCCGATGGCCAGGCCGACCCGAAACTGGTGCGTGAACGTGACCGCCGGATGGGCGTGGACAGCGCAGCGAAGAAGAAAGCCCGGGCCGGCATCGAAGCGCCGGCGGTGGATCCGGGGGCGGATGCGTGGCAGAAGGGCAAGGTTTGGCAGATCAACGATCCGACTGGCAATCACCCACATTGATCGGTGGAACACACCGTGGCGAGGGAGCTTGCTCCCGCTGGGGTGCGCAGCAGCCCCAAGAAACGTCACCTCGGTGGGCCTGATTGATCAGTGTTGGGTTCATAAGGGGGGACTGCTTCGCAGTCCAGCGGGAGCAAGCTCCCTCGCCACGGGATGTGGGAATACTTAAAGAATATGACTTTTACTAAAATTGTAACTACGGCTGTTTGAAGTGCCCCGGCACACCATGTTCTTCTTCCGTCGGCCGGGTTCTTTTTTGAACTTGGACATCGCTGATTTCAACCGCCTTGAGTTCACTGAACGTGATTCTAAGCAAGGCTTCGGCTTCGCTGACATTCAAGGTCTCGGTGTCGGCCTCCAGCACGCGGCTGTCGGGTTGGCCGTCGGCGATGAAACTGACGATGAATCGGTCGTGACTGCTCATGCTGACCTCGAAGGATTAAGCGCCAGGGCGCAGCAGAACTGCGCCCCAACGGTGTTCCGGGTTACGATTTCCTGCCGCCGCCATGGCTGCGTTCGCCACCTTTCTTACCGGCTTCGGAGGCTTTTTCCCGGTCGTTTGCAAAGTTCCCGCCCGAAGCATGTCCGCCTTTCTTGCCGGCTTCGGATGCCTTTTCACGATCGTTTGCGAAGTTACCTGGGTTCTTGTTTCCGCTATTAGCCATTTCGAGATTCCTCATTTTGGTTAAGCGAGCAACTGCCTCGCCTAACTGTGAAAGAAAATTCCCGGGGTTAGTTTAATAAAAACGTTTCGCTGGCGACGAACGGTTAATAAACTTATACAGCCGTTTCGCTTGGAAGTTGTACAGCATTACGGTCGTTTATATATAAGTTGATTACGATTCCCCAAGTGCATGGGCTGGGTCAATCTTCGCCGCCGCTGACTTTCCAATGTTTGGCGTCTGTCGGGAATACCACCTGCTCGACCCGATGGGCGATGCCGAAGGCCAGGGAGTTTTCCGCCGGGATGACGCGTTCCTCATTGCACAGGCATTTGAAGATATCCAGCTGGGTCGCCGCACCGGCGGTTTCCTTGACATAAATCTCCACGTAGCGCGCCACATCGTTGTCCAGGCTCGACAGGTATTCGCGCAAGCGCGAATGGTCGACGGACTTCTGGCCGAAATACCAGTTCATGGGGTGGATCAAAAAGCGTGAGTGCGGGGTGGTGGTCCGATCGCTGGCCGCCAGGTACATGACGATACCCATCGATTCGATATTGCCGGCATTCACCGCACGTACCGGCACGGGGAGGGATTTGATAAAGGTGTAGAGAGTAAAGCCGAAGTTGGTGCTGCCGCCCACGGTGGAGAGGTTGAGCATCAGTGAATCGGCACCTTTTTCGATGGCTTCCAGGCAGGTATCGCGGAAGCGTTCCGTGGTGCCCTGGTCGATCTGGCAATGGAAATGGACAATGTGTTCGGGCATCTCAAACTCCTGTCGACTGCATCCGTTGACGTGTCTGCGCATGGCGCTGCCGTAGAGTTGGGAGTCCGCTGGTTCGCGGAACGTTCCTGCTTTCTTGGCGGGCAGCGGTGCACGCGTCAGGCCGATTGCTTGCGCTCGCAGCTTTCGGCCGCTTGCGTCATGCGCTGCAAAAACATCGTCAGCCCGGCTTCTTCGGCGCTCAGGCCTTTGCGGACCCGGGGTTTGGGCAGCTCCCTCAAAGCGCCGAGCATGAAACCCTCGACCACCGCAGGATGAATGTAGCACTTGCGACAGACGGTCGGCGTATTGCCCAGTTGCCGGGCCACTTGCTTGACCATCTCGGCCACGTGCTTCTTGGCCTCGGTCTCGGTTTCCCAACGCAGCGTGCGCAACCCGGCCAATGCCGCTGCGCTGCCGGCCCAGGTGCGGTAATCCTTGGCGGTGAAATCGGCGCCGGTCAGGGTTTTGAGATAGGCGTTGATGTCCGATGAACTGATGGAGTGGCGTTCGCCGTCTTCGTCCAGGTACTGGAACAGGTTCTGCCCAGGGATCTCCTGGCAACGCCGGATCACTCGCGCCAGGCGGCGGTCCTTCACGGTGATCTGATGTTCGACGCCACTCTTGCCGCGGAACTGGAAGGCGATGGCACTGCCATTGACCTCGACATGCCGGGTGCGCAGCGTCGTCAGGCCATAGGAGCGATTGTCCCGGGCGTACTGGGTATTGCCGACCCGGATCAGGGTCTTGTCCAACAAGGTGATGACTGTGGCCATGACCTTGTCGCGGCTGAAACCGGGCGTGGCGAGTATCTCCTCCAGGCGCTTGCGCAAGCGCGGCAGGGCGCGACCGAATTCGAGCATGCGCGAATATTTGTCCGCATCACGCACCTCGCGCCAGCGGGCATGGTAGCGGTATTGCTTGCGGCCCCGGGCATCGCGGCCGGTGGCTTGCAAATGGCCGCGTGGGTCGCTGCAGATCCACACCTCGGTGTAGGCCGGGGGCACCGCCAGGGCATTGATGCGCTGGATTTCGGCCGCATCGGTGATGCGTTGGCCCTGGGGATCGAAATAGCAGAACTTGCCTCGCAGTTTCTTGCGGGTGATACCGGGAGCGGTGTCGTCGACGTAATGCAGGTCGGCCGGCAGTGCATCCGGCGGCGGGGTGTCAGGCATGGAAAAAATCCTTGGCAGATCCGGGAGGCCTATGGATTGATTGACCGCAGGCCGTTGCGGTGGTGCCAAGATTCTCAGGTTGCCTCGGACTCCTGTGGGAGCGAGCCTGCTCGCGATAGCGTCGGATCAACCAGCATCAATGTCGACTGAGCCATCGAAATCGCGAGCAGGCTCGCTCCCACAAGGGCTTTTCATCGGCCGCACTACCGTGTTCCTACGCCAACACCGCCACCGCCTTGATCTGCGCCCACAATACTTGCCCCGGGTGCAGCTTCAGCTGGTCCCGGGAGTAGCGGGTGATGCGTGCCAGCAACGGCGTGCCGGCGGCTTCCAGGCGGATCAGCACGTGGGCGGCGTTGTCGGCGGCCAGTTCGCTGACGACCGTGACCGGCAAGCGGTTGAGGATGCTGGTCTGGGCGTCGTTGGCCAGGCTGAGGCTGACATCCCGGGCCTGGACCTTGAACCGTAGCGGCTGGCCGATGGCGAGGGCGGTATGAGCGACCCGGACATTCAACTGGCTGTCGGGCAGGTTCAGGGTGAGCAATTGATAGGCCGGTTCATAACCGCAGACCTTGCCCTGGATCACCACGCCCGCGTCATCTCCCAGGGCAAGTGGCAAGTCGAGGCGTGCAAGGGTTTCGCCGATCGGCCCACTGGCGAGGGCGCGGCCGGCATCGAGCAGCACGAGGTGATCGGCCAGGCGCGCCACCTCGTCCTGGGAATGACTGACGTACACCACCGGGATGTCCAACTCATCATGCAGCCGTTGCAGGTAAGGCAGGATTTCGTTCTTGCGCCGGCTATCGAGGGAGGCCAGCGGTTCGTCCATCAACAATAGGCGCGGGCTGGTCAGCAAGGCCCGGGCGATGCCGACCCGTTGGCGTTCGCCGCCTGACAAGTTGTGGGGCTGGCGATTGAGCAGGTGCGCGATGCCCAGCAGTTCGCAGGCCTGTTCCAGGCTTACACGCCGTTGTGCTGGCTTGATGCGCTTGAAGCCGAACGCCAGGTTGGCGTGCACTGACAGATGGGGAAACAGGCTTGCCTCTTGGAACACGTACCCCAGGGCGCGCTGATGGGGCGGTACGAATACGCCACGGTGGGTGTCTTGCCAAACTTCGCCGTTGATTTCGACGAAGGCCCGGGAGGGGCGTTCCAGCCCGGCGATGCAACGCAGGCAGGTGGTCTTGCCGGAGCCTGATTCGCCATACAGCGCAGTCACACCACGGCCCGGCAGTTGCACATCCAAGTCCAGGGAAAAGTCCCCGTGGTCGAGCTGAAAACGCGCATTGATCATCGGTCAGCTCCAACCGGCACGGGTTCTGCGGCTGGAATACAGCGCCAGCAGCACCAGGAACGAAAACACCAGCATCGCCGCCGCCAGCCAGTGGGCCTGGGTGTATTCCAGGGCTTCGACATGGTCATAGATCTGCACCGACACCACCCGGGTTTTCTCCGGAATGTTGCCGCCGATCATCAACACCACGCCGAATTCGCCAACGGTGTGGGCGAAGCCGAGAATCGCTGCGGTGATGAAGCCGGGGCGGGCCAGGGGCAGGATGACGCTGAAAAACGTGTCCCAGGGATCGGCCCGCAGCGTGGCGGCGACTTCCAGCGGACGGCGGCCGATGGCGGCAAAGGCGTTCTGCAACGGCTGCACCACGAACGGCAGGGAATAGATCACCGAGCCGATCACCAGGCCGCTGAAGCTGAAGGTGAGGGTGCCCAGCCCGAGGGCCTGGGTGAACTGGCCGATCCAGCCGTTCGGCCCCAGGGCCAGGAGCAGGTAAAAGCCGATCACGGTGGGCGGCAACACCAGCGGCAGCGCCACCACCGCGCCCACCGGCCCGCGCAGCCAGGAGTGGGTGCGCGACAGCCACAAGGCGATAGGCGTGCCGATGAGCAGCAGGATCACTGCGGTCAGCGACGCCAGTTTCAGGGTCAGCCAGATGGCGGAATAATCGGCACTGGTCAGCGGCATTTAACGTTGGTAACCGTAGGCTTGAAGGATGGCGGCGGCTTTCGGCCCCTTGAGGTAATCCATCAGCGCTGCGGCGGCGGGATTGTCCTTGCCTTTGTCGAGGATCACCGCGTCCTGTCTGATCGGGTCGTGCAGTTCGGCCGGGACGATCCACGCCGAACCGCTGGTGAGCTTGCCGTCCTTGTAGATCTGCGACAAAGCCACGAAGCCGAGTTCGGCGTTGCCGGTGGAGATGAATTGATAGGCCTGGGAGATGTTCTGGCCTTCGACCAGCTTGCTTTTGACTTGGGCGGCCAGGCCCAGTTTGTCCAGCACCTGGGTTGCCGCCAGGCCGTAGGGCGCGGCTTTCGGGTTGGCGATGGACAGGTGTTGGAAGCCATCGTGCCTGAGCACCTGGCCCTGGTCGTCGACGTAGCCGTCCTTAGCCGACCACAATGCCAGGGTGCCGACCGCATAGGTGAAACGCGAACCCTTGACCGTGTTGCCTTCGCTTTCGAGCTTGGCGGGGGTGGTGTCGTCGGCGGCGAGGAACACCTCGAAGGGCGCGCCGTTCGAGGTGTGCGTATAAAACTGCCCGGTCGCGCCAAACGCCGCCACCAGTTTATGGCCGGTGTCTTTTTCGAAATCGGCGGTCATGGCCTGGATCGGCGCGGTGAAATTGGCGGCCACCGCCACCTGCACCTCAGCGGCCTGCACAGCGCCGATGGAAAAGAAGGTCGTCAACAGCAACGGCGCGAAACGGGTGAGACGCATGGGCAGGGCTCCGTGGGGGGGGATATCGCTATATACGGAAATATATAGCGAATGCACGACAAACGGAACGCGGCATTTTGTCGGGAGGATCAGAGCCTGCAATGGTGAAACAGCTACTGCCATCGCGAGCAGGCTCGCTCCCACAGGTCCGGCGCTGTGCCCGGATGTTTCTGTTGGCCGCAATTCCCTGTGGGAGCGGGCTTGCTCGCGAAAGCGGTGGATCAGCTTGCATCCATGTTGAATGTACCGACGCCATCGCGAGCAGGCTCGCGATAGCAATCGATCAGCCCCCGCCAACCTCAGGCCTTGCCCCGACCCTGCAGAAACGCCAACGCCTCCTCAGCCAGCCGCCGGGTCAGCTCGGCGCTTGGAAGCTCACGGCCCAGGGGAAACGCCTGGCCGGCCCAGAGGTTGCTGAAGTCCGCTTCGTCCTTGGCCCGCAGTGGCATCAATGCGCCGCCTGCCAGGGGGAAGGCCGGGGCCAGCTGGCTCATCGGGCCGACTTCGCGCATGACCCGGTTGACGATGCCCCGGGCCGGGCGGCCGGTGAACAGGTTGGTGACGGCGGTCTGGCTTTCCTTGGCCGTGCGCAATGCCCGGTGATGGGAGGCGCTGATCTTGGCCTCGGGCGTGAACAGGTACGCACTGCCCAATTGCACCGCCGAAGCGCCAAGGGCGAAGGCCGCGACAATCCCTCGCGCATCGCCAATGCCGCCAGTGGCGATTACCGGCACTTTCACCGCGTCCACCACTTGAGGCAGCAAGGCAAACAGGCCGACCTGGGTATTGAGATCATCGCTGAGAAACATCCCGCGATGACCACCGGCTTCATAGCCCATGGCGATGATTGCGTCACAGCCATGCTGTTCCAGCCAGATCGCTTCCTCGACGGTGGTCGCCGACGAGAGGATTTTCGCCCCGGTGGCCTTCACCCGGTCCAGCAGGGATTTTTCCGGCAAGCCGAAATGAAAGCTCACCACCTTGGGCCGCAATTCTTCAAGCACCCGGCAGGCCGCGTCATCGAATGGCGTGCGGTTGGACACCGGCGTCGGCGCGTCGAAATCCGCGCCCAGTTCCTCGTAGTAGGGTTTGAGCCGCTGCTTCCAGGCCTCGGCTCGCTGCTCGTCGAACACCGGTGGCTGATGGCTGAAGAAATTCACGTTGAATGGTTTGTCGGTCTGTTCGCGGATCGTCGTCAGCGCCTGGCGCAGTTGCTCGACATCGAGCATCGCCGCCGGCATCGAGCCCAGCCCGCCGGCATTGCAGGTCGCGACCACCATCGCCGGCCCGGTCACCCCGGCCAGCGGTCCCTGGATAATCGGCAGCTCGATGTCGAGCAGATCAAGGATGCGAGTGTCTGGCCACTGGCTCATGTGCGGGTCTCCGACGGCAGAAGGAAAGAAGCGTTTTTAGCAGGTGTAGGGCGGCGGGGGCCAGTCGAGTTTTTCAATCGGGCGCGGAGTTTGATCCCGGCGCCGGGATCGCTAACATGGGCGCTTCACTGATCAAGGAGGCTGATTCATGGACGTAAAGCTCAAGACCGTCGAACCTTTCACCGTGGCTGGCTTGCAGATACGCACCCGCAACACCGATGAGCAGCAACCGGACACGGCGAAGATCGGTCCGATGTGGCAGCGGTTCTTCACCGAAGGTCTGTTCGACACGATCCCGGCCCGGCAGTCGGAGTCGTTTGTCTACGGGGTATATTCCAACTACGAGTCCGACGCCACCGGCCACTTCGACGTGACCGCCGGCGTACAGGTGGATGCGACGAGTGCCGGCTTTCCCGCCGTGGAGATCGAAGGCGGCGATTACCTGGTGTTCTCGGCCAAGGGCCCGATGCCCGATTGCGTGATCCAGACCTGGGGCCTGATCTGGGCCTATTTCGCCGACAACCCCCAGACGCTGCGCCGCTTCGCCACCGACTTCGAGGTCTACAACAGCCCCGACTCGGTGGCGATCTACATTGGCGTTCAGTCCCCGGACGAGCGTTCCAGCGCCAACAGCTGACGCTTGCGCTCCACGCCCCAGCGATAGCCGGACAGGTTGCCGTCGCTGCGCACCACCCGGTGGCAGGGAATCGCCACCGCCAGGCTGTTGGCCCCACAAGCCTGGGCCACCGCGCGAACGGCTTTGGGCAGGCCGATGCGCTGGGCGATCTCGGTGTAGCTGGCGGTGCTGCCCGGTGGGATCTCCCGCAGGGCCTGCCAGACCCGCTCCTGGAACGCCGTGCCGCGCAGATCCAGGGGCAGGTCCAGGCCCAGCGCCGGCGCCTCGATGAACCCCACCACCTGGGCGATCAACTGCTCGAACTCGCGGTCAGCGCCGATCAGGTTGGCGCGGCGAAACTTGTCCTGCAGGTCCCGCACCAGCGCGTCCGGGTCGTCCCCCAAAAGGATCGCACAGACGCCGCGCTCGCTCTGCGCCACCAGAATCGCTCCGAGGGTGCATTGGCCAACGGCAAAGCGGATGTCGGTGTTCTGCCCGGCGGCGCGGTAGTCGGTGGGTTTCATGCCCAGCACTTTGTCGGCGGCTTCATAAAAGCGGCTGTTGGAATTGAAACCGGCGTCGTACAGCGCCTCGGTGATGGTGCCACCATCGGCCAGGCGTTCGCGCAGCTTGCGAGAGCGGTGCGCGGCGGCATAACCCTTCGGCGTCAGGCCGGTGACCGCCTTGAAGACCCGGTGGAAATGGAAAGGACTCAAGCCGGCGGTGCGTGCCAACTCGTTCAGCCCTGGCAGTTCTTCAGCCGCTTCGATCTGCCGGCAGGCCGCCGCGACGCGGGCGGCTTGCTGGGCGGCGATCTGCGTCTGGTCCCGCGCCGAGCGCTTGCTGGGACGATAACCGGCAGCCTGGGCCTGTTCCGGCGTGTCGAAGAATTCGACGTTGCGCGGGTTGGGCAGGCGCGACAGGCTGCTGGGGTGGCAATAGATGCCGGTGGTTTTCACCCCATAGACGAATTGCCCGTCGGCGCGCGGATCCCGGGCGAGCACGGCGGCCCAGCGCGGATCCAGTTCAGGGGCGAGAGTGTTCGAAGTGCTGTTCATGGTCGTTCTGTCCATTGGCCCGTTTTGCCTACAGTAGCGAGCCTCCAAGAGGGCGACACTCCGGGTCTTGCGGTCGAATTCTGCATCTTCAGCCGGCGGTGCGAAACGTCAGGTTGATCCGCTGGGCACCCAGGCGCGGGTGCTCTCCCGGCTTGAGCGGCAGCACGCCGTGGTAACGCAACCGGTCGACGCCGCCCCAGATCACGATGTCGCCATGGAATAACGGGATGCGCAGGCTCTTGTCGCTGCGCTCGAACCCGCCGAACTGAAACACCGCCGGCAGGCCCAGGGACATCGAGACGATGGGCGCGCTGAAATCACGTTCGTTCTTGTCCTGATGCAACGACATCCGCGCCCCAGGCACGTAGCGGTTGATCAGGCAGGCATCGGGCTCGAAGTGTTCGAAGTGTGCCGCCGCGGCGGCGGCCTGGGCCAGTTCGCGGAACAATGCCGGCATGGCGGGCCAGGGTTGGCCCGTCTGCGGGTCCTCGCGGGTATAGCGATAGCCGCTGCGGTCGGTGGTCCAGCCCAGTGTCCCGCAACTGGTCAGGGCCACCGACATGGTAAAGCCACCGGGCGTGACCATCTGCCGGAACGGCGCCGCCTGCAACACCGTTTCCAGCGCCGGCAGCAAACGGTCCAGCCAGGGCAGGGCGAAGCCGCGCAGGACGAACGATTGCTCGCCGATCCGTTCGGTCTGGCCGGGCGTGGGGGGCGCCTGGTCGGCGAACAGGTCCAAGGTGATGGGCGTGTGATCACTGCGCATCATGAAAAATGATTCCTAAGGTGTGCCGCCTGCCGCTGTGTACGCGACTGACGCCATGGCGCATGTTCACCCGATAATAACCGCGAACGCCTTTGACGGGCCGTTGGTGAACGGCAAAAACCAGCGCATCGCCCTGTTTCAGATCGATGACCTGAGGCCGCGATTGCATGCGTGGGCGCTGTTCGGTGAGGACGAATTCACCCCCGGTAAAATCCCGTCCCGGTTCTGATAACAGGATCGCGACCTGCAACGGGAATACCTGTTCGCCGTACAGATCCTGATGCAGACAGTTGTAGTCCTGCGGGCCGTATTGCAGCAACAACGGGGTAGGTCGCTGTTGTCCGGCTGCGTGGCAACGCTGAATGAAGTCGGCATGTTCGCCGGGGTACCGCACTTCAAGCCCCATGCATGCATTCCAGCGGTTCGCCAGCGGCACCAGCAGTGGATACAGCGACTCGCGTAGTTGCTGGACGATATCAGGCAGCGGGTAGCGGAAATATTGGTACTCGCCACGGCCGAATCCATGACGGGCCATGATCACCCGGGAACGAAAATTCCCCGGCTCGGCGTACAGCTTGCCGAGCGATTGGCACTGGCTGGCCGACAGCAGGTTGCGGATAACGGCGCTGCCATCCTGGTCCAGGTTTTGTTCGAGGTGCGGCCAGTCGATGTGGTGGAGGCGTTGGATCAATGTGGGCGGGGACATAGGGCGATCCTTGGTGGGAAGGATCGATCAGTCTGGCAAACCCCTAGATGGCGGCCACTCCGGATCTTGCGGTGCTGAACATCCACCCACGCCGGCGGGGCGCCCCTGTGGCGAGGGAGCTTGCTCCCGCTCGGCTGCGCAGCAGTCGTAGAATCCACCTCGACGCACGCTATCTGTCGTGCATCAGCCATTTTGGGGCGGCTGCGCCACCCAGCGGGAGCAAGCTCCCTCGCCACATAAGCTTCTCGCCACTGGAGCGGGTTTCTACAACGCCTTGCTGACCTTGACCTCGCTGATCACATCACCGGTCTGGCCATGCATCGCCTCCAGCGCTGCCCGGGCTTCCTCCTCGCTGCCGGTTTTCAACTGGGCGAATTCAAAGCGGCGTTCGTCGTTGAGCTTGTACTTGATGACGTATTTGGTCGTCTGGTCCACGGTTCTGCCTTCTGGAAGGTGGGTGGGCTCAGCTCAGCTTCGAGCTGGAGCGCCGGATGATCTTGATCTTGTGGGTCAGGGTCGGCTTGCGCGTGACGCTGATCGCACGACGGCTCACGGTGTCGATGGTGATGTTCCAGAAACCGGTGCTCGGTGCGGTGATCCTGGCCGGGAACGTGTCGAACGCGCCGCCGTGATAGGTGTGCCGGCCGCCGTTCTTGAAGCTGCGGAAGTTGGCGTCGTTCATCAGGCGGATGTTGCACATTTGCGAGCATTCGATAACGACGATGTCGTCTTCGTTCAAATGCTCGCGCTGATGGATGAATTTCATGGGCGCCTCCAGAAGGGCTTTTTCTACAAAATCAAACGATAGCAAGGACAATGGCGTGCAGTTTATCAGCACCAGGGGTTAATATCCGGCCCGCATCCCAGGCTTTGTTCATTTATCGCCACAGGGGCAGAAATAAAGTCGGTGGGCGCCGGATAAAAACAGCGTGCGTACTGTCGGAGGGTCTTTAGCGGAGGATTCATATGAAGCGCAGCGTGTGGGTGTTGGCATTGGCATTGGGTGGATGTGCATCCGTATCGGACATCAACCAGACGCCGCCCACCATGAGCGTCATCTCCGGCAAGAAACCCCACGAATATGCCAAGTGCGTTGTCGACAAGCTGGCCAGCAGCCGGGGTGCGTTGCAAGTGGAACCGCACAAGAATGGGGTCCGGGTGATCGTCCCGGGCAAGCTGTCGTCGCTGCCCGCGGCGGTGTTCGACATTGATGAGCGCTCCAGCGGCAGCAGCATCAAGTTGCACGAAAGCATGTCCAATGTGCCGGTGCGTCCGGGCGACGTGCAGGACGCGGCCAACGCCTGCATCTCCGGCTGAGCGCGGTCGCCGCCTGACGAGCCGCCCGGGTATCGGCTAAACTGATGTCCTCGACAAAAAATGCCGCCACGGTCTACGTTGGCGGCATTGTCATTTCTGGAGTCAGTCGATGAAACGCGAGCAGGTGCGTGAGCGCCATGCAGAAGGACTTATCTGCGCCACCCATATCATCCAGAATCCGGCGACGCCGGGGGAATGGATCGTCTTCTTCAAGAAAAGCGCCGGGCGCAGTTTTTTCCTGGTGGACGACCAGGACGAAGTCGAATCCTTCAGCCGCCTCGATGACTTGATCGAGACCGTTCGTGGGCTGGGTATCAAGTTCGCCGAGATCCACATCTGACGTCACCCCTTACTTGCACACCACCACGACGCTGCGGCTGGTGTAGTGGCCGACGTCGACACCCAGGGTCTTCTCGCTTTCCTTGGCCTGGGGCGTGCCGTGGGTACCGACGATGTGATAGCCGGTGCCGGCACAGGACGCATCAGCCTTTTCATAGCAGGCGGCCCAGGAGTTGGCCTCGCCCGAGCAATCGATCTCCAGTCCTTGCTCGCCGCTGGCCAGGTAGGTTTTTTCCGCCGAGGCACAGCTCGCCAGGGCCAGGACTGCAAACAGCGCCAGAAGTGTTTTCATGGGTTCGTCATCAGGAAGGGAAGGGCAGCCGCGAGGTTATAGCGAATGGCCATTCCGGTACAGCTAAACAAGCCTCGTTCAATGCGCGGGAGCATTGACCAGAGGCTCGCCTGTCTTACTTCTTGCGGCGGGGCGCGCGTGGGGCGGCTTCACGCTCTTTAGCCGGGGCAGAGCGGTCGTCCTGGAATACCGCGGCCACTTCCACCGCCATGGTCTTGCTGGGCAGGGGGCCTGCGACCTGCTCGCCGTGGTAGTTGATAATCCACCACTGGCCGTCCTTGTCCTGGCTGACCGAATAACCGTTTGCGTTTCTTGTTGCCGACATCTGGCTGCCTCATTGCGGGATCAAGGGCGTCATGATACGCCAAATGCTCGCAAACAGCGCTCATGAGCGTACAGTGAGACCGCTGCGCCATCGAAACGAAAGGCGATTGAACTATCCGCCGATTTTTATTTCTCTATGATGGCATCGGTTGGCCAGTGCGGGCATTGTAAGGTGCCCGCCGCCTGATTAGACTGCGCCGAAACTCGTACATACCGCCTTTTCAAGGATTCATATGATCAAGAAATGCTTGTTCCCTGCAGCCGGTTACGGTACTCGCTTCCTGCCAGCGACTAAAGCCATGCCCAAGGAAATGCTGCCGGTGGTGAACAAGCCACTGATCCAGTACGGCGTCGAAGAAGCCCTGGATGCGGGCCTGACGGAAATCTCCATCGTGACTGGCCGTGGCAAGCGCGCGCTGGAAGACCATTTCGACATCAGCTATGAGCTGGAAAACCAGATCAAGGGCACCGACAAAGAGAAATACCTGGTCGGTATCCGCAAACTGCTGGACGAGTGCTCGTTCTCCTACACCCGCCAGACCGAAATGAAAGGCCTGGGCCACGCGATCCTGACCGGCCGTCCGCTGATCGGTGACGAACCGTTCGCCGTGGTGCTGGCGGACGACCTGTGTGTCAACCTCGAAGGTGACGGCGTACTGACCCAGATGGTCAAGCTGTACAAGCAGTTCCGCTGCTCCATCGTCGCGATCCAGGAAGTCGATCCGCAGGAAACCAACAAGTACGGCGTCATCGCTGGCGAAATGATCCGCGAGGACATCTACCGCGTCCACAGCATGGTTGAAAAACCAAAGCCTGAAGACGCACCGTCGAACCTGGCGATCATCGGTCGCTACATTCTGACCCCGGACATCTTCGACCTGATCGAACAGACCGAGCCAGGCAAGGGCGGCGAAATCCAGATCACCGACGCCCTGATGAAACAGGCCCAGAACGGCTGCGTCATGGCCTACAAGTTCAAGGGCAAGCGTTTCGACTGCGGTGGCGCCGAAGGTTATATCGACGCGACCAACTTCTGCTTCGAGAACTTCTACAAGACTGGCAAGGCTTACTGATCGCCCGCGCCACGCCTTGAAAAACGCCCCGACTGGTTCGGGGCGTTTTTTTTTGCGGCCCGCCTCGGCCCCGTGGCGAGGGAGCTTGCTCCCGCTGGGCGCGCAGCGCCCCAAAACCAGCATCCCCAGGCCGGAAGGCGTCTGCTTCGCAGCCGAGCGGGAGCAAGCTCCCTCGCCACAGGTGCCAACCGTGAGTCCCTGGGCTGGCTTTTTGATTTTCCGCCCCCATAACCATCGCAACGCTGTCCCGCGCGAGAACTGCGGGTATGCTGATGGCCTGCCGAAGGAGAATGAAATGGCCTACGATTTTGACTTGTACGTGATTGGCGCCGGTTCCGGCGGGGTGCGGGCTGCGCGGTTCGCCGCCGGTTTCGGGGCGAAAGTGGCTGTGGCGGAAAGCCGTTACCTGGGCGGTACCTGCGTCAACGTGGGCTGCGTGCCGAAGAAGCTGCTGGTCTACGGCGCGCACTACGCCGAGGACTTCGAGCAGGCGTCGGCCTATGGCTGGACGGCGGGCGAGGCGAGTTTCGATTGGGCCACGTTGATCGCCAACAAGGACCGGGAAATCAATCGCCTCAACGGGATCTATCGCAACCTGCTGATCAACAGCGGTGTGGCATTGCACGAAGGTCACGCCCGGCTGACCGGACCTCACGAGGTCGAAATCAACGGCCAGCGTCACACCGCCCGGCACATCCTGATCGCCACGGGCGGCTGGCCGGTGATCCCGGACATCCCGGGGCGCGAGCATGCCATCAGCTCCAACGAGGCGTTTTTCCTCAAGCAACTGCCTAAGCGCGTACTCGTGGTGGGCGGTGGCTACATTGCGGTGGAGTTCGCCGGGATTTTCCATGGCATGGGCGCGCAGACCTCGTTGCTCTACCGCGGCGATCTGTTCCTGCGCGGCTTCGATGGGGCAGTGCGCAAGCACCTGGCCGAAGAGCTGACCCGTCGCGGGCTGGATCTGCAATTCAATGCTGACATCGAGCGCATCGACAAGCTGGACGATGGCAGCCTGCGGGTGACCCTCAAGGACGGTCGTACGCTGCTCACCGACTGCGTGTTCTATGCCACTGGCCGGCGCCCGATGCTCGACAACCTGGGCCTGGAGCACACTGGCGTCACGCTGGATGAGAAGGGCTTTGTCCAGGTCAACGAGCAGTACCAGACCGCCGAGCCGTCGATCCTGGCGATTGGCGACGTAATCGGTCGCGTACAACTGACGCCCGTTGCCCTGGCCGAGGGCATGGCGGTGGCGCGGCGCCTGTTCAAGCCGGAGCAGTATCGCCTGGTGGATTATCGGATGATTCCCACTGCGGTGTTCAGCCTGCCGAACATCGGCACGGTCGGCCTGACCGAGGAGCAGGCCCGGGAGGAGGGGCACGAAGTGCAGATTTTCGAAAGCCGTTTCCGGCCGATGAAACTGACCCTGACCGAGTGTCAGGAACGCACCTTGATGAAACTGGTGGTGGACGCCCGCACCGACAAGGTCCTGGGCTGCCACATGGTCGGGCCGGACGCCGGGGAAATCGTCCAAGGCCTGGCAATCGCGCTCAAGGCCGGCGCCACCAAGCGCGACTTCGACGAAACCATCGGCGTGCATCCCACCGCCGCCGAAGAATTCGTCACCATGCGTACCCCCTCGGCCTGACCCCCGCAGCACGGCCGCGCGAAGCGAGGCTGCAATCTTTTTGACCTTTGGCTCGGCAGTCGAGTCCCAAGTGAGCATCAGGATTGCAGCCGCTTTCAGCACTGCACAGATTTCTTCTATCTATATAGATTCCTGATAGCCAAAACCAATCATTCGCATGAGCTTTGCCAATGAGCCAGCGAAGGAATGAGTGAGTAAGCTTCCCTCCATCAACTTCTCAACCCTGACGGAGAAACACCAATGCCTACCATCAACAGCCAAGTTAAACCGTTCACCGCTACCGCTTACAAAAATGGCGACTTCGTCGAAGTGTCGGATGCCGACCTGAAAGGCAAGTGGTCCGTGGTGTTCTTCTACCCGGCTGACTTCACCTTCGTTTGCCCAACCGAGCTGGAAGACCTGGCCGACAACTACGCCGAATTCCAGAAACTGGGCGTCGAGATCTACAGCGTGTCCACCGACACTCACTTTGCCCACGCAGCCTGGCACAACACCTCGCCAGCCATCGGCAAGATCCAGTACACCATGATCGGCGACCCGACCCACGTCATCTCCCGCAACTTCGACGTGCTGATTGAAGAAGTCGGCCTGGCTGACCGCGGTACTTTCGTGATCAACCCTGAAGGCCAGATCAAGATCGTTGAAATCAACGACGGTGGTGTAGGCCGTGATGCTTCCGAGCTGCTGCGCAAGGTCAAGGCTGCTCAGTACGTTGCCGCTCACCCGGGCGAAGTCTGCCCAGCCAAGTGGAAAGAAGGCGAGGCCACCCTGGCGCCGTCCCTGGACCTGGTCGGCAAGATCTAAGACCGTGAGTCCTTTGAGGGCGGTCATCCGCACTTAAGCAAGCCGCACCGCCCACAAAAACGCCCGGGCGAGATTCGCTCGGGCGTTGTTTTTTCTGAAATTCAAAAATGGAAATCGCCCGTATGTTGGACGCCAATCTTAAAGCTCAGTTGAAGTCATACCTGGAACGGGTCACCCAGCGGATCGAGATCGTTGCATCCCTCGACGACGGTGCGAAATCCCAGGAAATGCTCGCGTTACTCAAAGACGTTGCCAGTCTTTCCACTCAGATTACCTTGCTCGACAACGGCAACGATGCGCGCAAGCCTTCGTTCTCGTTGAATCGCCCGGGAGCCGATATCAGCCTGCGCTTCGCCGGCATTCCCATGGGCCACGAATTCACTTCGCTGGTGCTGGCGCTGCTGCAAGTCGGCGGCCACCCTTCGAAGGCCAGTGTTGAAGTCATTGAGCAGATCCGCGCCCTTAAAGGCGAGTTCAACTTCGAGACTTACTTCTCGCTGTCGTGCCAGAACTGCCCGGACGTGGTCCAGGCGCTCAACCTGATGGCGGTGTTGAACCCGAACATCCGTCATGTCGCCATCGACGGCGCGCTGTTTCAGGCGGAGGTCGACGCACGCCAGATCATGGCCGTGCCAAGCATCTACCTCAACGGTGTGAACTTCGGTCAGGGCCGCATGGGCCTGGAAGAAATCCTCGCCAAGATCGACACCAGCGGCATCGAGCGCCAGGCTGAGAAAATCAGCGCCAAGGACGCCTTCGACGTGTTGGTGGTCGGCGGTGGCCCGGCCGGTGCTTCGGCAGCGATCTACGCCGCGCGTAAAGGCATCCGCACCGGCGTTGCGGCCGAGCGCTTCGGCGGCCAGGTACTCGACACCATGGCGATCGAGAACTTCATCTCGGTCCAGGAAACCGAAGGGCCGAAACTGGCGGTCGCCCTGGAAGAACATGTCAAGCAATACGACGTGGACATCATGAACCTGCAACGCGCCGATGCGCTGGTGGCGGGCCGGGACGGCGCGCTGCACGAAGTCCGCTTCGCCAGTGGCGCCAGTCTCAAGGCCAAGACCGTGATCCTGGCAACCGGTGCCCGCTGGCGCGAAATGAACGTGCCGGGTGAGCAGCAGTACCGTAACAAGGGTGTCGCGTACTGCCCGCACTGCGACGGCCCGCTGTTCAAAGGCAAGCGTGTGGCGGTGATCGGCGGTGGCAACTCCGGCGTCGAGGCGGCCATCGACCTGGCCGGTATCGTGGCCCACGTCACTTTGCTGGAGTTCGATGTGCAATTGCGCGCCGACGCGGTGTTGCAGCGCAAGCTGCACAGCCTGCCGAACGTAACGGTGATCACCAATGCCCAGACCACCGAAGTGACCGGCGACGGCCAGAAGGTCAACGGCCTGCGCTACAAGGACCGTCCAAGCGGCGAAGTGCGTGATGTGGCGCTGGAGGGGATCTTCGTGCAGATCGGCTTGTTGCCCAACACCGATTGGCTCAAGGGGACCGTGGAGCTGTCGCCGCGTGGCGAGATCATCGTCGATGCCCGGGGAGAAACCTCGATCCCAGGCGTGTTCGCCGCCGGTGACGTGACCACCGTGCCGTACAAGCAGATCGTGATCGCCGTGGGCGAGGGGGCCAAGGCTTCGTTGAGCGCCTTCGACCACCTGATCCGTACCTCCGCCCCGGCGTAAGTCGCCGAAAGCGGGAAAATAAAACCCCATGGGCCTGGCCCGTGGGGTTTTTTATTGGGTCTTCACATCCACCACCAAACCCTGTGGGAGCGAGCCTGCTCGCGATGGCGTTGGGTCAGGCAATGAACAGTTGCCTGACCGGGCCTCATCGCGAGCTGGCTCGCTCCCACAGTGGATTGGTGGTGTTCCTGTTACTGGGACAAGACGCTAAACCCTGTGGGAGCCTGGTGCTGCTTAGAGCGGCGCAGGCTGAATGATTTCAACCCAGTAGCCATCCGGGTCCTTGATAAAGGCCAGGCTTTTCATGCGGCCGTCACTCAGGCGCTTCTGGAAGTCGCAGCCCAGTGCTTCGAAGCGCTCGCAGGCGGCGACGACGTCCGGCACGGAGATGCAGATGTGGCCGAAGCCGCGCGGGTCGCTGTTGCCGTTGTGATAGGCAAACGCGGGATCGCTTTCGGTGCCATGGTTGTGGGTCAGTTCCAGGATCCCCGGGATCGACTTCATCCATTGGGTACGGGCTGCTGCGTCTTCAGGGATCTGGTTCTTGTCCACCAGGGCGAGGAAATACAGGCTGAATTCGGCTTCCGGGAAGTCGCGTTTTTCCACCAGCGAAAAACCCAGCACGCGGGTGTAGAAATCCAGGGACTTGGTGATGTCCTTGACCCGCAGCATGGTGTGGTTGAAGACGAATTGCGCGGTAGCGGCATCAGGTTGAGCGGTGACGCCAGGGAAAGTGTTGAGTTCGTGCAGGCTCATGGGCCCTCCGGAAAATGAGTGGGGCAAACGGCGTCGCAGCCAGGTGCGACGGTTCCTGGGCTTGCGTAAACGGCTTCCTTGCAGGTGCGTCATGATACGCAAGGGGGCGCGGCATCGCCAAACCGAGTGTGGCTATTGCCTGGTTCTGCCGGGCGCTTCAGACTTCAGGATTCGTCCTTGAGTGCCCGCGCAATGATTCGACCGTTCCTTTCGCTGTTTGTCCTGTTGTTTGCTGCGGCGGCGAGTGTTGGCGCCCGGGCGGGCGAGCCGCAGGTCGCCTGGCCGCAGGGCTGGACCGTCGAAGCGTTGCCTTCCGGCGCATCGGCCTCGACGCCTGCACCGACCACCCAGCGACAGCGTGCCACCAAGAGCGACCCGGCGGGCAACGCGGTGATGGTCATGGAGCTGACGACTACAACAGTCGAGCCCGACCATCAGGTCAACTTGCAAGGCGTGTTGCTGGAGATGCGTAAATCAATCCAGAAGGATTTTTTCCAAGGCGGGTACCAAAGTGTCTGCAATAAAATTCATGAGTCCGTGTTGGGTGGGGCTACAGCATTGGAGACCACTTGCACGATCACGCAAAACGGCAGGCATGTTCTGTCGCAGACACTCGTTGCTGCACTAAATGATGGCAAGGCCTATGTGCTGTCCTATGCCGGACAGGCGCAGGTGTATGTTGATAGCCAGGATGAAATACAGTCGGTACGAAACAGCCTGAAACTATAAGCTTTTGACCTAATACGTCCGGACTAATCCTGAAGTTCAGCCCATAAAAAAGCCCTGACTGGATCAGGGCTTTTTTATGGAAGTGACGCCGGCTTAACCGCGCAACCATGAATCAACGGTGGCCGCGCCGTATTGTTCTTTCCAGGCTTTCAGGCCGCGGTGGTTGCCGCCCTTGGTCTCGATCAACTCGCCGGTGTGCGGGTTCTGGTAAACTTTCACCACGCGTGCGCGGCGGGTTTTAACCGGCTTGCTCGATTGCAGGCTGCCCTTGGACGGGTTCGGGTCGAGGATCGCGACGATGTCACGCAGGCTCTTGCCGTAGGTTTTCATCAGGCCTTGGAGCTTTTCTTCGAATTCGATTTCTTTCTTAAGCCCGGCGTCGTTCTTCAGCGATTCCAGCTGCTTGAGCTGTTCTTGAAGGGCCTTTTCGGCTGCACGAAATTCAGCGAGTCTGGACAAAATCGTTACTCCAATCAGATTATTTTGGCTGATACCACCGCAAACAAAGCAATAAGCCAAGCGCTTTGAAGCGACTCGGTGATAATGAATCACCTGCTATCCAGCACAGGTAAAAAAATTGTAGTAGTTAAAGCGAAAAGTGTAAATCGTAACTTTTTCGTTATGTAACAACAGCAAGTGCTCTTAACTGTTGGAGAGGCATCGTCAATAGGCCGGCGGCGGGTAACTGCCATTAGTGCAGGTCCGCGCCTGTATGAAGTCCGGGGCCGGGAGTGGAATAGAACAAATAGAAACTCATCACAAAGTTCAGGCTTATGACTGCCGGGCAAGTTCGATAAACGCTCGGGTGGCGGGGGAGGCTTGGCGGCTGTCCAGCACCGCGAGGCCAATCTGGCGCGGTACCGGCGGTGCCAATGGACGTGTGACGAAACCCGGGTGGCGACTTTCCGGTAATGAGCCTTCGGAAACCAAGCTCACCGCTTCACCGCGCCTGACCACATCCAGGGTGCTGAGCAACTGCGAGCAGCGAAAGCGCACGTTGGGGGTGAGCCTGGCGGCGTTAAACAGGCGCGTGACCAGTTCCGAGGATCCTGCCTCGGTGAGGACGAAAGGGTCGTTGCACAAATCCTTGAGACTCAGGCTGGCCTGGGCGGCGAGGGGATGGTCCTGGTGCAGCAGGGCGACCATCTGGTCTTCCATCAGTGGGAACGTATCGAAACGGTCCTCGGGCAATACCACGAAGCCGACGTCGATCCGTCGTTCGTCCAGCCACTGGATCACCTGTCTGTCCGGCCCTTCGTCGATGTGCACTTCGATGCCCGGATGCAGGGCGCGGTAGCGTTGCAGGATGTCGGGCAGCAGTTTCATCGACGCTGTCGGCCCGAACGATCCGATGCGCAGGGTGCCACGGCGCATGCCCCGAGCATCGGCGGCTTCCTGGCGCAGGGTGTTGGCCAATCCGAGCATGGCCCGGGCCCGTAATAGCAGTTGCTCGCCGATGTCGCTGAGTTCCACCTGGGATTGATGGCGGCGCAGCAACTCCACGCCCAACTCCTGTTCCAGGGATTTGATGGCGTGGGACACCGCCGACTGGCCGATGCCCAACCGCGTTGCCGCAGCGGTGAAACCCCGCAGCTCGGCGACCAGGGAGAAGATTTCCAGTTGGGTGAGGGTCATGAGTATTTGCTCATTTTACGATGATCGATCATGAGGCAAACAATACGGCATCCCAGCCCCTTCCGATACCGTGGCGAGGGAGCTTGCTCCCGCTGGACCGCGTAGCGGACCCTGCATACAGGGGGCTGCTTCGCACCCCAGCGGGAGCAAGCTCCCTCGCCACGGTATTGGATTGAACTCAAGGTGAAACATGAACGCTTTGGAACAAACCCGCCCAACCCCATCCGACCTGCCGGTCTACCTCAAGCTCGCCCTGGTCACGATGATCTGGGGCGGGACCTTCGTCGCCGGCAGGCTCCTGGCCGAGGCCCTGACACCTTTGTTCGCCGCCAGCCTGCGTTTCCTGCTCGCCAGCATCGCGCTGCTGCTGTTCCTGGCGATGGCCAGGATTCCCCTGGTCAGGCCCAGCATCAAGCAAGGGCTGCAACTGACCACGCTGGGGTTCTTCGGGATCTTTTTCTACAACCTGTGTTTCTTCTACGGTTTGCAGCACATCAATGCGTCGCGGGCCTCATTGATCGTGGCCCTGAACCCGGCGGTGATCGGGTTGGCCTCCTGGTGTCTGTTCAAGGAACGCCTGGGCCGGCTGAAAGTGGCGGGCATCGTGCTGTGCATTGGCGGGGCGGGGCTGGTGATCGTCAGTCGCGATCCATCGCTGTTGCAAAATGCCCCGCAGAGTTGGATCGGCGACCTGCTGATTTTCGGCTGCGTGCTGGGCTGGGGTATCTATTCGCTGTTTTCCAAAGGCTTGAACGAAAGCCTTGGCCCTTTGCAGACGGTGACCTGGTCGATCCTGCTGGGCACCTTGATGTTGTGGCTGGCCTGCGTGGCCGTAGGCGAGGTGCACGTCGAAGCACTGCGCGGCCTGGAGCCGAGGCAGTGGTTGAGCCTGTTGTACCTCGGCGTGCTTGGTTCGGCCCTGGCCTACATCGCCTGGTACGACGGCATCCGCCGGATTGGCGCGACCCGTTCCGGGGTGTTCATCGCGCTCAATCCGCTGACGGCAGTATTGCTGGGCGCGCTGTTACTGGACGAACGGTTCACCGCGTTGATGTGCCTGGGCGGCGGGCTGATCCTGACGGGGATTTTCCTGTGCAACAAACCCCTTGCGCGGGCGACAGGAAGGGCGGTTTGATACAGAAGGCGGACAAATCCGGTTACGCTGTGTAGAATCGATTTACGCATATAAGAATAACGTCTTCTGGCAGCAGAAGCCTCGCCCGCAAGAGCCTTGGGTCGACAATGAAGATACTTGGGTTTCAACTGATCTACGGCGATTACCTCGCCCGCAGCGTTCGCGGTATTTCCTGCGCGCCACCGTGTGTCCCCAGCATCGCCAGCAACTAACGTTTCCTGTTAATTGATAAGCATGATGAGGCGCCGACATGGCAGATCTATACGAAAACCCGATGGGCCTGATGGGCTTTGAATTCATCGAATTCGCGTCCCCGACCCCCAATACCCTGGAGCCGATCTTCGAGATCATGGGCTTCACCAAAGTGGCGACCCACCGTTCCAAGGACGTGCACCTGTATCGCCAGGGCGCGATCAACCTGATCCTCAACAACGAACCCCACAGCGTGGCCTCGTACTTTGCCGCCGAGCACGGTCCGTCGGTCTGCGGCATGGCGTTCCGGGTCAAGGATTCGCAGCGGGCCTACAAGCGTGCCCTGGAACTCGGCGCCCAGCCGATCCACATCGAGACCGGCCCGATGGAGCTGAACCTGCCGGCAATCAAAGGCATCGGCGGCGCGCCGCTGTATCTGATCGACCGTTTTGGCGAAGGCAGTTCGATCTATGACATCGATTTCGTGTTCCTGGAAGGCGTTGACCGCCACCCGGTGGGCGCCGGCCTGAAGATCATCGACCACCTGACCCACAACGTGTACCGCGGACGCATGGCCTATTGGGCCGGCTTCTACGAGAAGCTGTTCAACTTCCGCGAGATCCGCTACTTCGACATCAAGGGCGAATACACCGGCCTGACGTCCAAGGCCATGACCGCCCCGGACGGCATGATCCGCATCCCGCTGAACGAAGAGTCGTCCAAGGGCGCGGGGCAGATCGAAGAGTTCCTGATGCAATTCAACGGAGAAGGCATCCAGCACGTGGCATTCCTCACCGATGACCTGGTCAAGACCTGGGACGCGTTGAAGAAGATCGGCATGCGCTTCATGACCGCTCCGCCAGACACCTACTACGAAATGCTCGAAGGTCGCCTGCCGAACCACGGCGAACCGGTGGCTGAGCTGCAATCGCGCGGCATCCTGCTGGACGGTGCTTCCGAGCAGGGCGACAAGCGCCTGCTGCTGCAGATCTTCTCGGAAACCCTGATGGGGCCGGTGTTCTTCGAGTTCATCCAGCGCAAGGGTGACGATGGTTTTGGCGAAGGCAATTTCAAGGCGCTGTTCGAATCCATCGAGCGCGATCAGGTACGGCGGGGTGTGCTCACTACGGAGTGATGCCTGAGCCGTAATGAAAAGCCCGCCCGGCAGTGATGTCGGGCGGGCTTTTTATTGCCACCACAGATCTAAATGTGGGAGCGGGCTTGCTCGCGAAGGCGGTGTGTCAGGCACCCTTGACATTGACTGATACACCGCCTTCGCGAGCAAGCCCGCTCCCACAGGGGATGGCGGTGTGCCTAAGCCCGGCGCTGTTGCCGCATCAAATGCTTGAACCCTTCGAACACCAGTACCGCCACTGCCATCCAGATCGGGATGTAGGTCAGCCACTCGCCGGCCTTGATGCTTTCACCCAGCAACAGCGCTACGCCCAGCAGCAACACCGGTTCGACATAACTCAACAGCCCGAACAGGCTGAACGGCAGCAAGCGGCTGGCAACGATGTAGGACACCAGCGCCGAAGCACTGATAACGCCGAGCAAGGGGATCAGCAGCGACAGCCACGGGTGCTGATCGAAGACATAGAAGCCCTGGTCCCCGCTCTGCACGAACCAGAGCGCCACCGGCAGCATCAGCGTCATGTCCAGCCAGAGTCCGCCCAGGTTGTCGGTCTTGATGCGTTTGCGCAGGATGAAGTAGATCGGGTAGCCGATCACCACCAACAAGGTTGCCCAGGAAAACCCACCGACCTGGTACAGCTCGTTGAAAACGCCCAGGGTGGCGAAGAATACCGCGATCTTTTGCAGGTACGATAGGCGTTCGCCGTAGACGATGCGCCCGGTCAGGACCATCGACAGCGGTAGCAGGAAATACCCCAGCGACACATCCAGGCTGTAGCCATTGAGCGGCGCCCACATGAACAGCCACAGTTGCGCGCCCATCAGTGCCGAAGAGGCGATTGCCGCGAGCAACAGCCGTGGCGTGGCGATCAGGCGTTGGAGCAACTGCGTGACGAGCGGCCATTCCCGCGAGATCAGCATGAAAGCGGTCATGCAAGGCATGGTCAGCAGCATGCGCCAACCGAAGATTTCCAAGCCGGTCAGCGGGGTGAGCAGCGAGGTGTAGTAGTACATGACGGCGAACAGCGCGGAGGCCGAGACCGATAGAGCGATGCCTTTGGACACTGAGGCCTCTTATTAGCGGGGTGTTAATGCACGATGGGCAAGCTTTACCTGTGGCGAGGGAGCTTGCTCCCGCTGGACCGCGTAGCGGGCCTCATTGGCGGCCGCTTCGCAGCCGAGCGGGAGCAAGCTCCCTCGCCACAGGGTTTGCATTTCAATGATGCTTATGACGTACGCGGCACGCGTCCCGGCACGAAATGGCTCACGTCATTGAACCCCGGTGTCGAGGCGTGGCCCGGTGTCACCAGCGAATCGATGAAGGCCTCATCCTCCGCCGTGATTTTCACTGCCTGCGCCTTGGTGTAGGCGTCCCACTGTTCTTCGGTACGCGGCCCGACGATGGCCGAGGTTACGGCGTTGTTGTTCAAGACCCAGGCAATGGCGAATTCGACGATGCCCACGCCTCGGCCTTGGGTGTACTGCTGGATCTGTTGGGCGATGCGCAGCGACTCGACCCGCCATTCGGTTTCCAGGATGCGCTTGTCCTGCCGTCCGGCACGGCTGTTGGCGTCCGGTGCTACGTCCGGCGCGTACTTGCCGCTGAGCACGCCACGGGCGAGGGGACTGAAGGGCACGACGCCGAGACCATAGTTCTGCGCGGCGGTGATCTGCTCGGTTTCCGCCTGGCGGTTGACGATGTTGTACAACGGCTGGCTGATAACCGGCCGGTCAATCCCCAGGCTGTCGGCGATCCGGATGACTTCGGCGATGCGCCAGCCACGGTAGTTCGACACGCCCCAGTAACGGATCTTGCCCTGGCGAATCAGATCGCCAATGGCCGACACCGTCACGTGCAGCGGGGTGTTGTGATCTTCACGGTGCAGGTAATAGATGTCCAGGTAATCGGTGCCCAGGCGCGTCAGGCTGGCCTCGATGCCATTGAACAGGTGCTTGCGGCTCAGGCCGCTGCGGTTGGGTAGGCCGTCCGGCGGGCCGAAGCCGACCTTGGTGGCTAGCACCCATTCGTGACGATGGCGGGCGATGGCCTCGCCGACGATCTCCTCGGAACGACCGCCGGTGTAGACGTCTGCCGTGTCAATGAAATTGATGCCCTGGTCCCAGGCCTTGTCGATGATCCGCAGCGAGTCTTCGGTACTGGTCTGTTCGCCGAACATCATCGTGCCCAGGGTCAGCGTCGAGACCTGTAACCCGGAATGGCCTAGCGTGCGGTAGCTCATGACAAGATCCTTTTCATCGAGGGGAAAGGCCCAATCAAACCCCAGAACCACCGCGTGGATCAAACAGATTTATCAAACACCGCCAATCCACTGTGGGAGCGGGCTTGCTCGCGAAGGCGGTGTGTCAGTCACATCAAGATCGCCTGACACACCGCCTTCGCGAGCAAGCCCGCTCCCACAGAGGCGATGCTCAAGCCCTCAGCGTACGCGTCATCCGCAACGCCAGCAGGCTACCGCCCACAATCACCGCGGCCAGTACATACAGCGCGGCGTCGGTCGAACCAGTGGCGTCCTTGACCCAGCCCACCAGGTACGGGCTGAGGAAGCCAGCCATCTGGCCCATGGAGTTGATCAGCGCCAAGCCACCGGCCGCAGCACCCGCGCTGAGCAGGGCGGTGGGCACTGGCCAGAACATCGGCAGGCCGGTGAGGGCGCCCATGGTGGCGATGGACAGGCCGATGATCGCGAGGGTCGGCGTGCTGGCGAAATTGACCGCGATCAACAGTCCGGCCGCACCCATCAACATTGGCACCACCAGGTGCCAGCGACGCTCCTTGCGCAGGTCCGCCGAGCGGCCCACCAGCAACATGAACAGCGCCGCCAGCAGATAGGGAATCGCACTCAGCCAGCCGATCACCAGGTTATCGCCGAAGCCCAGGCTCTTGATGATCGAAGGTAGCCAGAAGTTGATCGCGTACACTCCGCTCTGGATGCAGAAATACACCAGGCCAAAGGCCCAGATCGCCGGGTTCTTGAACACCGAAAGCAAGGAATCGCTGCTGGTTTTCGGTTTGTTCGCCAGGTCTTGGGCGTGGTCGGCGCTGAGCACGGCGCGTTCGTGGTCGGTCAGCCACTTGGCGTTGGCGAAGGTGTCACTGAGCAGGAAAAACGCCAGGGCCCCGAGGATCACCGTCGGGATCCCTTGCAGCAGGAACATCCACTGCCAGCCCGCCAGTCCGCCCTGGCCCGCGCCGAAGTGGTTGAGGATCCAGCCGGAAAACGGGCTGCCCAGCAGGCCCGATACCGGGATGGCCGACATGAACAGCGCCATGATCCGGCCCCGGCGGAAGGTCGGGAACCATTGCGAGAGGTACAGCACCACGCCCGGGAAGAACCCGGCTTCGGCTGCGCCGGTGAACAGCCGCAGGGTGTAGAACCCGGTGGGCGTGGTGACGAACAGCAGGCAGGTCGACAGCGTGCCCCAAGTGATCATCATCAGGGCGATCCAGCGCCGTGGACCGAACTTGCTCAGGGCCAGGTTGCTCGGTACGCCGCACAGCACATAGCCGATGAAGAAAATCCCGGCGCCGAGGCCGTACACGGTTTCGCTGAACTTCAGCGCATCGAGCATCTGCAACTTGGCGAAGCCAACGTTGACCCGGTCCAGGTAATTGAACAGGTAGCAGATGAAGATGAAGGGAATCAAACGCAGGGTGATGCGTTTGTAGACGCTGTCTTTTTCGTCGGGGGTAGCCAGGAGGGCTGTTGCGCTCTGGGACATGGCGGGTCTCTCTTTATTATGATTTTTGCGAGCCAGGGGGTAACGTTGACCGCCCCTTGAGTCTCAGCCAGCCCACGGGCCCGTGTCTTTGTGCCGGCGCACAGGGTTTGGCTGAAGACCCTGTGCGTCTGACCAACGTTCAGGCATGACCCTCAAAAATAACAATCCACGCCGCTGCAAGGAACCCGCTGATGTTCGAACTCGATCACGACCTGGCGCAGGACATCGTCGACCGGGCGATGGCGATCCTGCCGTTTAACGTCAACGTCATGGACAACCAGGGCCTGATCCTCGGCAGTGGCGAGCGCGAGCGGGTCAATACCCGGCATGAGGGCGCGCAACTGGTGTTGGCCAACGGTCGGGTGGTGGAAATCGACGAACACACGGCGCAGCACCTCAAAGGCGTGCAACCGGGGATCAACCTGCCGTTGATGCTCGATCAAAGGCTGATTGGCGTGCTGGGCATCACCGGCCAGCCTGAGCAGTTGCGCACGTATGCCGAGCTGGTGCGCATGACCGCCGAAATGTTGCTGGCCCAGCGCAACCAGCAGGCCGAGCAGCAATGGCGCCGCCAGCGCTGCGATGACTTGCTGGCGTTGTTGCTGGGCGATGCCGGCGACTCGCCGCGGCTGTTGGACGAAGCGCGGCAGATGGGGCTCAAGCCACAGTTGTCACGGGTGCCGTATCTGTTCGAGCTCGGTCTGGAACATGGGCCGGGGCAGACCGTCGAGACCTTGAGTGCCTGGTTGATGTCCCGCTACCCGGACAGTTGGTGCCTGACGTCGTCGAAATCTTCGTTGCTCTGGTGCCGGCCGGTCAGCGCTTCGGTGGAAAACGAACGGTTGCTGGGCAAGCTCGACGGGTTGGGCTGGAGCATCCTGCGCGTCGCAATAGGTGGACAGGCCGAAGGGCTGGCGGGGCTGCGACGGTGCTATCGGCGGGTAGCCGATCTGCTGGCCTACGGTCGCGATGTATTGCCGCAATCGCGGCTGCTGGCCCTCAGCCGTTATCGCCTGCCGGTGATGCTCTGGCGTCATCGCAGCGACGACGCCCTCGACGAACTGTTGACACCGTTGCGCAAGGTCATCGCCAAGGACGGCAACGGCCAACTGCTCGCGACCCTGCGCAGTTGGTGCGACCACGACGGCCAGAGCCAGGCCTGCGCCGAAGCCCTGGGCATCCACCGCAACAGCCTGCGCTATCGCATGGAACGCATCGCCGAACTCAGCGGCGTGGATCCGTTGCGGCTGGATGGGATGCTGGCGTTGTACCTGGGGGTGCAGTTGTTGCCGCAGACCGCAGAAACACAGACCTGACCCTGTGGGAGCGAGCCTGCTCGCGATAACGGTAGTACTGAAGAAATTATGTCGCCTGTGCCGCCATCTTCGCGAGCAAGCCCGCTCCCACAGTGGATCGAGTTTCTTCAGAAGGAATGCGGTCGACTGTGGGAGCGGGCTTGCCCGCGAAGAGGCCCTCCCATCCAACAAATCCACCTGCAAACCCATCCTTTGTAAAATTGAACAATAATCCCCCCTGTCTTTTGTGCGGCAGACCGGCGTCACCGCCGTGGTCAGCTGGCAGCATGCTGTGCATCGGAACCGGAGAATAAAATGAAAATAATCATCGCCCCCGACTCATTCAAGGACAGCCTCAGCGCCCAGGGCGTGGCCGATGCCATTGCCCGGGGGCTGGCCCAGGTCTGGCCGGATGCGCAGTTGGTCAAGTGCCCAATGGCCGATGGCGGGGAAGGGACGGTGGAGTCGGTGCTGGCTGCCTGCAATGGCCATTGGCGACGCAACCGGGTCCGGGGGCCGCTGGGTGTCGCCGTCGAGGCGCGCTGGGGCTGGTTGCCCGAGAGCCGCACGGCGATCATCGAAATGGCCGAGGCCAGCGGTTTGCAATTGGTGCCGCCGGGGAAACGCGATGCCTGCATCAGCAGCACTTACGGCACCGGCGAGTTGATTCGCGCCGCATTGGACGAGGGCGCCGGGCGAGTGATCCTGGCAATCGGCGGCAGCGCCACCAACGACGGCGGAGCAGGAGCAATGCAAGCGCTGGGCGTGGTGTTGCTCGATGAACAGGAAAACCCGCTGCCACCCGGCGGCCTGGCCCTGGCAGGATTGTCGCGCATCGACCTGAGCGCCCTGGATCCACGCCTGGCCCAGGTCAGTTTCGAGATCGCCGCCGATGTCGATAACCCGCTGTGCGGACCCCACGGTGCCTCCGCGGTCTTCGGTCCGCAGAAAGGTGCTTCGCCCGAGCAGGTGCAGCAATTGGACCGAGCTCTGGGGCATTTTGCCGAACGTTGTGCTCAGGCGTTGAACAAGGATGTCCGCGACGAACCGGGCAGCGGCGCCGCCGGTGGCCTGGGCTTCGCGGCCAAGGCCTTCCTGGGTGCACAGTTTCGTACCGGCGTCGACGTGGTTGCGCAACTGACCGGGCTGGCCGAAGCGATCAACGGCGCCGATCTGGTGATCACCGGCGAAGGCCGTTTCGACGCCCAGACCCTGCGCGGCAAGACCCCCTTTGGCGTGGCCCGTATTGCCCGTGAGCGCGGCGTACCGGTGGTGGTCATCGCCGGCACGCTGGGGGAGGGTTATGACGCGCTGTATGAACACGGCATCGCCGCCGCCTTCGCCTTGGTCAACGGACCGATGACCTTGCAAGACGCCTGCGCCGACGCCCCGCGTCTGCTGAGCGAACGCGCCCGAGACGTTGCCCGGCTCTGGCGGATCGCCGCGCGATAGTCAGTCAAGCACAACCCCCCCCGTGGCGAGGGAGCTTGCTCCCGCTCGGTTGCGCAGCAACCGCAAAGGCGGGGACTGCTGCGCAGCCCAGCGGGAGCAAGCTCCCTCGCCACAAAAATATCTGTGAAATATTTTTTTACATTCCCCTGCAAAAACCCTAAAGCCCAGCCGATAACGGGTTAAGCGCACTAAAAAATATTCCAACTCTGCGCCTCCCGGCATGGACGCTCGACCCCAACACCCGAGGTCTTCCATGTCCCTACGTAGCCTGAACATCGCGCCCCGAGCCTTTCTCAGCTTCACCGCCATTGCCCTGTTGGTTGTTCTTCTCGGCGTGTTCGCCGCCAATCGCATGTCAGTCATCCGCCAGGCCTCGGTGGACATGGAACAGACCCAGGTGCCCAGCATCGGCTACCTCGCCAATGTGATGGAAAACGTGCTGCGCATGCGCATCCTCTCGTTCCGGATCCTGGTCAACCGCGACCCGGCTAGCCTTAGCGAAGCCGAAACCCGCATCGGCGTGCTGACGGAAAAGTTGAACAAGGCCAACAGCAGCTACGCCGCGCTGCCGACCACCCCGGAAGAGGGCGAACTGTACAAAACCTTTTCCGCCACGCTGGATAAATACCTCCAGGCCCAGAAGGACATGCTCGACCTGTCGCGCCAGAACAAGGTCGACGAGTTGCGCGCCCACATCAACACCAAGATCAAGGAAGGCACCGACCTGATGGGCGAGCAGCTCAACAAGCTCATCGCGATCAACGTGGCCAGCGCGGGCGAGGCATCGGCCAAGGCGGGCGAACATTACGACAGCGCCATCACCGGCATTGTCATCGTCTCGGTCATTGCCGCCCTGGCCACCGTGGCGTTGGCCTTGCTGCTGACCCGCAGCATCGTCACCCCCCTCAATCGCGCACTGGAGGCCGCTCGCACGATTGCCGGCGGGAATCTGGTCCAAGTCATCACGGATGATGGCAAGGACGAACCCGGCCGCTTGCTCAAGGCCCTGGCCGATATGCAAGCCAGCCTGCGCAAGACCATCGAGCAGATAGCCGGCTCCGCCACCCAGTTGGGCGCGGCGGCTGAAGAACTGAGCGCCGTGACCCAGGAATCTTCCCGGGGCCTGCAACAGCAGCACAACGAAATCGAACAGGCCGCCACCGCCGTCAACGAAATGACCGCGGCGGTGGAAGAGGTGGCCCGTAATGCGGTGTCCACTTCCGAGGCCTCGAACCAGTCGACCCAGGCTGCCCGGGAAGGCCGCACCCGCGTAGTGGAAACCGTCGACGCGATCCAGACCATGACCCATGACGTACAAACCACCGCTTCGATGATCGAAGGCCTGGCGGTCCAGGGACGGGACATCGGCAAGGTGCTGGACGTGATCCGCGCCATCGCCGAACAGACCAACCTGCTGGCGCTCAACGCCGCCATCGAAGCCGCCCGCGCCGGGGAGGCCGGACGCGGTTTCGCGGTGGTGGCCGATGAAGTCCGGGCCCTGGCCCATCGCACCGCGCAATCGACCCAGGAAATCGAAAAAATGGTCGCCGGCATCCAGAACGGCACCGGCGAGGCCGTGCAGTCGATGCAGCAAAGCAACCAGCGCACCCAGAGCACCCTGGAATTGGCCCGCGCCGCCGGCGTGGCCCTGGAGCAGATCACCCAGTCGATCCACCAGATCAACGAACGTAACCTGGTGATCGCCAGCGCGTCGGAAGAGCAGGCCCAGGTCTCCCGCGAGGTGGATCGCAACCTGGTCAACATCCGCGACCTGGCGACTCAATCGGCGTCAGGTGCGCAGCAGACCAGCGACGCCACCCATGAACTGTCGCGCCTGGCGGTGGGTTTGAATGCGATGGTGGCGCGGTTTGTGATTTAGCGGCGTGGGCAGTCGCCGCCCACCGCTCCTGCACTTGGTCAGCGCGCGTGGGCCGCGATGGCAACGCGGATAAAAATGCCCTTGGAGCCAACCGTCTGCACCCCGGCACGATTGGCGATGCGGTAGCTAAGCAAATGCACTCCATTGGCGAGGGATTGAAAGACATAGTCTGCAATCGGCACAACCGTGGGCAGTGTCGGTCCCCCTGGAATGTTGAACGGGTCGGGGGTCCGAACCACCGCCACGGCCACCGGCGGTGCATCCGCCCCGCCACAAAAAACCGTCACGGCTTGGCCGGTCACTTGGTTCCTATAGACCGGGATGACCACCTGGACCATGTTGCAATGGGCTTGCAGGTATTGCTCGGTCACACCAGCGCCGTGGGTCAATTCACCGTCGATCACGGCTTCTGGCGGCGTTTGGCCTTCCAGAGGTACGCTTTTGTCGATGGTAAAGGCCACCGCTTCGGCTTCATGAACCTCACCCGCGTCGGTTTTCACCTCGAACTTCACCTTGCTGATGCCTTCCTCCAGATGCTCCTTGCCCAGCATTATGAAGCGCGGAAAGGTAATCAGGCCTTCCAGCACGAGGCTCTCTACCCGTTCGTACAACTGCCTGCCAGGCTTGAGTATCCATAAATCCAAGGTGTCCTTCTGGCCCCCGATGGCCGAGTCAGGCCAAGGACGAAGGATCTGCAAATGCAGATCGGATTGGGTCGCCCAGTCGGGTAAGAGATTTTCCTGGCTGTAATAGGGCGTGTTGTCAATCTTGTGGCTGCTCAGCGCATGAAAGACTTTCAACGGCGGTAGCTTGTCCATCCGGTGCCTCCTGAGATTCAACGCGTGATTGGCCATTGACGGTACGCGGATATCTGTCTGCGCATTAAATGACCGGTAGCGTGGCGGCGCTACTGTCAAAGCTGACAGGTAACACCGCGATGCCAGGTAGTCACTGGCATCTTTCAGCTCTTGAGATAGGGTTGAAGCAGTCACTTGCCTGAGAGGAAAGACGGATGCGCTATTCAGCCTTGACCCAACGCATCACCGGTGATGGCGCCGCTGCCTGGCAGATTCACGACCGGGCGCTGGCCATGCGCGAGCGGGGCATGGACGTATTACTGTTGTCGGTAGGTGATCCGGACTTCGACACACCGCAGGCCATTGTCGATGCGGCAGTCGGAAGCTTGCGGGCTGGGGAAACACACTATTCGGATGTTCGCGGGCTGCACGGGCTACGCCAGAGCATTGCCCGGCGTCACCGTCAGCGTTGTGGCCAACCGGTGGAGGCCGGCCACGTGACCGTGCTGCCTGGGGCACAGTGCGGGGTATTTGCGGTTGCGCAATGCCTGCTCGATCCTGGTGACGAAGTGCTCGTCGCCGAGCCGATGTACGTCACTTACGAAGCCGTGTTCGGCGCCTGCGGGGCGAAAGTGCTGCCGGTGGCGGTGCGCCCGGAGAACGGTTTCCGGGTCGAACCGGCTGATGTGGCGCGCCTGATCACTCCGCGCACCCGGGCGATGCTGCTCAACAGCCCGAACAACCCGTCCGGCGCCAGCCTGCCGTTGGCGACCTGGCAGGCGCTGGCGCGGCTATGCATCGAGCATGACCTGTGGTTGATCAGTGACGAGGTCTACAGCGACCTGCTGTACGAAGGCGAACACATCAGCCCGGCCAGCCTGCCGGGCATGGCCGAGCGCACCGCGACCCTCAACAGCCTGTCCAAATCCCACGCCATGACCGGCTGGCGTATCGGCTGGGTCATCGGCCCTGAACCGTTGGCCGGGCATCTGGCGAACCTCTCGTTGTGCATGCTGTTCGGCCTGCCGGACTTCGTGCAGCGCGCGGCTCAGGTGGCGCTGGACACGGATCTGCCCGAAGTCGCGCACATGCGTGAAGAGTACCGTCGGCGTCGGGACCTGGTGTGTGCTGCGCTGGGTGAGTGCCCGGGGCTCAAACCCGTGCGGCCCGATGGCGGGATGTTCGTGATGGTTGACGTGCGCCCGACCGGTCTCGACGCCCAGGCGTTCGCCGAGCGGCTGCTGGACGGCTATGGCGTGTCGGTGCTGGCCGGCGAAGCCTTTGGCCCCAGTGCGGCGGGACATATTCGCATCGGCTTGGTGGTCGACCAGCTGAAACTGGCGGATGCCTGCCAGCGGATCGTCTCGTGCGCGGAGGGTTTGTTGCAGGAGCGGCGAGCCTGAGTGACGGTGTCTGACTCGATGGCCTCATCGCGAGCAGGCTCGCTTCCACAGGGAGTTGGGTGGCAGTAAGGCTCGTGCTCACCTCCGATCGAATGTGGGAGCGGGCTTGCTCGCGAAAGCGGTGTGTCAGTCCACATTAATGTTGATTGACCTGACGCCTTCGCGGGCAAGCCCGCTCCCACAGGGTATTGGTGGTGCAGACTCAAATTCTCTGTGGGAGCGAGCCTGCTCCGGGCGGCGATGCGACGATAGCGGTGTGTCAGTCGCCCTCAAGATCGGCTGACCTGATACCGGATCTGCCCACCAGCCTCATCACTCCGACGAAAAACACCGGCACAAATATGACCGCCAGGGTCGCTGTGATCATTCCACCAATCACCCCGGTGCCAATGGCCTGCTGGCTTGCCGAGCTGGCGCCGGTGGCGATTGCCAGGGGCACGACCCCGAGGATGAAGGCCAGGGAGGTCATGATGATCGGCCGCAGGCGCAGGCGTGCGGCCTGGAGCGTGGCGTCGACCAGGTCGTGGCCTTCGTCGTAGAGGCTCTTGGCGAATTCGATGATCAGGATCGCGTTTTTTGCCGACAGGCCAATGATGGTGACCAGCCCGACCTTGAAGAACACATCGTTGGGCATCTCGCGCAACGACACCGCCAGCACTGCGCCAAGCACGCCCAGCGGGACCACCAGCAGCACCGACGTAGGGATCGACCAGCTCTCGTACAGCGCCGCCAGGCACAGGAACACCACCAGCAACGACAAACCGAGCAGGATCGGTGCCTGGCTGCCGGACAGACGTTCCTGCAACGACAGCCCGGTCCATTCCTGGCCCAGGCCGAGCGGACCGAGGGCCACCAGCCGTTCGATCTCCGCCATGGCCTCGCCAGTGCTATGGCCGGGCGCCGGTTCGCCGGAAATGGCGATGGCCGGATAGCCGTTGTAGCGGGTCAATTGCGCCGGGCCCTGGGTCCACTTGGCTCGGACAAAGGCCGACAACGGGACCATTTTCCCGGCGTCGTTGCGCACATGGATCTTCAGCAGATCCTCCACTTGGCTACGTTGGTCGCCCTCGGCCTGGACCACCACCCGTTGCATCCGCCCCTGGTTGGGGAAGTCGTTGATGTAGGCCGAACCGACAGCCGTCGCCAGCACATTGCCGACATCGGCAAACGACACGCCCAACGCGTTGGCCTGTTTGCGATCCACCTCCAGCTGCACTTGCGGTGCTTCGGCCAGGGCGCTTTCGCGAACGTTCGCCAGCAACGGGCTTTTTTCCGCCGCCGCGAGCAGTTCGTCGCGGGCCTGCATCAGCGTGGCGTGGCCGAGGCCGCCACGGTCCTGCAAGCGAAACTCGAAGCCGCTGGAAGTCCCCAGGCCATCCACCGGCGGCGGCAGCACCGCGAAGGCCATGGCATCCTTGATGTCGCCGAAGGCCAGGTTGGCGCGCTCGGCAATCGAGCTGGCCGAGTCGTCGCTGCCACGCTCTGCCCAGTCCTTGAGTGTGGTAAAGGCCAGCGCGGCGTTCTGCCCGCTGCCGGAAAAACTGAAGCCCAGGATCACCGTGCTGTCGCCCACGCCGGGTTCGCCGGCGTTGTGCGCCTCGATCTGCTCGACCACGTGCACCGTACGGTTCTTGCTGGCACCCGGCGGCAGCTGGATGTCGGTGATGGTGTAGCCCTGGTCTTCCACCGGCAGGAACGAGGAGGGCAGGCGACTGAACAACAGGCCCATGCCCACCAGCAACACACCGTAGATCAGCAGGTAGCGCCCGGTGCGCTTGAGTGCATAGGCCACCCAGCCCTGATAGCGAACGCCCAGTTGTTCGAAGCGCCGGTTGAACCAGCCGAAGAATCCACTCTTGGCGTGATGCTCGCCCTGGGCGATCGGTTTCAACAGGGTCGCGCAGAGAGCAGGGGTCAGTGTCAGTGCCAGGAACGCCGAGAACAGGATCGACGTGGCCATGGACAGCGAGAACTGCCGATAGATCACCCCCACCGAGCCGTGCATAAATGCCATCGGGATGAATACCGCCACCAGCACCAGCGTGATGCCGATGATCGCCCCGGTGATCTGGCGCATCGCCTTGCGCGTCGCGTCCCTGGGCGAGAGCCCTTCGCTGGCCATGATCCGCTCGACGTTCTCCACCACGACGATGGCATCGTCCACCAGGATACCGATGGCCAGCACCATGCCGAACATGGTCAGCACGTTGATGGAAAAACCCAGGGCCAACATGGTGGCGAAGGTGCCCATCAGCGCCACCGGTACCACCAGCGTGGGGATCAGGGTATAGCGGATGTTCTGCAGGAACAGGAACATCACCGCGAACACCAGCAGCATCGCCTCGCCCAGGGTGTAGACCACCTTGGTGATCGAGACCTTGACGAAGGGCGAGGTGTCGTAGGGGATCTTGTATTCCACGCCGGCCGGGAAATAACGCGCCAGCTCGTCCATTTTGGCCCGCACCAGCGTGGCGGTGTTCAGGGCATTGGCTCCTGGCGACAGTTGCACGCCGACGGCGGTGGAGGGCTTGCCGTTGAGGCGGGTGGAGAATTGATATTCCTGGCTGCCGATTTCGACCCGCGCCACATCGCCGATGCGCACGGTGGAGCCGTCGGGGTTGGCCTTGAGCACGATGTCGGCGAACTCCTCAGGCGTCGACAGTTGCCCCTTGACCATGATCGTCGCGGTGATTTCCTGGGTGGTGCGGCTCGGCAGGTCGCCGATACTGCCCGCCGAGACTTGGGCGTTCTGCGCAACGACCGCTGCGTTAACGTCGGCTGGGGTCAGGTTGAAGCTCAGCAGTTTCTGCGGATCTATCCAGATCCGCATCGCACGTTCTGCCCCGTACAACTGTGCCTTGCCGACGCCGTCCAGGCGCTTGATCTCGTTCATCACGTTGCGCGCCAGGTAATCGCTGAGGGCCACGTCGTCGAGCTTGCCGTCGCTGGAGGTTAGGGTGATCAGCAGCAGGAAACCGGCCGAGACCTTTTCCACCTGCAAGCCTTGCTGGGTGACCGACTGGGGCAGGCGCGACTCCACCGCCTTGAGGCGGTTCTGCACATCGACCTGGGCCAATTCCGGGTGGGTGCCCGGCTGGAACGTCGCGGTGATGGTGGCGCTGCCGAGGCTGCTCTGGGAGCCGAAATACAGCAAGTTGTCGGCGCCGTTGAGTTCTTCCTCGATCAGGCTGACCACGCTTTCGTCCACGGTCTGCGCCGAAGCGCCCGGGTACGTGGCGGAGATCTCGATCTGCGGCGGTGCGACGTCCGGATACTGCGCCACTGGCAGTTTGGGAATCGCCAGGGCACCGGCCAGGAGGATGAACAACGCGACCACCCAGGCGAACACCGGGCGATCGATAAAGAACTGCGGCATAGGACGTTTCCTGGTTACTGGGCCGGTGCCTGGGCGAGTGGGGCTTCGTCGATCCGGACTTTGTCACCGGGCCGGGCGTGTTGCAGGCCTTGCACGATGATGCGGTCACCGGGCTTGAGGCCGTGGGTGACGACCCAGCGGTCGTCCTGCACCGGGCCCAGTTCCACCGCCTGCAGGCTGACCTGTTGCTGGGCGTCTACCAGCAACACTTGGGCGATACCTGCGCTGTCACGCTGGATCGCCCGTTGCGGCACGCTGATGCCCTGGCGGTCGACGGCCTGCTCTACGCGCACACGGACGAAGCTGCCCGGCAGCAGGTCCAGATCAGGATTGGGAAACTCGCTGCGCAAGGTGATCTGGCCCGTGCCCGGGTCGACGCTGATATCGGTGAACAGCAGCCTGCCGGGCAATGGATAGAGGCTGCCGTCGTCCTGGATCAGCGTCGCCCTGGCCTGGTCCTGGCCGACCTGTTGCAACTGGCCGGAGCGCAGGGCCCGGCGCAGTTCGTTGAGCTCGCGGGTCGACTGGGTGAGGTCGGCGTGGATCGGGTCCAGTTGCTGGATCAGCGCCAACGGCGTGGTTTCGTTCTGTCCCACGAGTGCGCCTTCGGTCACCAGGGCGCGACCGATGCGCCCGGCAATCGGCGCGGTGACCGTGGCATAGCCCAGGTTCAGCCGGGCCCGCTCCACCGCAGCTTTATTGGCGGCGACATCAGCAGCGGTCTGGCGTGCAGCGGCGCGGGCGTTGTCGTAGTCTTGGGCGCTGATGGCGTTGTCTCCGGTCAGGCGCGCGTAACGCTGTTCCTGCAACCGGGCCTGGAACGCATTGGCCTCGGCCTTGCGCAGCGCGGCTTCGGCGCTGTCCAGATCAGCCTTGAGCGGTGCCGGGTCGATGCGAAACAGCACGTCGCCTTTCTTCACATCGCTGCCTTCACGAAAGACCCGCTGCAAGACCACGCCGGGCACCCGGGCGCGCACCTCGGCGATGCGCGGCGCAGCGATACGCCCGCTCAGTTCGCTGCTGATGGACAGTGGCCGGGTCTCGATGGTCTCGATCGCCACTGTCGCCAACGGCGCTGCGTTCTCTGGGGCCGACGGGCCATCGCAGGCGCTCAGCAGCAGCGTGCCGAGCAACAGGCCCAGGGGGGCGAAAGGGTTCTTTGGCATGGTGCTTCCCCAATAATGAACCGTGCCATGCTACGGGGGGCGGCCGGGGGGATCGGTAAAGCTTTGTAGGGGGTGTGTGAAATTGTGTAAGGGATTTGCTCGGGGTTGGGTCGGGGCGTATATCCTTGGCAGCTGGATTCTCAGGTGACTGTACTGACGCTTTCGCGAGCAAGCCCGCTCCCACATGGTTCACGCTAACTTCTGTGGGAGCGGGCTTGCTCGCGAAGACGGTCCATCAGGCGCCACCGCACCTTTCTGGATACACCCATGCCCAACATCCTCCTGGTCGAAGACGACCCCGCCCTTTGCGAACTGATCGCCAGTTACCTGGAACGCAACGGCTATCAGGTCAGTGTGCTCAGCCGTGGCGAACAAGTGCGCGAGCGGGCCAGGGTCGATCCGCCGGATCTGGTGATCCTCGACCTCATGCTGCCGGGCCTGGACGGTTTGCAGGTCTGCCGTTTGCTGCGGGCCGATTCGGCGACGCTGCCGATCCTGATGCTCACCGCCCGGGACGACAGCCACGACCAGGTGCTGGGCCTGGAAATGGGCGCCGACGACTATGTCACCAAACCGTGCGAGCCCCGGGTGTTGTTGGCGCGGGTGCGGACCCTGCTGCGGCGCAGCAGCCTCTCCGAGCCGCAGACGGCCAGCGACCGCATTCTGATTGGCAACCTGTGCATCGATTTGTCCGAGCGCACCGTGACCTGGCGTGGGCAAGCGGTGGACCTGTCTAGCGGCGAATACAACCTATTGGTGGTGTTGGCCCGCCATTCCGGCGAGGTGCTGAGCCGCGACCAGATCCTGCAACGCCTGCGCGGCATCGAATTCAACGGCACCGACCGTTCGGTGGACGTGGCGATTTCCAAGTTGCGGCGCAAGTTCGACGATAACGCCGACGAAGCGCGTAAGATCAAGACCGTGTGGGGCAAGGGCTATCTGTTCAGCCGTTCCGAGTGGGAATGCTGAGCCGATGTGGAAGCTGCTGATCCGCCTTTACCTGGTCACCATCGTCTCCTACAGCGCGGCGATCTACCTGATGCCGGAGTTGGTGATTCGTCTGTTCCAGGAACGCTTCCTGAGCTACAACCTCGATTATTCCCGCGGCCTGCAAACCTTGCTGGTCAAGCAGTTCCAAGCCGTGCCACCCGAACAATGGCCGGCGCTGGCGGCGCGACTGGACAAGGACTTCGAGCCGCTGCGCATCGAGCTGGCGCCCATCGATGACCAGGACTTCACGGCCAGCGAACAGGCGCGGCTCAAGCGTGGCGAGAACTTCGTGCGCCTTGGCGAATGGGCCTGGCGGACTTTGTCGGTATCGCCCCTGGATGGGCAGACGGCGGTCAAGATGATCGTTCCGCCAGACCCCACCGACGTCAACTGGCTGTATTGGAGCATCAACGTGCTGATCGGCGCGACGATGCTCGCTTGCCTGCTGCTGTGGCTGCGGCCGCACTGGCGTGACCTGGAACGGCTCAAGCGTACCGCCGAGCGCTTCGGTAAGGGCCATTTGAGCGAGCGCACGCACATCGCCGGTAGTTCGAACATCGGCAGCCTGGCCCACGTGTTCGATACCATGGCCGGGGACATCGAGAAGCTGCTCAATCAGCAACGGGACCTGCTCAACGCGGTGTCCCACGAACTGCGCACGCCGCTGACCCGCCTCGATTTCGGCCTGGCGCTGGCGCTGTCCGATGAACTGCCGCCGGCCAGTCGGGAACGCCTGCAAGGTCTGGTCGCGCACATTCGCGAGCTGGATGAGTTGGTGCTGGAGTTGTTGTCCTACAGTCGCTTGCAGAACCCCGAGCGTTTGCCTGAACGGGTCGATGTGGCGCTGGACGAATTCATCGACAGCATTCTGGGCAGCATCGACGAGGATCTGGCAGCGCCGGAGGTGGTGATCGATGTGCTGCTGCACGGCGCGCTGCAGCGTTTCGTGCTGGACCCGCGCCTGACCGCGCGGGCCTTGCAGAACCTGTTGCGCAACGCCATGCGCTACTGCGAAAAACGGATCCAGGTGGGGGTACTGGCCAGTGACCAGGGTTGCGAGATCTGGGTGGACGATGACGGGATCGGTATCCCCGACGACGAGCGCGAGCGGGTGTTCGAGCCATTCTATCGCCTGGACCGCAGTCGCGACCGCGCCACCGGTGGCTTCGGCCTCGGCCTGGCGATCAGCCGCCGCGCCCTGGAGGCCCAGGGCGGCACACTGACCGCCGAAACTTCACCGCTGGGCGGCGCACGCTTCCGGCTGTGGCTACCGGTCCAATCCTGACCCTCCAATGGTCATCACCCCAACAACCCCGCTGCAATATTCACCGAGAACCCCAGGATCGCCGTGTTGAACACAAACCCGATCAACGACTGCGCCAGCACGATCTTGCGCATTTGCCGGGTGGCGACACCCACGTCCGAGGTCTGCACCGCGACCCCGATGGTGAAGGAGAAGTACAGGAAATCCCAGTAGTTGGGCGTGGTCAGTCCTTCGGCAAAGCGCAGGGCCGGTTCCTGGCCGTCCCAGGTGTAATACAACTTCGCGTAGTGGACGCTGAAGATCACCCCGATCAGCAGCCATGAGCCGATAACCGTCATGGCCGTGAAGCCGTAATGCAGCAGTTTGGCGGTGGCGTGCAGGTCGCGGCTGCCGGCCAGCTCGAAGGTGATGGCCGCCAGGCTGGCCAACGCCGCAATACACACGGTGAGCAGGACCAGCCCGGCATTTTCATCCTCGACTTCGGCGATGCGCCTGACGTCCGGCGCCTTGGCCCGCACGGTCAGCCAGAACATCAGCAGCAGGTAACTCCAGACCCCGGCATTCCAGCCGATAAGTATTTTAGCGAGGACAGTATCAGCGGGAGCCAGGATGCCGGCCGCCAGGCCAAGGACCGTGGCAATGGACAGGCGCGGGTGAGTGCGGGTGAGGAAGGGCATCGGGTTTAGTCAGCCAGGGCGGTGGTTGGAGCCGGCATGGGGAGATCCTGCTGGTAGCGTTCGGCAGATAGTAGCTGAACGGTCGTGGCGGTGGAGAGCTTCATAGGCTGATCCACCGTTATCGCGAGCAGGCTCGCTCCCACAGGGAAATTGTGGTTGACGACGGTCTTGCGAACGCACAGAGACCGTGTGGGAGCGAGCCTGCTCGCGATGACGATGGTGCATTCAACACCTTCATGGACTGACCCACCGCTTTCGCGAGCAAGCTCGCTCCCACAAGGGACTGGGGGCCAATAGGAAGTTGTGCCATGGGGACTCCTGGCGGCTTCTACAAGAATGGAAAAGTGTCTTTCGTCGCAAATGTTCCGGCATTGATGGCTTTTTGACATTTACCCCGTGCGTCCATGACACGATTAAGTACAATCGCCGGCCCCTAGCCGGGCATGGAAGCAGTTCGGCTTTTCAGTTACGAGAAAAATTCCATGCTCATCGGCAGTTATTCCCCCGCCCTTGTTTCCATTTCCCTGTTCGTTGCGGTGCTGGCGTCCTATACGGCGCTGGATCTGACCGGACGTATCGCCACGGCTCAGGGACGGGCCGCGCACTGGTGGATGGCCGGCGGCGCGCTGGCGATGGGGGTGGGCGTCTGGTCCATGCATTTCATCGGCATGCTGGCGTTCACCTTGCCGGTGGAGCTGGGCTACGACATCTCCATCACCGCGCTGTCATTGCTGATCGCTATCCTTTCCTGTGGCTTTGCCCTGTGGCTGGTCAGTCAGCCGAAGCTCCCGCTCTGGCAGCTGGCCTTCGGCGCATTGGTCATGGGGGCCGGCATCAGCGCCATGCACTACACCGGCATGGCGGCGTTGCAGATGCAGCCGGGCATCGATTACGACCCGACCCTGTTCAGCGCCTCGCTGGTGATTGCCGTCGCGGCCAGCGCGGCGGCGCTGTGGATCGCCTTTCGCCTGCGCCGGAACACCCCCCATGTGCGTCTGGCCCGGGCTGGCGCAGCGGTGCTGATGGGTATCGCGATTGTCGGCATGCATTACACCGGGATGGCCGGGGCGCAGTTCAGGGACGGTAGTTTCTGCGGCGCGCTGGACGGCTTGAGCGGCAAAGGCCTGGACAATCTGGTGCTGATCACCACTCTGGCAGTGCTGGCGATTGCCTTGCTGACGTCGATCCTCGACGCACGCCTGGAAGCCCGTACCGCCGAGCTGGCGCAATCGCTGACCCTGGCCAACCGCGAGTTGACCCAGCTGGCATTGCACGACCCCCTCACGGGGTTGCCTAACCGCGTGTTGCTGGCCGACCGCATCGACCAGGCCATGCACCGGGTGCAGGAGCAGGGCGGCTGCTTCGCGCTGATGTTCATCGACCTGGACGGTTTCAAACCGGTCAACGATGCCTTTGGTCACCACATGGGCGATCTGTTGCTGCGCGACGTGGCCCTGCGCCTACGGGAAGACCTGCGCAGCCAGGACACCCTGGCACGGATCGGCGGCGATGAGTTCGTGCTGCTGGTGCAACTGGCCGAGCCCGACGACGCCTTGCGGCTGGCGGCCCGTCAGGTCAGCCTGATCGCCCGTACGTTCCGGGTGGCCGAGCATGACTTGCAGATCTCCGCCAGCATCGGCATCTCGCTGTACCCCGGCAACGGCCACAGCGCCGAAGAACTGCTGATGAACGCGGACGCGGCGATGTACCACGCCAAAGGTGCCGGCAAGAACGGCCACAGCTTTTTCGATGCCTCGATGAACAGCAACGCCCGCAAGCAACTGCAACTGCTGCAAGATCTGCGCATCGCCGTCGAACAGCGGCAATTCAGCCTGCATTACCAGCCCAAGTTCGACGCCGCCAACGGTCGACCGGTGGGCGCCGAGGCGCTGTTGCGCTGGACCCATCCGACCCAGGGCCTGTTGATGCCCGACACGTTCATCGACCTGGCGGAGAAGACCGGCCTGATCATTCCCATCGGTGAGTGGGTGCTGAACGAAGCCTGCCGCCAGATGCGCGAGTGGTACGTGCTCGGCTATACCGACTGGCGAATCGCGGTGAACCTCTCGGCCTTGCAGTTCTGCCACACCGGGTTGGTGCAGAGCGTCGCCAAGGCACTGGAGACCCACTGTCTGCCGCCTAACAGCCTGACCCTGGAAATCACCGAAACCACCGCCATGAGCGATGCGGATGCGAGCATGACGGTGCTGCAGCAGTTGTCGGACATGGGCGTTGACCTGTCCATCGACGACTTCGGCACCGGCTACTCCAGCCTGATGTACCTCAAGCGCCTGCCGGCCAATGAGTTGAAGATCGACCGAGGCTTCGTCCGTGACCTGGAGCATGACAGCGACGACGCGGCCATCGTGTCCGCCATCGTTGCCCTCGGTCAGGCCCTGGGCCTGCGGATCGTCGCCGAAGGGGTGGAGACCAACGTGCAGCAGAGCTTCCTGACGCAGTTGGGCTGCGATTCGCTGCAAGGCTACCTGCTCGGCCACCCGCTGCCGGCCGAGGGCTTCCTGCAAAACATTCGCCAGGCGCATCGGGTGGAGATGGCCTGAACATAGGCCTCAAGAACAGCACTGCACCTGTGGCGAGGGAGCTTGCTCCCGCTTGAGTGCTCAGCACTCACAAAAGAGGGGCCGCTTCACCCGAGGCGTCGGATAGCCCCAGCGGGAGCAAGCTCCCTCGCCACAGATCCTTCGTTGTACTAAAAGGAATGTTTCGCCACCACCGAAGTCCCAGATTCAGTACCTCGAATAACTGGAGTCTTCCCATGCGCAAACCAACCCTGATCGCCAGCCTGTTCCTGACTGCCGGTCTTGTAGCCCTCGGCCCTGTGGCGCAAGCGGCTCAAACCACCGGCGATGCGGTGGAGCATTCACCCAACAACGGTCGCCGGCTGGTCGAGGCCGACCGCACGCCAGCCGAATATCAGCGCGCGGACAAAGCCATCAAGAACTGGAAGGAAAAGGGCCTCGAAGCGCCGGACGAGGGCTCGCAGTGGGTGCAGATCAATGACAAATACGTGATGGTGGTGATCGCCTCCGGCCGGATCCTCAAGATCACCCCCGCCACGCGCTGAGCCTCAGAGCACTTCGCCTTTGTCCCATAGATGAACCAGCTCGCCGGGTGCCTGGTCCTCAGGCACCTGCAGCACCATTTCGTCGTCCTGGTCGTTGGCGCGATAGCGCACTTCGATCCGGAAGAAGCGCTGGTCGCCCCGGCCCGAAGGGGCAGAGGCCAGCGGCAGGCAACCTTCCAGCACTGAACAGATCCGCGAACGCTGGGTGATGTCGCATTGGGCGAACTCGATCTCCCGGGGGCGGGTCAGGGCGTGGATAGCGGCTACGCCGCCCTGGCGTGAAAGCCGTACCACGGCGTTATCATCGAGGTCTGGAAGGGTTTTCATCAGCTCTCCTGTGTCAGGTCGACGCCGACTTTGCTCCAGGCGCCTTGCACCGCTTGCACCTCCGGCGTTCCAAAACGATGGCGGGCGTGCTCGACGGTCAGGCGGGCGAAGTCACTGAAGGAAGCGTCGTTGGCCAGTCTGCGATCGCACAGGGTTTCATACCAGATCCTGCCGGCCTTTTCCCAGGCAAATCCGCCCAGCGTGGTCGCCACCAGATAAAAGGCGCGGTTGGGAATCCCCGAATTGATATGCACACCGCCATTGTCTTCGCGGGTGATGACGAATTCACGCATGTGCGCCGGCTGCGGGTCCTTGCCCAGCAACGGGTCATCGTAGGCACTGCCGGGGTTAGCCATGCTGCGCAGGCCGTCGCCATTGATCTTGTCCGTGAGCAGGTCGGCGCCGATCAGCCAGTCGGCCTGGTCGGCGGTCTGTTCGAGCACGAATTGCTTGACCAGCACGCCGAACACATCGGAGATCGACTCGTTCAACGCGCCGGACTGGTTGGCGTAGACCAACCCGGCTTCGCTTTCGGTCACGCCATGGGCCAGTTCGTGGGCCACCACATCCAGGGAACGGGTGAAGCGCTGGAAGATTTCCCCATCGCCGTCGCCGAACACCATCTGCGCGCCATTCCAGAAGGCGTTCTGGTAGCCCTGGCCATAATGCACGCTGCCCACCAGCGGGAAGCCTTTATTGTCGATGGAGTCGCGCCCCAGGACTTTCCAGAAAAAATCATAGGTGGCGCCGAGGGCATCGTAGGCTTCGTCCACGGCTGGGTCACCACTGGCCGCCTGGCCTTCCAGGCGAATCGGCTGGCCGGGCAGCTCCATGCTGTTCTGGGCGTCGTGCACGCTGCGTTGCGGGTGTCCGGCCTTGCCCGGCTTGGGCAGTTTCGCGGCTGCGGGTACGTCATGGGGCGGGCCGGGATTGTGCCGCAGGTTGCGCACGTGGGTCAGGGTGCCCAGCGCGCTGGAACGCTGGTGTTCGGAGCCGTGGGCGATGATACGGTTGAGGATATAAGGCGGAATGAAACCTTGAAGCGGGCGAGAGTCGGACATCAGAAAATCCTTATCTGAACGGCAGGGGACTGTACCCATGTGAACCGAAACGAATGCGCCGGTTCCCTCCTGCGAGGTCGCGTCGCAACGCGGTGGGGATCAATCCCTTGCTGCAAAGGATTGCCAGACGCTGGAAATTCTGCGAAAACCCCGCGCCTGGACCACACGGGAATGCCCCATGAACGAAGAACTGCAAATCATCGACCTGCAACAGGGCGACGGTAAAAGCGTAGTCAAAGGTGCGCTGATCACCACTCAATATCGTGGCACCCTGGAAGACGGCACGGAGTTCGACTCGTCCTACAGTCGCGGCAAGCCCTTCCAGTGCGTGATCGGCACCGGTCGCGTCATCAAGGGTTGGGACATCGGGCTGATGGGCATGCGGGTCGGTGGCAAGCGCAAGCTGCTGGTGCCGGCCCACCTGGCCTATGGTGAGCGATCCATGGGGGCGCATATCAAGCCCAATGCCAACCTGATCTTTGAAATCGAGTTGCTTGAAGTCCTGACTCGCGATGATTGATCGGGCATGAACGGCGGCCTTGTTCATTGGGGAGAAAGTGTTGCTACTCTCACCATTCGATGCACGGCTTGATTCGTCGGGGAGTGAACCATGAACGCAGAGCAACATGACCTGGGCGTGTCCCAGGTGGCCGCCGCCATTGCCGAACCGGCCCGCACACGCATGCTCTGCTCGTTGATGGACGGCCATGCCCGGACCAGTACGGAGCTGGCGAGTATCGCCGACGTCAGCGCCTCAACCGCCAGCGCCCACCTGGCGAAGCTCAAGGACCTGGCCCTGGTGCGGTTGCATGTCCAGGGCCGTCATCGCTATTACAGCCTGGCGGACCCTCAGGTCGCCCGGGCGTTGGAGGCCTTGATGGTGGTTGGCCAGAATGCCGCGCCGACCTTCACCCCGCGCACTCCGGATCGCCTGCAATTTGCCCGCACCTGTTACGACCACATGGCCGGCACCCTGGCCGTGCGCCTGCACGATCGCATGATCGAGGCCGGGTGGTTGCTGGAAGGACAGGGGCAGGATTATAGGCTTAGCGAGGAAGGCGAGGCGTTCTTCAACGGGTTGGGTATCGACGCGCAAATCCTGGCCGCCCAACGACGCCGGTTCGCCTGCCCGTGCCTGGACTGGAGCATGCGCCGACCGCACCTGGGCGGCGCTTTAGGCGCGGCATTGCTGCAACTGGCGATCAAGCGCAAATGGGTGCTCCAGGACCTGGACAGCCGGGCGTTGGGCGTGACGGCTGTAGGGCGTAAGGAGATGGCCGGGCGGTTTGGAATAAGTGCTGAAATTGATGCCGCAGCAGCCGGCCCTTTCGCGAGCAAGCCCGCTCCCACAGTGGAGCTGCGTTGAACACAAGATTCGCAGGCAACCGACAGCCCCTGTGGGAGCGAGCTTGCTCGCGATAGCGTCAGCCCATCCAACATCCCGCCAACTGACCCACCGCCATCGCGAGCAGGCTCGCTCCCACAGTGGAACTGCGTTGAACACAAGATTCGCAGACAACCGACAGCCCGTGTGGGAGCGGGCTTGCCCGCGAAGGCGTCAGCCCATCCAGCATCCCGCCAGCTGACCCACCGCCATCGCGAGCAGGCTCGCTCCCACAATGGAGTTGTGTTGAACACTGAATTTGCGGACAACCGGTGAACCTGTGGGAGCGAGCCTGCTCGCGATGGCGATTTCGGCGACGCCATCAACTCATATGCCTGCGCCGATACTCATCCGGCGTTGTCCCCATCATTTTGCGGAACATGCTGATGAACGCCGAGGCGCTGTTGTAGCCCAGGTCCAGGCCGATGGTTTCCACGGTCTGGCCGCGTTCGAGCAGTGCCAGGGCTTCGATGACTTTCAGGCGTTGGCGCCATTCCACCAGAGACATGCCCAGGTCCCGCTGTGCCCGGCGCATCAGGGTGCGTTCGGTGGTGTTGGCGGCGCGGGCCAGTTCCGGCAGGGAGCGCGGGTCGCCGGGGTTGGTCTCCAGGGCCCGCAACACTGGTCCCAACAGCGGATCGTCCGACGATGGCAGGTAGCTGCCGGCGAGGGGCGCCTGGGCCAGTTTGTCCACCAACACCTGCAACAGGCGCTGCTGTTGCGGCGTCTGCGGCTGACTGGGCGGCTCGTTGCGCAGTTCCTCCAGCAACGCACGGATCAACGGGCTCAAGGTCAACGCACAGGGCACGGCCGGCAATGCGTCGCACAGCGAGGCCGCAAGGTACAACGAACAGTGACAGGCTTCATGCCGGTTGAACCCGACATGCTCCAGCTCCGGCGGCAACCAGATGCCGTACTGCGGTGGTGCCAGATAGTGGTGGCTGGCGGTCTCGATCTCCATCACCCCGCTGTAGGAATAGACAAACTCACCCCAGGCATGTCGGTGCCGGGGATAAGTGGCGTGGGCCGGCATACACGCGCTACGAAAATAAATCGGCGCAGGCAGGGCGGTTTCGAACGGCGGGGTCCGCAGGTGCTGGGCAGGAATGTGCATATCGGCGTCTCTGACGGATTACCGCGATGGCTTGTCGGGTAATCACTATATCCAGCAAAGCTGTCAGGCAGACAATCCTTTCATCGAATCCCAGCCAAGGAACCGTTCCCATGACTACCGCCGCGCCCTGGACGGCCAGGTCTGCGCCTTGATGGCTTTTCTCTGCGCCATCTGGGGCTTCCAGCAAGTGGCGATCAAGGCCAGCGCCGCCGACATGACGCCGATGCTGCAATTGGGCGTGCGCTCGGCCATCGCGGCAGTACTGGTGGGGCTGCTGATGCTGGCCCGTGGCGAACGCCCGTCTCTGGCCGATGGCAGCTGGCGCCCCGGGATGCTGGTGGGCCTGCTGTTTGCCCTGGAGTTCGTGCTGGTAGGCGAGGGCCTGCGCCACACCACGGCGTCGCACATGGTGATTTTCCTGTACACCGCCCCGATGTTCGCCGCCCTGGGGCTGCATTGGAAACTGCCCAGCGAACGTCTCAAGCCGTTGCAATGGGCCGGTATCGGTGTGGCGTTCAGCGGGATCGTGGTGGCCTTCAGCGGCGGAGCGGGTATAGCCTCCGGCGGTTCGCTGCTGGGTGACGGCATGGGCCTGATGGCCGGTGTGCTGTGGGGGGCGACGACGGTGACGGTGCGTTGTTCAAGATTGACCAATCTGCCAGCCAGCCAGACGCTGCTCTATCAACTGGTGGGCGCTGGGGCGCTGCTGATCGGCCTGGCGCTGGCACTGGGACAAATGACGATCAACCCCACGCCGCAACTGCTCGCCAGCCTGGCGTTCCAGGTGCTGCTGGTGTCCTTCGCCAGTTTCCTGATCTGGTTTTCCCTGCTGCGGCGCTACCTGGCTTCACAACTGGGTGTGCTGTCGTTCATGACCCCGTTGTACGGCATCGTGTTTGGCGTCTGGCTTTTGGATGAGCCGCTGGAGCCGAACTTCATCATCGGCGCTGCACTGGTGCTCAGTGGGATCCTGCTGGTCAGCGGCCATGGCTGGGTTCGCCAGCGCTGGGGGCAGCGGTGGATGTTGCGGCGGGGGTAGTGTAACGGCTGGCGCAAATGAATGTGGCGAGGGAGCTTGCTCCCGCTCGACTGCGCAGCAGTCGCAATCCAGCCAACACGATATAACTCAATGATCGCGTTGCCTGGTTTGGGGCCGCTTCGCAGCCCAGCGGGAGCAAGCTCCCTCGCCACAAAAGCTCCTGGGAGCCGGGTTCAGATCAAATCACAAAAGCTCTTGGGAGCCGGGTTCAGATCAAACCTTGACGATCCAACCCGCTGGCGCTTCCACGTCGCCGGTCTGCACACCGGTCAGCTCCTTGTAGAGCTTCTGGGTGATCGGGCCGACTTCGGTTTCGCTGTGGAAGACGTGCAGCTTGTCTTTGTAGTTGATCCCGCCGATCGGCGTGATCACCGCGGCGGTACCGCAGGCGCCGGCTTCCTTGAAGTCCGACAGCTTGTCGATGAACACGTCGCCTTCGACCACTTCCAGGCCCAGGCGCGATTTCGCCAGTTCGATCAGCGACAGGCGGGTGATGCCGGGCAGGACCGAAGGGGAGTTGGGGGTGACGAATTTGTTGTCGTGGGTGATGCCGAAGAAGTTCGCCGAGCCGACTTCTTCGATCTTCGAATGGGTCAGTGGGTCGAGGTAGATGCAATCGGCGAAGCTCGCCTTCTTCGCCTGGGAACCCGGCATCAGGCTGGCGGCGTAGTTGCCACCGACCTTGGCCGCGCCGGTGCCTTGTGGCGCGGCACGGTCGTAGCTGGAGATCAGGAAGTTGTGCGGGGTCAGGCCGCCCTTGAAGTAGGCGCCGACCGGGATGCAGAAGATCGAGAAGATGAACTCGGGGGCGGTGCGTACGCCGATGTTGTCACCCACGCCGATCACGAACGGACGCAGGTACAGCGCGCCGCCGGTACCGTAAGGCGGGATGAAGCGCTCGTTGGCGCGGACCACTTGCTTGCAGGCTTCGACGAACTGTTCGGTCTCGACGAATGGCATCAGCAGGCGGGCGCAGCTGCGTTGCATGCGGGCGGCGTTCTGGTCCGGGCGGAACAGGTTGATCGAACCGTCCTTGCAACGATAGGCCTTCAGGCCTTCGAAGCATTGCTGGCCGTAGTGCAGGGCCGTGGAGCCTTCGCTGATGTGCAGCACATTGTCGTCGGTCAGGGTGCCGGCGTCCCAGGCGCCATCGCGCCAGTGCGACAGGTAGCGCTTGTCGGTCTTGATGTAGTCAAAGCCCAGTTTGTCCCAATTGATGCTCTCGTTACCCATGACACCCTCTATTTCTTAACTACCGCCGAAACGGTTCAAGGCTTCTGACGTTTTTGGATGGGGACAACAATACTTCATTCCAGGGGTGTTTCGCAGCCTGCACGACGGGCCCCCGGCGATTTTTCCGACGCTGGGGACCCGTGGCGAGGGAGCTTGCTCCCGCTCGAGTGCGAAGCACTCGCAATTGCAATCTTTCAGTAGAGCAGGATTTGGGGCCGCTTCGCGGCTCAGCGGGAGCAAGCTCCCTCGCCACAGGGTGATGCGATTACACATGCAGGGATGCGGTTACAGATGCAACGCATGCCCCAACGCCCGCAACGCCGCTTCCTGCACCGCCTCGCCCAAGGTCGGGTGGGCATGGATGGTGCCGGCGATGTCTTCCAGCCGGGCGCCCATTTCCAGGGACTGGCCGAATGCCGTGGACAACTCCGAGACACCCACGCCGACCGCCTGCCAACCCACGACCAAGTGATTATCCCGCCGCGCCACGACCCGCACGAAGCCGCTTTTCGATTCCAGGGTCATCGCCCGGCCATTCGCTGCAAACGGGAAGCTGGACACGATGCAGTCCAGCCCGGCCGCCTTGGCTTCGTCCGGGGTCTTGCCGACCACCACCAGCTCCGGATCGGTGAAGCACACCGCCGCGATGGCCGCCGGATTGAACTCGCGATGCTGGCCGGCGATCAGCTCGGCGACCATTTCGCCCTGGGCCATGGCCCGGTGGGCAAGCATCGGCTCGCCGCTCAGGTCGCCGATGGCCCAGACATTGCGCATGCTGGTCTGGCAGCGATCATCGATTTTCACCGCCGAACCGTTCATCGCCAGGTCCAGTGCTTCGAGGTTCCAGCCCTGGGTGTTGGGCTTGCGTCCGACCGCCACCAGCACCCGGTCAGTGTCCAGGTTCAGCGTGTCGCCATTCGGGTCGCGCACTTGCAAGGTGCTGGCCTGGGCATCGAAGCCTTCGACGCTGTGCTTGAGGTACAGCTTCACGCCCAATTGCTTGAGCGCCTCGTGCACCGGTTGCGTCAGCTCACCGTCGTAGGCCGGCAGGATCCGCTCCTGGGCTTCGACCACGCTGACTTCAGCACCGAGCTTGCGATAAGCGATGCCCAGCTCCAGGCCGATATAACCGCCACCGACCACCACCAGGTGCTTGGGTACCGAGGTAGGGGCGAGGGCTTCAGTGGAGGAAATGATCGGCCCGCCAATCGGCAGCATCGGCAGGTCGACGCTTTTGGAGCCGGTCGCCAGCAACAAGTGTTCGCATTGAATGCGGGTGTCGCCGACGTCGACGGTCTTGCCGTCGACCACCTTGGCCCAGCCGTGAATGACCTGCACCTTGTGTTTCTTCAGCAACGCCGCGACGCCGGTGGTCAGGCGATCGACGATACCGTCCTTCCATTCCACGCTCTTGCCGATGTCCAGGCTGGGCGCCGACACCGTAATACCCAGGGCCGAGCCCTGGCTGTGATGCCGGGTCTGATGAAACTGCTCGGCCACATGGATCAATGCCTTGGACGGAATGCAGCCAATGTTCAGGCAGGTTCCGCCCAACGCCTGGCCTTCCACCAGAATCGTCGGGATGCCCAACTGACCGGCGCGGATCGCCGCCACATAACCGCCAGGGCCGCCGCCGATGATCAGCAGGGTGGTGTTCAGAGTCTGTTGCATGCCTTGCTCCACCGATGATCAGTCCACAAACAGCGTGGCGGGTTGTTCGAGCAGGCCTCGCAGGGCCTGGATGAATTGCGCTGCGTCCATGCCATCGACCACCCGGTGATCGAAGGAGCTGGAGAGGTTCATCATCTTGCGCACGACGATCTGGCCTTTGATCACCACCGGCCGTTCGACGATCTTGTTGACGCCGACGATGGCCACTTCCGGCAGGTTCAGTACCGGGGTGCTGACGATGCCGCCCAGCGCGCCGAGGCTGGTCAGGGTGATGGTCGAACCGGACAGCTCATCACGACTGGCCTTGCCATTGCGGGCAGCGGTCGCCAGGCGCGAGATTTCCGCCGCGCTGTCCCACAGGCTGCGGGCTTCGGCGTGACGCACCACCGGCACCATCAGGCCGACGTCGCTTTGGGTGGCGACGCCCACGTGCACCGCACCGCTGCGGTGGATGACTTGCGCTTCATCGTCGTAGCGCGCGTTCATTTGCGGGAAGTCCCGCAGGGCCACCACCAGCGCTCGCACCAGGAACGGCAGCAAGGTCAACTTGCCGCGGCTGGCGCCGTGTTTTTCGTTCAGGTGAACCCGCAATTCTTCCAGAGCGGTGACGTCGATTTCTTCGACGTAGCTGAAATGCGCGGCGCGCTGGGTGGCTTCCTGCATGCGCTGGGCGATCTTGCGACGCATGCCGATCACCGGGATCTGCTCTTCGTCGTGGCGTTCGGCGTAGCTGGAACCGCCCTTGACCGGGGTCGACGACCCCTGGGCCAGATACGCCTCCAGGTCTTCGTGCAAAACACGCCCGGCGGGGCCAGTGCCCTGGACCAGGCGCAATTGAATGCCCAGGTCCAAGGCGTGTTTGCGCACAGCCGGGGAGGCCAGCGGACGCTCGTCGGGTGCGCGGGCAACCGGCGCTTGCGGGGCGGGCGCCGGACGCGGCGCGGCGGTTTTTTCGACCACCGGTGCAGGCGCTGCCACCGGCGCCGGTTTCGCAGCCTGGACAGGCGCAGCCGGTTGGGCCGACTCCTTCAGGTTGCCCGCGCCTTCGACTTCAATGCGGATCAGTTCGCTGCCCACCGCCATGACTTCGCCTGGCTCGCCACCCAGGGCGATGACCCGACCGTGGACTGGCGACGGAATATCCACCATCGCTTTGTCCGTCATGACATCGGCCAATACCTGATCCTCGACCACCATGTCGCCGACCTTGACGTGCCACACCGACAATTCAACTTCCGCGATGCCTTCGCCGATGTCCGGCATCTTGATAACGTGCGTGCCCATTCAGACCTCCATGACCCGTTTCAACGCCGCGCCCACACGGGACGGCCCTGGGAAATACGCCCACTCCTGCGCGTGCGGGTAGGGGGTGTCCCAACCGGTGACGCGCTCGATGGGCGCTTCCAGGTGGTGGAAGCAATGTTCTTGCACCAGCGAGACCAGTTCGGCACCGAAACCGCAGGTGCGGGTGGCTTCGTGGACGATCACGCAACGGCCGGTCTTTTTCACTGACTGGGTGATGGTTTCCAGGTCCAGCGGCCAGAGGCTGCGCAGGTCGATGACTTCGGCGTCGATCCCGGTTTCCTCGGCGGCGGCCAGGGACACATAGACCGTGGTGCCGTAGGTGAGGATGGTCACGTCCTTGCCCGGACGGGTGATGGCGGCCACGTCCAGCGGCACGGTGTAGTAACCGTCCGGGACCTGGGCCGACGGGTGTTTCGACCACGGGGTTACCGGGCGGTCGTGGTGGCCGTCGAAGGGGCCGTTATACAGGCGCTTGGGTTCGAGGAAGATCACCGGGTCATCGTTCTCGATGGAGGCGATCAACAGGCCCTTGGCGTCGTAGGGGTTCGATGGCATCACGGTGCGCAGGCCGCAGACCTGGGTGAACATCGCCTCGATGCTCTGGCTGTGGGTCTGGCCGCCATAGATGCCGCCGCCGCAGGGCATGCGCAGGGTCATCGGTGCGGTGAACTCGCCGGCCGAGCGATAACGCAGGCGCGC
>Ga0209370_1000187_pt1 | contig 117365 bp, 107 predicted proteins | sample AgamicAtPrz_FD_187164 | JGI IMG/M metagenome (GOLD analysis project Ga0209370, IMG submission 187164) | Agave microbial communities from Guanajuato, Mexico - At.P.rz (SPAdes) (version 2) | ecosystem: Host-associated > Plants > Phyllosphere > Phylloplane/Leaf | place: Guanajuato, Mexico...
ATTATGCCTACAGCGCCAAGGGCCACCTCGAAACCCTTTCCGACAACCGAAACCGCCGCAGCTACCAGTACGATCTACGGGATCGCCTGACCCGCATCGACTTTTCCCACACCGAGGCGCCGGAACACTACGGCCACGACCCGGCCGGCAACCTGCTGATGATGGACCGCCCCGGTCCCGTCACCTTCAAGGGCAACCGCCTGCTGCTGGACGGTGACCGCCACTACGACTACGACGCCTTCGGCAACCTGATCCGCGAACGCCGGGGCAAGGCCCACAGCCTCGTCACCGAATACCGCTACGACAGCCAGCACCGGCTGATCGGCCTCACCACCCCGGACGGTCGCGAAACGTCCTACCGCTACGACGCCTTTGGCCGACGCATCAGCAAGACCGTGGACGGCCTGACCACGGAGTTTTTCTGGCAAGGCGACCAGCTCGTCGCCGAAAGCAGCCCGCGCCACCACCGCAGTTATATCTACGAACCCGGCACCTTTCGCCCCCTGGCCCTGCTCGACGGCAAAGGCCTGAACGCCTGCCCGTTCTACTACCACCTCGACCACCTGGGCACGCCCCAGGAACTGACCAACTTCGCCGGCCAGATCGTCTGGTCGGCGCGCTACACCGGCTACGGCAAACTCACCGAGCAAACCCACGGCGGCGGCGAACAACTGGACCAACCGCTGCGTTTCCAGGGCCAGTACTTCGACCCCGAAAGCAACCTGCACTACAACCGCCACCGCTACTACAATCCCGAGACTGGGCGCTACCTGACACCGGATCCGAGTAAGTTGGCGGGTGGGCTCAATGGGTATCGCTACACCCTGAACCCGACGGGGTGGGTGGATCCGTTGGGGTTGGTGGATTGCCCGGGGAAGGGTGGGTGTAGGCCGAAGGGTGGGGAGCAGGATCCGTCCCTTAAGGCTGAGGTGGATGAGGGAACTCCGCAACTGCCGATGACGGCGGAGCAGCGGCGGGCGCGGATTGATGAGTTGGGGGAGGCGAATGCCAAGCGGCGAGTTCTAGAAATTGAAAGAAAATATGATATGCATACGACGGGAAAGCATGGACCTGAAATCCCTGACATCGTATTGCGTCAACGAGCGATAGACGGCACGGACCCCATAACCGGTGCTCGGGGCAGACTAAACAAAAGCTCTCAGTTCAAATCGTGGAAAATTCAATTACATGCGCTCAACGAGGCACTAACCAGAAAAGCTCGTGGATTATATGCTCACACCGGTCTTGATAGAGAGCGAAATCCGACTGTTAGAGTTGAGATGCCCGGTGCAGGTAGGGGGTATAAGCCTAATAGAAGAGATCAGCAAAATCCAATTCTTAATGAAGATATGAAAGGCGTGGAAATTAAATTTGATAAAGTTAATACGGATCGCCCTTTTACCGCGTTTCCTGTTGATAAATTGGAGGGCTGAGTAATGTTGATGACACCATTTACTATGTTGCCTTACAAGCCGACTGTGGATTCATTTTTGGCTGGGCTTAATATTGAGTACAAGAGTGAGGATGTTAAGGGTAACTTGCTCCGTTTAAGTCCGAATAGAAAGGCTGATCGAGAGTGTATGATAAAAAATTACATAATAAGAGAGCAGGAATATTTACCGTATAGACACAAATTTTTGCTTGTTAAGGAGCTGGAAAAGGCATTATTGAACCAGTGTTATGATTTTAATATTCCTTTTGAGTACGACTACGAGGCAAATGAACCGTCAGCTTCGCCGTGGGCGGCATCTGAAATTCATAATCCCCGTGGTTTCTTTGAGGACATTTACAGGCTAGCAAGTGAAGAATGGAAAGAAGACCTCCAAAAAGCCGCCCAAGAAGACCCCTCCACTTGGTGACCCAACCTCAAACGGACATCGCCACCACCGGCACCTGTTCAACCACCCCATCCATCAAATACAAACTCCCCCCCAAAATCTCCTTCGCATGATGCTTCGCCTGCGAAGCCAGTTCCGCCAACTGGCTCGCATCCAACTCCCCACACGCCTCCGACCGCAAATGCACCACCCCAATCGACAGCGACAACAACGCAAAATCCTGGCGAACCCCCTGTCGATTCAACGCCGTAAAACATCCGGCTTCCAGATGTTCAGGTCGGTAAAAGCGTCGGCAGTGGGTCTGGAAGTCGCTCAGCAGCTGGTCGAGGCGTTTGCGCCAGTCTTCGGGGCCCAAGACCAGGAGGAAGTCGTCGCCACCGATGTGGCCGACGAAGTCGCGGCTGGGGTCGATGCGTTCGTTCAGGCATTGCGCCAGGCACAGTAGGACTTCGTCGCCACGGCCGTAGCCGTAGATGTCGTTGAAGGGTTTGAAGCTGTCGATGTCGACGTAGCAGATCACCGATTCCTGGCGCTGTTGCAGCACGCGGGTGAGGCATTGCTGGATGGGTACGTTGCCCGGCAGCAGGGTCAGCGGGTTGGCGTAGCGGGCCTGTTGGATTTTCAGTTCGGTGATCAGTTTGAGCACGTCGATCACCCGGCCCAGGCCCAGGTAGCTGCCGTTGAGGGTGATGATGAAGTCTTCTTCGATGCGTTGCCGGGCGCGGCTGGTGATCAGGCGGCTGACTTGTTGCAGCGACTGGTTCAGTTCCACCGCGAGGAAATCGTCGCTCATCAGGCGGCTGATGGGTTTGCGGGCGAACAGGTCGGTGGCGAAGGGCTTGAGCAAGGCATCCGACAGCGAGTGGCGATGCACGATGCCGCAGGGTTGTTCCCGATCATCCAGCACGGCCAGGGAGTTGAGGTTGGCCTGGCGGCGAAATGCTTCCAGCACGGTAGCGGTGGGAGTGTCATGGGCCACCGCTGGTTGTTCGTTGAGCAACGCGCCGAGATCGTTGACCTCATCGCTCAGCGACACCGTGCCGCTGTCCTGCTTGGGCATCAGCGCCCTGGCATCGCGGGACGGTTGTTCCTGAGGCCTGGCGACCAGGTAGCCCTGGACCAGGTCGACGCCCATTTCGATCAGCACCGCCAGCTCTTCCGGCAGTTCTATTCCCTCGGCAATGACTTGGGCCCGGGACGTGCGGGCGATTTTCAGGATTGAGCCGACAAACTCGCGCTTGAGGGCGTCCTGATGGATGCCGTCGATAAAATGCCGATCGATCTTGACGTAGTCCGGCCGCAGTTCGGACCACAGGCGCAGGCTGGAATAACCGGCGCCCAGGTCGTCCAGGGCAATCGAGAAGCCCATGGCACGGTAGTGATGCAGGGCAGTCTGCAACAGTTGGAAGTCATCGATGGGGGTCTGTTCGGTCAGTTCGATCACCACCTGGCTGGGCGGGATGCCGAAGTCTTGCAGCAGTTGCAGGGTGCGCCCGGTCTGGTGCGCCGCCTCCAGCAGGGATTCGGGCGAAACGTTGAGAAACAGCTTGCCCGGCAATTTCTGCTCGTTGAAGCGATGGCAGGCGCTGCGCCGGCAGGCCAGTTCCAGTTCACTGAGGCGCCCGGCCTGGCGGGCCACGGAGAGCAGGGCGATGGGGGAGTGCAATGGGCTGTTGGACGGGCCGCGAGTCAAGGCTTCGTACCCGACGATACGCCGTTCGGAAAGACAGAGGATCGGTTGGAACAGACTGTGCAAACCGCTTTGAGTCAGGATTGAACTCAAGGCACCCAGTTGTTCTGTCGTGGTCATGGCTGTCTCTGGTGATAAAAAAAGGACCGGGCGCTCTCCGTTCAGGAGGCGCCCGGTCCATATTTCACGACAGACTGATGTCAGTTTGATGACACTCCGACGAGCATCACCATTAAATAGCCATCATCTCAGTGTTTGGCAACGGCCGTGTTGAGCTTCAGGTAATCCAGCAGGATCCGCCCGGTCTCGCTCAGGTAGGCATCGTCTTCCGGCTTGGTTTTCTCCGGCTCGGTGATCAGGTCTTCGTCCTCTTTCTTCAGCTCTTTGAGCGGTTCTTCGCCCTTGGCCTTGCGACGCAGGTTTTCCATCGCCAGTTGCTTGGCTTCGATGTCGGCATGCTGCGCGCGACGGTCGGCTTCGTTGAGGGAGACGGTTTTCTCCAGCATCAACTTCTGCGCCAGGGCCAGCTTGTCACGGATGAACACGAACTCTGCATCCTGGGCCGTGCGGCTATCGTGCTCGGACTTGAGCTGGGCCAGGAACGGCTTGAACGGATCCAGGGCCGGTTTGATCGCAGGCTTGATGGTGTCCCATGGCATGGCTTCGGGCAGGGCGCTTTCACCGATTTCCTTGGTGTCGATGATCGACGGGTAGTCGATGTCCGGCAGTACGCCCTGGTGCTGGGTGCTCTGGCCGGACACCCGGTAGAACTTCGCCAGGGTCAGTTTCAGTTCGCCATGGTTGAGCGGCTGGATGGTTTGCACGGTGCCTTTGCCGAAGGTCTGGCCGCCGATGATCAGCGCACGGTGGTAGTCCTGCATGGCGCCGGCGAAAATTTCCGAGGCCGAGGCGGACAGTCGATTGACCAGCAACGCCATCGGGCCTTTGTAGAACGCGCCCGGATTTTCGTCTTCCAGCACGTCTACCCGGCCATCGGCATTGCGCACCAGCACGGTCGGGCCCTTGTCGATGAACAGGCTGGTCAGCTCGGTGGCTTCCTGCAAGGAGCCACCGCCGTTGTTGCGCAAGTCGATGACAACGCCGTCGACTTTTTCCTTCTGCAGCTCGGTCAGCAGTTTCTTGACGTCGCGGGTGGTGCTCTTGTAGTCCGGATCACCGGCGCGGAACGCCTTGAAGTCCAGGTAGAAGGCCGGGATCTCGATGATGCCGAGCTTGTAGTCCTTGCCGTCCTGTTTGAGGTTGAGGACGGATTTCTTCGCCGCCTGCTCTTCCAGCTTCACCGCTTCACGGGTGATGGACACGATCTTGCTGGTCTGGTCGTTCGGCGCATTGCTGGCCGGAATGACTTCCAGACGCACCACCGAACCTTTCGGACCACGGATCAGCTTGACCACTTCGTCCAGGCGCCAGCCGACCACGTCGACCATTTCCTTGTTGCCTTGGGCAACGCCGATGATCTTGTCCGCCGGCCCGACCTGCTTGGTCTTGTCCGCCGGGCCTGCCGGCACCAGGCGCACGATCTTCACCTGGTCGTTGTCGCTTTGCAGGACCGCGCCGATGCCTTCCAGGGACAGGCTCATGTTGATGTCGAAGTTTTCCGCGTTATCCGGCGACAGATAGTTGGTGTGCGGGTCGTAGGACATGGCGAAGGTGTTGATGTACGCCTGGAAAATGTCCTCGGCGCGGGTCTGGTCCAGGCGCGCCAGCTGGTTCTTGTAGCGCTTGGTCAGGGTTTCCTGGATCTGCTTGGGATCCTTGCCGGCGATCTTCATGCGCAGCACTTCGTCCTTGACGCGTTTGCGCCACAGGTCGTCGAGCTCGGCGGTGCTTTTGAGCCAAGGGGCGTCCTTGCGGTCCACCAGCAGGGTTTCCTTGGCATTGAAGTCGATTTTGTCGACGCCTTTGGCCAGCTCGGCGAGGGCGTAGTCCAGACGCGCCTTCACGCGGTCCAGGTAACGCTTGTAGATGATGAACCCGGCGTTCAGGTCGCCGCTCTTGAGGAAATCGTCGAACTGGGTCTTCCACTTGTCGAATTCGGCGATGTCGCTGGCCAGGAAATAACTGCGCGACGGATCAAGCAGCTTCAGGTAGCTGTCATAGATGATGACCGAGCGCGCGTCATCGAGCGGCGGCTTGCTGTAATGGTGCCGCTTGAGCAGCTCGACGACGTTGAGGCTGGCAATCACCTCGTCCCGATCGGGCTGAAGCTTGTCCCAGCTATTGGCTGCGAACGTGTTGCTCGAGAGCGTGGAAACGCCAAGGCCGATGAAAAGGGCAAGTGCAGTGCTGGGGAACAAACGCTTCATGCTGATTCGACGCAGGGACAATTGATAACGCATATTAGGCCGTCTTTGAAGTCGCCGGTTCCATGTGGCCCGGGCGCATAATGCAAGAAAGCCCGGCGTTACAGCAACGGGCCCAGTCGAGACTCACTATGGAGGCACCGTGAAAGCATTGCAAGGCGTTGAAGGCCAAGTGGTATGGGCACAGGAGCCGACTCCTGTGTGTGATGCAGGGCAAGTTCGCATTCGGGTGGCGGCCGCCGGCCTGAATCGGGCCGATTTATTACAGAAGGCGGGCCTCTATCCGCCGCCCCCCGGCGCGAGCCAGGTGTTGGGGCTGGAGTGTTCCGGGGTCATCAGCGAAGTCGGCCCAGGCTCATCCTGGGAAGTCGGCGACCGGGTTTGCGCCTTGCTGGCAGGCGGTGGGATGGCCGAAGAGGTGGTGGTCGATGGCCGGCATGTGTTGCCGGTGCCGGAAGGCCTGTCCCTGGCTGAAGCCGCCGGCCTGCCTGAGGTCTACAGCACCGCGTGGCTGAATCTGTTTCAACTGGCCGCGCTCAAACCGGGGGAAAAAGTGCTGTTGCACGCCGGGGCCAGTGGCGTCGGTTCGGCTACGATCCAGCTGTGCAAGGCATTCGGCAACCCATGCTGGGTCAGCGTTGGTTCGGCGGATCGACTGGCCTATTGCGAAGCCCTGGGCGCCCAGGGCGGCGTGATTCGCACCGACGATATCAACCGCCTGAGCGAGTTCGGTCCCTTCGACGTCATCCTCGATCCGGTAGGCGCGAGCTACGCCGGGCTCAACGTGAAACTTTTGTCAGTTGACGGGCGCTGGGTGATCATCGGGCTCATGGGCGGTCGTTCGGCGGAGCTTGATCTGGCCCAGATCCTGGGCAAGCGTATTCAACTGTTGGGCTCAACCTTGCGCAGCCGTGACGATCAGTTCAAGGCTGATCTGATCAGTGAGTTGGGCCGGCAGGTCTGGCCGTTGTTCAGCGAAGGGCGTTTGAGCCCGCAACTGGCCCGTACCTTTGCCATCGAGGATGCCGAAGCGGCGTTCAAGGAACTGGCGACCAACACGGTGTCGGGGAAGTTGGTGTTGGTGATTGATGAGAGTTTGAGCTAGGCCACAACGATGAAGGGGTGGGAGCAAGTTCCCTCGCCACAAGGGCCGGGTGCTGGCCCATGTGGGAGCGAGCCTGCCCGCGATGGCGTCGGGTCAGCAATGGATGATTTGACTGATACACCGCTATCGTCGGATCGCCGCCCGGAGCAAGCTCGCTCCCACAGGTGCGTCACAGACTCTAAAAGCATTTACTTCCAGGTGTGAATCGGCCATCCGGCCGATTCGGCATGGGCCTTCAACACGGGGTCCGGATTTACCACATGTGGATAATCCACGCGCTGTAGCAGTGGCAGATCATTGCGCGAGTCGGAATAGAAACTCGCGCCTTCGAGGTTTTCTTCTTCGGCGTCCAGCCAGTCCAGCAGTCGGGTGATTTTGCCTTCGCGATAGGTCAGGGTGCCGACGGTCTTGCCTGTGTAAGTCCCGTTGACCACTTCAAGGTCGATCGCCAGGATCTCGTCGATGCCCAGGCGTTCGGCAATCGGCTTGACCAGGTGGGTACCCGAGGCCGAGATCACCAGGATCCGGTCGCCGGCCTTGCGGTGTTCGGCGATGGCCTTGGTGGCGTCGCTGAAGATGATCGGCTCGATGAAATCTTCCACCCACGGCGTCACCAGGTGTTCGATTTCTTCCGGGGTGCGGCCGATCATCGGCTCAAGGCTGAAGTCCATGTAGGCCTCCATCAGCAGCTTGCCGTGACTGTAGGCGTCCATCAGCTCGTTGTTGCGGCGCATGAACGACTCGCGGTCGACCCAGCCCAGGCGACCCATTTGCTCGCTCCAGAGAGTGGCGCAATCGCCGTGGATCAGGGTTTCGTCCAGATCAAAAATTGCCAGGGCCATCAGCGCGTTTCCCTCTTCAAGATCAGCTTCAAAATCAACAAAGCCATCAGGCTACCTCACACAGCGCCGACGGATCGATGGAAAGCGACAGCCGTGCCCCATCGGGATGCAGGTCGGCCGCCGAACGGTTCAGTACATCGACCACCAGCTCCACCCCGCGGGCCTCGACCCGGTAGCGGATGACATTGCCCAACAGGCTATGGCTGCGGATCAGCGCGTCGGGTTCGCCGGTGCGACTCAGTTCGATGGCTTCCGGGCGGATGGCGATACGTGCATTCACCGGACGTTGCAGCAGTCGGGTGGCGCTGTCGGCGTCCAGCAGGTTGTAGTTGCCGATGAAACCGGCGGCGAACACATCCACCGGCGCGGTGTAGAGGGTTTCGGCATCGCCGCTCTGTACGATCTTTCCCTGATTCATCAGGAAAATCCGGTCGGACATGGTCAGCGCTTCTTCCTGGTCGTGTGTGACGAAAATCGTGGTCAGGCCCAGTTCGCGCTGGATCTGACGGATCTGTTCACGCAGGTGCTTGCGAATCCGCGCATCGAGGGCCGACAGCGGCTCGTCCAGCAGCAACAGGCGCGGGCGGGTCACCAGCGATCGCGCCAGGGCCACGCGCTGGCACTGACCGCCGGACAATTGATGGGGGTAACGGCCGGCAAACTCATGCAGTTCCACCAGGCGCAGGATCTCCAGCACCCGCTGGTGGCTGTCCTGGGCTTCGACTTTCTGCATGCGCAGGCCAAAGGCGACGTTCTGTTCCACGGTCATGTTGGGGAACAAGGCGTAGCTCTGGAACACCATGCCGATGCCGCGTTTCTGTGGGCTCAGCGGGACGATGTCTTGCCCGTCCAGCAGGATCTGGCCGGCGTCCACCGGCGTCAGGCCGGCAATGCAGCGCAACAGCGTGGACTTGCCGCAGCCGGAAGGGCCGAGGAGGGTGACGAACTCGCCTTTGCCGATCTCGCAGTTGATGTCGCTGAACACTGGCGTGCCGGCGTAGGTTTTTTGCAGGTGTTGGACGCTGACGTAGCTCATTGGCTTTTGTCCTTGTTCAAGATGTTGGCCGCCCAGGTCAGGACCAGTACGAAGAAAAAGTAGGAAATCACCAGCGCACTGGTGAAGTGGCCGCTGCTGTTGCGCATGTTGTTCAGGTACACCTGCAGGGTTTCATAACGGGTGCCGACGAGGATGTTGGCAAACACGAACTCGCCGAACAAAAACGAGAAGGACAGCAGCAACGCGACCATCAAGCCCTTGCGCAGGTTGGGCAGTACCACCAGCACCGCCGCCTGGAACGTGCTGGCGCCGAGCAGTTGGGCGGCGTCCATCAGGTCCCGCAGGTTGATGGCTTGCAGGTTGTTGGTGATCGCCCGGTACATGAACGGCAGCGCGATGGTGAAGTAGCAGCCGATCAGGATCCATGGCGTGCCCACCATGGCCAGCGGCCCGGAGCCATAGAGTTGCAGCAATCCCACCGACGACACCACCGGCGGCACCGCGAAGGGCAGCAGGATCAGGATGTTCATCAGCGCGTCGAGTTTCGGGAAGTGGTAATGCACCACGAACAGCAGTGGCAGGATCAGCACCACCGAGAGCAGCAGCGCACCGACGCAGACCAGCAGCGATTGGCCGAAGGCGTCGAGAAAGCGCGGATCGCTCCACAACTGTACATACCATTTGAAGGTGAAGCCTGCGGGCAGCACCGTGGCCGACCAACTGCTGGCGATGGAGTAGATCAAGGTGCCGGCCAGAGGCAACAGCAGGATCGCGAACAGCAGGTACACCACCGCCCGATGGTAGAGCCCGGCCGGGCTCGATTCAGCGCGAGACATGGTAGCTCCTCTTGAGCAGCAACTGATGGACGACGGTCACCAGGGTCATCAATGCCACCAGTACTACGGCCAGTGCGCTGGCCAGGTTCGGGTCGAGGGAAATGTCCCCGGAGACCATGGCGGCGATGCGGATCGGCAGCACGTTGAAGTTGCCGGTGGTCAGCGCATAGACCGTGGCATAGGCGCCGAGGGCGTTGGCCAGCAGGATCACGAAGGTGCCCAGCAACGCCGGGGTCAGCACCGGCAGGCCTATGTGCCGCCAGAACTGCCAGCCGCTGGCGCCCAGCAGCTCGGCGGACTCGCGCCAGTCTTCGCGCAGGGCGTCGAAGGCCGGATAAAGCAGCAGCACGCCCAGGGGAATCTGGAAGTAGGTGTAGAGAATAATCAGTCCGGTCTTCGAATAGAGATTGAAGTCCTCGATGATCCCTGCCTGTTTGAGCATCAGGGTAATACTGCCGTTGAACCCCAACAGGATGATGAAGGCGAAGGCCAGGGGCACGCCGGCGAAGTTGCTGGTCATGTTGGCGAAGGCGTTGACGAAGTTGCGCAGCCGCGAATCGACCCGGCGCAGCGAGTAGCTGCCAAGCACCGCGATGACGATGCCGAACACACTGGACCAGAAACTGATCTCCAGGCTGTGCTGGATCGCTTGCAGGTAGAACTTCGAACTGAAGATTTTGCTGAAATTGGCCAGGCCCCAGCCGAACTCTTCCGATTCCAGGCTGTTGATCAGCACCCAGAGCAGCGGGGCGATCTGGAACACGATGAAGAAAATCGCGAAGGGCACCAGGCACAAGGCTGCCAGCCATTTGCCGCGGGTCATGGCATTCACTTGAGCAACTCCCGGCAATAGGGTTTGTCGTGGTCGACGCCGAGCAACTGGCAGATGGTCCCACAGAGCTCGGTCTGCCTGGGCGCGGCGGCGGGGTCGAGGCTGAAACCGTCACCGAGGACAAACAGCGGCACTTCGCGTTCTTCGGCCAGCAGGCCGTTGTGGGAGCGGTCGTTGTTCATGCCGTGATCGGCCGTCACCAGCACCTGATAACCGGCGTCGAGCCAGTCTTGCAGATAGACCGCCAGATTGATGTCGGCCGAGCGGGCGCTGTTGCGGTATTGCGGGGTATCGAGGCCGTGCTTGTGGCCGGCGTCGTCGATGTTCATCGGATGCACCAGCAGGAAATTCGGCTGGTAGCGCACCCGCAGGTGCTCGGCATCGGCGAACAGGTGGGAATCGGGGTAATGGTCATTCCAGTAGAAATGCCCGTACTGGATCGGCAAATCAGGGTTGTCGGTATGGCGATCGCGACCGGCCACGAACGGCGACGCGTTATAGAGCTCGCTGACCCAGTGATAGGCCGCGGCTGCCGTACTCAAGCCGGCTGCACTGGCGTAGTGAAAGATGCTGCGCTGGTTCGACAGGCGCGAGACGTTGTTGTGCACGATCCCGCTGTCGATGGGTACGACGCCGGTAAGGATGCATTCGTAGAGTGGTCGGGACAGGGCCGGCAGTTCACATTCCAGTTTGTAGAGCGCCGCGCGTCCTGCGCCGACATACGCCTGCAAGTGCCCCATGGCATGCCGGGCGACTTCATGGTTGAGGCCGTCGAGCACTACCAGGATGACGTTGTGCTTCATGGGTACCGGGACTCCGGACAGATACCAGGAAACTCGGATAGACGCAGGTGCAGTGTGGGAGCGGGCTTGCTCGCGAATGCAGGCTGACATTCAACATTGATGTTGCTGACAGACCGCATTCGCGAGCAAGCCCGCTCCCACAGGGATCTGCAGTGCACATCCAAGTGGGAGCTAGCGCCTCACTTCATCTCGACGATGACTTCTTCGTTCCACTTCTGCGGCAGTGCCTTGGAGGTCTTCTCCCAAGCATCGGCATCCTTGATCGGGGTCACGTGCTTGTACTGCTCGTTCGGCAGCAGCTTGGCCTTGACCTCTTCCGGCAGCGTCAGGTGCTCAGCGCGGATCGGGCGGGCGTTGCCCTTGGCCAGGTTGATCTGCCCGGCATCGCTGAAGATGTACTCGCGGGTCAGCTTGGCAGCGTTCGGGTGCTTGGCGTATTTGTTGATGATGGTGGTGTAGCCGGAGATGACCGAGCCGTCGGACGGGATCAGCACGATGTAGTCATCCGGGTTGGCCATCTTGGCCTTGTAGCTCAGGCCGTTGAAATCCCAGACCACGCCGACTTCGACTTCACCTTTCTCCATGGTGGCGATGGTCGGGTTGGCCATGGACAGGCGGCCTTGCTTGGCGATCTCGGCGAACATCAGCAGCGCCGGTTGCAGGTTCTTCTCGTCGCCACCGTTGGCCAGGGCTGCGGCCAGCACGCCGTTGGCGGCTTGGGCAGCGGTGCTCACGTCACCGATGGAAACCTTGTACTTGCCGCCCTTCAGGTCAGCCCACTTGGTGGGAACGTCGGAGCCGTGCAGCAGCTTTTTATTGACGATGAAGGCAATGGTGCCGGTGTAGGCCAGCGCCCAGTTGCCATCCTTGTCCTTGGCCCAGGCCGGCACTTGTTCCCAGGTGCTTGGCTTGTAGGGCTGGACCACGCCTTGCTTGACCGCGATCGGGCCGAAGGCGGCGCCTACGTCGCCGATGTCGGCGCTGGCGTTGTCTTTCTCGGCGGCGAACTTGGCGATTTCCTGGGCCGAGCTCATGTCGGTGTCGACGTGCTTGAGGCCGTAGTTTTTCGCCAGGTCTTCCCAGGTGCCTTTCCAGTTCGCCCAGTCATCGGGCATGCCGACGCTGTTCACGGCGCCTTCCGCTTTCGCAGCGGCTTCCAACGTTTTCAGATCGGTATCAGCGGCCATGGCGGCGGTGCACATGGCAATGGTCGAGCCTAACAGTGATGCCAGGAAAAGCTGTTTCATCCGAAGCTCCTATGGGCGTTTTCAACGCTGCGATTGCGGTTGTGTTGGTCTAGGTCAGCAATACCTGAGCCAATTTAGGCGAGCCCTGTGACAATTTGATGTCTGCGGTAGAACGTTCAATCACGATCAGGTGCTTGCGGATTGGCTGCGAATTAAGCGTAGACCATGCTTAAACGCCTGATATGAAAGGAACTGGCTATAATTTTGCAGGGCATGTCCGCAGGCCATTCAGCGCCGCTGTCATCTGTCAGTCATGTGCGCTGCCTAGGCTTGCAGCGATGAAAACTGGGACGACGGAAAATCGATCCTGCCCAAAAACAGTGCTGGTCTAGTCCAGATAGGTAACGTTGATGCGCATCGATGCAACCAAAGCGGTGACAACCATCGGGCAGGTGCTGCAAGAGCAGCTTGACCACGGGTTGCTGGCCCCCGGCAGCAAGTTGCCGGCCGAGCGCAAGCTCAGTGAGTTGTTCGGGACCACGCGGATCACGGTGCGCGAAGCGTTGTTGCAGCTCGAAGCCCAGGGGCAGATCTATCGGGAAGAGCGCCGGGGCTGGTTCGTTTCCCCGCCACGCCTGGCCTACAACCTGATGCAGCGCAGCCACTTCCACGCGATGGTGACGGCGCAAGGGCGGGTGCCTTCGACCCAGGTGATTTCCGCGCGCCTGCAACCGGCCTCGGCAGCCGTGTGTGCCTGGTTGCAGTTGCCGGCGCTGTCCAGCGTGATCCAGATCTGCCGCGCCCGGCGTATCGATGAGCGGCTGGTGCTGTACGTTGAGCACTATCTGAACCCGCAGTATTTTCCGGACATCCTCGAGTTCGATCTCAACCAGTCGATGACCGAGCTGTATGCCCGGCATTACGATTTGCACTACGGTCGGGTGAAATTCGAAATCGTGCCCACGTCCTTACAGCCCGAAGCTGCGGCGGCGCTGAAAGTCTCGGTGGGTAGCCCCGGGCTGCGGATCGCCCGTGTCAATTACGACCAGCATCAACGGCTGATCGACTGCGACCTGGAATTCTGGCGTCACGATGCGATTCATGTCGGCGTCGATGTGCCGGAGCAACCGCCGGCGACCTGAGGCCAGGTCAAAGAGATTCGTTGAGTTTGGCGAGGATCTTGAACACCACCGTGGCGAGGATCAGCAGCATGCCGATCCACATGGCAAAGACCCCGACGTTCTTGTCCCGGAAGTTGAAGCCGATGGCCAGCAGGATCATGCCGGCGATGATGGGCACCAGCATGGCGTGAAACGCAGACATCGAGATCATGGCGATGGCCTTGTCGGGAGCGATAAGGTCAGTCTAGTTGGGGTTTGCTCAGGAGGGGGTGATGCACATCAGCCCACCCTGATATTTTGGCGAGCCCCCATTGTGGCGAGGGAGCTTGCTCCCGCTGGGTCGGTCCGACGCTTCGGGCGCAGCAGCCCCAATCCCGAACGACGCGACTGTCCAGGTAGACCGCGCCAGCCGGTTTTACGACTGCTTCGCAGCCGAGCGGGAGCAAGCTCCCTCGCCACAGGTTCAGTTCAGTTGTATCTACGGCAATTCGCGGCTGGCATAGAACGCACTCAACACCTTCACCAGATGCGCCAGGTCATGGCTGCCGCACAGCTCGCGGATCGAGTGCATGGCGAAGGTCGGCAGGCCGATGTCGACGGTGCGCACGCCCAGTTGGCTGGCGGTGATCGGGCCGATGGTCGAGCCGCAGCCCATGTCGCTGCGCACCACGAAGCTTTGCACCGGCACTTCTTCGGCCATGCACAGGTGACGGAAGAACCCGGCGGTTTCGCTGTTGGTGGCGTAGCGCTGGTTGCTGTTGACCTTGATCACTGGCCCGGCGTTGAGCTTGGGGCCGTGGTTGGCGTCGTGCTTGTCGGCGTAGTTGGGGTGCACGCCGTGGGCGTTGTCCGCCGACACCAGCAGGGATTTCTGGATGGTGCGCACGAACTCTTCACCCTCAGGCAGCAGGCGCCGCAGGGTTTGTTCGAGCATCGGGCCGTCAGCGCCACAGGCCGAGCAAGAGCCGACTTCTTCGTGGTCGTTGCACACCAATACGCAGGTTTCTTCGGTGTCGGCGTTGAGCAAGGCTTGCAGGCCGGCGTAGCACGACAGCAGGTTATCCAGGCGTGCGCCGGCAATGAAATCGCCATGCAAGCCAATGACCGCGGCGCTCTGGGTGTCGTAGAAACTCAGCTCGTAATCGAGCACCACGTCAGCGTTAAGGCCGTGCTCGCGGGCCAATTGGTCGGTGAGCACGGCACGGAAGTCGACGCGCTCATCGCCGGCGAACTGGGCAAGGATCGGTGGCAATTCGTTCTGTGGGTTGATCGCCCAGCCCTGGTTGGCCTCGCGATTGAGGTGGATGGCCAGGTTCGGAATCGTGGCGATGGGCGCCTGGAAATCGATCAACTGGCTTTCGACCTTGCCATCACGGCGGAAGGTCACGCGCCCGGCCAGGGACAAGTCGCGGTCGAACCACGGCGCCAGCAATGCACCGCCGTAGACTTCCACCCCCAGTTGCCAGAAACCATGGCGTTGCAGTTCCGGCTGCGGCTTGACCCGCAGGCAAGGGCTGTCGGTGTGAGCGCCCACCAGGCGGATGCCGTCGTGCAGCGGGGCATTGCGGCCCAGCTTGAAGGCGATGATCGAGGAGTCGTTGCGTGTGACGTAATAGCGACCGTTGGGTTCGGTGGCCCAGGTCTCGCGCTCATCAAGACGCTGATAACCCGCCGCCTCCAGGCGTTTGGCAAGGCTGGCGGTAGCATGGAACGGGGTGGGAGAGGCCTTGAGAAAGTCGATCAGGCCCTGGTTCAACTCTGCGCGCATAAGTAACTCCAGACAGCAATGGGCGGGAGTTTACCGTATTGGTGGGACTGATGATCAGTTGAAAATGACACTGTGGCGAGGGAGCTTGCTCCCGCTGGAGCGCGAAGCGGTCCCAAGCTTTTTGGGGCCGCTACGCAGCCCGGCGGGAGCAAGCTCCCTCGCCACAAAGAGGTTCGTGCCGCAAATGAGTCTTTGTAGCAGAGGCTTTACTTGGCGGGTTCAAAACGGTGCCGGGCACTCGAAGCGCAGGCGTTCGCCGCTTTGCGGGTGGGTGAAGCTCAGCATGCTGGCGTGCAGGCACAGGCGCGGCCAGGCGGCCACGGCTTGTGGGTGGGCGTAGAGCCCGTCGCCCAACAGCGGATGGCCGATGGACAGCATGTGCACGCGCAACTGGTGCGAACGTCCGGTGATCGGCGTCAGCTCGACCCGGCACCAGTCGCCGCAACGCTCCAGCACGCGCCAGAAGGTCAGGGCGTGTTTGCCGTGCTCATGGTCCACCACGTGGCGTGGCTTGGTCGGCGGATCGTAGCGCAGGGGCAGGTCGATGCTGCCGCTGTCCAGCGCCGGCTGGCCCCAGCACAGCGCGGTGTAGGCTTTTTCGGTTTCCCGGTCATGAAATTGCCGAGACAGTTCGCGATGGGTGTCCGGATCCCGGGCCAGCAGGATGATGCCGGAGGTTTCCCAGTCCAGCCGGTGCACGATTCGCGCTTCCGGATAGCCGTTTTCCTGCAAGCGGGTAATCAGGCAATCCTTGTTGTCGTCGGCCCGGCCGGGCACGGACAGCAGCAGGGTCGGCTTGTCGACCACCAGCACGGCAGCGTCCTGGTGAATGATGCGGATGTTGGAAAGGGGCATTGAAAACAGTCTCGGTACAAACGCCAACGGCGGCTCGGGCCCTTTCTCTCTAACCTTTGAGGGGGTGGAGAGGAGGGCCCGAGCCGCCGTGGCTCCCGCAGGATCGATCAGCGATCCGGCAGGGTGATGTTGAGTTCCAGAATCGAGCAGCTGCCCTGGCTTTCCAGCGCGACATGCACGTCATCGTTGCCGATGTTGACGTACTTGCGGATCACTTCGACCAGTTCCTTCTGCAGGGAAGGCAGGTAGTCCGGGGTGCTGCGTTGGCCGCGCTCGTGCGCCACGATGATCTGTAGACGCTCTTTCGCGACCGAGGCGGTACTTGGCTTTTTGTTGGCACGAAAGAAGTCAAAAAGGTTCATTACCTACCTCCAAACAGGCGCTCGAAGAATCCCTTCTTCTCGACGTTGAGGAACCGGTGTTCCAGGTCTTTGCCCAGCAGGCGGTCGACGGTATCGCTGTAGGCCTGGCCGGCGTCGCTCTGGTCGTCGAGGATGACCGGCACACCCTGGTTGGAGGCCTTGAGCACCGCCTGGGATTCCGGGATCACGCCCAGCAGCCGCACGGCGAGGATTTCCTTGACGTCTTCGACGCCGAGCATTTCGCCCTTCTCTACACGCTCCGGGTGGTAGCGGGTGATCAGCAGGTGTTCCTTGATCGGCTCTTCGCCTTTCTCGGCGCGACGGGATTTGCTCGCCAACAGGCCCAGCATGCGGTCGGAGTCGCGTACCGAAGAGACTTCCGGGTTGGTCACGACGATCGCTTCGTCAGCGAAGTACATGGCCAGGTGGGCACCTTTCTCGATACCGGCCGGGGAGTCGCAGACCACGAACTCGAATTGCTCCTTGAGCTCCATCAGGACCTTTTCCACGCCTTCCTGGGTCAGCGCGTCTTTGTCGCGGGTCTGGCTGGCGGCCAGCACGTAGAGGTTCTCAAGGCGCTTGTCCTTGATCAGGGCTTGTTGCAGGTTCGCTTCACCGTTGACCACGTTGACGAAGTCATAAACCACGCGACGCTCGCAACCCATGATCAGGTCCAGGTTACGCAGGCCGACGTCGAAGTCGACGATAACTGTCTTATGGCCGCGCAGTGCGAGGCCGGTACCGATAGCGGCGCTGGTGGTGGTCTTACCCACACCACCCTTGCCGGATGTAACCACGAGAATCTTGGCCAAGGTGTTTCACCCCTAAGGAAAAAGGACTTTGTCAGCCCCTGAAAAACATCTCTAGAGAACGGCGGCAATCGAACAGGCCTGGCTGGAACAGGGCGCGGGACGAGGCTTACCTCCGGTAAACCCAGCCTGATCCTGTTTCCTACGTCGTTTCAGCCGTTTTCGCTACGTTTTAGAGATGCTTGGAAAATGCGGCAGTATCCGTTAAAGCCGTATGATGTTCAACACGTCGCCCGACAGGCTGACCTGGACACCGGCCCCCCACAGCGGGTCGCGGCGCAGATCCTCGGAGACCTTGTACTGCCCGGCGATGGAAACCAGTTCAGCGCTCAATTGCTGACAGAAGATCCTGGCTTTCGTGTCGCCCTTGACCCCAGCCAGCGCACGACCGCGCATCGGGCCGTATACATGGATATTGCCATCGGCCAGAAGTTCCGCACCCGGGCTGACCGAAGACACCACCACCAGATCGCCACCCTGGGCGTAAATCTGTTGCCCGCCGCGTACTGGCGAGGTGATGACCCGGGTCGGCTTGATGGTCGGCTCCGCCGGTTTTTCCACAGGCTTCTTGGTTTCGACCGGAGTCAGTTCCAGCACCCGCTCGCGGGCGCCGGACGGTGGTAATACCGGAATGTCCACGGCAATCGCGGCGGCAATGTCTTCGATGCGGCTGGCGCGGATCGCCAGGGTGCGCAGGCCGTGCTGGCGGCACACGCGCATCAGGCCCGGCAAGTCGATCGAACCCTGGTCGGCCGGCAACTTGTCGAGGGCCAGTACCAGCGGGGCGTTGCTGAAGAAATTCGGCGCCTGGGCGACTTTCGCCGCGAGCTGCCGGTCAAGGCCTTCCAGGTCATTGCGGGCCAGTTCCAGCACCGTAATGGCGAGCATGCTGCCCTTCAACTGGAACACGGGATCTTGGTCTAGCGGTTCGGTTTGGCTCATGGTCGGCGTACAACGGCTTGTCACTAAAAGTGCCGAGACTTATAACGAGATCGCCCGCCAGCCGCAAGCCGGGTCGAACGATGTAGAATGCGCGGCCCATGTCTTTGTGGAAGCTGTAATGGACCGCCCGCGTTTTCGAGCTGCATTTTTTCATCCACGTTTCTGGCTGCTGTGGTGCGGCCTGGGGCTGTTGTGGCTGATCGTCCAGTTGCCTTATCCCTGCCTGCTGTGGGTCGGTCGTGCATTGGGCGCGCTGATGTACCGCGTGGCTGGCGACCGACGGCGCATTGCCCGGCGCAACCTGGAGCTGTGTTTCCCGGAAAAGTCCGCTGCCGAGCGCAAGCGTCTGCTCAAGGAAAACTTTGCCTCTACCGGTATCGCCTTCTTCGAAATGGCCATGAGCTGGTGGTGGTCGCGTTCGCGGCTGGCGAAGCTGGCCCATGTCGAAGGCCTGGAACATCTCAAGCAGGCCCAGCGCGACGGCAAGGGCGTGATCCTGATGGCCCTGCATTTCACTACGCTGGAAGTTGGCGCAGCGCTGCTCGGCCAGCAGCACACCATCGACGGCATGTACCGTGAGCACAAGAATCCATTGTTCGACTACGTCCAGCGTCGTGGCCGTGAGCGGCATAACTTGGATTCCCTGGCGGTGGAGCGTGACGATGTGCGCGGCATGCTCAAGTTGCTGCGTGCCGGACGGGCGATCTGGTACGCGCCGGACCAGGATTACGGTGCCAAGCAAAGCGTGTTTGTGCCACTGTTCGGCATCCAGGCCGCGACCGTCACCGCCACCAGTAAATTCGCCCGCCTGGGCAAGGCACTGGTGGTGCCATTCACCCAGGAGCGCCTGGCCGATGGCAGCGGCTATCGTCTGGTGATCCAGGCACCGCTGGAAGATTTCCCGGGCGAGACCGAAGAGGCCGATTGCACGCGTATCAATCAGTGGGTCGAGCAGTCGGTGCGGGATTGCCCCGAGCAGTATCTCTGGGCCCACCGGCGTTTCAAGAGTCGTCCGCCGGGTGAGCCAAAGCTGTACGACAAACGCGGTTGAGCCTGTAGTCCACATCATGAGCACGGAGCATTGCGATGAGCCCAGCTGAACCGGTAACGGGTTTGATTCTTTCCGGCGGCGGGGCTCGGGCAGCGTATCAAGTGGGGGTGTTGGCGGCGATTGCCGAACTGTTGCCCGCCGGGGCAGATAATCCGTTCCCGGTGATCGTCGGCACTTCGGCCGGCGCGATCAACGCGGTCAGCCTGGCGAGCGGCGCGATGGACTTCAAGACCGCCATCGAACGGCTGACGGCGTTCTGGCAAACGGTGCGCAGCCATCAGGTGATGCGCAGCGACTGGCGTGGGGTGCTGGTCCAGGCGACGCGTTTCATCACCCACAGCCTGCTCGGCCTGGGTGCCAAGTTGCCGGTGGCGCTGATTGACAGCTCGCCGTTGCGTGAATTGCTCCAGGCGCAGTTCCACGCCTCGGGCATCGAACAAGCCATCGCCGCGCAGCAACTGCGGGCGGTGGCGGTGACGGCGTTCGGTTATGAGTCCGGCCAGGCCGTGACCTTCTATCAGGGCCGCGGCACCATCGATGCCTGGCTGCGACATCGGCGTATCGGTGTGCCAACGCCGTTATCGGTGGAGCACCTGCTGGCCAGTTCGGCGATTCCGTTGCTGTTCGCACCGGTCAAGATCGGCCCGCAATACTTCGGCGACGGCGCCGTGCGGCAATCGGCGCCGATCAGCCCGGCCTTGCACCTGGGGGCCAATCGGGTGCTGGTCATCGGTGTCAGTGGCAACCCGCGCGGCGCCGGCGGGCAGGATCCCATGGAGCGCAGCTATACCGGCCTGCAACCGACCCTGGCGCAGATCGGCGGCCATATGCTCAACAGCACGTTCATCGACAGCCTGGAAAGCGACATCGAGTTGCTGCAGCGCCTGAACGGCTTCAGCCGCTGGCTACCCGACGACGTCGCGGCCCATACCTTGGGCGCGGCGCCGGTGGAGGTGCTGGTGATTTCCCCCAGCCAGCCCATCGATGAAATCGCCGCGCGCCATCGCCTGGAATTGCCCCGTGCCCTGCGCCTGTTTCTACGTGGGCCGGGCGCGACCAAGACCAGCGGCGCCGGGGTGCTGAGTTACCTGCTGTTCGAGGCGGGGTATTGCAGCGAGCTGATCGAGCTGGGGCGCCAGGATGCCTTGGCGCAGCGCGAGGAGTTGGGGCGGTTTTTGCGGTTGGCTCAGGAGTGATACAGATAGGCTGGCCAACACAAAGCCCATGTGGGAGCGGGCTTGCTCGCGAAGACGGCGGCACATCCGGCCTCGATGCAAGCTGACCCAACGCTTTCGCGAGCAAGCCCGCTCCCACAGGGATTTGCTGCAGGCTGAATGTCAGAAATGATACTTCAGCAAAAAGCTGGTATTGCTCTGGTTGGTCTTGAACCCTTCGCTGTCTTCGATCCCGTATTTGTTCTTCCAGTAGTCATATTCCACCCCCACATACAGCTGCTTGGCGCCCAGGTTCAGGGCCTTGCCCAGGTCATATTTGATCTGTGGGTTGATGTGCAGGTTGGCGTGGTAGGTGCCTTTGGCGTTGCTGTCGTTATCCACCACCCAGTCGATGAAACCGTCGATCAGGATGTCGGATGAACCCACCGGGACGGTGTAGGCCCAGGTCGGGGTGATCTGCCAGACGTTGTCGCCGGCACGCGGGCCTTCGGTCTGGCGGTTGTAGAAATTCAGCTGGAAATAATCGAAGCCGGGAATCGTCAGGTCGAAGCCGGGGCCGATCAGGTAGGACTCGTTGTCACCTTCGCCGAACTCATAGGTCATGGCCAGCAGCACGTCCTTGATCGGCCCCGCCTCCAGCTTCTGGTCGAAGATCTTGCCGAACGACAGGCGCGGGCTGAACTCACCGTAGTAGGTGTTCGGCCCGGAATTGCTGTCCTTCGCGCCGTTATAGAAGATCCGGTCGAGGAAGAAGAAGTTGTCGCCGTATTTCCAGGCGTCGGCGTGTTCGAAGGTCACGGTCTGCTGGATGCGCGGGTTGACCTGGAAGTCCTTGCCGTACAGGTAGGTCAGGCTGTTGTTCTGCCATTGGAACAACTCGTCTGCCATGACTTGGCCGCCGGCCAACAAGGATCCTGCGAGTGTCAGGCTGGTGCACGTACGTTTCATTCGGTTTGCTCCCAAAGGTAAGTGGTATCGCTTTTTTCTGAATCAGCGCTCTGATGTGGCGCCTTTTTCGGCGGATGAAACATCCGTTCGGTCAGCTTTTTGCTCGTGACAAAGGCTGACAGGATCTGGGCCATGACCGGAACAGATCGGCAGTAGGTCAGGCGTTTTTTGAATTATTGGAGTCGGCCGGATTCGAACGGCCGCGCAGGATACGGGCTTGCATCGACGGGCTCAAGCGGCCGGCGACGACGCGTCAGCGCCGGCTTTGCAGCGGTTTGGCAGGGCTGGATCATCGGTTGCTTCGCTCTTGTTGTTATTGTCGAGGCGCAGCCAGTCGCCGACAGGCGACCGGTCGTGTGCCGGTCTGCCTGTCAGCGGTATATCGGTGGTGCAGCGTTTGACTCAGTTGGTTCGTGCGCCCTGGCTGATCCATGCACCGATCAGGTCGCGTTCCTGCTGGGTCATCTGGGTGATGTTGCCCAGGGGCATGATCTGGGTCGTCACGGCCTGGGCCTGGATCCGCGCGGCCTGTTGCTGGATCTGCTGCGGTGTATCGAACATCACCCCACCGGGCGCTGCACTGAACAACGGGCTGGTGGGCTTGGCCGAGTGACAGACCGCGCAGCGCTCCTGAATCACGCCGTGGACTTTCTCGAACGATGGGCCCTGGGCAGTGGAGGTCTGGGTCGGAGCCGCAGCAGGGGCGGCCGGCGCAGCTTCAGGTTTGGCGCCACCCCCCACGGCGGTTTCCGGCAACGGCTGGTACTCGATCGCCGCCGGCGCCTTGGCCACGTCCGGTGCCGTGGAAACAGGCTTTGGACCGGTGACGTAGGCCAGGCAGATCATCGCCAGGGCGCCGACTGGCAGCGTCCAGGCAAACCGGTTGCTGTCGTGACGGGTGTTGAAGTAATGCCGTACCAACACCGCCGCCACCGCGATCCCGGCCAGGATCAGCCAGTTGTACTGGCTGCCGTAGGTGCTCGGGAAATGGTTGCTGATCATGATGAACAGCACCGGCAGGGTGAAGTAGTTGTTATGCCGTGAACGCAGCAACCCTTTGGCCGGCAACGCCGGGTCAGGCGTGCGGTTTTCGGCGATGGCCGCTACCAAGGCGCGTTGCGCCGGCATGATGATGCGGAACACGTTGCCGACCATGATCGTTCCGATGACCGCCCCGACATGCAGGTAGGCGCCGCGACCGCTGAATACCTTGCTGAACCCGTAGGCGGCGGCGATCAACAGCACGAACAGGATCAGGCCGAGCAGGGCGGGGTGCTTGCCCAGGGCCGAGTCGCATAGAAAGGAATAGATGAACCAGCCGACGAACAGCGAGCCGATGCCCAGCGCAACGCCTTCGGGGCCGTTCAGGCCACTGCCGGGTGCCAGCAGGTAGACAGTCGGGTTCCAGTAGAACACCACGCACAGCAGCGCGATGCCGGACATCCAGGTGAAATAGGCTTCCCACTTGAACCAGTGCAGGTTGTCCGGCATGGCCGGTGGCGCGAGTTTGTATTTTTCCAGGTGGTAGATGCCGCCACCGTGGATGGCCCACAGATCGCCGGCCAGGCCACTCCTGGGGTTGACGCGATTGAGGTTGTTTTCCAGCCAGACGAAGTAGAACGACGCGCCGATCCAGGCCACGCCAGTGATCATATGAACCCAGCGCACGCTCAGGTTCAGCCATTCCAGCATATGTGCTTCCACAGTCTTTACCTCTCGCCCGTCACGCTTGTCTGCGCGTGATCGGACGCTTCTCTTATTGGTGGGGATCGAGGATCAAACACTCATCCTCTATGAAGAAATGCTCATCGCAGTTATTGCCTGTGCCACTGCGATCAACCACCAGGAAGTCATCCCGCTTTTCGATCGTCAGCACCGGGTGGTGCCAGACGCCGCGATGGTAATTGATGCCCTGCCTGCCGTTGGTGACGAAGGCGCGGACCAAGCCTGATACAGGTGCATCGCCAAGTGGCGCGACCACGATCAGAAAGGGGTTGCCGAGCAGCGGGATGAAAGCCTGGCTGCCCAGCGGATGGCGCTCCAGCATGCGCACGGTCAGCGGCATCTCCAGCGCGTCGGCGCGGAAGATGCTGATGATCGCCTTGTCGTCCGGCGTGGCGGTTTCCACCGTCGCCAGGCGATGAAAGCGCATGGTCGAACCATTGTTGATCATGAAGTGATCGCTGCCGTCGGTTTCGATCACGTCACCGAACGGGGCGAAGGCTTCTTTGGTCAAGGGTTCGATCTTGAGTGTGCGCATGCTGGTCTTCTTAATCTGGATTCAGTGTTGTTGGTTCTGACGCTTTCGCGAGCAAGCCCGCTCCCACATTTGGAATGCGTCCCCCTGTGGGAGCGGGCTTGCTCGCGAATGGCTTCACTGCTTACTTCGCGACCTTGCCCAAGACCCGCAGGCGACTCACACCACCATCCGGGAACACATTCAGGCGGATGTGGGTGATCGGGCCCAGGGCCTTGATCTGCTCGGCGAAGGTGTGTTCGGCGTGCATTTGCAGTTTCTGGCTCGGCAGCAGCTCGCGCCAGAACAGCGACTGGGTTTCGATCTGGCTGTCGGTGCCGCCCTTGACGAAGGCGCCCTGGATCGAGCAGCTGTCGGGGTAGTTGCCCTTGAAGTGCAGGGTGTCGACGATGATTTTCTCGACCTCGCCGGCATGGCCCAGGGCGACGATCACCCAGTCATTGCCCGGTGTACGGCGGCGGGCGGTTTCCCAGCCGTCGCCCATGTTGACGCCACGGCCCGGGTTGAGAATGTTGCTCATGCGTCCGAAGTGTTCGTCGGAGCAGGCCAGGGCGCGGCCACCGTTGAGAGCAGCGGCCAGGTCGACCTGTTCGTTGTCGCCCACGGCCGACCAGTCGCGGTACGGAATGCCGTAGACCCGCAGGCGGGCCACGCCACCATCGGGATAGATGTTGAAGCGCAGGTGGCTGAAGGCCTGGTCGTTGCTGATTTCGTGGTAATGGTGGCTGTTGCCTTGCAACTCCACCGCCGAGAGCACTTCGGTCCACTGGGTGTTTTCGTCCGGCTCGCCTTGGGCCAGGAAGCAGGCTTCCAGGGAGGCGGACGGCGGGTAGTTGCCGGTGAAGAACGAGGTGTCGATGTCCACGCCCTTGATCGAGCCCGCCACACCCAGGCGGATCACTGCACTGTCGTAGCCTTCGAAGCGCTTGCGACGCGACTCCCAGCCGTCCATCCATTTGCCGTTGTCGTCGAACACGCCTTCTTTCCACACCGCCGGGGTCGGCTGGAACAGGCGGTTGGCGTCGGCGAACCAGTCATCGGTGACTGAGATGATCTTGGTGCCCAGGCGGGCGTCGGCCAGGTTGACGAACTTCTCGAAAGGTACGGCGTAAGCTTTCATTCTTCTTGTCTGCCTTTTAATAAGTTGGCTGGGGATGTTTGCAGGCGCTGGTTGGCGGGCTGCTCGCTAGAGGGTCAGTAGTCGGAACAACGCGATTTTGTTGATCTCTGCCAGCGCGCATTTGAATTCAGTGTCGATCGAATGGTGGATGCGCGTTTCGAACGCCGCGAGGATCTGGTGCCGGTTGCTGCCTTTTACCGCCATGATGAAGGGAAACTTGAACTTGGCCTTGTAGGCCTCATTCAGCTCGGTGAAGCGTTGAAACTCTTCGGCCGTGCATTGGTGAATACCGGCGCCAGCCTGTTCGTTCGTGCTGGCCTCGGTCAGTTGCCCCTGGACGGCAGCTTTGCCGGCCAGGTCCGGGTGAGCGTTGATCAGTGCCAGTTGGCTGGCGTGATCGGCACTCAGCAGGATGTCGCTCATGCGCTGGTGCAGGGTTTCGATCTCGTCGATCGACGGGGCCTGGCCCAGGTCGAAAGCTTTCTCGGCCACCCAGGGCGAATGTTCGTAGATATCGCCGAAGGCCTTGATGAACGCCTCGCGGTTCAAGGTGGACGGCTTGAGGGTCTGGAACGCTGTCATTTCAAATCCCCCGTTTCAGATGCACCCGGATGCGGATGGACCTGCTGCCAGTGCCGGGCGATGTCGATGCGACGGCTGAACCAGACCTGCTCATGGCTCTTGGCGTATTCGAGGAAACGCTTGAGGGAGGCGAGGCGGGCCGGGCGGCCGATCAGGCGGCAATGCAGGCCGATGGAAAGCATTTTCGGCGCTTCGCTGCCTTCGGCATACAGCACGTCGAAGGCGTCCTTGAGGTACTGGAAGAAATCGTCGCCGTGGTTGAAGCCCTGGACCTGGGTGAAGCGCATGTCGTTGGTGTCCAGGGTATAAGGGATCACCAGGTGCGGCTTGCCGTTGGGGGTGTTCGGTTCCCAGTAGGGCAGGTCATCGTCGTAGGTGTCGCTGTCGTAGAGAAAGCCGCCTTCTTCCATCACCAGCCGGCGGGTGTTGGGGCCGGTGCGACCGGTGTACCAGCCCAGCGGGCGTTCGCCGGTGATCTCGGTGAGGATGCGGATCGCTTCGAGCATGTGCTCGCGTTCCTGGGCTTCGTCCATGTACTGGTAGTCGATCCAGCGGTAGCCGTGGCTGCAGATTTCATGACCGGCGGCGACCATGGCGCGGATCACGTCCGGGTGACGCTGGGCGGCCATGGCCACGGCGAAGATGGTCAGCGGGATATCGAATTGCTTGAACAGCTTGAGGATCCGCCAGACCCCGGCACGGCTGCCATACTCGTACAGCGATTCCATGCTCATGTTGCGCTCGCCCTGCAGCGGTTGCGCCGCGACCATCTCGGAAAGGAACGCTTCGGACTCCTTGTCGCCGTGCAGGATGTTGCGTTCGCCACCTTCCTCGTAATTGAGCACGAAGGACAAGGCGATGCGGGCATTGCCCGGCCACTGGGGATGGGGAGGGTTACTGCCGTAACCGATCAGGTCGCGTGGATAGTCAGCGCTCACTGCAGTCTTCCTTCTTGTTCATACCATGTGGGTGGCGCCTTGCGATGAAGCGTGGGGCTGGCGTCACGACGATGGATTGATTGTATACAACTTTATGTGCGCTTTGTAAGCCTGATTTTTTGCCTTTTTCACGACGGCCCCCGGCTTTCCTGTACTGCAAGAAATCTGCCCATTAGGTCAATCACTCAAAGGAAAGTCATTGTATCTATTGGTTTGGTTGCGGATTGGAGCCGGACGTCGGGGTAAAGCAGTGCGAGGCAAATTTCTGATTTTTATTGTGTACAATTTTCTTCTTAAGTGTCTTAATTCGCCCATCGCCGACGTGTTTCATGCCCCGAAACGGTGCGGCTTGTCTTTCAATCGATCAGGAGGCGCGCGCAATCAATGGGACGTTTGACTACTCACGTTTTGGATGCCGCACATGGCTGCCCGGGCAGCTCGATCAAGGTCGAGCTGTATCGCGTGGAGGGTTCGCAACTGCAACTGGTCGCCAGCACGCTGACCAATGACGATGGCCGTTGCGATGCACCGCTGCTGCAAGGCGATGACTACCGATCCGGTGTCTATCAGATCCAGTTTCACGCTGGGGACTACTATCGCGCCCGTGGCGTCCAGTTGTCCGAACCGGCGTTCCTGGACGTCGTGGTGCTGCGCTTCGGCATTTGCGCCGAGCAGGAGCACTATCACGTGCCCCTGCTGATTTCGCCCTACGCCTATTCAACCTATCGAGGCAGTTGATCCCCCAAGCAGCTGCCTTGCCCTGGAAGCGACTGCGCATAGAGCTTCTCTGGTTTAGCCCGCTCACACTGCGGGCTTTTTTTCGAGCCGTGTATTTACAGCCTGGCATTGTCATCCCGGATGATAAACACCGTGTCCGCAATACCAGGACGAATTTCGCAACCGCCCTTGAGCCAGATGGCTTTGTTGGCACGGTGGGCATCCCTGAGGACTTTCGCAGCGGCTGCGCCGATCTGGTTTTCCAGCAGAACGCCGGTTGTATTCGGGTCCGTATAGGATGGCAGGGAGATCTTGGGGATGCTGGTGCGATGCAGGCTCATGAAAAATACCGAGTCATGCCCGGCTCGCTGGAAGACCAGTGCCGGAAAAGTACTGTAGGAGCTTGGCTCCATGACCGTATAGCCATTACGGTTCAAAAGGCCGGCCATGAAGCGTTTGAAATCCACAGGCGAATAGGTCGTGAGGAAATACAACCACTGCTGGCGGAACCGTAGTGGATCGAAATCCAGCCGCTCCAACCCGCCAGTCGAGGATGGAAGGGGCAGGGCTATCGCGCGGGCACTGCCTCTGGCCGAAGGGGAGGTGGGAAGAATCGGCAGCATTAACAGGGGGTCGGACCATTGCGGATGAGGAGAGGGGGTCGCGCTTTTCCGGCTGTCGATCATCTGTCGGAGCGCGGTCAGACCCGCTGCATCGGCGAACGGCGAGTCGTTGGCGAGTTCGAATTGCCGTCTCGCAATATTTTCCAGGGTGACGGTGGTGACCTCTGGAAAATCCTCCCTCACGTAACTCGTCAGCGGCTTCTTGAAGGGTAGCCTGGCATCGATTTCCCAATGATTGTCCGGCGGGACGCGTATCGCGCCCCGGGGTTGATCGTCAGGCGTATGCCTGAGGATGGCTTCCAGCAGGTCAAAATCATAGGTGGGATGAGTGGGCGACTGGATGTAGGTGATCGGGTATTCGCGTGCGTCGATACGGGTCAGCACCTTGTAGTGAACATTGTCTATCGAGATGTATTGCGAGGCCGTGAATCGTAGGTCGAGTCCCCAATTCTTGGTGAATGCCGGGGTGCTTTGTGTCGCCTCGTCGCTGTGGGCGGTCGCCGGGCGGGAGCGCTTGGGCACAGCTGTTTCCGAGGATTCATCATTCAGATGCTGGAGCATGACGGTATCGGCATCACCGTCGTGGTGCGCAATCCTACGCCATAGAAGGCTGCCTTCCACTTGTTCCAGGCGTGGTCCGGAGGCGACGAGCTCGGTGCCTGATCGGACTCTGTAATGCTGGTCGGCGTCGCGTCCCAGCAACACCGTCCCACCCTCTGCAAGCTCGACATAGGTGCGTGTCCTGAACGTCCGGATGCCGGTGTCTGGGTCTGGCTTCGATAGCAGGGGGATCAGCTCGGGTGAGAGGTAATAGCGGTCCATGGAGAGCGAGGGAGCGGTGTCGCCGATGGCGGTTTGCGACGCGATTTCAGCGACGTGAATGGTCGCAGGCGGCGAGTCGGGGATCTCCGTTTGCCGTAGGGTTGGCGAGATGGATGGCTGATCGGCTCCATCTCCCGTCGCGGGAATCCTGATCAGGGGCTCCTGTGTCGTATCGCGGGTGGCGTGCGGCCCGTCGGGGGATGACGTAGGCAAGTTGGGACGGGTATTTCGTCTTGGACTCATATTGAAAATGTCTGCTCTTGAATATTGAAAAAAGAGGATGAACTGATGCAGCCATGAGGCTGCCCATGGCCTGCCGGCTGACAGGTCAAGGGCTTGAAGATGGTCGGAGAAAATGAGCAGGCGCGTGCACTACATATGTACTGCGCCTGAAAGAAGCTCGTGAAGAAGCCATGTGACAGAAACGACGTGATGGCTATGTATGTCGGAGCGGGATTTCCCCCAAGTGGAGGGGCCAATTCAATCGAGAGAGTCTGATGCCGAGGACCGCGCTCAGCACCAGCGCACGGGCAACCCTCGCCGAATGTCCGATGGTGAAGCTCTCCGTCACCTCCACGCATTTGTCCCGCAATGCACGAAGGGCGCGATCATCCATGAGGGGCGTGCGATCGAGACCTTCATGGGCCAGCTCCCGATAGATTTCGAGATGGTGGTCACACAGGTCTGTCTTCTTCAGGTTCGCCGCTTCAATGACCCGCGACTCCTGTGAATCAAGCATCCATTGGCGGGTTTCAAGGTTGTAGCTCAACGTGCCGGCAGACCCGTCCTTCACGGTCATGTGGAAAACCTTGAGTCGTTTGGGCGTCTGGCTCGACAGCACGGCGGTCAGCGCCGCACCTGGATCGATGAGAGGAGACAGATACCGACCATCGAGCCCTTCCACATACACCTGCTCGAACAGACAGTCGACCGCATGAACGACACCTTGTGCGGTGATGACGCGTATCGGGTCGATAAGGTCTTGCGCTTGATAAACGGGGAGATGAATGACCGCCGTGCCCACCCGCAGCAAGTTGGACAACAGTTCTATCTCGACCGGACCAAGGCGCGTGGCGTCCAGTTCCCAGGTCGAAGCCTGGGCCAGACGGGGGTTGGCGCCGGCCAGCGCACCAGGGGTGGACAGGCGTAGCGTCATGTTCGGTCTCAGGTGGACAAGGTACGTTGAACCTTCGCCAGTCAGTACTTCGACACCGGTCTGTTGCGCGGGGGAGGTGAGCATGGCGCAGGTTGCCCGGTTGCCCATTCGATAGGGCTGTTTGTCCAAGGGAGGCAGCCAGGCGTATGGCTTTGCAGTCGGTGTGAGTGACGACAGTGACGCTTCTGTTTTCCACTCCACCGATGCTCCAGCCGTGAAGGGTTTGTTCAGCAGCAGGCCGTAGTCGGGCGAAGGTTGGGCCAGGCGGTAGGAAGAGCCATCTTTCATGATGAGAATGAACGTGTGGTGCGAATCCAAGGCGGAAAACACCCGTCGGTTCGTCCCGGCCTTTTGCGCGCTGTAGCGCTCATCGGAACTGGCGAGATTCTTCAGGATGATCTGGCTGGCACCCACGTGCAGCGCCAGGCCACATGCCCCATAGCGGATGATTTCCCCTTCATCGTTCTGTGTGATGTGGGCGCTGTAATGGGCTTCGACGCGTGTCAGCTCAGCGTGCACATAATCGAGATGAAGCGTGGTGGAAAACTCGCTTTTTCGTATGACCTTGAGCGTAGTGCGCTCGGTAAAACGTGAAGCGAAAAAACTCGAGTCCTTGTCGTAGGGGATCTGCTGCTCGCCACGGTCGTTCAGGATCGCCGGGTTTCTCGGTGTGCCTGATTGCGTCATGACGGTTTCAATGTCGAGCGGGGCGCTGTGCTCGATCGTCTCCGGAAAGTCCGGGGTCAGATGGTAGCCATCTTTGGTGATGAACGTCAGTCGATCGTTTTGTAAGGCTTTTGGATAATCGGTGTCTTCATAGACGCGCCTGACAATGACTTTACGGTGTTGCCAGTCGCTGGCATCGAAGCATGAGCGGATGATCAGATTGCCTTCTTCGATCCGCCAGCTTTCAATCAGATCAGCCCGCCAGTCCAGTGCGATGACGCTGTTATCGACGCCGTCTTCGGTGATGGAAACACAGCCTGGCTTGTGAGCGATGGCATAGACGTCATCGCCAGGACCGCCGTCGGCGTTGCGGTTATTTCCATTGAGAATGAATATCCGATCATCTCCCGCACCGGCTTCGATGGAATCGTTACCGCGGGATTTGATGACGTTCGGGCCGGCGGTACCCTTGATGACATTGGCGCCGCCTTCGGGGATCTCCAGATTCTCAATGCTTTCAAGATCAGCGTGGCGAGTGTGCCCGCGCTCGGTGTCATGACTGGCTTGAGTGATGACAGACACGCGTCCGGCGTCCAGGTCTACGTCGTAACCCAGTCGCGGTTGCTCACTGTTGCTGGCACGGCCCGATAAAGTCAGTGTGTCGTTGCCCAGTCCACCCACGAGGCGACTGGGGAGTTCGCTGAGAGGTGCGGTAGAGCCCTCGAAAACGAATACGTCATTCTTGATGCCCCCGGTGAGTTTTTTGACGCCTGCTCCGTAATGGAAGACATTGGGTTTGTTTTCAACACCCAGGATCGTGTCGTTGCCACCGCCGATATACCAGTGGATACCTTTATGTTCCGCTGACGATACCACCACTGCCCCCGGCGTTTCGGCCGTCACACCGCTACGTGCATCGATCCGGTCGTCGTGGTCCTTGATCCTGGGGCGTACCGTCGTTGCCTGGTAGGTCTCACCGGTCCACCAATCCCAGGTGTTGTAAGCCACCGGTTCGAGTTCCACGGTGAATTTGCCGTTTACGATGGCCTCCGTGCTGTCTTTCAACGGACCTTTGAGCAGGTTCAAGGCGCTGGCCTGGAGTAGCTTCGAATGTCCAGCGGTGGCCTTGGCGATGGTGTAGCGAGCCTGGACATCCTGATCAGGGCTCATCGTCCAGAAGGCGAACCAGCCGGTGCGCAGGCGCTCCTGCACGGTGAGTTCGATATAGTCGTCGATCTCATCGACTTGACGAATCGCCCCCCAGATTTGCGACCCGACTACCAGGATCAGCCCTGCGGCAAGGCCCACGGGGCCGGCTGAGCTGAAACCTGCCAGTGCCGCCAGGCCGATGGTGACGGTCATGGCGGCGCTGGTGACGCTCAACGCGGCACTGACATAGTGATCGGTGGCCTCTTTGCCGGTGGCGTTGGCGGCGGCCTTGAAGGAATCGACCGCAGCGACGATATCGAACGGCAGCGTCAGCACACTGGCAATCAAGCCGCTCCCACGGGCCAGTCTCGTGGCACAAGTCGTTTTGCTGAAGTCCGCGAGGGAACGCCGACCGGCACTGATCATCTGGGTGGCTTGTCGGGTCACGGCGGCTTCGACACCGATTGACGCCACCTCGGCGGCCACGCTGGCGCCGCCGAAAATACTCTGGTAGGCGTCCTTGTTCCGGATGGCGTCCTGCAGGCCCCGCAGGCCGCTGTAGATACCGAAGGCCTGGAGCCCCAGGCCCGTGGGGACGAGGATGCTGCTCTTGGTTTTGCTCACCCAGTGCAGGGGTTGCTCTGCCAATGCCTGGAGATCGAGTTTCTGGGCGGCGTTCAAGAGCTTTTCCAGCGGGCTTCGGTAGCTGGCGGGTTCATCCGGCGTCACGGGATGGTGCCTCAACAACGGCAGTGCGCTGTGCGAGCGCTGACTCGCTATCTCGAACAGCAACGTCGGCAGCCGATAATCGTCCCGATCGGCAGTCAGTTTCAGGCGGGTTTCGATATCAGTCGCGGTGAATTGCAACGAATTCACGAAGAAGCGATTGGGCAGGCGGAAAAAAGTATTCTCGCCATTCAGAGGATGCCCATCGGTCGTCGCCCCCAGCGCATCCAGGGCGGTGCGGGTCACCGTCACTGAGCCGATGTGCAGCGGGCCATAGAGCCTGTCGACGACTTCGAGTCGGGCCCGCCGGTGCAGGTGGTCCGAGGTGAGTTGCACCTCATCCGCTGCCTTGAAGTCGAGTGTCTCGATAGTGTGTTCGTTAGCGTGAAAGCCCAGGTCCGAGATGACGACGGTAGGTTCGTCGGGAACGGAACTGGGCTGCAAAGCCTTGGCCATGGTGAACGTCCTTGTTCAACGATGATGGGGGGCTCTATGTAAAGGCGTTTGCTGAGGCGAGTATAGGGATGGGTTGTTGCTGCATTTTGCACTCAGTGGGTGGAGATCAAGGACAGCGCACCCGCGCCTCCGAACAACCCAGCACTGATGCGATTGAACCAGCTCTGGCCCTTGCCCGTGCGCAAATACCGCGCCGCGCCGTGGGCGCCGAGGCCGTAGGCCAGTTTGCAGAGCAGATCGAGCACGGTCCAAGTGGCGATCATGATCAGCAGTTGTGGCAGGAACGGCTGCTGGGCACTCAGGAACTGCGGCAGGAACGCGGCAAAGAACAGGATGTCCTTGGGGTTGCTGGCGCCCAGCACGAACGCCCGCCCGAACAGCGCACGAAAACGCGGGACGGCGGCGGCCTGCGGCACTTCGGCGCCTTGGGCGGGTTGGCGCGATTGCTGCCAGCTCTGCCAGGCGAGGTAGAACAGGTACAGCGCACCGACGATCTTCAGGGCACTGAAGAGCTTTTCCGAGGCCAGCAGCAACGCACCGAGCCCCAGCGCCGAGGCACTCAACAGGCAGATCGAGGCGATCACCCCGCCGAGAAATGCCGGATAAGAGCGACGCAGGCCGTAGTTCAGGCTGTTGCCGATCATCAACAGTGACAGTGGGCCGGGGATGAGGATCACCACCAAGGCTGCACCGCTGAACAACAGCCAGGTTTCCAGATTCATTGCTTTGCTCCTGATAGACAAAAGCCTCACCCGGCGGGGTGAGGCGGATAGAACCGTGGACCGCTTACAAGAAGATGAACTTGGCGATGAAAATCGCGCAGAGCACCCACAGGCTGACAGAGATTTCCTTGCGCTTGCCGGTGCAGGCCTTGAGCACCACGTAGGTGATGAACCCCAGTGCGATACCGTCGGCCACCGAGAACGTCAGGGGCATCATGATGGCCGTGACAATGGCCGGGATGCTGTCGGTCGCTTCGTCCCATTCGATGTGGGCCATGCCCCCCATCATCAGCATGGCGACGTAGATCAGCGCACCGGCGGTGGCGTAGGCGGGGATCATCCCGGCCAGCGGCGCGAAGAACATCGCGGCAATAAATAGCACACCGACCGTCACGGCGGTAAGCCCCGTACGACCACCCGCAGCGACACCGGCGGCGCTTTCCACGTAGCTGGTCACCGGCGGCACGCCGACCATGGCGCCGAAGACGCTGGAGGCGCTGTCGGCTTTCAGGGCCCGGGAGAGGTTTTCGATCTTGCCATCAGGCTTGACCAGGCCGGCGCGCTGGGCCACGCCCATCAGGGTGCCGGCGGTGTCGAACATGTGCACGAACAGGAAGGCGAGCACCACGCTGATCATGCTGACGTTGAACACACCGGCCACGTCCATCGCCATCCAGGTCGGCGCCAGGCTCGGTGGCGTCGACATGACGCCGTTGTACTGCACCAGGCCCAGGCCCCAACCGGCCAGGGTCACGGCGATGATGCTGATCAGGATCGCGCCGAACACCCGGTGATAGCTGAGCACGGCGATCATCAGGAAGCACACGGCGGCCAGTAGCGGGCCGGGTTCACGCAGCGAGCCGAGCTTGATCAGGGTCGCGGGGCTGTCGACGATGATCCCGGCGGTCTTCAGACCGATCAGCCCGAGGAACAACCCGACCCCGGCGCCCATGGCGAACCGCAGGCTCACTGGGATGCTGTTGAGCAGCCATTCACGGACCCGTGACAGGGTCAGAACCATGAACAACACGCCGGAAATGAACACCGCGCCCAGGGCCGTTTCCCAGTGGTAGCCCATGGTGCCGACCACGGTGTAGGTGAAAAACGCATTCAGGCCCATGCCCGGCGCCAGGCCCACTGGCCAGTTGGCGTACAGGCCCATCAACAGGCAGCCCAGGGCGGCGGCGATGCAGGTGGCGACGAACGCCGCGCCGTGGTCGATGCCGGCGTCGGCCATGATGTTGGGGTTGACGAAGATGATGTAGGCCATGGTGATGAAGGTCGTCAGGCCGGCAATCAGCTCGGTCTTCACCGTGGTGCCATGCATGCTGAGTTTGAAGAGGCGTTCCAGCCAGCCACTGCGAAGGGGCGGCGAAAGGTCCAGCGTCTGGGCTTCGGGTTTGCGGCTTTCCACAGCGAGTACTCCTCAAGAGTTTTATTGTTATTTCCAGCGCCGCACGCCCTGGGGCTGGATGCGAGGCTTTGAGGCAGGTAAGGCTGGCGAAGTTTATTGACTTGTTGGTCAGGAACTCGCACGAGGCGAATTATGCTTTTGTATACAAATAAAGCAAATAATGTTTTTCATGTTGTGGACGAAATGTCCGGCGATAGGGATATATCGCCTGTGAGGGCGCTATCGCGAGCAGGCAACCTCTTGACTAAGCCTTCCCCAACCCCAGGTTCACCGCCAACCACCCATTCACCGCTTCCTCCCCCGCCTCGGCAAACACCCGCTCCAGCAATTTCACCTGTTCGCGACGCAACGCCTGTTCGAATCGCTGGCCCTCGGCAGTCAGCGCCAGCAGGCGTTTACGCTTGTCGGTTTCGGAGGCGACGCTGTCCACCAGGTGCATTTCCATCAACTGGCGCAGCGGCATGTTCAACGCCTGTTTGCTCACGCCCAACAGCGCCAGCAACTCTTTCACACTCAACGACGGGTAACGAGCGATGAAAAACACGATGCGCTGGTGCACTCGGCTCAGGCCGCGACGCTCGAGCATTTCATCGGCTTTGGCGGTGAATGCCTGGTAGCCGAAGAAGAACGCTTCCATGGCTAACTGCTGGGAAGTTGGATTTTTAAGGTCAATCATGTTGACGTTTCCACAAAGGTCGGAGTAATTTCGGTCAACAAGTTTGACTCATTATTCCAGCGACCGGCTACAGGTGACCCATGGCTTTTTCCGAACGTGTCTCGCGCCTCAAAAGTTCTTTGATTCGAGAAATCCTCGCGGCGGCGCAACGCCCAGAGGTGATGTCGTTCGCCGGCGGCCTGCCGGCCGAGGCCATGCTGCCGAAAGTGGAATGGGCAGACATGCCGGTGTCCATGGGGCAATACGGCATGAGCGAAGGCGAGCCGGCGCTGCGCGAGGCACTGGCGGCGCAGGCGCGCTCCCTGGGATTGACCTGTGAAGCCAGTCAGGTGCTGGTGGTCAGCGGCTCCCAGCAAACCCTCGACCTGGCGGCGAAGCTGCACATCGACGTCGGCACCCCGGTGATGTTGGAAGCGCCCACGTACCTGGCTGCGTTGCAGATTTTCCAACTGTTCGGCGCCGACTGCATTACGGTGCCCCTGGAGGCCGACGGTCCGGACCTGCCTCAACTGCGGGCCCGCCTGGAACGCCATCGCCCGGCGTTCATCTACCTGATTCCGACGTTCCAGAACCCCTCGGCAGTGCGCTACAGCGAAGCCAAGCGTGACGCAGTGGCGGCGCTGCTGGATGAATTCAACGTAACGCTGATCGAAGACGAACCCTACCGCGAGCTGACGTTCGATGGCGCCAGCGCCACACCGATCACCAGTCGTTTGAAGAAGGCCAGTTGGATCTACACCGGTACCGTGTCGAAAACCCTCTTGCCGGGGCTACGGGTGGGTTATCTGATTGCCAGCCCGGATCTGTTTCCGCACCTGCTGCGGCTCAAGCAGTCGGCGGACTTGCACACCAATCGCATCGGCCAATGGCAAGCGTTGCAATGGATCGGCACCGAGCAGTACCGCCGTCATTTGGGTGAGTTAAGGGATTTCTACCGGGAACGGCGCGATCGCTTCCAGGCCGCGCTGCACAGGCATTTTCACGACATTGCGGATTGGAACGTACCCCAGGGCGGGTTGTTTTTCTGGCTGACCCTCAAGCAGCCACTGGACACTCGAACCTTGCTCGCCGCAGCGCTGGCGGTCGATGTGGCGTTCATGCCGGGCGAGCCGTTCTTCCCCGAGCCGGACAAGCATCCGGGGCATCTGCGCTTGAACTTCAGCCACATCGACCCGGCGCGGCTGGATGAAGGGCTCAAGCGGCTGGCGGGGGTGGTGCGGGAGGGGGGGGCTGTGAAAGCAGCCTGACATCGGAAGGTTATGCAGTGGTTTTGCTGGCCCCTTCGCGAGCAAGCCCGCTCCCACAGGGTTAGGTGTCGAATACAGATTTTGTGTTCACCATGTCCATTGTGGGAGCGGGCTTGCTCGCGAAGAGGCCCTAAAGCACACCCGAAAATTGTCAGGCTGCCGAAAACCGCTTATCCAGATAATCAATGATCACCTTGGACTCATACATCCAGGTGGTCTTGCCATCTTCTTCAATGCGCAGGCACGGCACCTTGATCTTGCCGCCTTGCTCCAGCAGCGTCTGGCGATCCTGCTGGTTGTTCTTCGCATCGCGCAGCGCCACCGGCACGTTGAGGCGGCGCAGGGTGCGGCGGGTTTTCACGCAGAACGGGCAAGCATGGAATTGATACAGCGTCAGGCCCTTGGCCGCCTGATCGACCTGCGCCTGGGCTGCGGCCGGACGCTTTTTCTTGCCGGGACGGGTAATGAAATCAATGAAGATGATCAGTTGGCCCAGGCCAACCCGAAGTGCTTTGACGATCACGGAACAAGCCTCGCGGCAGGGAAGAAGAGGGCGCGCAGCTTACCTGATTTTCACGGGCGAAAAAAAACCGGCGATCGATGCCGGTTTTCTTCACGGGACGGCTTACTTGATGAGGCTGAGGAATTCCATGCGCGTCGCGGCGTTTTCCCGGAACTCGCCAAGCATCACCGAAGTGATCATCGAGGAATTCTGCTTCTCCACACCGCGCATCATCATGCACATGTGCTTGGCCTCGATCACCACCGCCACGCCCAGGGCGCCGGTCACCTGCTGGACCGCATCGGCGATCTGACGGCTGAGGTTCTCCTGGATCTGCAGGCGGCGGGCGTACATGTCGACGATCCGCGCGACCTTCGACAACCCCAGCACCTTGCCGCTCGGGATGTAGGCCACGTGTGCCTTGCCGATGAAAGGCAACAGATGGTGCTCGCACAGTGAGTACAACTCGATGTCCTTGACCAGCACCATTTCGCTGTTGTCGGAACTGAACAAGGCACCGTTGGTGACTTCTTCCAGGGTCTGCTCATAACCACGGCAGAGGTACTGCATGGCCTTGGCAGCGCGCTTGGGCGTGTCGAGCAGGCCCTCGCGGGAAACGTCCTCGCCCAGTTGGCCGAGAATCGCGGTGTAATTCTGTTCCAGAGACATGAAACTACCTGTGGGATTTTTCGCAAAGGGCAAGGGTACGGTGGCGGACACGGCGCTGCAAGCTCGGCAATCGCGGTTACTCGTCGCGGCCTTCCATCATGGTGCGCTTGAGCATCACGTAAACCGCCCCGGCGCCGCCGTGTTTCGCCTGGCAGGAGGTGAAGCCCAGCACTTGCGGGTGCTGGCGCAGCCAAGTGTTGACGTGACTCTTGATCATCGGCCGCTTGCCGTCCAGTCGCACGGCCTTGCCGTGGGTGACGCGTACGCAGCGGATTTCGAACTTGGTGGCTTCGGCCAGGAACGCCCAGAGGGTTTCCCGGGCTTTTTCGACGTTCATGCCGTGCAGGTCGAGGCTGCCCTCGAAGGGGATCTGGCCAGCCTTGAGCTTGCGCATCTGGCTGTCCTGGACGCCGTCGCGGGCCCACATCAACTCGTCTTCGGGGCCTACGTCGATCACGAACTGGTCGGACAGGCCGTCCACGGTGGTGGCATCGGTGCGCACGGTGGCTGCCTGGCGCAGCTTGGCAATCTGGGCGCGATCAGCCTTGGGTTTGCCGGTCTCGGCGCGATCGTGTTTGATCGGTTTGACGCCTTGGATCGCACTTTTGAACAGGGAAAAATCGTCGTCTTGCATGTCAGCCTCCGCGAAGGCCGGCCAGTTTACCCAACTGTGAAGGGATCGGGCGCGACAAAACGTCGGATGGTGGGTCAGTCGTGCTTTTTCATCAGGTGCGGAGCCATGGCCAGCTCCAGGGATTGCCGGGCGCGACGGCGGCAGCGGCGCCACAGCCAGATGCCCAGCCACAGCACCAGCAGGCCGACGACCAGAATAATCGCCGAACCGACCGGCGTGGCATTCAACTCGCCCAGGGCAGGGGGGCGGCCCAGCAGGCTGGCGGCACCGGCCATGGCCAGCAGCACACCGAGCGTGGCCAGCAGCGCAGCGATCGCCGCGCCGATACGAAACCGCCAGTTGCTTTGGCCTTTGGGCCGCAACCGACGTGCGTCAAAACCATCGGATAACTTCATTCCGACCTTCCTCAATGGGTATCGGCCCTTCGACCGGAAGATGTTCGGGTTGTTCCTGAGACTAGGCGAATGAGAGGCTTTTGCGGATGAGCGGCTCAAGCTGCCGCTCATCGAAGGGTCAGTCAGATCAAATCGTGCGTCAGGGCCAGGGTGGCGAAGTTGTCCGCCATGATTGCCATCTCGGTCTGGTGCACGTGTTCGGCGCTGAGCACGCCGCCCTTGTGTGGCAGGTCGCGGGTGGCGCAGGCGTCTTCCACCAGGGTGCAGCGAAAACCCAGGTTCTTGGCGGCGCGCACGGTGGTGCTGACACTGGAATGGCTCATGAAGCCGCAAACGATCAGGTCCAGCGGGCCAAACTCTTCCAGGCGCTTTTTCAATTCGGTGCCGTGGAAGGCACTGGGCAGCATCTTGCCGATAACGGTTTCGTCGCCCTGGGGTTCGAGGCCTGGGATGAACTCGCCGCGCTCGCCCTGTGGATCGAACAGTCCGCCATGGGTGCCCAGGTGGCGCACATGCACCACCGGCCGGCCGGCCGCACGGGCCGCGCCGAGCAATTGCTTGATGTTCGCGACGGCTGCATCCATGCCACTGAGGGCCAGGGGGCCGGCCAGGTATTCTTTCTGGGCATCGATGATGATCAGGGTCGCTTGACTCAGGTTGGCCGCTGCGTAACCACGGCCGCTGAGTTGAAACATCGTTTTTGGAACGGACATTCTGGGGCTCCTTCGGGTGGGGCTTTTGCGACATTCTCCTCTGGCTGAGCGGTTCTGTGAATCGCTTCCATTGCAGGCGCCGTCGTTGCTGGCCTACAGCCTTGTCAAGATACGCGTCCTGTTCAATAGGCTGGGTAAAAAACGGAGATTTCCTACGGTAGGGCCGGTGTTTATCTTTCGTCCCTGAGCCAGGTTTGGGTGCTGTCGCGTTTGGCTGCTAGACTCGCCCGTCGATTTTTCTGGAGTTTGCCGCCGTGATCACTTCCCGCCTTCGCACCCTGCGTGACCATATCCGTTGGGCCGTCAGCCGTTTCCATGGGGAGGATCTGTTTTTCGGCCATGGCACCGACAACGCCTGGGACGAAGCCCGGCAACTGGTGTTGGGCGCGCTGCATCTGCCATGGGAAATTGCCGACAGCTATCTGGACTGCCGCCTCGAAGACGAGGAGCTGGTGCATGTTCAGCGGCTGTTGCGTCGACGTATCGCCGAACGGATCCCCGCCGCGTATTTGCTGGGTGAGGCCTGGTTCTGCGGAATGTCGTTCATTGTCGATGAGCGCGTGCTGATCCCGCGCTCGCCCATCGGTGAGTTGATCGAAAAGCGTTTTGAACCCTGGCTGGCTCAAGAGCCTGCGCGGATCCTCGACCTGTGCACCGGCTCCGGCTGCATCGGTATCGCCTGCGCCTATGAGTTTCCCGAGGCCGAAGTGGTGCTGGCTGACCTGTCGTTCGAAGCGCTGGAAGTGGCGAACCAGAACATCGAGCGCCACGGCGTCGACGAACGCGTGTTCACCGTCCAGGGCGATGGCTTCGAAGGGTTGCCGGGGCAACGTTTCGACCTGATCGTGTCGAACCCGCCCTATGTCGATGCCGAAGATTTCGCCGACATGCCCCCGGAATACCAGCACGAACCGGAGCTGGGCCTGGCCTGTGGCGACGACGGCTTGAACCTGGTGCGGCGGATGCTGGCCGAAGCGGCGGATCACCTGACTGAGAAGGGGCTGTTGATCGTCGAGGTCGGCAACAGCCAGGTTCACGTCGAGGCGCTGTACCCGGAAGTGGACTTTGCCTGGCTGGAATTCGAACGCGGCGGCCATGGCGTGTTCATGCTCAGCGCCGAACAGTGCCGCCAGCATCAGGCGTTGTTTGCTTCGCGGGTTTAATTTTCCTGGTGCGACTGCTTCGCTCTTGTGGCGAGGGAGCTTGCTCCCGCTGGGCTGCGAAGCAGCCCTGAACGCGTCACCGCACCGTTCCAGGAGAATCGTGTCGCTGACGTTTACGACTGCTGCGCAGCCGAGCGGGAGCAAGCTCCCTCGCCACAGGGGCGGTGGTGAGCCGGAGTCTTAGTGCCGCGTCGCAATCCAGATCAATAACCCCGCCTGGAACATGGCGAAGGCCACCAGGCAGGTGATGGTGAAGCGCAGGCCGGTGTCTTCGCGCTTGAATTTGTTGACCTTCTCTTCCTGCTGCTTGAGTTTGACTTCCTGTTCCGCCAGATTCTGCTCGGCCTGTTGCAGCATCTGCGCAGCTTCGAGGATCTCCACGAACTGCAACTTCTCGGTGTTCCAGTCCCCCACTAGATCGCCAACCTGGGCTGGCTTGATGCTGCCTTTGAGATGTTGGGCGTCGGCGTACACCACCTCGAAGCCCTGGGCCTTGAGGAAGCGATCACGGCGCAGGCGGGTGTCTTCGTTCAGCGCGTCTTTGTTGTTCAGATCCAGGCCATCGACCCGGTAGCCCGACCAGCGCTTCTTGGCCCAAGTAATGCCCTGGGCGGCAAGAAAGCGGCCGATCCCACGGTTCATCGGCTCGACTTGCAGGTTGTCCGGCGAAAAAGACAGGCATTTCTCGACATGGTCGGCCCAGACATCCAGGTGGTTCTGTTCCTTGCGTACTCGCTGGCCCGGCAACTGAATGCTCATGCGCAACAAGCTGCGCTCCTTGCTGTGGCGCTCGGCATAGCAGAACTCGACAAACCGCAGCGGTCGCACACCGGTGGCGCGGTCGGTCTTGAGCGGCGCCAGCCGTAGCATCTTGTGATGCTCGGCCTGCACGTCCGCCCAAGGCAACTCGGCCGCAGGCGCGGCGGGCGTTTCGGCGGTGGTGTCGGGGGAAGCTTGAGTCTCAGTCATAACGGCAAAATCCTGTCAGGCCGGCGGGTCGGCAGCGATTGCGTTGTCCGACACCGGTTTATCGGCCGTTCTTGCCAGAACTGGAGGACTAAAAGCGTTTAACGAGCCGCTATCGAGTCAATAAAACCCACGATCCGCGCGCCGAGTTCGGCGGCCAGGGGCAGGTTGGGGTCCTTGTAGGAGGCCAGTTGCCGTTTCACGTCGTTGGGTACGATGCGCAGCACATGATTCATGCCCTGGATCAACCCCAGTTCGGCGTCGGGTTTGGCCGCTTTCAACTGTCGGGCGTCATCGATGCTGACCTGGATGTCGCTGCTGCCCTGGATGATCAGCGCCGGCATTTTCAGCGCCGCGAACGCCTGGGCCGGATCCTGGCGGAACAGCGAAATCAGATACGGCTGCACACTCGGACGGAAGATCACTTGCAGCTGGGGCGGCACATCCGGGTCGAGCCGCCCGGCTTTCAGGCTGTCGAGCAGCTCATTGCTGCGCAGCATCAGCGGCGGCGGCAGGCGGCTGCTCAACTGTTGCCTCAGCACCTGATCGATCGGCCGGGCGCTGCCGGACAGCGAAATCACCGCCGATGCGTTGGCCTGGGGCGCGGCGAGGCTGGCAATCAACGCGCCTTCGCTGTGGCCCAGCAGGATCAATGGGCCGAGTCTCGGGTCGGCAGCGAGCTTGCGGCTCCAGGCAACGGCATCGGCGACGTAGGCTTCGACGCTCAGGTTGCGTTCGTCGGGAGTCGCCGCGAGGCTGGCAGCCACGCCGCGCTTGTCGTAGCGCACGCTGGCGATGTTATGCCGGGCCAGGACCCAGGCCAGGCGCTTGAGGCTGTCATTGCGCCCGCCTTCGGGGTTGTTTCCGTCACGATCCGTAGGACCCGACCCGGAAATGATCAGGACAACCGGCACCGGCCTGTCGGACTTGGGCAGCAATAGCGAGCCGAACAGCTCGCCGCTGCCGGTGTCGAGGCTGATGGGGCGTTGCAGGACCGTGGCCTGGGCCAGGCCGGTAAAGAGGGTAAGGCACAGGACAAGCAGCTTTAACATCATCAGGCCATGAGTTGCGAAGGTGCCGGTTGGACTGGCGGGCATCGATAAGGTTCGAGGATGAACTACGCGGGGAGCCTGCGTATACTGGCGGCCATTACGAATCGGCGATTTCACGGAGCACCTGCATGTCCGGCAATACCTACGGCAAGCTGTTCACTGTCACCACCGCGGGCGAAAGCCATGGCCCGGCGTTGGTCGCCATTGTCGACGGCTGCCCGCCGGGCCTGGAGATTTCCCTGGACGATCTGCAGCGCGACCTGGACCGCCGCAAGCCCGGCACCAGTCGCCACACCACCCAGCGCCAGGAAGCCGATGAAGTCGAAATCCTTTCCGGCGTGTTCGAAGGCCGCACCACCGGCTGCGCCATCGGCCTGCTGATCCGCAACACCGACCAGAAGTCCAAGGACTACTCGGCGATCAAGGATCTGTTCCGCCCGGCCCACGCCGACTACACCTACCACCACAAGTACGGCGAGCGCGACTACCGTGGCGGTGGCCGCAGTTCGGCCCGGGAAACCGCCATGCGCGTGGCGGCCGGGGCGATTGCCAAGAAATACCTGGCCAGCCAGGGCATCGTGATTCGCGGCTACATGAGCCAGTTGGGCCCCATCGAAATCCCGTTCAAGACCTGGGACTCGGTGGAGCAGAACGCCTTTTTCAGCCCCGATCCAGACAAGGTGCCGGAGCTGGAGGCCTACATGGACCAGTTGCGTCGGGACCAGGATTCGGTCGGCGCGAAGATCACCGTGGTGGCCGAAGGCGTGATGCCGGGCCTTGGCGAGCCGATCTTCGACCGCCTCGACGCCGAGCTGGCCCATGCGTTGATGAGCATCAATGCGGTGAAGGGCGTGGAGATCGGCGCCGGTTTCGCCTGCGTCGCCCAGCGCGGCACCGAGCACCGCGACGAACTGACCCCGCAAGGTTTCCTGAGCAACAATGCCGGCGGTATCCTCGGCGGCATTTCCTCGGGCCAGCCGATCGTCGCGCACCTGGCCTTGAAGCCAACCTCCAGCATCACCACGCCGGGACGCTCCATCGACATCCATGGCAACCCGGTGGAGGTCATCACCAAGGGCCGTCACGACCCGTGCGTCGGCATTCGCGCCACGCCGATTGCCGAGGCGATGATGGCCATCGTGCTAATGGATCACCTGTTGCGTCATCGTGGCCAGAACGCCGATGTGCGAGTCGCCACCCCGGTGCTGGGTCAGCTTTGATGGTTGACTGGCCGAGCGCCGTGGCCTGACGGGCATGGCGGCATTGCCGTACTGGCGGCTTTCCAGTTTCTACCTGTTCTATTTCGCGCTGCTCGGATCGACGGCGCCGTTCCTGGCGCTGTATTTCGATCACCTGGGGTTCAACGCGGCGCGCATCGGCGAGCTGGTGGCGATTCCCATGCTGATGCGTTGCGTGGCGCCGAACATCTGGGGCTGGCTGGGGGACTATACCGGCCGGCGCCTGGTGATTGTGCGCTTCGGTGCGATCTGCACCTTGCTGACCTTCTCGCTGATCTTCATCCATAAAAGCTACGCCTGGCTGGCGATGGTCATGGCGTTGCATGCGTTCTTCTGGCACGCGGTGCTGCCACAATTCGAAGTCATCACCCTGGCCCACCTGAGCGGACAGGCCGCGCGCTACAGTCAGATCCGCCTCTGGGGCTCCATTGGCTTCATCATCACCGTGGTGCTGCTGGGCCGGTTGTTCGAATGGTTGAGCCTGGACATCTACCCGATGGCGCTGGTGTTGATCATGGCCGGCATCGTCCTCGCCAGTTTCTGGGTGCCCAATGCCCAGCCGACCCAACCGCCGCGGGTGGCGGGGGACGGTTTCCTGCGGCAGTTGCGCAGCCCCGGGGTGCTGGCGTTCTACGTCTGTGTCGGGCTGATGCAGGTCAGCCATGGACCGTATTACACCTTCCTGACGTTGCACCTTGAACGCTTGGGCTACAGCCGTGGACTGATCGGCATGCTCTGGGCAGTCGGCGTGGTGGCTGAAGTGCTGGTGTTTTTGCTGATGAGCCGGATCCTGGCGCGCTTTTCGGTGCGTCGGGTGCTGCTGGCGAGTTTCCTGTTGGCAGCGTTGCGTTGGTTGCTGTTGGGCTCGCTGGCGGAATTTCTCTGGGTCTTGCTGTTCGCCCAAGTGCTGCACGCGGCGACCTTCGGCAGCTTCCACGCCGCAGCGATTCATTTCGTGCAACGCAGCTTCGGTCCGCGCCAGCAAGGCCAGGGCCAGGCGCTATACGCCGCGTTGGCCGGCACGGGCGGGGCCTTGGGTGCGCTGTATTCCGGGTACAGCTGGAATGCGCTGGGCGCCAGTTGGACCTTCAGCCTCGCCAGCGTCGCAGCCTTCGCCGCGGCCGTTATCATTGCGATCCGCATGCAAGAGGACCGGCCATGAGCCTTCGAACCGTTAATTTGCTGGAGCCATTGTCATGAGCAGCCTGTCCGTCTATCACGTTTCGAGCCCTGAGATTCCGAACAAGGTGTTGACCCACTTCGAGGACATCGCCGCGACCCTGGGCGAAAAAGGCATTCGCTTCGACCGTTGGCAACCCACCACGAAACTCCATTCCGGTGCCGGTCAGGAAGAGGTCATCGCTGCCTACCAGGCGCAGATCGACACATTCAAGGCCGAGCGCGGTGATGTCTCGGTGGATGTCATCAGCCTCGACAATGAATACCCGCAAAAAGCCGAACTGCGTACCAGGTTCCTGAAGGAGCACAGCCATGCCGGGGACGAGACGCGGTTCTTCGTCGCCGGCCGTGGCTTGTTCAGCCTGCACCTGGACGACTACGTCTATGCGGTGCTGTGCGAAAAGAACGACCTGATCACCCTGCCGGCCGGCACGCCGCACTGGTTCGATGCGGGTGAGCATCCGCACTTCGTGGCGATTCGCTTGCGTGATGATTCAAAGGGCTGGGAAGAGCGGTTCACAGGCGACGAGATCGCCAGCCGTTTCCCCGTTTTAGAAGACTGAAAAACTGTGGGAGCGAGCTTGCTCGCGATGAGGCCGTGTCCGTCGACATCTTTATCGGCTGACCCACCGCAATCGCGAGCAAGCTCGCTCCCACAGGGTTTGCGTCTTGCTTAAGTAACGGGAGCGCCCGCTCCCACCATTCAGTGTTTTCAGCCGATTCAGGCGCTGTGATAGGTCGGCAGGGCGAAGCGGTGCTGGCTTTGCAGCATGGTGATCTGCGGCAGCTCGCTGGCTTGTTCGGCCAGATCACGGCGGATGGCGCTGATCGCCCAGGACAATTGGTCCCCGGCGTGCAACTGGGCGTAGGAAATCGTGCGTTTGAACAGTTTGCCTTCGCTGTTGCGCAGGGTCAGCAGGATACCGCCATCCGGGCGGGCCTGGGTGGTCACTTCGTAGTTGGAAAACAGGGACGCAAACTTCTCTTGAATCATGTTCATCGTGAACTCCATGGTCTTGTTGGCAAACCGTGGAGGGGTAGTTGCAGCGTCTGTGCCAGCCTTGCGTTACCTATAAATACCTTTAAAAACAATAAGTTATAAATATCCCTGATTTTTGCTTTCGTGCATCTTGCATGAATGGCCATCGTGCATCCTGCATTTTGCGTGGTCCGGCGATTTTATTTGGAACCAATTGCCTTACCTACGCTCCCGCTTCGCCTGCCCTCGGCAGTGGATACAAAACATTGCAAAAACCGCGTGTACAGCCCCGGAACCGCTGGCGTACTTTTCGAGCACATTCGAGCTTCAGCCCGACAAAAAACCGAGGTCGAACGGGGATTCACCATGAGTCGTACACCCAGCGACGCCATTACCTGGGCCATGATGCTGCGCAAGCTGCCCACCATTGCCCGGGCCGTACCCCGAATCGTCAAAGGCCGGAAACTCGCCAACGTCCAGGACCCGTCCCAACCTTGCGGTCTGGGCTGGTGTTTCGAACAGGCCGTCCAGCGCAATCCCCACGGCCCGGCGCTGCTCTGTGGCGACACAGTGTGGAGTTATGCACAGGTCAACGAGCGGGCCAATCGCATTGCCCATTACTTGATGGCGCAGGACATCGGCAAGGGCGACTGTGTGGCGGTGCTCATCGAGAACCGGCCCCAGCTGCTAGTGACTGTACTGGCGGTGGCGAAGGTCGGCGCGGTCAGTGCCATGGTCAACACCTCGCAAACCGGCGACGCCCTGGTGCATAGCCTGGCCCTGGTGGCGCCGGTGGCGGTGGTGGTTGGGGACGAACGGGTCGCCGCCTTCAACGACGTGCGAGGCCGGACCGCGTTATTGAACGCCAGGACCTGGTGGGTAGCCGACCAGGAAGGCGCCGATGTGCCGCCTGACTTCGTCGACCTGATCAGCCACAGCGACTCATTTCCCGCAGACAACCCCGCGTCCAGCCAGCAGGTTTTCTTCAACGACCCGTGCTTTTACCTTTACACCTCAGGTACCACCGGGCTGCCCAAGGCTGGAGTGTTTCGTCACGGTCGCTGGATGCGCACCTCCACCAGTTTCGGCCTGATCGCCCTGGACATGCAGCCCGACGACATCCTCTATTGCACCTTGCCGCTTTATCACGCCACAGGCCTGTGCGTGTGCTGGGGCGCGGCGATCTGCGGCGCATCGGGGTTCGCGATCCGGCGCAAGTTCAGCGCCAGCCAGTTCTGGAGTGATGTACGCCGCTACCGGGCGACGACGCTGGGATACGTCGGCGAGCTGTGCCGTTATCTGATCGACCAGCCCGCCGCTGTCGAAGATCGCCGGCACAGCGTGAAGAAAATGATCGGCAATGGCTTGCGGCCAGGGGCCTGGTCAGCCTTCAAGACGCGCTTCGGCATCGAGCATATCTGTGAGCTGTACGCGGCCAGCGACGGTAATATCGGCTTTACCAATGTCCTGAACTTCGACAACACCGTCGGTTTTTCCCTGATGGGCTGGGAGTTGGTGCACTACGATCATGACAGCGGCGCACCATTGCGCAACCTGAAAGGGCGCATGCAAAAAGTCCCCAAGGGCCAACCGGGCCTGCTGTTGGCGCGGATCGACGAAAAGGCGCCGCTGGACGGCTACACCGATCCGGCCAAGACCGAAAAAACCATCTATCGCGATGTCTTCACGCCGGGTGATCGCTACTTCAACACCGGCGACCTGTTGCGCAACATCGGCTTCGGCCATGGGCAGTTCGTTGACCGCCTCGGCGACACCTATCGCTGGAAAGGCGAAAACGTGTCTACCACCGAAGTGGAAAACGTGCTGCTGCAACATCCGCAAGTGGCCGAGGCGGTGGCCTACGGCGTGGAAATTCCCGGCACCAATGGCCGGGCCGGCATGGCTGCGATCACGCCATCCGAATCCCTGGCAACGCTGGATTTCAGCGAACTGTTGCAGTTCCTGCAAGGCAAGTTGCCAGCCTATGCGGTGCCGCTGTTCCTGCGGATCAAAGTGAAAATGGACACCACCGGCACCTTCAAATACCAGAAGACCCGCCTCAAGACCGAAGCCTTCGACCCGTGCATCGCTGGCGGGGAACCGATTTACGCCTGGCTGCCCGGCACCACGACCTACGTGCCGGTGGACCGGCAATTGGCGATGCAGATCCAGGGCGGGCAATGGCGTTATTGATTTTGGCTATACCCGGTACTGATAAAAAAGGGATGACAGGTTTCGGGCCGGTCAGGAAACTAGCCGCTTTGCGACGACCCGAATGGAGTTTCCCATGTCCGATACAAGCCGCCAGATGACCCCGGAAGAGGCTGCGGAGTTTGCCGAGCAGGTGTTCAACGTGGCCCGCCAGGGCGACGCTGCCATGATGGCCGCGCTGCTGAGCAAAGGCTTGCCGCCCAACCTGCGTAATCACAAGGGCGATACCCTGCTGATGCTGGCCGCCTACCACGGGCATGTGGAGACGGTGAAAGTCCTGCTGGAGCACAAGGCCGATCCGGAAATTCGCAACGACAACGGTCAGAGCCCGATTGCCGGCGCGGCCTTCAAAGGCGACCTGGCAGTGGTATCGGCCCTGGTGGACGGCGGCGCGCAAGTGGAAGGCGCGTCCTTCGATGGCCGCACGGCGCTGATGATGGCGGCGATGTTCAATCGGGTGGAAATCGTCGACTACCTGATCAGCAAAGGCGCCGATCCGAAAGCCAAGGATGCCAATGGTGTAACGGCGCTGGATGCGGCCAAGACCATGGGGGCGGTGGATACCACGGCGCAGTTGCAGAAGTTGCTTGGCTGAGGCGTCGGGCGCACATATCGAGCCCGGCTTTATGTGGCGAGGGAGCAAGCTTCCTCGCCACAGGTTCCTGACTTGAAGGACCCGATGCGCTATCCTGCGCGCCCTCGAAATTCATCCCCACAGGATCCACCCCATGAAAGCCGCACTCGTCGAACTCATCAGCAAAATCAGCTCCGGCTGCCTCGGCGAGGCTGACATTGCACGGATCGCTGACGAAGCGGCCCAGGCCTACGCCGATCCGGCGGCTTTTCTGACGGCCAACCCGGATATCAACTACGACGACACGTTCCCGATTCCGTTAGGCGAGTGGGTGGTGGTGGGGAGCTTGCCAGATACCGTGTTGTTCCAGGCCGGCAACTACGTCGAGCTGTTCGAACAGATCGTCGCCTCGTTCGGCCCCGGCGTGGCGTTCAATCTCAAGCCCAAGCAACTGGCGAAAACCGAAGCCCTGACCGCGCTCAACCGCATCCAGATCCAGATGAGCAGCCTGAACAAGGAAAACGGCGGCTACACGCTGATGAACTTCAGCCAGCTGCTGGACGATGAATTGCAGATGGTGCTGGTGTACGGCAACGACGTGCCGCGGGTGCTGGAGCTGAGTGCCGAAGTCGGCATCGCCGCCGCGCCAGCCCTGGAAGCCCTCAAGGTCGCGGTGCACGTTTGATGCAATAAACGGAACCCTCGCCGGGCCGCGGCTATCCTAAGGATGCCTGTCATCATTTGGGAGCGACACCATGGGTTCCACCTTCAACGGCCTGGTTGGCCTGATCATCCTGGCGCTCGATATCTGGGCGATCATCAATGTGCTCAAGAGTGGCGCTGAAGTCGGGGCGAAAGTCCTGTGGGTGCTGTTGATTCTGCTGCTGCCGGTCCTGGGCCTGATCATCTGGGCGATTGCCGGACCGCGGGGCAACGTGCGGGTTTGACTTTCAGACAGTCACCTTAGGCTGGCGAAATTCATTGTGGCGAGGGAGCTTGCTCCCGCTGGGCTGTGCAGCAGCCCCAATCCAGGCGACGCGACTGTCCAGATAGACCGCGCCAGCCGGTTTTACGACTGCTGCGCCCGAACGCGGACCGGCCGAGCGGGAGCAAGCTCCCTCGCCACAATCGAGTCTTTCAAGCCGTCGCCATGGCCCGCTTCTGCGCCGCGCTCAAAAAGCGCAGCAAGGCCAGCAATGGGAAGGCACTGCCGACTATCACCACCCACAACCAGCCGCCGTGCTCATACACCGCACTGGCAATCGATGAGCCAAAAGCACCGCCGATGAAGATGCTGGTCATGTACAGCGCATTCAATCGGCTGCGACTTTTTCCATCGAGGGCGTAGATGGTGCGTTGGCCCAGCACCATGTTCATCTGCACGCAGAAATCCAGGACCACCCCGGTCACGGCCAGGCCAATCACACTGTAGAGCGGGTGGATGAACGCCGGCAGGAAGCTCAGGCTGGCGAACAGCATCGCCAGCAGCGACGCCCTGTGGGTATGGCCGGCATCTGCCAGGCGACCGGCGATGGGCGCGGCGATGGCGCCAATCGCACCAACCAGGGCGAACAGGGCAATTTCCGTCTGGGACAAGCCATGATTGCGTGATAGCTCAAGCGGCACGGCGGTCCAGAACAGGCTGAACGTGGCGAACAGGCACGCCTGGTAGAACGCCCGTTGGCGCAACAACGGCTGCTGGCGCAGCAGGGTGTCCAGCGAGCCCAGCAGTTGCCCATACGAGGCGCTGTGGTCGGGCTGGCGCTTGGGCACGGTCACGGCCAGGACCACGCTGATCGCCGCCATCAGGCCGGCCGCGATCATGAACATCGCCCGCCAGCCGAAGTGATCGGCCACCACGCTGGAAATCGGCCGCGCCAGCAGGATCCCGAGCAACAGGCCGCCCATGATCCCGCCTACGACCCGACCCCGGGACTCTTCCGGCGCCAGATGCGCCGCCAGGGGAATCAATACCTGCACTGACACCGAACTGAAACCCACCAGCAGCGAGACCAGCAGGAACACATTCGGCTGATCGGTGAACGCCGCCCCCAGCAGACTGGCAATCGCCACCAGGGTGGTGACGATCATCAGCCGCCGGTTTTCCAGCAAGTCACCCAGCGGTACCAGGAAGAACAGGCCCAGGGCATAACCGATCTGGGTCAGCGAGACGATCAGGCTCGCCAGGGTGCTGCTCAGGCCGACGTCTGGAGCGATCAGATCGATGATCGGTTGGGCGTAGTAGATGTTGGCGACGATGGCGCCGCAGCAGAAGGCGAACAGCAGGACCATGGCCCGGGTCAGGCTCGTGCCGGTGGATGCGGTGGAAAGAGGCGCGCGCATGGCTATCTCGTCAGTGAACGGGAAGAAAGGGCGCAAGGCTAAAGCGTTATGCGGCTCTGGAACAGGCTTTGGGGGTGATATCAGACATGCCTGGTGTTGATGATCCGCTCAAACGGAAAGAGCCCTTGTGGAGAGGAGATTTATCTGTGGCGAGGGGATTTATCCCCGTTGGGCTGCGAAGCAGCCCTAAAGCTGACACCAAGGTCTATCAGATAGATCGCGCTGGCTTCAGTAGGGGCTGCTGCGCAGCCCAGCGGGGATAAATCCCCTCGCCACAGGACCGCGCGCAGCTAACTTGCTTATTTACCGCTATAGATCTGATCGAAAACCCCACCATCATTGAAGTGGGTCTTCTGCACCGTGCGCCAATCACCGAAGGTCTTTTCCACCGACAGGAAATCCACTTTCGGGAAGCGGTCGGTGTACTTGGCCAGTACCGCCGGGTCCCGCGGACGCAGGTAATTGGCGGCGGCGATTTCCTGGCCTTCTGGCGACCACAGGTATTTGAGGTACGCCTCGGCCGCCTCGCGGGAGCCTTTTTTCTCCACCACTTTGTCCACAACACTCACCGGTGGCTCGGCTTCGGCGGAGACGCTCGGGTAGATCACTTCGAATTGATCGCGGCCAAACTCACGGGCGATCATCTCGGCTTCGTTTTCAAAGGTCACCAGCACGTCGCCGATCTGGTTGGTCATGAAGGTGGTTGTCGCGGCGCGGCCACCGGTGTCCAGCACCGGCGCCTGCTTGAACAGCTTGCCGACGAAGTCCTTGGCCTTGTTCTCGTCACCGCCGTTCTTGAGCACATAGCCCCAGGCCGACAGGTAGGTGTAGCGACCGTTACCCGAGGTTTTCGGGTTCGGCACGATCACCTGAACGCCGTCCTTGAGCAGGTCGGACCAGTCTTTCAGCGCCTTGGGATTGCCTTTGCGCACGATGAACACCGTGGCCGAGGTGAACGGCGCGCTGTGGTTCGGCAGGCGGGTGACCCAGTTGTCAGGCACCAGTTTGCCGTTGTCCGCCAGGGCGTTGATGTCGGTGGCCATGTTCATGGTGATGACATCCGCCGGCAGCCCGTCGATCACCGAGCGCGCCTGCTTGCTGGAGCCACCGAAGGACATCTGCACGGTGATGTTCTCGTTGTGCTCGGCCTGCCAGTGCTTCTGGAAGGCCGCGTTGTAGTCCTTGTAGAAATCGCGCATCACGTCGTAGGAAACGTTGAGCAGCGTCGGTGCGGCGTGGGCGAGGCTGCCGAAGGTCAGGCCCGCGGCGAGAAGGGAGGCGCCAAAGAAGTTCTTCACTGCGAATTCCTTTTGTTCTGAACAGGGGTTGCGAGTCATCAGCCGGCACACTAGCGGCAAGCTGATATCACTTCAAGCACTAAAAAGTGCTTTGCTTATTCCACTTTTTTAAATAACGCACTGCCACAACGAGAGCAGAAAGCGGCTGCCGGTTCATGGCTTTTTTTATCGCACACCGGGCAGTCATGCTGGAGCTGGTCGCCACGCATGGCGGAGGCCAGTTCGGCGGTGAAAATCCCGGTCGGCACAGCGATGATCGAATAACCGGTGATCATCACCAACGAGGACACCACCTGGCCCAGCGGGGTCTTGGGCACGATGTCGCCGAAGCCTACGGTGGTCAGGGTCACGATTGCCCAATAGATGCCCTTGGGAATGCTGGTGAAGCCATGCTCGGGACCTTCGATGACGTACATCAAGGTGCCGAACACGGTGACCAGGGTCGAGACGCTGACCAGAAACACGATGATTTTCTGCTTGCTGCCCCGCAGCGCCGACATCAGGTAGTTGGCCTGCTTCAGATACGGGCTGAGCTTGAGCACCCGGAAAATCCGCAGCATCCGGATGATCCGAATGATCAGCAGGTACTGGGCATCGCTGTAGTACAGCGCGAGGATCCCCGGCACGATCGCCAGTAGGTCCACCAAGCCATAGAAGCTGAACGCATAGCGCAGCGGCTTGGGCGAGCAGTACAGGCGCAGCCCGTACTCGACGATGAAGATAAAGGTGAAGCCCCACTCGATGCCGGCCAAAAGGCCGGCGTAGTTCTTGTGCACGCTGTCGATGCTGTCGAGCATCACGACCACCAGGCTGGCAAGGATGATCAACAGCAGGGTGCTGTCGAAGCGCCGGCCGGCCACGGTGTCGGTCTGAAAAATCATGACGTAGAGACGCTCACGCCAGTTGTTGCTGCTGTCCATAACCTTCGCCTGAATCAGGAATCAGCGAAGCCTAGGGCGATTGCCGGGCAGAGTGCAAGGCGCGCTTTCGCTCAGGATCTGTCGCCACGTTCGCGCCGTGGCCAGCACCAGCCAGCAGGCGAGAATGAACGGCGCGGTGAGCGGCGCCAGGCCGAGGGCGGCAAACCCCGGCGTGAGCATCACCGCCAGCAGGATTCCGGCCAGGGGCCGCCAGGGTTGGCGGTGCTGTTGACTGAGCGCCAGCGCCACCAGGGCAGGGTTATAGCCGCCCAGTCCGGACAGCGCTGATGCGTATTCCTGATGCAGCACGGAGAACGCGACGCCGGCCGCCGAACCGAACAGCGCCCAGCCCGCGGCTCGCGGGTTGGCAATCAGCAGGCCTGTTGTGATCAGCGCACCTGCTGACGGATGGCCAAGAAACATGACTTGGCCTAATCCCGTCAAACAGCCGGCCAGCAGGTTGGCTGGCATCAGCTCGACCGACATCAGCGCAGGCTGTGGCGCAGCGAAGCTCAGCAGCAGCCAGCCCAGCCCCACGAAGGGCGCGGTGTAGGCAGGCAGGCAGCGCGGGCCTTGGCTGCGCTTGAGCCATTGCTCGGTCAGCATCGCACTGAGCCCTCCACCGGCAATGATCAATGGCGGTAACAAGGCGGACCACGGCAGCGCCAGGCTCAACAACAATCCCAACAGGATGCCGTTGTAGCTGAACAGCCCGGCCTGCCGATCAGCCTTGGCATAGCCGCGCCGTTGGGCCGTGAGCAACCCGGCCACGCCGCCCAGCAGCGCACCGCCAAACAGCCCGGGCGCGGTGAGCAGGATGGCCAGCAGGCACAGCAGGCCACACAGCGGGTGGCGCTGGAGGAAGATCTGGCTGAAACCGTTGAGCAGGGCGGTGGCCCAGTCGGGGCAGTGGGTGTTTTGCATGGTTGTGTGTCTGATAAACCGGGTTGATCCCTTCGCGAGCAAGCCCGCTCCCACAGGGGGGGTGTGAACGCCGCAAATTCAATGTGGGAGCGAGCTTGCTCGCGATGAGGCCAGCCCAGGCGCTAGATCAACGTCTCGATACGCAACGAATTGGTCGACCCCGGCTTACCAAACGGCACGCCCGCCGTAATCAGCAGCGTGTCGCCAAGCCGGGCCATGCCTTGGGCCTGGGCGATTTCCAGGGCAGTGGAGCAGACCTCATCCACCTGCCGCAGCCGATCGTTGACCACCGAGTGCACGCCCCAGGCCACGGTCAAGCGGCGGGCCGCTGCAAGGTTCGGTGTGAGATTGAGGATCGGCACCGTCGGCCGCTCCCGCGCCGCCCGCAGGCTGGAACTGCCGGATTCGCTGTAGTTCACCAGCACCGCCACCGGCAGGATTGCGCTGATCCGGCGGATCGCGCAGCTGATGGCGTCCGACACCGTGGCTTCGGCTTTCGGCCGGCTGACGTCCAGTTGCGCCTGGTAATCGGGGCCGTTTTCCACCTGGCGGATGATCTTGCTCATCATCTGCACGGCTTCCAGCGGATAGTCACCGGAAGCGGTTTCCGCCGACAGCATCACCGCATCGGCGCCTTCGGCCACGGCGTTGGCGACGTCGGTGACTTCGGCGCGGGTCGGCGCAGGAGAGAAGCGCATCGACTCCAGCATCTGGGTGGCGACCACCACCGGTTTGCCGAGGGCGCGACAGGTGCCGATGATGCTCTTCTGGATTTGCGGCACGCTTTCGGCCGGGACTTCCACACCCAGGTCGCCACGGGCCACCATGATTGCGTCGCTCAATTCGGCGATTTCCCGCAGTTGGGCGACCGCCGATGGCTTCTCGATCTTCGCCATCAGGAACGCCCTGTCGCCGATCAACGCCCGGGCTTCGCGGATATCCTCGGGACGCTGCACGAACGACAGCGCCACCCAGTCCACGCCCAGCTCCAGGCCGAAGCTCAAGTCGCGGCGGTCCTTGGCCGTCAGCGGGCTCAGGTCAAGCACGGCTTGCGGCACGTTCACGCCTTTACGGTCCGACAATTCGCCACCGTTGAGCACTTCGGTATCGATGGCGTTGGGGTGCTTGCTGGTCACTCGCAGACGCAACTTACCGTCGTCCAGCAGCAGATCCATGCCCGGCTCCAGGGCGGTGATGATTTCCGGATGGGGCAGGTTGACCCGGCGCTGATCACCAGGTGTCGGGTCCAGGTCCAGGCGCAAGGCCTGGCCGCGTTGCAGCAGCACCTTGCCGTCGGCGAACCGGCCGACCCGCAGTTTCGGGCCCTGCAAATCCATGAGGATACCGAGCGGGTAATTGAGCTGCTGCTCCACTTCACGAATCCACCGATAGCGCTGGGCATGGTCGGTGTGCTCGCCATGACTGAAATTCAGCCGGAAGATGTTCACCCCGGCCTGCACCAGTTCACGGATGTCATCGATCCCACGGGTGGTGGGGCCGAGGGTCGCGAGGATCTTGACCTTTTTATCAGGCGTCATGTTTGGGGGCCTCGAGGATCAGGATGGCGCGAAAGTCATTGACGTTGGTGCGGGTCGGCTCGGTGACGATCAGCGCGTCCAGCGCGGCGAAGTAGCCGTAGCCATTGTTGTTATCCAACTCATCGCTGGCGCTCAGGCCAAGTTCGGCGGCGCAGCGATAGCTGTCCGGGGTCATGATGGCGCCGGCGTTGTCTTCGGAGCCGTCGATGCCGTCCGTATCGCCGGCCAGGGCGTAGATGCCGGGGTGGCCCTTGAGGCTGTCGGTCAGGCTCAACAGGAATTCGGCATTGCGCCCACCGCGACCGTCACCGCGTACGGTGACCGTGGTTTCGCCGCCGGAGAGGATCACGCACGGCGCCGGTAACGGCTGGCCGTGCAGGGCGATTTGCCGGGCGATGCCGGCGTGGACTTTCGCCACTTCCCGGGATTCGCCTTCCAGATCGCCGAGGATCAACGGACTGAAACCGGCCTGACGGGCCTTCACCGCCGCGGCTTCCAGCGACTGCTGGGGCCGGGCAATCAATTGGAAATGGCATCGCGCCAGGTGCGGATCGCCAGGTTTGACAGTTTCCGATTCGGGGCTGAGCAGCCAGCTGCGCACCGAGGCCGGGACATCAATCTGGTAGCGCTTGAGGATCGCCAGGGCGTCGGCCGAGGTGCTGGGATCGGCCACCGTGGGGCCGGAAGCGATGACCGTCGCGAGGTCGCCCGGCACATCGGAAATCGCGTAGGTGTAGACCGTCGCCGGCCAGCAGGCCTTGCCCAGGCGCCCACCCTTGATCGCCGAGAGATGTTTGCGCACGCAATTCATCTCACCAATGCTGGCGCCGGACTTGAGCAGGGCTCTGTTGATCGATTGCTTGTCGGCCAGGGTGATGCCGGCCGCCGGCAATGCCAGCAACGCCGAGCCACCGCCGGACAACAGGAAAATCACCCGGTCCTCTTCACTCAGGTTGCTCACCAGCTCCAGGACTCGCCCGGCCACCGCCAGGCCGGCAGCGTCGGGCACCGGGTGGGCGGCTTCCACCACTTCGATTTTCTGGCACGGCGCGCCATGGCCGTAGCGGGTCACCACCAGGCCGCTGACCTCCCCCTGCCAGCAACGCTCGACCACCTGGGCCATCGCGGCGGCGGCCTTGCCGGCACCGATGACGATCACCCGGCCGCTGCGGTCGCGGGGCAAGTATTGTTCAAGGACGTGCTGCGGATGCGCCGCGTCGATGGCTGTGGCAAACAGCTCGCGCAGCAGTTGTTGCGGATCGACCGACATGGCGGGCTCCCGATTCTTATTATTTGAATTCAACGCAGTTCCACTGTGGGAGCGGGCTTGCTCGCGAAAGCGGTGTGTCAGTCAATACTTCAGCGACAGGTAGATCGCTTTCGTCGGATCGCCGCCCGGAGCAAGCCCGCTCCCACAGGGTTTTGTGGTGGATCAGTTATCTCGGATCGAGAAGTTGGCCATATGCTCCAGCCCCTTGATCAACGCCGAGTGATCCCAGTTGCTCCCACCAATCGCCGCGCAGGTGCTGAACACTTGCTGGGCGTTGGCGGTGTTCGGCAGGTTGATGTTCAGTTCCTTGGCGCCTTGCAGGGCCAGGTTCAGGTCCTTCTGGTGCAGGCTGATGCGGAAGCCCGGGTCGAAGGTGCCTTTGATCATCCGTTCGCCGTGCACTTCCAGAATCTTCGACGAAGCGAAACCGCCCATCAGCGCTTCACGGACCTTGGCCGGGTCGGCGCCGTTCTTCGAGGCGAAGAGCAGGGCTTCGGCCACGGCCTGAATGTTCAGGGCGACGATGATCTGGTTGGCGACCTTGGCGGTCTGGCCGTCGCCGTTGCCGCCCACCAGGGTGATGTTCTTGCCCATGGCCTGGAACAGCGGCAGGGCGCGTTCGAACGCAGCGCTGTCGCCGCCGACCATGATGCTCAATGTCGCAGCCTTGGCCCCGACTTCACCGCCGGACACCGGGGCGTCGAGGTACTGCGCGCCTTTTTCGTTGATCTTCGCCGCGAACGCCTTGGTGGCGGTGGGAGAGATCGAACTCATGTCGATCACCACCTTGCCTGCGCCCACGCCCGCCGCCACGCCATCGGCGCGAAACAGCACGTCGTCGACTTGTGGGGTGTCGGGCACCATGACGATGATGAACTCGGCCTCCTGGGCGACTTCCTTCGGGTTGGCCAGGGCCACCGCACCACCGGCCACCAGGTCAGCCGGGGCCTGGTCGTGATGTTGGGACAGGAACAGGCTGTGACCGGCTTTTTGCAGGTTCAAGGCCATTGGGTGGCCCATGATGCCGGTGCCGATGAATCCGATTTTAGCCATTGGAGAATCCTCTTGTTTTTGTAAATGCCTGATCGACCTGTGGCGAGGGAGCTTGCTCCCGCTGGGTCGCGCAGCGGCCCCAAAACAGTCATATCAGGTGGAAAGATTGCGTCTGCTTCGCAGCCGAGCGGGAGCAAGCTCCCTCGCCACAAAAGCGCGCGTCGTGTCACATCGCGTTATGGGTCTTCAGCCATCCCAGGCCCGCTTCGGTAGTGGTCAACGGCTTGTATTCGCAGCCAACCCACCCCTGGTAACCGATGCGGTCCAGGTGTTCGAACAGGAACCGGTAGTTGATTTCGCCGGTGCCCGGCTCGTGGCGGCCCGGGTTATCCGCCAGTTGCACATGGTTGATCTCGGCCAGGTGCGATTGCAGGGTGCGGGCCAGGTCGCCTTCCATGATTTGCATGTGGTAGATGTCGTATTGCAGGAACAGATTGGCGCTGCCAACCTGCTCGCGAATCGACAGGGCCTGGGCGGTGTTGTTCAGGTAGAAGCCGGGAATGTCGCGGGTGTTGATGGCTTCCATCACCAACTTGATGCCGGCCGCCTGGAGCTTCTCGGCGGCGTATTTGAGGTTGGCGACGAAGGTCTTTTCCACCAGGGTTTCGTTGCAATTCTGCGGGCGGATCCCGGACAGGCAGTTGACTTGGGTATTGCCCAGCACCTTTGCATAGGCGATCGCCAGGTCGACACCGGCGCGGAACTCCTCGACCCGATCCGGCAGGCACGCAATGCCGCGCTCGCCCTTGGCCCAGTCACCGGCCGGCAGGTTGAACAGCACCTGGGTCAGGCCATTGGCGTCGAGCAGGGCCTTGATTTCGGCGGAGCTGTAGTCGTAGGGGAACAGGTATTCCACACCCGTGAAACCGGCCTTGGCGGCCGCTTCGAAACGGGCGAGGAAATCCTGCTCGGTGAACAGCATGGACAGGTTGGCTGCGAAACGCGGCATGGTGGTCTCCTGTGGATATTTTCAAGGCCCTGTGGGAGCGGGCTTGCTCGCGAAGGCGTAGTGTCAGGTGGAATATGTGTAGCTGACACACCGCTTTCGCGAGCAAGCCCGCTCCCACAAGAAAGCGTTAGTGCTCAGTCAAGCAACGAAATTGCCGTCGGCGCATCGTTACCCACCAGCGCCAGGTCTTCAAACTCGTTGACGGCGTTGATCTCGGTGCCCATGGAGATGTTCGTCACCCGCTCCAGGATCACCTCGACGATCACCGGCACCCTGAACTCCTCGATCAGCGCCTGCGCCTTGCGCAACGCCGGCTGGATGGCGGACGGTTCGAACACCCGCAGCGCCTTGCACCCCAGGCCCTCGGCCACGGCGATGTGGTCGACGCCATAACCGTTGAGTTCCGGCGCGTTGAGGTTGTCGAAGGACAGTTGCACACAGTAGTCCATGTCGAACCCACGCTGGGCCTGGCGAATCAAGCCGAGGTAGGAATTGTTCACCACCACGTGGATGTACGGCAGCTTGAATTGCGCGCCCACCGCGAGTTCTTCGATCATGAACTGGAAGTCATAGTCGCCCGACAGCGCCACGACCTTGCGGCTCGGATCGGCCTTGACCACCCCCAGCGCCGCCGGAATGGTCCAGCCCAAAGGGCCGGCCTGGCCGCAGTTGATCCAATGCCGAGGCTTGTACACATGCAGGAACTGCGCGCCGGCAATCTGTGACAGGCCAATGGTGCTGACGTAGCAGGTGTCCTTGCCGAATACCTGGTTCATTTCCTCGTACACCCGCTGCGGCTTGACCGGCACGTTGTCGAAGTGGGTCTTGCGTTGCAGGCTGGCCTTGCGTTGCTGGCAGTCTTGCAGCCAGGCGCTGCGGTTCTTCAGTTTGCCGGCGGCTTGCCATTCGCGGGCGACTTCGATGAACACGGTCAGCGCCGAGGCGGCGTCGGACACAATGCCCAGGTCCGGGGTGAACACGCGGCCGATCTGGGTTGGCTCGATGTCCACGTGAATGAACGTGCGGCCCTCGGTATAGACATCCACCGAACCGGTGTGACGGTTGGCCCAACGGTTGCCGATACCCAGCACCAGGTCGGACTTGAGCAGCGTCGCATTGCCGTAGCGGTGGGAGGTTTGCAGGCCGACCATGCCGACCATCTGCGGATGATCGTCGGCAATCGTGCCCCAGCCCATCAGCGTCGGGATGACCGGAATGCCGGTCAGCTCGGCGAATTCCACCAGCAGTTCACTGGCATCGGCGTTGATGATGCCGCCGCCCGCCACCAGCAGCGGACGCTCGGCCTGATTGAGCATTGCCAGGGCTTTTTCGATCTGCACGCGGTTCGCCGCAGGTTTGGCCAGGGGCAGCGGTTGGTAGGCATCGATGTCGAATTCGATCTCGGCCATCTGCACGTCGAACGGCAGGTCGATCAGCACCGGGCCCGGACGGCCGGAGCGCATTTCATAAAAGGCTTTCTGGAACGCATAAGGCACCTGGCCTGGCTCCAGGACGGTGGTCGCCCACTTGGTCACCGGCTTGACGATGCTGGTGATGTCGACTGCCTGGAAATCTTCTTTGTGCAGGCGAGCGCGGGGGGCTTGGCCGGTGATGCACAGGATCGGGATCGAGTCGGCCGACGCGCTGTAGAGCCCGGTCACCATATCGGTACCGGCCGGGCCCGACGTGCCGATGCACACGCCGATGTTGCCGGCCTGGGTCCGGGTGTAGCCCTCGGCCATGTGCGAGGCACCTTCAACGTGGCGCGCGAGGACATGATCGATGCCGCCTACTTTTTGCAGGGCCGAGTACAGCGGGTTGATCGCGGCACCCGGGATGCCGAAAGCGGTGTCCACGCCTTCACGGCGCATCACCAGGACGGCGGCTTCGATTGCTCTCATTTTGCTCATGATTTTGTGCCTCTTACGTTTTGTAATTGTATACAAGTGGCTTTGCGTCGAGTGTATTCACGGCGAAGGGCGCAGGTCAATCCATTTTCTCAAGCATCTGTTTCATTCGAGTGAGGGCCCGACAGGCTGCGTCTTTTTGTCGCTTATGGTGCTTTGTTGAAATTATTGTATACAAAAACTATGTTTGTTGTGTTCTATTTGTGGCGCTCGGTTTTCCTTGAATCCAAACCCGAAGGCTCTCCCATAACAAAAGAAGGACAGCACCCATGAGCGCTCTAACCTTGAAAGTCGCCGTCAACCTGACGGGCCAAGCCCTTGCCGCAGGTCGTGAAATCCACTGCGCCCCGCTGACCGTCGCAGTACTCGACAGCGGCGGCCACCTGATTGCCCTGCAACGCGAAGACGGCGCCAGCCTGCTACGCCCCCAGATCGCCATCGGCAAGGCCTGGGGCGCCATCGCCCTGGGCAAAGGCTCCCGCCTGCTCGCCCTCGACGCCCAACAACGCCCGGCGTTCATCGCCGCCTTGAACAGCCTGGGGCAGGGCAGCGTCATACCGGCGCCGGGCGGGGTGTTGATCAGGGATCAGGACGGCGCAGTGCTAGGCGCCGTGGGCATCAGTGGCGATACCTCGGATATTGATGAGCAAGTGGCGATCCGGGCGGTGGAGGGGGTGGGGTTGAGGGCGGATGCGGGGGTGGTTGCTTGATTTTACGGTGAGCTGATTGGCCTCTTCGCGAGCAAGCCCGCTCCCACATAGGTTCGGTGACCGACACAAAATGTCTGAACGCCACCGATCCCCTGTGGGAGCGGGCTTGCTCGCGAAAGCAATCGACCAGACACATCCAGCCATAGAGTCAGGCAACGATGCCGCATTCACAGCACTAGCCTTTCAGAACTTCATTGAAAGGAGGGCAACGCAATGTCTGTACGCTCAGCTTCCCATCGCCTGCGCATCGGTCGATGTGCAGAGCAGAACCGTATTTATTTACTGACAGCTAATACGCGTAAGCGTGAGCCTGTTTTCCAGGAATACGGCCTAGGCAGGTTGATCGTTCACCACTTCAAGGAAGTGCAAAGACAGGGCGTCGCCGACACCCTTGCATTTGTCGTCATGCCTGACCATTTCCACTGGTTGGTCCAATTGCACCGTGGGTCGCTGGGGGAGTTGATGTGTCGGATGAAGTCCTTAAGTGCCAGGGAGGTTAATGAGACGGCTGGCAGGACGGGGAGCCTTTGGCAGCACGGATACCATGACCGCGCGTTACGGCGGGAGGAGGACTTGGTAAAACTGGCCCGATATGTGGTTGCCAATCCATTGCGGGCAGGGTTAGTGGAGCGGCTTGGCGACTATCCGTTGTGGGATGCCATTTGGGTATGACATGAAATCGAGTTGCCGCTATTCGCGAGCAAGCCCGCTCCCACAGGGGATCTGCGGTGTTCCAACATTCTGTGCCCGTCACCGAAACCTGTGGGAGCGGGCTTGCTCGCGAATGGGACCCCGCAGTCTCTCAGCCTAACTCACACCCCTTCAAAACCAACCGAATAATCGTCTGCGCCGCCGCTTCATAGTCAGCTTCATCGAGCTTCGCCTTGCCAGTCACCGCCGAGATCTGCCAGTCGAAATCGGCGTAGGTCTGGGTCGCGGCCCAGATGCTGAACATCAGGTGGTTGGGGTCGATGGGGGCGATCTGGCCGCGGTCGATCCAGGTCTGGATGCAATCGATGTTGTGCCGGGCCTGGGCGTTGAGTTGTTCTACCAGGTCGGCACTCAGGTGCGGTGCGCCGTGCATGATCTCGCTGGCGAAGACCTTCGAGGCGAAGGGCAGGTCGCGGGAGATGCGGATCTTGGAGCGGATGTAGTGGCTCAACACTTCGCTCGGCACGCCGTCGGCGTTGAAGGGGGTCGAAGCCTGGAGGATCGGCTCGATGATACTTTCCAGGACCTCGCGATAGAGGTTTTCCTTGGATTTGAAGTAGTAATAGACGTTTGGTTTGGGCAGGCCGGCCTTGGCCGCGATGTCGCTGGTCTTGGTCGCGGCGAAGCCCTTGTCGGCAAATTCCTCGCTGGCGGCACGCAGGATCAATTCTTTGTTGCGCTCGCGGATAGTGCTCATAAACCCAGGGGTTCCTTGCCGGTTCTGGCGGTGGCGCATGGTAGCACCGGCCTCGCGCGGCGCTCAAGAATGCCCACGGCGGTGCGCCTCGCGGTATGCTGCGCGGCATTATCATTCAAGGAGCCCCTCCATGGCTGGAAGCAGTTTGCTGGTATTGATCGACGACATCGCCACTGTGCTGGACGATGTTGCGTTGATGACCAAAATGGCCGCCAAGAAAACCGCCGGCGTACTGGGCGATGACCTGGCGCTCAACGCCCAGCAAGTCTCAGGCGTGCGTGCGGAGCGAGAGCTGCCGGTGGTTTGGGCGGTGGCCAAGGGTTCGTTTATCAACAAGCTGATCCTGGTGCCGTCGGCTTTGGCGATCAGTGCCTTCGTGCCATGGCTGGTGACGCCGCTGTTGATGGTCGGTGGCGCCTACCTGTGTTTCGAAGGCTTCGAGAAACTGGCACACAAGTTTTTTCATAGCCCCTCCGAGGACCAGGCCGAACACGCCCAACTGGTCGAGGCCGTGGCGGATCCGGCAGTCGATCTGGTGGCCTTCGAGAAGGACAAGATCAAGGGCGCGGTACGTACCGACTTCATCCTCTCGGCAGAAATCATCGCCATCACCCTCGGCACGGTGGCCGATGCAGCGCTGACCCAACAAGTGATCGTGCTGTCCGGCATCGCCATTGTCATGACCATCGGCGTGTACGGCCTGGTCGCGGGAATCGTCAAGCTCGATGACCTGGGCCTCTGGCTGACCCGCAAGCCTGGGCAAGCCGCCAAAAGCATCGGCGGCGCCATCCTGAGCGCCGCGCCCTACATGATGAAAAGCCTGTCAGTGATCGGCACTGCGGCGATGTTCCTGGTGGGCGGCGGCATCCTCACCCATGGCGTGCCGGTGGTGCACCACTGGATCGAAGGCGTGGCGGCCAGCGCCGGCGGTGCTGGGTTTATCGTGCCGACGTTGCTCAATGCGGTGGCGGGGATTGTGGCGGGGGCAGTGGTACTGGCGGGTGTGCTGGTGGTGGGCAGGATCTGGAAAGCGCTGAAGGGCTAACCCTTGGCAACGCATTAAAAACTGTGGGAGCGGGCTTGCTCGCGAAGGCGGTGTGTCAGACAACCTATGTGCTAACTGACACAACGCCTTCGCGAGCAAGCCCGCTCCCACACTGGTTTTGTGTGTGCCCAAATTACTCCGCTATCTGCAATTTGCGCGACTCGGTGTACACATATCGTACCTTCTCGTACTCGAACGGCGAGTTCAGCTGACCGTAGCGGAAACTGGTCTGGTAGCGCTTGTCCACGCCGCGCAGAAGCAGCAGTTCCGGGTGGTTGGAACTGACTTCGGAGACGTTCAGGAAGTTGATCGCCGATTCGGCGGAGTAGTCCACCAGCAGGCCTGAGGTGTCACGCAGGTTCGAAGGGCCGAAGATCGGCAGCACGAAATACGCTCCGGCCGGCACGCCATAGAAGCCCAGCGTCTGGCCGAAGTCTTCGCTCTGGCGTGGCAGGCCCATGGCGGTAGCCGGGTCCCACAGGCCGGCGATGCCGACGGTGGTGTTGAGCAACAGCCGCGCGGTGGTTTCCATCGAACGCTTGCCCTTGAATTGCAGCAGGCTGTTCATCAGGTTCGGCACGTCTCCCAGGTTATTGAAAAAGTTGCTGACCCCGGTGCGCACGAAACTCGGCGTGATGTAGCGGTAGCCATCGACGACGGGCAGGAACACCCACTGGTCGAAGCGGTAGTTGAAGTGATAGACCCGGCGGTTCCACGACTCCAGCGGGTCATAGACGTTCAGGGCATTGAGGGTCGAGCGTTCGAATTCGCGCTGGTCAAGCCCTGGGTTGAACTTGAGCTTGGTCAACGGCTCCTTGAAACCGTCCGAATCCACCACCGCAGGCGCGTTGGTCTTGCTGTCGTCGGCGTGGACCATGCCCGCACTCATTAACGCAGCGATAAGCAGGAGATATTTAGCCACGGAAGAACTCCAGCATGGCGTCGCTGTTGACGCGGTAGTTGAGGTTGCCGCAATGGCCGCCCAGTGGATAAACCGTCAGGCGATCGCCAAAGGTCTTGCGCAGGAAGCCCAGGTCGCCCGGGCCGAGGATGACGTCGTCGGCGTTATGCATGACGGCAATCTTCGGGCTGGCGTGCAGATAGTCCTTCAATGCATAGAGGCTGACCTGGTCGACCAGTTGCAACAGGCTGCCGCCGTCGGTGCGCGCCCGCCACATCGGGATCACCTGCTCGGTGAGGTAGCAGTCGAAGTCGCATTGCAGCGCACGCTTGAGGAATGGCGTCAGGCTGGTGCTTTCGGTGATCGGGAATTTCGGCGGGATGATCAGGCCGCGACGGTTGATCAGGTCCGAGGTGAAGGCGATGTCGGCCGCCGAGAAGCGGAACGAGGTGCCGATCAACATGGCCATCTGCTCATTGTTCAGGTGTTGCTTGGACTGCTGGAAGTCGTAGAGCAACGCGTCATTGAGGTCGATATAGCCTTTTTGCTGGAAGTAGCGGGTCAGCTTGTTCAGCACCAGCTCATAGAAGGTGGTGGTGCTGTTGATGCCCTTGACCTCGGTCTGTACCAGTCGGTCCAGGTTGGTGATGGAGGTATAGAGGTTCACCGGCGGGTTCAGCAGCAGGACTTTCTTGAAGTTGAAGCTGCGCCGGGTTTCGTCCAGGTGCGCGACGAAGGCTGCGTCCAGGGCGCCGAGGCTGTAGCCGCTGAGGTAGTACTCGGTGACCGGCAGCTTGGGGTTCTGCGCCCGCACGGCCTGCATCACCCGGTACATGTCCTCGGCGTCTTCCTTGGAAATGCCCGGTGTAGCAAAGCGCGAAGCGGCGCTCATGAAGTCGAAGCTGGTGGGCGATGACAACTGCACCACGTGGTAACCGGCCTTGTAGTAGAGGCGCTTGAGGTACTCATTGATGGTGCTGTCATAGCGCGCACCGGTGCCGGCGATCAGGAAGATCAGCGGTGCGGGTTTGTCCTGTGTCGCCAGGCGGTAGGTGAGGCTTTTTACCGGCCAGAAGTTGTCCGGCAGGATGAACTCACGCTCCGGGCGCAGGGTCAGGCTGTGGTCGGCCTGATTGATGTCCTCGATCAGCGGCAGCTCCGGGCGCAGGTCCGGCGGCGTGGTGGCGATGGTCGCCTCGAACGGGTTGGTCAAGGGATAGCCATAGCTGGCGGCGTCGATATCTACCGCCAGCGCGGACGCACTCAGGATAAGGCCGCCGAAGAGGGCAGCGAAGGAACGGAGCATGACGAGATCCCTAAGAGGAAGGTGCCGATTGAGGTTCGCAGCCTATGACCACCGAAGCTGAGCCAAGTGCCATGACGGGCACGAAACAGGCACGGACGGGGCGCAATAGTAGCGGGACGATACACGTACGCGCGTGCTGGCCGCTAGTCATCCGAGGACGGCTCGACTTGGGCGGGCAAAAAGTCTGCGTCGACTACACTGGAAACGCCGGAGGTCGCTGCTGGCTTTCTGATGTCGTTTCTCGATGCCTTGACGTCGCAGACAGAGCAGGTTCCGGATTGGCGCAGGTTGATGATCGACGGGTCAGTACTCCACTGGCGTTCGAACCGTTTCAGGCGAGCGTGATGGGGGCGCTGTGCACCATAACTATACGTTGACGCTGCTCGGCATCCGTCGGGCGCAGCACTTTCGGGGAAGTAACGATGAAGATGCGACGACTCTTGGGCGCAGGTGCCGCACTGGTACTGGCGATCAGCTCCACCCTGGCCAGCGCCGAAAACAAAACCTTGAGCATTGGCTACGTTGACGGCTGGTCCGACAGCGTCGCAACCACCCACGTGGCGGCAGAAGTCATCCAGCAAAAGCTCGGTTACGACGTAAAACTGCAAGCGGTGGCGACCGGGATCATGTGGCAAGGCGTGGCCACCGGTAAGCTTGACGCGATGCTGTCGGCCTGGCTGCCGGTCACCCATGGCGACTACTGGGCCAAGAACAAGGATCAAGTGGTCGACTACGGTCCTAACTTCAAGGACGCAAAAATCGGCCTGATCGTGCCGGAGTACGTCAAGGCCAAGACGATCGAAGACCTGAAGACCGACGACTCCTTCAAGAAACGCATCGTCGGCATCGACGCCGGTTCAGGCGTGATGCTCAAGACCGAGCAGGCCATCAAGGACTACGACCTGACCGGCTACCAGCTCAAGGCCAGTTCCGGCGCCGGCATGATCGCCGAGCTGACCCGTGCCGAGAAGAAAAACGAATCCATCGCCGTGACCGGTTGGGTGCCGCACTGGATGTTCGCCAAGTGGAAACTGCGCTTCCTCGAAGACTCCAAAGGCGTCTATGGCGCGGCTGAAACTGTGAACAGCATCGGCAGCAAGGAACTGGCGACCAAGGCGCCGGAAGTGGCCGAGTTCCTGAAGAAATTCCAATGGGCTTCGAAAGACGAGATCGGCGAAGTCATGCTGGCCATCCAGGAAGGCGCCAAGCCCGACGCCGCCGCCAAGGACTGGGTCGCCAAGCACCCGGACCGCGTGAAGGAGTGGACCGGCAAGTAATTCGCCAGGTCTGACCTGTCCCCGAAAAACCGCATGACGGTGTGTCATGCGGTTTTTTTGTGTCCTGCACATTTCAAACTGTGGGAGCGGGCTTGCTCGCGAAAGCGGTGAGTCAGTCACCGCTTGCTTCACAGGAACATCGCATTCGCGAGCAAGCCCGCTCCCACAGAAGAGCTATTGCGAAAGTTTTGCGGGAAATTGGCAAAACCGTCATGTCGTTCTAATACTAAGGTCGTCTGGAACCTAACCTTGAGCCGCATAGAGTAGGGTCGTTCCAACTTAAATCTGTGCTGCGAGGATAAAAACAATGAACGACAGCATTTACCTCTCGATTCAAAACAGCCCGCGCTTCAAGGAGCTGGTGAGAAAAAGGGAAAGGTTCGCCTGGATTCTCTCGGCGATCATGCTCGGGCTGTATTCCGGCTTCATTCTTCTGATCGCCTACGGGCCACACATTCTCGGGGCCAAGATCTCGCCCGAGTCGACGATCACCTGGGGCATTCCAATCGGCGTCGGCCTGATTGTCTCGGCGTTCATCCTGACCGCCATCTACGTGCGACGCGCCAATGGCGAGTTCGACGACCTGAACAATGCGATTCTCAAGGAGGCTCAGCAATGATCCGGCGTCTAATGGCTCTATTGAGCATCGCAGCGTTCGCCCCGGGTGCCTGGGCGGCTGAAGCCCTGACCGGGGCCGTGCAGAAACAACCCCTCAACGTCTCCGCCATCATCATGTTCGTGGCGTTTGTCGGCTTGACCCTGGGCATCACCTATTGGGCGTCCAAGCGTAGCAAGTCGGCCAGTGACTACTATGCGGCAGGAGGGCGGATCACCGGTTTCCAGAACGGCCTGGCGATTGCCGGCGACTACATGTCGGCGGCGTCCTTCCTGGGGATTTCCGCGCTGGTGTTCGCTTCGGGCTACGACGGCCTGATCTACTCCATCGGCTTCCTGGTGGGCTGGCCGATCATCCTGTTCCTGATCGCCGAGCGCCTGCGCAACCTGGGTAAATACACCTTTGCCGACGTGGCGTCCTATCGCCTGGGCCAGAAGCAGATCCGCACCCTGTCCGCCAGCGGTTCGCTGGTGGTGGTGGCGTTCTACCTGATCGCGCAAATGGTCGGTGCCGGCAAGCTGATCCAGCTGCTGTTCGGGCTGGACTACCATGTGGCGGTGATCCTGGTCGGTATCCTGATGTGCCTCTACGTGCTGTTCGGCGGCATGCTGGCGACCACCTGGGTGCAGATCATCAAGGCGGTACTGTTGCTGTCGGGCGCTTCGTTCATGGCGCTGATGGTGATGAAACACGTCAACTTCGATTTCAACATGCTGTTCGCCGAAGCGGTCAAGGTTCACCCTAAAGGTGAGGCAATCATGAGCCCTGGCGGTCTGGTGAAGGATCCGGTCTCGGCCTTCTCCCTCGGCCTGGCGCTGATGTTCGGTACCGCTGGCCTGCCGCACATCCTGATGCGCTTCTTCACCGTGAGTGACGCCAAGGAAGCGCGCAAGAGCGTGCTGTACGCTACCGGCTTCATCGGCTACTTCTACATCCTGACCTTCATCATCGGCTTCGGCGCGATCCTGCTGGTCAGCACCAACCCGGCCTTCAAGGACGCGGCAGGTGCCTTGCTGGGCGGCAACAACATGGCGGCCGTTCATCTGGCCAACGCCGTGGGTGGCAGTGTCTTCCTGGGCTTCATCTCGGCCGTGGCCTTCGCCACCATCCTGGCAGTGGTTGCGGGACTGACCCTGGCGGGTGCCTCGGCGGTGTCCCATGACCTGTACGCCAGCGTGATCAAGAAAGGCAAGGCCAACGAGAAGGACGAGATTCGCGTCTCGAAAATCACCACCATCGCCCTGGCGGTGCTGGCGATTGCCTTGGGTATCCTGTTCGAGAAGCAGAACATCGCGTTCATGGTGGGCCTGGCGTTCTCCATCGCGGCGAGCTGCAACTTCCCGGTGCTGCTGCTTTCGATGTACTGGAAAAAGCTCACTACCCGTGGCGCCATGATCGGTGGCTGGATGGGGCTGATCAGCGCCGTAGGCCTGATGATCCTCGGCCCTACCATCTGGGTACAGATCATGGGGCACGAGAAACCGATCTACCCGTATGAATACCCGGCGCTGTTCTCGATGATCATCGCGTTCGTGGGTATCTGGTTCTTCTCCATCACCGACAAGTCGACAGCGGCTGACAACGAGCGGGCGCTATTCTTCCCGCAGTTCGTGCGTTCGCAGACTGGGTTGGGGGCGAGTGGGGCGGTTAACCATTAAGGTCTGGTGACCTGCTTTAACCGCAAGAAAAATACCCCGGTCGAGAGGCTGGGGTATTTTTTTGTGCGCGGGTTTCGAAGGTGTCAGATCAATCGCCTTCGCGGGTAAACCCGCTCCCACATGGGAATGCGGTCCCCTGTGGGAGCGGGTTTACCCGCGAAGACGTCGGTCCTGTCAAAAGATGTGGGAAGCCAGAAACCAAACAGCCCCTGCTCTTATATAAAGAAGCAGGGGCCGTTTCGGTTCAGCTTGAGACTTAGTACAAGACCCAGGTCTTACTTACGGTCTTGCAGCTCGGTGATGTCACGCGACTCGTAGCCGGTGTACAGCTGGCGCGGGCGGCCGATCTTGTACGGGCTGGAGAGCATTTCCTTCCAGTGGGAGATCCAGCCGACGGTCCGCGCCAGGGCGAAGATCACGGTGAACATGCTGGTTGGAATGCCGATCGCCTTGAGGATGATCCCCGAGTAGAAGTCGACGTTCGGGTACAGCGAGCGCTCGATGAAGTACGGGTCGGTCAGGGCGATCTCTTCCAGGCGCATGGCCAGTTCGAGTTGCGGATCGTTCTTGATGCCCAGCTCTTTCAATACTTCGTCGCAGGTCTGCTTCATGACGGTGGCGCGCGGGTCGCGGTTCTTGTAGACCCGGTGACCGAAGCCCATCAGCTTGAACGGATCGTTCTTGTCCTTGGCCTTGGCGATGAACTTGTCGATGTTCGAGACATCGCCGATTTCATCGAGCATGGTCAGTACCGCTTCGTTGGCACCGCCGTGGGCCGGGCCCCAGAGTGCGGCGATACCGGCGGCGATACAGGCGAACGGGTTGGCACCCGAGGAGCCGGCAAGACGCACGGTGGACGTGGACGCGTTCTGCTCGTGGTCGGCATGGAGGATGAAGATCCGGTCCATGGCCTTGGCGAGCACCGGGCTGATCGGTTTGATCTCGCACGGGGTGTTGAACATCATATGCAGGAAGTTCTCTGCATAATTGAGGTCGTTGCGCGGATACATCATGGGCTGGCCCATGGAGTATTTGTAGACCATGGCTGCCAGGGTCGGCATCTTCGCCACCAGGCGGATCGCGGATATTTCGCGATGCTGGGGGTTATTGATGTCCAGGGAGTCGTGGTAGAAGGCCGAGAGGGCGCCGACTACGCCGCACATGACGGCCATCGGGTGGGCGTCGCGGCGGAAGCCGTTGAAGAAGGACTTCAGCTGCTCGTGAACCATGGTGTGGTTCTTCACGGTGCTGACGAACTGGGCCTTTTGCTCTGCGGTTGGCAGCTCGCCGTTGAGCAGCAGGTAGCAGGTTTCCAGGTAGTCCGATTTTTCAGCCAGTTGCTCGATCGGGTAGCCGCGGTGCAGCAGGATGCCGTTGTCGCCGTCGATATAGGTGATTTTCGACTCGCACGAGGCGGTCGACATGAAACCTGGGTCAAAGGTGAAACGGCCCGTGGCCGTCAGGCCCCGTACGTCGATTACATCGGGACCAACGGTGCCGGTTAAAATGGGCAGCTCGACGGGGGCTGCGCCCTCGATGATCAACTGCGCTTTTTTGTCAGCCATGTGGCCTCCTATTAATGCTTGGAATCATCAGACAGACCCCCCACGCAGGGCCCGCACCACTATAGTGAGATAAATTCGAAAGTCAATTTGCCTAAAGTCTTGCTCCAGAAGGCTTTAACCGGACTTTTTCCTCGAAATTTCCTGCCGTTTACGCCTTTTGTCGCTCATGTGCAATGCGCCATCAGTGGAAGGTGAACGCGTTGTCATTAGTAGCCTAACTGTCTATACTCGGCCACCGACCGCCAGGGGCTTTTGGGCCAGCTTTGCTGGGGGTCGTCACTCCCTGGGTGGTGAGTACCTGACCAGTGCGCGCCGCAACAACTTTGCCCTGATTCTTAGGGGCTCTTCAGTGTGAAAAAAGCCGTGAAAAGCCAACGACCTGTAAACCTAGACCTAAGGACCATCAAACTCCCAGTCACTGCTTACACGTCCATTCTTCACCGTATCTCCGGTGTCATTCTCTTTGTCAGCCTGGCCATCATGCTTTATGCATTGGACAAGTCGCTCGACTCGGAAGAAGGCTTCGGTCAGGTGAAAGCGTGTCTGACCAGTCCGCTAGCCAAGCTAGTGATTTGGGGCATCCTGTCCGCCTTGCTGTATCACTTGGTTGCCGGTGTGCGCCACTTGATCATGGACATGGGCATCGGTGAGACGCTGGAAGGCGGCAAGCTGGGCTCGAAAATCATTATCGCCGTGTCTGCGGTGCTGATCGTTCTGGCAGGAGTCTGGATATGGTAACCAACGTCACGAACCTCTCGCGTTCGGGCCTCTATGACTGGATGGCGCAGCGTGTGTCTGCGGTCGTTCTCGCGGCTTACTTCATTTTCCTGATCGGATATGTCGTAGCAAACCCTGGCCTGGGCTATGCCCAATGGCATGAACTGTTCGCACACAACGGGATGCGTATCTTCAGTCTGCTGGCACTTGTCGCACTGGGCGCTCACGCCTGGGTCGGCATGTGGACCATCGCCACCGACTACCTGACGCAAATGGCGTTCGGCAAGTCGGCGACTGCCATACGTTTCCTGTTCCAGGCGGTATGCGGCGTCGCGATGTTCGCGTACTTCGTCTGGGGCGTACAGATTCTCTGGGGTATCTGATTCATGGCTAACATTCCAACTATTTCTTTCGACGCCATCATTATTGGTGGCGGCGGTGCCGGCATGCGCGCAGCGCTGCAACTGGCGCAGGGTGGTCACAAGACTGCAGTGATCACCAAGGTTTTCCCGACCCGTTCGCACACTGTATCCGCCCAGGGCGGCATCACCTGCGCCATCGCGTCCGCTGACCCGAACGATGACTGGCGCTGGCACATGTACGATACCGTCAAGGGTTCCGACTACATCGGTGACCAGGACGCTATCGAATACATGTGTCAGGAAGGCCCGGCCGCGGTGTTCGAGCTGGACCACATGGGCCTGCCGTTCTCGCGTACCGAAACCGGTCGTATCTACCAGCGTCCGTTCGGTGGCCAGTCCAAGGACTACGGCAAGGGCGGCCAGGCGGCACGTACCTGCGCGGCGTCCGACCGTACCGGTCACGCACTGCTGCACACCCTGTACCAGGGCAACCTGAAAGCCGGCACCACGTTCCTGAACGAGTACTACGCCGTTGACCTGGTGAAGAACCAGGACGGCGCCTTCGTCGGTGTGATCGCGATCTGCATCGAAACCGGCGAAACCACCTACATCCGTTCCAAGGCCACCGTGCTGGCGACCGGCGGTGCAGGCCGTATCTACGCCTCCACCACCAACGCCCTGATCAACACCGGTGACGGCGTTGGCATGGCCCTGCGTGCCGGCGTGCCGGTGCAGGACATCGAAATGTGGCAGTTCCACCCGACCGGTATCGCCGGCGCCGGTGTACTGGTCACCGAAGGTTGCCGCGGTGAAGGCGGTTACCTGATCAACAAGCACGGCGAGCGTTTCATGGAGCGTTATGCTCCGAACGCCAAGGACCTTGCCGGTCGTGACGTCGTGGCCCGTTCGATGGTTAAGGAAATCATCGCCGGCAACGGTTGCGGTCCGAATGGCGACCACGTGATGCTCAAGCTCGACCACCTGGGCGAGGAAGTGCTGCACAGCCGCCTGCCAGGTATCTGCGAGCTGTCCAAGACCTTCGCTCATGTCGACCCGGTCGTTGCCCCGGTTCCGGTCGTTCCAACCTGCCACTACATGATGGGCGGCGTTGCCACCAACATCCACGGCCAGGCAATCACCCAAGACGCCGAAGGCGTGGACCAGATCATCCCTGGCCTGTTCGCAGTGGGTGAAGTGGCGTGCGTATCGGTCCACGGTGCCAACCGCCTGGGCGGCAACTCGCTGCTCGACCTGGTGGTATTCGGCCGTGCGGCCGGCCTGCACCTGGAAAAAGCGCTGACCGACGGTATCGAATACCGCGACGCCAGCGACACCGACATCGACGTGGCCCTCAAGCGTCTGGCCGGCCTCAACGAGCGTACCGAAGGCGAGGACGTCGCCACCCTGCGTCGCGAGCTGCAAAGCTGCATGCAGAACTACTTCGGTGTGTTCCGTACCGGCGAGTACATGCAGAAGGGTATCGCTCAGCTGGCGCAATTGCGTGAACGAATTGCCAACGTGAAGATCAACGATAAATCGCAGGCGTTCAACACTGCGCGTATCGAAGCGCTGGAATTGCAGAACCTGCTGGAAGTCGCCGAAGCTACCGCGATCGCGGCAGAAGTGCGTAAAGAGTCCCGTGGCGCCCACGCCCGCGAAGACTTCGAAGACCGTGACGACGAAAACTGGCTGTGCCACACCTTGTACTTCCCGGGTGAAAAACGCGTCGCCAAGCGTGCCGTGAACTTCTCGCCGAAGACTGTTCCGACTTTCGAACCAAAAGTCCGGACTTATTAAGGGTGACCGCTATGTTGCAAGTCAGTGTTTATCGCTACAACCCTGATCAGGACGCCGCGCCGTTCATGCAGGACTTCCAGGTCGATACCGGTGGTAAAGACCTGATGGTGCTTGACGTGCTGGCCCTGATCAAAGAGCAGGACGAAGGTTTCTCCTATCGTCGTTCTTGCCGCGAGGGCGTTTGCGGCTCCGACGGCATGAACATCAACGGCAAGAACGGCCTGGCCTGCATCACGCCGCTGTCCGCCGTGGTCAAGGGCAACAAGCTGGTGGTTCGTCCGTTGCCAGGTTTGCCGGTTATCCGTGACCTGGTCGTCGATATGAGCATCTTCTACAAGCAATACGAGAAGGTGAAGCCATTCCTGCAGAACGACACGCCGGCTCCGGCCATCGAGCGTCTGCAGTCCCCGGAAGAGCGTGAAAAGCTCGACGGTCTGTACGAGTGCATCCTGTGCGCCTGCTGCTCGACCTCGTGCCCATCCTTCTGGTGGAACCCGGACAAGTTCCTGGGCCCGGCCGCCCTGCTGCAAGCGTATCGCTTCCTGGCAGACAGCCGTGACACCAAGACGTCCGAGCGTCTGGCTGCACTGGATGACCCGTTCAGCGTATTCCGCTGCCGCGGGATCATGAACTGCGTCAACGTATGTCCGAAAGGCCTGAACCCGACTAAGGCCATCGGTCACGTGCGTAACATGCTGCTGCAAAACGGCGTGTGATTCAGCTGCTGTACCCGTAGAACCGCTGTACCCGTAGAGGCTAGGGCGCGGGCTTCAACCCGCGTCGTAGCATAACCAGAACAGCCGCTCACAAAGCGGCGGTTCTTATTTTGAAGAAATGAGACAAGCAGGGGCATCCGGGCTGGTACCCGGACTATCAGCGTGATCCTAAGTGGCTTGTTTTAGTCGCTGCACTCGGACTTCTGCAAGTTTGCTCGGTGTTTTCGCCGGTGGTGTTCCCCTAATCGAGGGTGACCAAGCATGCAAGAAAGCGTGATGCAGCGCATGTGGAACAGTGCCCACCTCTCCGGTGGTAACGCTGCCTATGTGGAAGAGCTCTACGAGCTCTACCTGCACGACCCTAACGCTGTGCCAGAAGAATGGCGCACCTACTTTCAGAAGTTGCCCGCTGACGGTAACTCTGCCACCGATGTTTCGCACTCGACGATTCGCGATCATTTCGTGCTGCTGGCAAAGAACCAGCGCCGCGCTCAACCGGTGTCTGCCGGCAGCGTGAGCAGTGAGCACGAGAAGAAGCAAGTTGAAGTGCTGCGACTGATCCAGGCCTACCGGATGCGTGGCCACCAGGCAGCCCAGCTGGACCCGCTGGGGCTGTGGCAGCGTCCTGCACCTGCAGACCTGTCGATCACTCATTACGGCTTGACCAATGCCGATCTTGATACGACCTTCCGTGCCGGCGACCTGTTCATCGGCAAAGAGGAAGCGAGCCTACGCGAAATTCAAGAAGCGTTGCAGCAGACATATTGCCGCACCATCGGCGCTGAGTTCACGCACATCACCGATTCCGAGCAGCGCCAGTGGTTCCAGCAGCGTCTGGAAAGCGTTCGTGGCCGTCCGACGTACTCCGCGGACATCAAGAGCCACCTGCTCGAGCGCGTGACGGCCGGTGAAGGCCTGGAGAAATACCTGGGCACCAAATACCCGGGCACCAAGCGTTTCGGCCTGGAAGGCGGCGAAAGCCTGATTCCGATGCTCGACGAGCTGATCCAGCGTTCCGGTTCCTACGGCACCAAGGAAGTCGTGATCGGCATGGCCCACCGTGGCCGTCTGAACGTGCTGGTCAACACCTTCGGCAAGAACCCGCGCGAGCTGTTCGACGAGTTCGAAGGCAAGAAGAAGGTCGAGCTGGGTTCCGGTGACGTTAAGTACCACCAGGGCTTCTCGTCCAACGTGATGACCACCGGTGGCGAAGTCCACCTGGCGATGGCGTTCAACCCGTCCCACCTGGAAATCGTTTCCCCGGTGGTCGAGGGTTCGGTCCGCGCCCGTCAGGATCGTCGCAACGACCCGACCGGTGAGAAGGTGCTGCCGATCTCCATCCACGGCGACGCGGCATTCGCCGGTCAGGGTGTGGTCATGGAAACCTTCCAGATGTCGCAGACCCGCGGTTTCAAGACCGGCGGCACCGTGCACATCGTGATCAACAACCAGGTCGGTTTCACCATCAGCAACCCGCTGGACTCGCGTTCCACCGAGTACGCCACCGACGTCGCGAAGATGATCCAGGCGCCGATTCTCCATGTGAATGGCGATGATCCGGAAGCCGTGCTGTTCGTGACCCAGTTGGCCATTGATTACCGCATGCAGTACAAGCGCGACGTAGTGATCGACCTGGTCTGCTACCGCCGTCGCGGCCACAACGAGGCCGACGAGCCAAGCGGTACCCAGCCTCTGATGTACCAGCAGATCACCAAGCAGCGTACCACCCGCGAGCTGTATGCCGATCGCCTGATCCAGGCCGGTGTGCTGGATGCCGACCGCGTCCAGGAAAAGGTCGACGAATATCGCAACGCGCTGGACAACGGTCTGCACGTGGTAAAAAGCCTGGTCAAGGAGCCGAACAAAGAGTTGTTCGTGGACTGGCGTCCATACCTGGGCCACGCCTGGACTGCTCGTCACGACACGCGTTTCGACCTCAAGACCCTGCAGGAACTGTCCGCCAAGCTGCTGGAAATCCCGGAAGGCTTCGTCGTTCAGCGTCAGGTCGCGAAGATCTACGAAGACCGCCAGAAGATGCAAGCCGGCGGCCTGCCGATCAACTGGGGTTATGCCGAAACCATGGCATACGCGACCCTGGCGTTCGAAGGTCACCCGATCCGCATGACCGGCCAGGACATCGGCCGCGGTACGTTCTCGCACCGTCATGCCGTCCTGCACAACCAGAAAGATGCCAGCACCTACATCCCGCTGAAGAACCTGTACAAGGGTCAGCCGATGTTCGACCTCTACGACTCTTTCCTGTCGGAAGAAGCCGTACTGGCATTCGAATACGGTTACTCGACCACCACGCCAAACGCGCTGGTGATCTGGGAAGCCCAGTTCGGTGACTTCGCCAACGGTGCACAGGTCGTGATCGACCAGTTCATCACCAGTGGCGAGCACAAGTGGGGTCGTCTCTGCGGCCTGACCATGCTGCTGCCGCACGGCTACGAAGGCCAGGGCCCCGAGCACTCCTCGGCGCGTCTTGAGCGCTACCTGCAATTGTGCGCCGAGCACAACATCCAGGTGTGCATGCCGACTACGCCGGCACAGATCTACCACTTGCTGCGCCGCCAGGTGATTCGTCCGCTGCGCAAGCCTCTGGTGGTCCTGACGCCGAAGTCGCTGCTGCGCCACAAGTTGGCTATTTCGACGCTCGAAGACCTGGCCGACGGTTCGTTCCAGACCGTTATCCCGGAAATCGATGCCCTGGACCCGAAAAAGGTCGAGCGCGTTGTCCTGTGCAGCGGCAAGGTCTACTACGACCTGCTGGAAAAACGCCGTGCCGAAGGTCGTGAAGATATCGCCATCGTGCGTATCGAGCAGCTGTACCCATTCCCTGAGGACGACTTGAAGGAAGTCCTGGCGCCTTACACCAATGCCAAAGCGGCTGTTTGGTGTCAGGAAGAGCCGATGAACCAGGGTGCGTGGTACTGCAGCCAGCACCACCTGCGTCGCAGCATCAGCCACCTCAACAAATCCCTCGTACTCGAATACGCGGGCCGTGAGGCTTCTGCTGCACCTGCATGTGGTTACGCTTCGATGCACGCCGAGCAGCAGGAACAACTGCTGCAAGATGCTTTCACTGTTTAAGCCTTCGTGCTGACTGAAACCGAATTTTAAGGACCCACAGATAATGGCTATCGAAATCAAAGCCCCGTCATTCCCGGAATCGGTTGCCGATGGCACCGTTGCCACCTGGCACAAGAAACCAGGCGAAGCTGTAAAGCGTGACGACCTGATCGTTGACATCGAGACCGACAAAGTCGTTCTGGAAGTGCTGGCCGAAGCTGACGGCGTACTCGGCGCCATCGTTGCCGAAGAGGGCGCTACCGTCCTGTCCAACCAGGTATTGGGTTCGATTGAAGAGGGCGGTGCTGCTGCCGCTGCTCCGGCTGCCGCTGCCGCTCCTGCCGCAGCCCAGGCCGCCGCGCCTGCTGCCGATGGCGAAGACGACCCGGTCGCCGCGCCAGCCGCTCGCAAGATCGCTGAAGAAAACGGCATCAACATCGCTTCCGTTGCCGGCACCGGCAAGGGTGGTCGCGTGACCAAGGAAGACGTGGTTGCAGCCGTTGCCGCCAAGAAAGCCGCTCCAGCCGCTGCACCGTCCAAGCCTGCCGCACCTGCCGCCACCGCTCCGGTGTTCGCTGCCGGTGACCGCGTTGAAAAACGCGTTCCGATGACCCGCCTGCGGGCCAAGGTTGCCGAGCGTCTGGTTGAAGCCCAGTCGAACATGGCGATGCTGACCACTTTCAACGAAGTCGACATGACCGAAGTCATGGCCCTGCGTTCGAAGTACAAGGATCTGTTCGAGAAGTCCCACAACGGCGTGCGCCTGGGCTTCATGTCGTTCTTCGTCAAGGCTGCCACCGAAGCGCTGAAACGCTTCCCGGCCGTCAACGCGTCGATCGACGGCTCCGACATCGTTTACCACGGCTACGCCGACATCGGTGTTGCGGTCTCCAGCGACCGTGGCCTGGTGGTTCCGGTACTGCGCAACGCCGAGCTGATGAGCCTGGCCGAAATCGAAGGCGGCATCGCCACCTTCGGCAAGAAGGCCCGTGACGGCAAGCTGTCCATCGAAGAGATGACCGGTGGTACGTTCACCATCACCAACGGTGGTACATTCGGTTCGATGATGTCGACCCCGATCGTCAACCCGCCACAAGCGGCGATCCTGGGGATGCACAACATCATCCAGCGTCCGATGGCGATCAACGGTCAAGTCGTGATTCGTCCGATGATGTACCTGGCACTGTCCTACGATCACCGCCTGATCGACGGTAAAGAAGCGGTGACGTTCCTGGTGACCATCAAGAACCTGCTTGAAGATCCAGCTCGCCTGCTGCTGGACATCTGATATCGCCGCGAGGGCCGGTCGCTTGACCGGCCCCTTGCTGAAACAACCGGTTTCGTCCCACGACGGTCACCACAAGTGGCCGTTCGGTTTGATTCGAAAAGGAATGACTCATGACTCAGAAATTCGACGTGGTAGTGATTGGTGCGGGCCCTGGCGGCTACGTAGCGGCTATCAAGGCTGCGCAACTCGGCCTTTCCACTGCCTGCATCGAGAAATACACCGATGGCGAGGGCAAACTGGCCCTGGGCGGTACTTGCCTGAACGTCGGTTGCATTCCTTCCAAGGCGCTGCTGGACAGCTCCTGGAAATACAAGGAAGCGAAAGAAAGCTTCAACGTCCACGGCATCTCCACTGGCGAAGTCAAGATGGACGTCGCTGCGATGGTTGGCCGCAAGGCTGGCATCGTCAAGAACCTGACCAGCGGCGTCGCCACCCTGTTCAAGGCCAACGGCGTGACCTCTATCCAGGGCCACGGCAAGCTGCTGCTGGGCAAGAAAGTCGAAGTGACCAAGCCAGACGGTTCGGTTGAAGTGATCGAAGCCGAGAACGTCATCCTGGCACCGGGTTCGCGTCCGATCGACATTCCACCGGCTCCCGTCGACCAGAACGTCATCGTCGACTCCACCGGCGCCCTGGAATTCCAGTCCGTGCCTAAGCGCCTGGGCGTGATCGGCGCCGGCGTGATCGGCCTGGAGCTGGGTTCGGTATGGTCGCGCCTGGGTGCGCAAGTGACCGTACTCGAAGCCCTCGACACCTTCCTGATGGCCGCTGACACCGCGGTTTCCAAGGAAGCGCTGAAGACCCTGACCAAGCAAGGCCTGGACATCAAGCTGGGCGCTCGCGTGACCGGTTCGAAAGTCACCGGCGAAGAAGTCGTGGTCAACTACACCGACGCCAACGGCGAACAGACCATCACTTTCGACAAGCTGATCGTTGCAGTGGGCCGTCGTCCGGTGACCACCGATCTGCTGGCTGCTGACTGCGGCGTGGTGATCGACGAGCGTGGTTTCATCGCGGTCGATGACCACTGCGCAACCGACGTACCGGGCGTATACGCCATCGGCGACGTGGTTCGCGGCATGATGCTGGCGCACAAGGCGTCCGAAGAAGGCATCATGGTCGTCGAGCGCATCAAGGGCCACAAGGCCCAGATGAACTACGACCTGATCCCATCGGTTATCTACACCCACCCGGAAATCGCATGGGTCGGTAAAACCGAGCAGGCCTTGAAAGCCGAGGGCGTCGAGGTTAACGTCGGCACCTTCCCGTTCGCCGCCAGTGGCCGTGCCATGGCAGCCAACGATACCGGCGGTTTCGTGAAAGTCATCGCCGATGCCAAGACGGACCGCGTATTGGGCGTTCACGTCATTGGTCCAAGCGCTGCCGAGCTGGTACAGCAAGGCGCGATCGGTATGGAATTCGGCACCAGCGCTGAAGACCTGGGCATGATGGTCTTCTCCCATCCGACCCTGTCCGAAGCCTTGCACGAAGCGGCCCTGGCCGTGAATGGCGGCGCCATCCACGTGGCCAACCGCAAGAAGCGTTAAGAAATAATAAGAAACCACGGCGGTACGGCCCGTCGTGAGCCTTGCGAGCAAGACTCACCGCGGAATGTCCGCTGGACGCAGTCTTGCGTAGCTGCACCGGTTCACCGGAAAGGCTACGCAAGCAGCAGTCACAGGTGGTGCGGCACTAAAAATGGTGCAGCACCGAATGCGCAGTACCTAACGAAGACGGTAATAAGCATGAATCTTCACGAGTATCAGGGTAAGCAGCTGTTCGCTGAGTACGGCCTGCCAGTATCCACAGGCTACGCGGTAGACACCCCGGAAGCGGCAGCAGAAGCTTGCGACAAAATCGGCGGCAGCGAATGGGTTGTCAAAGCCCAGGTTCACGCCGGTGGTCGCGGTAAAGCGGGCGGCGTCAAGCTGGTTCGCAGCAAAGAAGACGCCAAAGCCTTCGCACAGCAGTGGCTGGGCAAGCGTCTGGTGACTTACCAGACTGACGCCAACGGTCAGCCAGTCACCAAAATCCTGGTTGAGTCGTGCACTGATATCGCTAAAGAGCTGTACCTGGGCGCTGTCGTTGACCGTTCGAGCCGCCGCATCGTGTTCATGGCTTCCACCGAAGGTGGCGTGGACATCGAGAAAATCGCTCACGACACCCCTGAGAAAATCCTCAAGGCCACCATCGATCCACTGGTTGGCGCACAGCCATTCCAGGGTCGCGAGCTGGCATTCCAGCTGGGCCTGGAAGGCAAGCAGGTCACTCAGTTCGCCAAGATCTTCGTTGGTCTGGCCAAGCTGTTCCAGGACCACGACCTGGCCCTGCTGGAAGTGAACCCGCTGGTGATCAAGGCCGACGGCGACCTGCACTGCCTCGATGCCAAGATCAACATCGACGCCAACGCCATGTACCGTCAGCCTAAGCTGAAGACTTTCCACGATCCGTCCCAGGACGATCCGCGCGAAGCGCACGCTGCCAAGTTCGAACTGAACTACGTAGCCCTGGAAGGTAACATCGGCTGCATGGTCAACGGTGCCGGCCTGGCCATGGGTACCATGGACATCGTCAACCTGCACGGCGGCAAGCCAGCCAACTTCCTCGACGTGGGCGGCGGTGCTACCAAGGAACGCGTAACCGAAGCATTCAAGATCATCCTGTCCGACACCAACGTCGCAGCAGTACTGGTCAACATCTTCGGCGGCATCGTTCGTTGCGACATGATTGCCGAAGGCATCATCGGCGCGGTGAAAGAAGTTGGCGTGAAAATCCCGGTTGTTGTTCGCCTTGAAGGCAACAACGCTGAGCTGGGCGCTAAAGTACTGGCAGAAAGCGGTTTGAACATCATCGCTGCTACCAGCCTGACCGACGCTGCTCAACAAGTCGTTAAAGCTGCGGAGGGCAAATAATGAGCGTCCTGATCAATAAAGACACCAAGGTTATCTGCCAGGGTATTACCGGTTCGCAAGGTAGCTTCCACACCCAGCAAGCCATCGAATACGGCACCAAGATGGTCGGCGGCGTAACTCCGGGCAAAGGCGGCACCGAGCACCTGGGCCTGCCTGTCTTCAACACCGTCAAAGACGCTGTTGCTGCCACTGGCGCTACCGCCAGCGTGATCTACGTTCCAGCTCCTTTCTGCAAGGACTCCATCCTTGAAGCAGCGTTCGGCGGTATCAAGCTGATCGTGTGCATCACCGAAGGCATCCCGACCATCGACATGCTGGAAGCCAAGGTCAAGTGCGACGAGCTGGGTATTACCCTGATCGGTCCTAACTGCCCAGGCGTGATCACTCCGGGCGAATGCAAGATCGGCATCATGCCAGGTCACATTCACTTGCCAGGCAAGGTCGGTATCGTTTCCCGTTCCGGCACCCTGACTTACGAAGCCGTGAAGCAGACCACTGACGCCGGTTTCGGTCAGTCGACTTGCGTCGGCATCGGCGGTGACCCGATCCCAGGCTCCAACTTCATCGACATCCTGAAGCTGTTCCAGGAAGACCCGAAGACCGAAGCGATCGTGATGATCGGTGAGATCGGCGGTTCGGCTGAAGAAGAAGCGGCTGCCTACATCAAGGCCAACGTGACCAAGCCGGTTGTTTCCTACATCGCTGGTGTGACTGCTCCTCCGGGCAAGCGCATGGGCCATGCTGGCGCAATCATCTCCGGCGGCAAAGGCACTGCAGACGAGAAATTCGCTGCGCTGCAAGACGCAGGCGTGAAAACCGTGCGTTCGCTGGCAGACATCGGCAAGGCCCTGGCCGAGCTGACTGGCTGGGAAATGAAGAAGTAAGCTTCGGCTGACCTTTTCGTTCCAGCAACAAAGGCCACCTTCGGGTGGCCTTTGTCGTTTTCGGGAGCAAGATGATCGAGTGGTTCCAGTGGTTCCAGTGGTTCCAGTGGTTCCAGTGGCTTAGTGGTTTCAATGGTTCTTGGTAGCTTTTTGTGGCGAGGGAGCTTGCTCCCGCTGGGCTGCGAAGCAGCCCCAACGAAGGCCATGAAATTCATCCTGACGAAACACGCTGCCCGGGGGGGGGCGGCTGCTATGCAGCCGAACGGGAGCAAGCTCCCTCGCCACAGGATGGTGCACAGCAAGGCCGCAGAGCTGTGCACAGGAAAAATAGATACGTAAACGCGACAAGAGCCTGTCGCATATCGGATAGTTCGCCCCTTAACAGTGCGTTTGTCACGCAAATTGGTTAGGCTAGCAGCCATTTTTGCGCTCGCGGCCCACAAGGAAGCGGCGCGCTAAACGGGTCGGTCTCATACGGACCGACAGCATTTCCCTCTACCCTCGGGGAAATCCCTCTCTAAATTCCGATTCAGTAGTGTGGTTTCCTTAATGAAAGTGTTGAAAGGCCAGGACATCCTGGCGCTTGGTTTCATGACATTTGCCCTGTTCGTCGGGGCTGGCAACATCATCTTCCCACCCATCGTCGGCTTGCAGTCCGGACCTCATGTCTGGATGGCGGCGCTGGGCTTTCTGATCACCGCCGTCGGGCTGCCGGTCATTACCGTGGTGGCATTGGCGAAGGTCGGTGGCGCCATGGACGCCTTGAGCAGCCCGATCGGCAAGATCGCCGGCGGTCTGCTGGCAGCCGTGTGCTACCTGGCGGTCGGACCGCTGTTCGCCACGCCGCGTACCGCCACCGTCTCGTTCGAAGTCGGCCTCGCGCCGCTGACCGGTGAAAGCCCGCTGGCACTGTTTCTCTATAGCGCCGTGTATTTCCTGGTGGTGTTCTTCATCTCGCTCTACCCGGGCCGCCTGCTGGACACCGTCGGGCGCTTCCTCGCGCCGTTGAAGATCATCGCCCTGGCGGTGCTGGGCATTGCCGCGTTTGCCTTGCCCGCCGGCAACATCGGTGTGGCGACCCCGGAATACGTGGCGGCGCCGTTCTCCCAAGGCTTCATCAATGGCTACCTGACCATGGATACCTTGGGGGCACTGGTGTTCGGCATCGTCATCGTGAACGCGATCCGTTCCCGTGGCGTCGAGTCGCCGGCGCTGATCACTCGCTACGCCATCATTGCCGGGCTGATCGCCGGGGTAGGGCTGGCACTGGTCTATGTCAGCCTGTTCCGCCTGGGCTCAGGCAGCCATGAAGTGGCCGCTGGTGCGACCAACGGCGCCGCGGTGCTGCATGCCTATGTGCAACACACCTTCGGCAACCTCGGCAGTGGCTTCCTGGCGGTGCTGATCTCCCTGGCCTGCCTAGTGACTGCGGTTGGCCTGACCTGCGCCTGCGCTGAATACTTCAGCCGTGTCCTGCCGCTGTCCTACAAGACACTGGTGGTGATCCTGGCCGCGTTTTCGCTGCTGGTGTCCAACCTGGGCCTGACCAAGCTGATCGCCTTCTCGATTCCGGTCCTGACCGCGATCTACCCACCTTGCATCGCCCTGGTGGCCTTGAGCTTCTGCAAGGACTTCTGGCTTGAGCAGGGGCGCATCGTCGGCCCGGTGATGCTGGTGTCGTTCCTGTTTGGCCTGATCGATGCGCTCAAGGGCGCGGGCCTGGCGGACTGGATGCCGGCGCAACTGGCTCATCTGCCGCTGAGCGAGCAGGGTCTGGCGTGGCTGGTGCCTTCGGTGATGACCCTGGCGGTGGCCGTGGTCTGTGATCGCCTGCTGGGCAAGCGCAGCGAAGCACTGGCCTAAGCTTTATCAGTGAACATCGAAATGCCCCGTATCACTCGATGCGGGGCATTTTTTTTGGGCTCCAGTGTCTTTTCCCGTACGCTGGCGTCGAAGCAGTGTCTTTAAGGTTCACAGTTAACCTGTGGGTTCATTGCATGCCGCTCCATGTTCTTTTCACACAAGGAATCGAATGTCATTCATCCAAGCCAACCTGATCCATCTGCTGGCCGCTGCCTGGTTCATCACCTGCTGGGCCGGCTATACCCGTTATGCCACCTGGAAGGCGCGGGACACGGCCTGTCTCGCCAGTGTGATGCATCTGTACCGCGAAGACTGGATGCGCCGCATGCTGCTGCGCGATAACCGTATCGCCGATGCCAGCGTGATCGGCAACCTGGAGCGCAACGCTTCGTTCTTCGCTTCCAGCACGCTGATCATCCTGGCGGGGATCCTGACGGTGCTCGGGGCGTCTGACCGCGCGGTATCGCTGCTGGCCGACCTGCCGATGGTGCAGCAGGCTTCCCAGGGCATGGCGGAGATCAAGTTGCTGTGCCTGGCGCTGGTGTTCGTCTATGCGTTCTTCACTTTCAGCTGGTGCATGCGCCAGTACAACTTCGCGGCGGTGCTGGTGGGATCAGCGCCGATGATCGGTGAGCGCCATGTTTCGGAGCAGGAACGCAAGGCGTTTGCTCTAAGGGCGGCGCGGGTGATTTCCATGGCCGCCAACCAGTTCAACTTCGGGCTGCGCTCTTATTATTTCGGCATGACCATGTTGGCGTGGTTCGTCAGCCCCTGGTTATTTATGTTGATGAGTGCCGGGGTGGTATTTGTGTTGTATCAGCGCGAGTTTCATTCCGACGTGCTCGACGTGATGGTCTATACCCCGACGAGTGAGGCGCCTGCGCCCGAAGCAGGCAAGGAAGCGGCCTGACAGCGCAATATGCCCGCCAAATTGCAGACAAAAGAAAACCCGCACCAGGCGGGTTTTCTTTTGTCACTAAAACCGGATCAGTTGGTTTTAGGCGCGGTAGCCGGTGCGGTGGCAGGGGCTTGTTCCTGCGCGGCGGCTTTGTTCGCTTCGGTCTGATCTTTGGCAGCTTCGGCGTTTTCTTTCGCCGCTTCGTTCACTTTATCCTGTGCTTCACCCATTTTTTGCTGGGCTTCTTGGGAATGTTGGTTGGCGTCTTGAGCTTTGTCCTCGGATTTTTTATCGCAGGCAGCGAGACCGAGGGTGGCGGTCAACATCAAGGCAATAGCTAAAGTCTTACGCATGGGGTGTTTCTCCTTATGGAAATAACTACTGGCCTTTTGAGCGGCACCCCTCAGGTTAAGTTCCTCTTTTGCTACAGATATATAACTTTGTGTTCCGATGGAACTTTATCCGGATTGGCCTTCGTCAGGCCCCGTCACTTGCCAGAGCGTTGATCAAATGGCCGAAGACCCCGTTTTTGAGCGTGCCACACGCTTCCTGTCCGCGCTGCGCCATTGCCAGGTGCTGGGCCTGCAATTGCACAGTGCCAGTCGCGAAGGGCTGACCTTGGTCCTGCCGTTCAGCCCGCGGATCGTCGGAAATCCTCTCACCGGTATCATTCACGGCGGCGCGCTGACCTCGCTGATGGACACCGCCTGCGGCATGTCGACCCTGTGCGTGCTGCCGCAGTTCGAAGTCTGCCCGACCCTGGACCTGCGCATCGACTACATGCACGCCGCCGAACCCCACAAGGACGTCTATGGTTTTGCCCAATGCTACCGGGTCACCCCGGACGTGATCTTCACCCGTGGCTTCGCCTACCAAGACGACCCGGAACAACCCATCGCCCATGTGGTGGGCACCTTCATGCGCCTGGGCCAGCACGCCAGGGGTATGAAAATGGGCAGCCCGACGCTTGCCGGGAGCGCGCCATGACCGATATCAGCCACGAACAACTGCGCCAGGCATGCGAACGGGGCGACTACGCGCTGCTGCTGGCGTCGATCCCCTATGCGCAACTCATCGGCGTCGAATGTACCGGCCAGGACCAGGAGCTGATTTTCCGCCTGCCAGCGAACAGGGACAACATTGGTAACCCTTTACTGCCAGCGATCCATGGCGGGGTAATTGCAGGGTTCATGGAGCTGGCGGCTGCCGTTCACCTGCTGATTGCCACCGGCGTGCCGAGTGTGCCGAAGATCATCGACTTTTCCCTGGATTACCTGCGCGCCGGGCAGTTTCGCGACACTTATGCCAAATGCCAGGTCTGGCGCCAGGGACGACGGGTCGCCAATGTCTCGATTACCGCCTGGCAGGACACCGAGCTCGAACCCATCGCCACTGCCCGGGCGCATTTCAAGATCCAGGAGCCTTCGAAAACACCTGGCCCTTGAAATCATCCCCGCTGCCCCCACCTTGAGGTCATCCCGCCGCCAATCTCAGCGAGGCGGACACCACCATCCACTTGGAGTTTGATGACCATGAGCGTGGAAACTCAAAAGGAAACCCTGGGCTTCCAGACCGAGGTGAAGCAGCTGCTGCACCTGATGATTCACTCGCTGTATTCGAATAAGGAAATTTTCCTTCGCGAGCTGATCTCGAACGCCTCTGACGCTGTCGACAAATTACGTTTTGAAGCACTGTCCAAGCCTGAGCTGCTGGAAGGTGGCGCTGAGCTGAAAATCCGTGTGAGCTTCGACAAGGACGCCAAGACCGTCACCCTCGAAGACAACGGTATCGGTATGAGCCGCGAAGAGGTGATCACGCACCTGGGCACCATCGCCAAGTCCGGCACCGCCGACTTCATGAAGAACCTGTCCGGTGACCAGAAGAAAGATTCCCACCTGATCGGCCAGTTCGGTGTGGGTTTCTACTCGGCGTTCATCGTCGCCGAACGGGTCGAAGTCTTCAGCCGCCGTGCCGGCCTCGCTGCGAGCGAAGGCGTGCACTGGTCGTCCAAGGGCGAAGGCGAGTTTGAAGTGGCCACTATCGACAAGGCCGATCGCGGTACTCGTATCGTGCTGCACCTCAAATCCGGTGAAGACGAATTTGCCGATGGCTGGCGCCTGCGCAACATCATCAAGAAATACTCCGACCATATCGCGTTGCCTATCGAGCTGCCGAAGGAAGTCAGCGCTGCCGAAGGCGAAGAGAAGCCTGAAGTGGAGTGGGAAACCGTCAACCGAGCCAGTGCGCTGTGGACCCGTCCGCGTACCGAGGTCAAGGACGAGGAATACCAGGAGTTCTACAAGCACATCGCCCACGATTACGAGAACCCGCTGAGCTGGAGCCATAACAAGGTCGAAGGCAAGCTGGAATACAACTCGCTGCTGTACGTGCCGGCCCGTGCGCCGTTCGACCTGTACCAGCGCGAAGCGCCACGGGGCCTGAAACTGTATGTGCAGCGTGTGTTCGTCATGGACCAGGCGGAATCGTTCCTGCCGCTGTACCTGCGTTTCATCAAGGGTGTGGTGGATTCCAATGACCTGTCGCTGAACGTTTCCCGGGAAATCCTGCAGAAAGATCCGATCATCGACTCCATGAAGTCGGCGCTGACCAAGCGCGTATTGGACATGCTGGAAAAACTCGCCAAGAACGAGCCTGAGCAGTACAAGAGCTTCTGGAAGAACTTCGGCCAGGTGATGAAAGAAGGACCGGCCGAGGACTTCGCCAACAAGGAAAAAATCGCCGGCCTGCTGCGCTTTGCCTCGACCCAGGGCGATGACGGCGAGCAGATCGTCGGCTTGGCCGATTACCTGGCCCGCGCCAAGGAAGGCCAGGACAAGATCTACTACTTGACCGGTGAAACTTATGCACAGGTCAAGAACAGTCCGCACCTGGAAGTCTTCCGCAAGAAAGGCATTGAAGTACTGCTGCTGACCGACCGCATCGACGAGTGGCTGATGAGCTACCTCAGCGAGTTCGATGGCAAGAGCTTCGTCGATGTGGCCCGTGGCGACCTGGACCTTGGCAACCTGGATTCGGAAGAAGACAAAAAAGCTGCCGAAGAAGTCGCCAAGAGCAAGGAAGGCCTGGTGGAGCGGATCAAGACCGCACTGGGCGACGCCGTCAGCGAAGTGCGCGTGTCCCATCGCCTGACCGATTCCCCGGCGATCCTGGCCATCGGCGAGCAGGACCTTGGCCTGCAGATGCGTCAGATCCTCGAAGCCAGCGGCCAGAAAGTCCCGGACTCCAAGCCGATCTTTGAATTCAACCCGGCGCACCCGCTGGTGGAAAAACTCGATAACGAGCAGAGCGAAGAGCGCTTCGGCGATCTGTCGCACATTCTGTTCGACCAGGCGGCCCTGGCGGCCGGCGACAGCCTGAAGGACCCGGCGGCGTATGTCCGTCGCCTGAACAAGCTGCTGGTCGAATTGTCAGCTTAATCAAGTGCAGGAAAAACCCGCTTCGGCGGGTTTTTTCATTCCTGGTGTTCCCTTCAGTGAGGAGTCCGTCATGAGTCAGATTACGGTGCGTTCGGTGGTCTATCAGATCGAAGGCCAAAGCTATGAAGGCCGCCTGGCCTTCGACGTCAATCAGCAGGGCCCGCGCCCGGGTTTGCTGATGGCGCCCAATTGGATGGGCGTAGGGGCGGGGGCAGAAGAGATCGCCAAGTCAGTGGCGGCCAACGGTTACGTCGTGTTGATTGCCGACCTGTACGGCCAGAACGTGCGCCCGAGCAATGCCGACGAGGCGGGGGCGGCGATGATGCCCCTCAAGAGCGATCGGGCGCTGTTGCGCAAGCGCATGCAGGCGGCACTCGAACAGCTTCAGAGCCAAGGCGAAGCCCAGGTCGATGCGTCGAACCTGGCCACCTTCGGTTTCTGCTTTGGTGGTTGCTGTGCCCTGGAGCTGGCCCGCACCGGCGCGCCGCTCAAGGCCGCCATTTCGTTCCACGGCACGCTGGACACGCCCAACCCGGCGGATGCGAAGAACATCAAGGGTTCGGTGCTGGTGATGCACGGCGCTTCGGACCCGCTGGTGCCGAAGGAGCAACTGCCGGCTTTCGAAGACGAAATGAATGCCGCCGGGGTGGATTGGCAACTGCTGAGCTACGGCGGCGCGGTGCATTCCTTCACCGACCCGCAGGCCAATGTGCCGGGCAAGATGATGTACAACGCCACGGTGGCCAAGCGGGCGTTCCGGTCGATGCATAATTTGTTGGGTGAGGTGTTCAAGGATTGATTGCCTGAGGTAGAACCTGTGGCGAGGGAGCTTGCTCCCGCTCGGTTGCGTAGCAACCGCAAAAAGAGGGGCTGCTGCGCAGCCCAGCGGGAGCAAGCTCCCTCGCCACAGGATTGGCACGTGATCCAGCCGATCCTTGTGGGAGCGAGCCTGCTCGCGATGGCGGACAACCAGGCGCCACTGAATTCAAGGCAACTCAATCCGCTCACTTTCCCCCGGCACACGTGGCCAGTCCCCGGCTGCCCAGCGTCGGCGGGCTTCATCGATCCGGGCCGGGTCGCTGGAGACGAAATTCCAGTTCATCCGCCGCGGCCCATCCAGCGGTGCGCCGCCGAACAGTACGGCGTGGCAGTCACTGTTGGCGAACAAGGTCATTTCTTCCCCGGCCGGTAGGATCACCAGCGAACGGGGTTCCACCGGCTCGCCTTCCAACAATGCTTCGCCGCTCAATACGTATAGCGCACGCTCTTCGTGTTCACTGGGTATCAGTAAGGTCGTCGCGGTTTGCAGGTTCAATTCGGCGTACAGCGTAGGAGAAAGCACCGGCACCGGCGATTCCAGGCAAAAGCCCGAGCCGGCAATCATCCGGATCTTCACCCCGAGGTTCTCACTGACCGGCAGCGACTGGGCCGGATGATGGCTGTAGTGGCCCGGTCCCTGCTCATGAGCCTTGGGCGAGGCCAGCCAGACTTGCAAGCCGTGCAAGACGAATTCGCGATCCAGCAGGGCCTCGGGAGTGCGCTCGACATGGGCGATGGCACTGCCGGCGGTCATCCAGCTGACATCGCCGGCTTCGACCACTTGGTCCGAGCCCAGGCTGTCCTTGTGCTGGAGCGTTCCTTCGAACAGGTAGGTGAGGGTGGACAGGCCGATATGCGGGTGTTGGCGGATGTTCATGCCTTTGCCGGCCGGGTAGGACGTTTGCAGCATGTGATCGAAGAACACGAAAGGTCCGACGCTGCGGCACTGGGCGGACGGCAGCGGACGAAGAATCGGCTGGCCTTCAACGTCTTCTGCACGGGAGCGAACGGTCAGGGGCGTGGTCATGGTGTCTTCCAGATTGAGCAACGGTTGCACAGAGCATAACCCGTCGTTGCAAGACGCGGCACTCGTGGCTTGAACCCTGGCGGGACGGGCGGGGTCTATGCTGCTCATGGCCCTTTGGAGACTGCCCGTGCCCCACCTGATCGTTGCCTGGCTGCTGGCGGTTTGCGCCAGCAGCGCCATGGCCCGCGAATATACCTACAGCGATGCGCACCTGCATTACGTGGATTTTTTCCAGGAAACCGCTGGCATGCCCAAGTTGCTCCAGGCGATGGCGGACAACCGCATCGAGCATGTGATGATTTCCGGTATTCCGGTGGCCAAGAAATGGCATGAGGACGAACCCAAGCGTCCGCGCTATTACGCTGGCGACGATGCAGATGCCTATTGGTACAGCGCCACCGATGTGATCGTCGCTGCGGCGGTCGGCAAGCTGAGCGATGAACAGCGGCGGCGCTTTCATCCTTTTCTGTCGGGCTTCAATCCCAACGACAAGAATTCCGATGCGCACATCCAGCGCATGCTCGACCTGTATCCCGGATTCTGGCAGGGCATCGGTGAAGTCTTCACCCGCCATGACGACCTTACCGCGCTGACCTCGGGGGATACCCCGCGTGCCAACAATGAAGCGATGACTCGGGTCTACCATCTGGCGGCCGAGCATGACCTGCCGGTGATGCTGCACGCCAACATCACCTCCAAGCGTGAGAAAAATCCGCTGTACCTGGCGGAGGTCGAAGAACCGCTGCGTAATCACCCGCACACGCGCTTCATCTGGGCCCATGCCGGCACGAGCATGGAAATCCACCGGCACCAGACTCGATTGGATTTTTTGCTGCCGACCTTGAGCCGTATGCTTGAGTCCTATCCCAACTTATACATCGACCTGTCCTGGAGCCTGCTCACGCCTTATCTGCTGGACGAGGCGGGTAAGCCTCGGCAGGAATGGGTGAAGCTGGTGGAGCGATTTCCTGAGCGCTTCATGATCGGGTCGGACGTGGTGGGACGTTTCAACAAGTTGGGTCAGGAGCTTCACAGCTTCGATCCGTTTCTGGATGCGTTGCCGGATGACGTGGCCAGGAAGGTGGCGCGGGATAATTTCCTGGCGGTTTTACCGCGTTCCGTCCCCAGATGAGAAAGATTTTGTGGCGAGGGGATTTATCCCCGTCGGGCTGCGCAGCAGCCTCATTTCAGTCACCGCAACCTATCAGAAATTGGGGCCGCTCCGCGCCCCAGCGGGGATAAATCCCCTCGCCACAAGGAGTGTTCAGCGAGGATGTAAATCTGCTTTGTCATCAACCTGTCACCCCCGCGTCATACCCTCGCGCTCATCTCAATCAAGGAGCGCACTATGCACCTCACCCGTTCAAGCGCACTGGTCGCGCTGTTGTTGACCTGCGGCCTGGCGCAAGCCGAAGTCCGTGTCGAAGGCCCGGTGGAATACGGTGTTTTCGAAGGGCCGCAAGCCGAGCTGCAATCGGGGGAGCGGGTCCTGCGTCGCAGCAACGAGCAGATCCGCCAGACCGAAAGCGTCCCGGCGAAGCTGGGCACCAAGTTCGGTATGCGCTATCAGTTGGCGGGCAAGGTTGCGGATGACCAGCCGTTGACCCTGTTGTACTTCACCCCAGGCATCCGCACCCCCGACGGCGTGCGTCACGATAAATTCGAAGTGGTGCAGAAACTGGTGCCCGGCGCGCCCCAGGATGTGATGGCCTACGAATTCACCGAAAGCCATGAAGTGGTGCCGGGGGAGTGGCGGTTCATGGTGTTCCAGGGGGATCGGTTGCTGACGCAACAGCGGTTTGTGGTGCGCTGATTGTGAATACACCCGGAACACTGTGGGAGCGGGCTTGCTCGCGAAGGCGGAGTGTCAGTCAGCATATTTGTAGCTGATGCACCGCTTTCGCGAGCAAGCCCGCTCCCACAGGGGGCTGCGGTGAATCAAGCAGGCATAAAAAAACGCCCCGAACCAGTCGGGGCGTTTTTCTGTGTGGTGTAGCAGCGGGGCTTACTTGCCCTGCCAGCGCTTCAGCACCAGGGTGGCGTTGGTGCCGCCGAAGCCGAAGCTGTTGCTCATCACGGTGTCGATCTTGGCGTCTTCACGGGTCTTGGTCAGGATCGGCAGGTCGGCCACTTCCGGATCCAGCTCGTCGATGTTGGCCGAGCCGGCCATGAATTTGCCTTCCATCATCAGCAGGCAGTAGATCGCTTCGTGAACGCCGGCGGCGCCCAGGGAGTGACCCGACAGGCTCTTGGTGGAGCTGATGGCCGGTGCCTTGTCGCCGAAGACTTCCCGCACGCCTTTCATTTCCGCGACGTCGCCGACCGGAGTCGAGGTGCCGTGGGTGTTCAGGTAGTCGATAGGCGTGTCGACGGTGGACATGGCCATCTGCATGCAACGGATGGCGCCTTCACCGCTCGGGGCGACCATGTCGTAGCCGTCGGAAGTGGCGCCGTAGCCGACGATTTCCGCGTAGATTTTCGCGCCACGGGCCAGGGCGTGTTCCAGCTCCTCGACCACCACCATGCCGCCACCGCCGGCGATGACGAAACCGTCACGCTTGGCGTCGTAGGCGCGGGAGGCCTTGTCCGGGGTTTCGTTGTACTGGGTGGACAACGCGCCCATGGCGTCGAACAGGAACGACTGGCTCCAATGTTCTTCTTCACCGCCGCCGGCGAAGACGATGTCCTGCTTGCCCAGTTGGATCTGCTCGACGGCGTTGCCGATGCAGTGAGCACTGGTGGCGCAGGCGGAGGAGATCGAGTAGTTGACGCCCTTGATCTTGAACGGCGTGGCCAGGCAGGCCGAAACGGTGCTGCCCATGGTCCGGGTGACGCGGTACGGGCCGACGCGCTTGACGCCTTTGTCGCGCAGGATGTCCAGCGCTTCCATCTGGTTCAAGGTCGAGGCGCCACCGGAACCGGCGATCAGGCCGGTACGCACGTTGGAGACCTGCTCGTCGGTCAGGCCGGAGTCAGCGATGGCGTCTTTCATGGCCAGGTAGGCGTAAGCCGCCGCGTGGCCGACGAAGCGGTAGATCTTGCGATCGATCAATTCTTCGAGGTTCAGGTCGATGGAGCCGGAAACCTGGCTACGCAGACCCATTTCGGCGTATTCCGGATTGAACCGGATGCCCGGGCGACTTGCACGCAGGTTAGCGGAGACGGTCTCTTTGTCATTGCCCAGGCACGAAACGATGCCCAGACCAGTGATAACGACGCGGCGCATGCGGATAACCCTTAGAAGTTGTCAGTGGAGGTGAAAACGCCGACCCGAAGGCCCTCGGCGGTGTAGATCTCGCGACCGTCGACAGTGACCGAACCGTCGGCGATGGCCAGGTTCAGCTTGCCCTTGAGGACGCGCTTGATATGAATGTTATAGGTGACTTTCTTGGCGGTCGGCAGCACCTGACCGAAGAATTTCACTTCGCCCGAACCCAGGGCGCGACCGCGACCCGGCAGGCCCTGCCAGCCGAGGAAGAAACCGACCAGTTGCCACATGGCATCCAGGCCCAGGCAGCCCGGCATCACCGGATCGCCTTCGAAATGGCAGGCGAAGAACCACAGGTCCGGAGTGATATCCAGCTCGGCGACCAATTCACCTTTGCCGTACTTGCCACCCTCTTCGCTGATCAGGGTGATGCGATCCACCATCAGCATGTTCGGGGCGGGCAGTTGCGCGTTACCTGGGCCGAACAGCTCACCGCGACTGCAGCGCAGCAGGTCTTCCCGGGTAAAGGCGTTTTGTTTGGTCATGCGAGCTCCTCAATAGTCCCATGCGGCAGGGTGGGGCAAATCTTCCCGGTCGCTCGAAGCGGTCATGCCTCGAAGCGACAGCCTACTCATAGACTATTGCGTTGTAGTGAAAGTCACAGCACACGGGAAAATGAATGTACACCTGTGCACTGAAATTTTAATCAAGCCTCCGGTAAAGGCTTGTTTGGGTGCCTAAGACTGCCGCACTTTCGCCTTTCACGCCAGTCGCAGATGGTCCAATGGCCGGTGCTAACTGACCCAGCGCTGCAGAATCTGTTGCAGTTCGAGCCTTTTGAACGGTTTGGCCAGGTAGTCGTTCATCCCCGCTTCAAGGCACGCTTCGCGGTCGCCCTGCAAGGCGTTGGCGGTCAAGGCGATGATCGGTACATCGACGCAGCCCGGTAGCTGGCGGATCTGCCGGGTAGCTTCGTAGCCATCGATGATGGGCAGTCGGCAATCCATCAATATCGCTTCGAAAATCAGGCTTTCGGCGCTGCGCACGGCTTCGGCGCCATCGGTGGCGACGCTGACGGTGAATCCCAGGCTGCGCAGCATGGCTTCGATCACCGTCTGGTTCACCGGGTTGTCCTCCACCAGCAGGATATTGCGGCCTTCGCCATCACCGCTGCCGACCGGCGAGCGCGGCGCCAGCACTGGCGGCATTTGCCGCGACAGCGCCAGCGGGATCTCGAGGGTAAACACCGAACCCTGGCCTTCCTCGCTCTGGGCCCGCAGTGTCCCGCCCATGCGTTCGGCCAGGGTCCGGGCGATCGGCAGGCCCAGGCCGGTGCCGCCGTAGCGCCGGGAAATGGAACTGTCGGCCTGCTGGAAGGCGTCGAACATCCGCTCCAGGCTCTCGGTGGCGATTCCGATACCGCTGTCGCGCACCGTGCAGGTGAACCACAGCAGTTCGTGGTCCAGGGCCTGCCACTGGCATTGCACGGTGATGCGGCCCTGTTCGGTGAACTTCAGCGCGTTGCCGATCAGGTTGACCAGAATCTGCCGTATCCGCGTCGGATCGCCCTGGAGCTGCAAGGCCTGCATGTCGTCCGGGATCAGCAGGTCCAGGCCCAGCTTGCGTTGCGCGGCACTGTGCTGGAATGACTGGGCGCAACTGCCCACCAGTTCGGCCAGGTTGAACGGGATGTGCTCAAGTTCCAGGGCCGAGCGTTCGATGCGCGAGAAATCGAGGATGTCGTTGATCACCTTCAACAGATGCTCGGTGGATTCGGACGCCAGCGCCGTGTACTCGTGCTGTTCATCGGTCATCGGCGTGGTTTCCAGCAGTTGCAACATCCCCAGCACCCCGTTCATGGGCGTGCGCAACTCATGGCTCATCATCGCCAGGAATTCGGACTTGGCACTGTTGGCTTTCTCCGCTTCCTCCCGGGTCTGGATCAGCTGCGCCATGGCCTGGTGCTGCTCCCGGCTGGCTTGCTGCAGGCCATCGGCCAGGTTGTTGATGTGCCGCGACAGCGCCCCCAGTTCACCGTCGTCGACGATGGGCAGCGGTGTGCTGTAGTCGCCTTGCTGGATAGCCTTGACTGCGTTGCCGATGTCGTGGATCGGTTGGGACAGACTGGACGCCAGCCGCCGCGCCACCAGAAAGGTGAAGAGCAGGGCGAACAGCGCCAGGATCGCCGCCTTGAACAGGATTTCCTGTTGGCGCTGGCTGAAGGCGTCATTGGACATGCCGACGATCACCCGGCCCAGGTAGTCCTCGACGGGGGCCTCGATGGATGGGCTGTTGCCTTGTAGGAAGTCATTGTTCAGGGCGATGCGTTGCAGGCGCACCGGGGCCTGGAACATTTCAACCTGCTGGGAAGGGCTGCGGGTCTGCTCGGGTTGCTCGACGTACACCAATACTTTCGCGCTGCTGTCCTGGACTTCCAGGAAGCGCACGTGAGGCGTCGCCAGGGTCGCGGTCAGCAGGCTTTCCAACACTTCTTTGTTACCGGAAATGACGCCGTATTCAGTGGCCGGCGCCAGCTGGTTGGCGATCAGTTGCCCGGTGTGATTGAGCTCCTGGCGCAAGTCCTGGATTCGCACGAAGGTGAAGAAGCTGATCAACAGCACGGTCAGCAGCAACGCCGGGCCGAGGGCGATGAGCTGGGTACGGGTGTTGATGTCCCAACGGCGACGCGAGGTCATGGGCGGTGTTCTCCTTCGGCCAGCATTGCAGCGACGGATTCGGCTTCGATCGGTTCGATCCCAAGCGAGCGGGCGACCTGGCGGTTGCCCAGGACTTTGAAACGGGCCGGATACAACGTGCGCGGCCAGCTGGTGGCGGGGCGGTCGAGCAACTCGTCGAGAATCGCCAGCCAGTCTTCCTGGTCGCTGTAGCTGCTGGCCAGGCTGCCGGCCTTGACGAACGCGGCGCTCGGGCCGATCAGCGCGCGCTGCCGGGCATAGCTGCTGAGAAGCAGGTTTTTCACGGTCTTGGGGTTGTACAGGTCGGGGTCATCGAGGCCCAGCAACACATCGCTCTGGCCCAGCAGGTTTTGCAGGGGGCGACTGTCGCTGGTGTCGTCCCAGCGTTCGGCGACGATCTCCAGGGCCAACGGTGCAGCGGCCTGACGAATGTCCTTGAGCAGGAATTCGCTGTGCCGGTCGTACAGTACGCCGACGCGTCGCACTTGCGGCAGGATCGTGCGGATCAGTCGCAATTGCCGCGCCACCGGCGGGTCGCTCCACAGCAGGCTCAGGTGCTCAGGCGTTGCCTCGCCGAGGCGCTCGCGGGCCTGCTGGCGGCTGATGCGCAACACCAGGGTGGCCGGCCCGCGGGTATCTTGCAGACGCCAGTCGAGGCTGGGCAGGTCAAGCAGTACCAGGCGGACATTGGCCGGCAACTTGTCCGGCGCCGGCAGGCTGGCCAACGGCGTGAATCGCACCTCGTCCTCAGGTCGCAGTGCCTTGAGGGCCTGGGTGAACGATTGCACTCCGGGGCCATCTTCGGCACCGGTCAACAGAATGTCGGCAGCCCGCGCCCCGAACATCACCGTCCAGCCAGCAAACACCAGGCATAGCGCCAGCGACAGGCGGCCATGCAATGGCGTCTTGCGCGATTGGCCCCGGGACATCTAGAAGGACAACTCCGCGCTGAAGTACAAGGTATGGCGGGAGTCGTAGCGGTTGTCGATGAAGGTGGTGGGTTGATTGTCCAGCCGTTGCTGCAGGATGCCAGCCAGCTCCAGGCTCGCCTTGCCCAGGGGAATACGCCGGGCGAGGCGGGTGTCGACCCGCTCGAAGCGATAACCGTTGATGGCATCGGCGCCGTAGTAGAACACCGCGCTGTTCCAGCCCTGGCCCCAATCGCGCAACCAGCCGGCCGAACCGCTGTTGCGGGCAGTCAGTTGTTCGTCGAGCGGATTGCTGGCCTTGGCGTCGACGTAGGCATAGGTCACGCGCAGGCGGTCGGCGCTGCTCAGGCGCCAGTCGAACTGGGTTTCGGCGCCGGAAAACTCAGATTGGTTGCTGTTGCTGGCGATGTACTGATTGTTGCGCAGCGGCTCGCTGATCATGCCGGTGATTTCATCATGGAACAGCTTCACGTCCACCGTCAGGCCCAGGTCCATGAAGAAGCCGTTGTAGCCCAGCTCTCGGGAACGCATGTGTTCCTGCTCCAGGTCGCCCGGGCCACGGGTCTTGACGAAGTAACGGGCACTGCCCTGGCCGAATGCGGCGGGCTGCAGGTTGGTGACCTGGTAGCTCCAGTTGACGTTGTTTTCGAACATGTCCGGCGAACGCACGGCTTCGGAATACACCGCGCGCAGGCCATGGCGCGGGGTGATCAAATAGTTGACCGCGACCCTTGGCGTCAGCGAGCTGCCGGTCAGGCGGGTGTCTTCGAACATCGCGCCGCCTTGTAGTAGCCAGTGTTCGCTGGCCCGCCATTCGAGCTGGCCGAACAGCCGCCAGGTGGTGTCGTCTACGGTACCGTTGAAATAGGTCTCGGAGTCGGCCCGGTCGTAGCGGTAATTGGCCCCGGTGACCAGGCGCAGGCTGTCGGACAGGCTCAGGGTGTCCTGGATCTCCAGGTCGTAACGTGACTCCCGGGCACTTTGGTCGATGTCGCCGCACACGGTTTGCGAGGCACCGTTGCGCCATTGGTCGAGCACCTGGTTACCGAGCGCCTGTTCCTGCGCGGTGCCGGGCGGCGCGCCAGTGCGGATGAAGTCGGGCATGTTGCGCGCCAGCTTTTCGGCATAGTAGGGGTTGAGCTGCCACAGGTCCGTCAGTTGCGGGCTGAACGACACTTCGGCATCGCAGGCGCGCCAGGTCTGCTGGCGATCCCAATGCTGGGCCGAGCCCTGCACGTAGAGGCTGTGGTCGGGGTTCAGGTCCAGGTTCCAGCGCAAGGAACCGGCATAGTCCTTGGCAATGACGTCGGAGTTATCCCCAGCGGCAGTAATCCCGGCAAACACCGGACGGTAAGTATAGGGGCGCTGGTTGGTCCCATCCTTGGCGTTCAACTGCCAATCGATGCTTTGTTGTTCGTCCAGGGTCTGGCTGACGGACAGGTTGAAGCGATTCAGGCGGCGACTGTCACGGTAGTCGGCGCCGGTGCGGTTACTGTCGAAACCGTCGTCTTCCTGGCCGGACAACGACAGCCGCAGGTCGCCACCGTCCCAGCCGCTGCCCTGGCTGGCGTACCAGTCGCTGATGCCCCGCTGGCCCCGGGTGATTTTCATCCGGGTGCCGTGGCTGTCGGCGGGGGCGCGGGTGATGATGTTGACCACCGCCATCAGCGCATTGGCGCCGTAGCTGACGGTGTTGGGGCCGCGGAAGACTTCGATTCGCTCGATGTCTTCCATGGCCACCGGGATATCGCTCCAGTCCACTGTCGCCAGGCCGGCGCGGTACACCGAGCGACCGTCGATCAGCACCTGCATGCGCCGGGCTTCGCTGGCGTTGGTGCCGTGGTAGTTCACGGCGGCCTGGTTGCCGCTGATATTGCCGACCATCATGCCCGGCACCAGGCGTAATAACTCGCTGATGTCCCGGGCACCGCTGGACTTGATCAGCTCGCTGTCCAACACCGTCATGCTGCCCGGCACCGCCGCCGGCGACTGCTTCAGGCGCGTGGCCGTCAGCACCTGCGGCAATGGCTGGCTGTCGACAAACAGATCGTCGGCCAATGCTGGCGGGCTGATGATCAGCGCCAATAGCAGCGACGAACCTGGACGGAAGGGGCCAACTGACACGGCGCAGCCTTTGATAATGGAAGAATGGCGGGCATGGTAACTGAGCTGAACGACTTTTCCATTCACGTTGACGGCATTTTCCTAGGAAATGATAGTCAGCTACTTGCAGCCGTGGGTAATTGCTGGCGGGGCTGGTCGCGCTCTGGCCGCTCCGTATAATGCCCCGCATTGCCACTTGGTATGGATGAACGGATTGGATATGACTGAACAGCGCCCGATTGCGGTCCTGGGAGGCGGGAGTTTCGGTACCGCCGTGGCTAACCTGCTGGCCGAGAATGGCCACGTGGTGCGCCAATGGATGCGTGACCCGGAGCAGGCCGAGGCCATCCGGGCCAACCGCGAGAATCCGCGTTATCTCAAAGGCATCAAGATCCGCCCGGAAGTGGAGCCGGTCACCGACTTGCAGGCGACCCTTGAGGACAGCGAGCTGTTTTTCGTCGCCTTGCCGTCCAGTGCCTTGCGCTCGGTCCTGGCGCCCCATGCCGAACGCTTGAGCGGCAAGCTGTTGGTGAGCCTGACCAAGGGTATCGAAGCCCAGAGCTTCAAGCTGATGAGCGAAATTCTCGAAGAAATCGCCCCCAAGGCGCGGATCGGTGTGATCTCCGGGCCGAACCTGGCGCGGGAAATCGCCGAGCACGCGTTGACCGCTACCGTGGTCGCCAGCGAAGACGAAGAACTGTGCCAGCGGGTCCAGGCGGCGCTCCATGGCCGTACCTTCCGCGTCTATGCCAGTGCCGACCGGTTTGGCGTGGAGCTGGGCGGGGCGCTGAAAAATGTCTATGCAATCATCGCGGGTATGGCGGTGGCGCTGGGCATGGGCGAGAACACCAAGAGCATGCTGATTACCCGGGCGCTGGCGGAAATGACCCGGTTCGCCGTCAGCCAGGGCGCCAATCCGATGACCTTCCTGGGATTGGCCGGGGTGGGCGACCTGATCGTCACATGTTCTTCGCCCAAGAGCCGCAACTATCAGGTCGGTTTCGCCCTCGGCCAGGGCCTGAGCCTCGATGAAGCCGTGTCGCGCCTGGGGGAAGTGGCCGAGGGCGTGAACACCCTCAAGGTGCTCAAGGCCAAGTCCCAGGAGGCGGGTGTGTACATGCCGCTGGTCGCCGGGCTGCACGCGATTCTGTTCGAGGGGCGCACGCTGGAGCAGGTCATCGAGCTGTTGATGCGTGGCGAACCGAAGACCGATGTCGACTTTATTTCCACCAGCGGTTTCAACTGAACCTTTATTGACCGCGAGCAGGAGCGAGCCATGAACGATCCGAAAGGGCAACCCCAATACGAGTCCATCCTGCTGCGTGTGCTGTGGATGGTGATCTACCTGCTGGTGTGGCAGGTGGCGCAATTCATCCTCGGCGCCGTGGTGCTGGTGCAGTTGATCTATCGGCTGATCTACGGTGCCCCCAGCGCCAGCCTGATGAATTTCGGCGACAGCCTGAGCCAGTTCCTGGCGCAGATCGGTCGTTTCGGCACCTTCCACAGCGACCAGAAACCCTGGCCGTTCGCCGACTGGCCGACCCCGCGCACGCCGGAAGGTGAAGCGCCGCACGCGGTGGCGCCAGCCCCGCATCCGGTCCGGGACGAAGAGCCCAAGCTATGAAGCTGTGGATATTGCGTCATGGCGAGGCCGAGCCTTACGGCGCCCGACCGGATCCAGAGCGGGCCTTGACCGCCCACGGCCGCGAAGAGGTGCTGCGCAGCGCTGCGGGGTTGATCGGCCAGCCGTTGTTGGCGATTTATGCCAGCCCCTACCTGCGTGCCCAGCAGACCGCGCAACTGGTGCGCGAAGCGCTGGGGTTCGAGCCGGAACTGGTCACGGTGGATTGGCTTACGCCGGACACCCGGCCCCAGGCCGTCCTCGAACATCTGGGGGATCAGGGCGATGTGTTGCTGGTCAGCCATAACCCGCTGGTGGGCAGCCTGCTGGGTTTGCTGCAACACGGTCATCTGCAACAGCCCGCACAAGTGAAGACTGCCGGCTTGGCCGAGCTGGAAGGCGAGCTACCGCTGGCCGGGGCGATGACGCTCAAGGGCTTGCGTCACCCGTGAGGTGACAGCACTGAATGCGACAAAAACAACAAAGGAAGGGCAACGATGAGTCTGTGGCGCACCACCCCCAACATCGAACAGCTGAACGCCGCCGGTAAAAACACCATCAGCGACGTGCTGGACATTCGTTTCGAATCGTTCGATGACGAGTCCCTGACCGCCAGCATGGTGGTCGACCACCGCACCCACCAGCCGTTCGGCCTGTTGCATGGCGGCGCTTCGGTGGTACTGGCCGAGACGGTCGGGTCCATGGCCGCCTACCTGTGCGTGGACACCAGCAAGTTCTATTGCGTGGGCCTGGAAATCAACGCCAACCACCTGCGCGGCGTACGCAGCGGGCGGGTCACCGCCACCGCCCGGATGATCCACCTGGGCCGCACCACGCAAGTCTGGGACATCCGCCTGACCAACGACGACGGCAAGGTCAACTGCGTATCGCGCCTGACCATGGCCGTGGTGCCGCTGGGCGAGCAGCCGCCGGCGCGTTGAAGCCTGACGCGGATGCGATCCTCTGTGGCGAGGGGATTTATCCCCGCTGGGCTGCGAAGCAGCCCTGAAATCAGCCAACTCGGTGCATCAGACTGATCGAGTAGACCGGTTTGGGGGGCGCTTCGCACCCCAGCGGGGATAAATCCCCTCGCCACAGAGGCCGATGTTCACTGTCCCATAACCGCCATAGCCCAACCCCGCTTGTCATCATTCCTGTCACTTACGGTCATTGCCGCGCCGACGGCTTGTGCGGACAATCAGCCGCAGTTCCCCAATGGATCGGCTGTCATGTCGCAACAGGTATTTTTCGCCCACGCCAACGGTTTTCCATCGGCCACCTACGGCAAGCTGTTCGCCGCCCTGGCGCCGCAGTACGAAGTCGCGCACCTGGACGTGCACGGGCATGACCCGCGCTTCCCGGTGGACGATAACTGGCACAACCTGGTGGATGAATTGATCCATCACCTGGAGCGGCAACCCGCGCCAGTGTGGGGTGTCGGCCACTCTTTTGGCGGCGTGCTGCACTTGCACGCGGCGTTGCGGTGCCCGCAGTTGTACCGGGGCGTAGTCATGCTCGATTCACCGGTGCTGACCCGCGCCGACCAGTGGGTCATCCGGGCTGCCAAACGTCTCGGTTTTATCGATCGCCTGACCCCGGCCGGCCGGACCCTGGGGCGCCGTGAGGAATTCGCGGACCTGGCGGCGGCCCGACAATATTTCGCGGGCAAGACCCTGTTCCGCGGTTTCGACCCGGATTGCTTCGACGCCTACTTGCAACATGGCCTGCAACAAGACGGCGATCGACTGCGCCTGCGTTTTGACCCGGCCACGGAAATCAGCATTTATCGCGGCGTGCCCCACACCAGCCCCGGACGGGCGCGCAAGCTCAAGGTGCCGCTGGCGGTGGTGCGCGGGCGGCAGAGCCGGGTGGTGATGCGTCATCACGCACGCTCCGTAGGGCGCATGCCCCAGGGCGTGGCCCTGAGCATGCCCGGCGGTCATATGTTTCCGCTGGAACGGCCGCAGGACACCGCCGACCTGCTCAAGGTCCTGTTCCAGCGCTGGGAAGGGCGCAGCGCATGAGTGGGGTCGAAGAGGTTCGCCTGAGCCTGCCCCATATCGAACTGGCGGCGCATCTGTTCGGCCCGGAAGATGGCCGGCCGGTGATCGCCTTGCATGGCTGGCTGGACAACGCCAACAGTTTTGCCCGACTGGCGCCACGCCTGGAAGGCCTGCGGATCATCGCCCTGGACATGGCCGGCCATGGCCATTCCGGGCATCGTCCGCCTGGTGCCGGCTATTCCCTCTGGGATTCTGCCCATGACGTCCTGCAAGTCGCCGAACAACTGGGCTTGAAACGTTTCGCGCTGCTGGGGCATTCCATGGGCGCCATTGTTGCGCTGGTGCTTGCCGGCTCTCTGCCGGAACGGGTGACGCACCTGGCGCTGATCGACGGATTGATTCCTCCTACAGCCAAAGGCCATAACGCGGCCGAGCGCATGGGCATGGCCCTGCAAGCGCAGTTGGATCTGCAGCACAAACGCAAACCGGTCTACAAAACCCTCGACCGGGCCATCGAAGCGCGTATGAAGGGCGTGGTGGCGGTGAGCCGCGAAGCTGCCGAGTTGTTGGCCCAGCGCGGCCTGATGCCGGTGCCCGGCGGGTACACCTGGCGCACCGACAACCGCCTGACCCTGCCGTCTCCCGTGCGCCTGACCGATGAGCAGGCCATGGCATTCGTGGCGCGGATCGATTGTCCTACTCACCTGGTGGTGGCGTCCGGTGGCTTGCTCGTCCAACACCGGGCGGTGCTGGAGCGTCTACCCTTCAGTCATGAACAGTTGCCAGGCGGCCATCATTTGCACTTGAACGACGAGGCCGGTGCCGCGCTTGTAGCAGACTGTTTCAATCGGTTCTTCAGCGTGTCTTGACTTGCGCCGGGCAACTGTCGAGGCTGGGCGGGTTGAAAGGGAGACAACCATGACAGATCTCTGTTTACTCGCCTCACGCTGCGTCGATGCCACCCGCCGTGTCCAGGCCCTCCGGGCCAAGCCGATCCGATGAAATCATCCATCCGTCCATTCGTTTTGCTGATGCTGGCCTGTGTCAGCCCGGCGTCGTTCGCCACCGATGTGCCCGGCAGTCGTGACCTGGAGCGGGTGCCCCGCATGCCCGATGCGCAGATTGTCGATTACCGGCAAACCAGTGATCTGGAGCGGGTCTACCCCATGGGCTCGATCCGCAAGATCAGCGGCCAGTTGCGTTTCGACGGTCAGGTCGACAGCCGCGGCAATGTCACTTCGGTGACCTATGAGCTGCCGCCTGAACATTCGGCAACCCAGGGTTTCACCGCTGCTCGCGAAGCGCTGCAAAAGCAGGGCGCCGAGCTGTTGTTCTGGTGCCAGGCCCGTGATTGCGGCGAGAGCAGCCTGTGGGCCAATGAAGCGTTCGGCAACGCCAAACTCTACGGCGCCGACAATGGGCAGGCCTACCTGTTGCTGCGCCTGGCGCCGCCGGCGGACAACACGCTGATGGCGCTGTATGCCATCACCCGCGGCAATCGCAAGGCCTACCTGCACGTCGAGCAATTCGAGGCCGGTGCACCGCTGGGTGAGCTGCTGCCGACCTCGGCCACGCTGTTGCGCCAGCTCAAGGACACCGGGGTGCTGGATCTGCCGCGCCTTGCCGGTGCGCCGGACGACACCTGGGTACGTCTGTTGTCCCGGGCACTGAACCTGGATACGGGTCTGCGGGTCAGTATCGCCGGGCCCAACGCCGAAGACTGGCTTCAGGCCCTGGCTGCCCAGGGCGTGCGGCTGGCGCGTATGGAGACCGCTGCCGGCGACGCGACAGGCCTGCACCTGGAGCTGCTGCGCTAAGCTGTTGCTGGGCGAAGGCCTGTGCGCCGTCGCCCGATCCCGTTCATTTCCGAGACCTTACATGCTCAATAACGATCGGCTGTTGGTGCAGATCCTGCTTCTGGTGTTGTTCGGCGCAAGCCTCTGGGTAATGGCGCCGTTCTGGTCGGCGCTGTTCTGGGGCGCGGTGCTGGCGTTCGCCAGTTGGCCATTGATGCGTCTGTTGACCCGCTGGCTCAATGGCCGTGAATCCCTGGCGGCGGCGCTGCTGACGGTGGGCTGGATGTTGCTGGTGGCGGTGCCGCTGGTGTGGCTGGGTTTCAACCTGGCCGATCATGTGCGCGACGCCACGTCCTTCATCAAGGACGTCCAGGTCGATGGCCTGCCCGACGCCCCGACCTGGCTGGCCGGCTTGCCGCTGGTGGGCGGACGACTGGTGGCGATCTGGAACAGCATCGACCAGCAGGGCGCGGCGATGATGGTGTCCATCAAGCCGTACCTGGGACAGGTCGGCAATTGGCTGCTGGCCCGCAGCAGGCAGATTGGCGGCGGCATGCTCGAGTTGACCCTGAGCATTGTGTTCGTGTTCTTTTTCTATCGCGACGGCCCGCGCCTGGCGGCGTTTGTCCACGGCTTGCTGGAACGCCTGATCGGCGACCGCGCCGGCTATTACATCGAGCTGGTGGCCGGTACGGTGCAACGGGTGGTCAACGGCGTGATCGGCACCGCGGCGGCCCAGGCCTTGCTGGCACTGATCGGTTTCCTGATCGCCGGGGTGCCGGGGGCCCTGGTCCTGGGGATCGTCACGTTCCTGCTGAGCCTGATTCCCATGGGACCGCCCCTGGTCTGGATCCCCGCCACCGCGTGGCTAGCCTGGAAGGGCGAATACGGGATGGCGGTGTTCCTTGGAATCTGGGGCACCTTCATCATCAGCGGCGTGGACAACGTGCTCAAGCCGTACCTGATCAGCCGTGGCGGAAACCTGCCGCTGGTCATCGTGCTGCTGGGCGTGTTCGGCGGCCTGATCGCCTTCGGCTTCATCGGCCTGTTCATCGGCCCGACCTTGCTGGCCGTGGCGTACAGCCTGTTGACGGACTGGAGCAAAAGCCAGGCACGCTAGCCTTGATGAATACCCTGTGAGAGCGAGCATGTGTGTGGCAGGTAGTGTTCAGGCGCGGGGCAAGCGGATGACTGCGGTCAATCCCCCGCCCGGAGTGTCCTCCAGGGTCAGCTGCCCCCCCAGACGCTCGGCGGCTTCCCGGGCGATGGTCATGCCCAGCCCGACGCCGCCGGAATTGCGGTTGCGTGAGCCTTCCAGGCGATAGAACGGTTCGAACACCGCCTCCCGTTGGTTCTCGGCGATGCCCGGCCCATGGTCGATAACCCGTATCGACACCTCAAAGCCCCGGTCCTCCAGGACAATTACCGCTTGCCCGGCATAGCGCAAGGCATTGTCCATGAGGTTGTTGAGGCATGAGCGCAGCGCCATCGGCTGCACTTGCAGGGGCGCACAGGAACCGCTGGCCTGGACATCGGCCCCTTGGTCCTGGGCATTCTCGCTCAATGATTCCACCAGGGCCTGCACGTCCATCCATTGCAGCGCTTCGCTAGTGCGCTGTTCGTGCAGGTAGGAGAGGGTGGCATCGAGCATGCCGATCATGTCGTCCAGGTCCTGGCGCATCTGGCTGTGCAGCTTTGGGTCCTCGATCTGTTCCAGGCGCAGCTTGAGCCGTGAAAGCGGGGTGCGCAGGTCATGGGAGACTGCGCCGAGCATGCGTGAGCGCTGCTGCACCTGCTCGCGAATGCGCTGCTGCATCAGGTTGAACGTGTGGGCGGCCTGACGCGCCTCGCGCGGACCGCTTTCCTCCAGCGGTGGGCTGTCGAGGTTCTCGCTCAGGCGCTCGGCGGCATCGCTCAGGCGCTGGATCGGCCGGGTCAGTAGCTTGGCGCCGTACCAGGCGGCGACGATCAGGCACACAAACTGGAACGTCAACGGCACGACCGGGCCGCCGAACCACGGGCGCGCGGCGTGCTCGGGCGGCGCACCGAAGGGCGGCGGTCCGTCACCCTGGTGGGGAAAATCTGGTGGGGGACCGGGAGGAGGTGGCCTGTCGTAATGAAAGAACCAGACAAACGCCAGCAGGTGAGCCAACACGATGGCCAGCAACAGCACGCCGAACAGGCGACCGAACAACGAGTCGACGCGCAATCGCATCAGCCGATTTCCCGGGCGTCGAACAGGTAGCCCTCGCCACGGACTGTCTTGATCAACTGCGGGGCTTTCGGATCGTCGCCCAGTTTCTGGCGCAGGCGCGACACCAGCAGATCGATGCTGCGGTCGAAGGCCTCGATGGAGCGCCCACGGGCCGCATCCAGCAGTTGTTCGCGGCTGAGCACCCGGCGTGGCCGTTCGATGAATACCCACAGGAGGCGGAATTCGGCATTGGACAACGGCACCACCAGTCCATCGGCGGAGATCAACTGACGCAACACGCTGTTCAGCCGCCAGTTGTCGAAGCGGATGTTGGCCCGTTGCTCGGTACGGTCGTCGCGCACCCGCCGCAGGATGGTCTGGATCCGCGCCACCAGTTCCCGAGGCTCGAAAGGCTTGGCCATGTAATCATCGGCGCCCAGTTCCAGGCCAATGATGCGGTCGGTGGGCTCGCAGCGGGCGGTGAGCATCAGGATCGGGATGTCCGATTCGGCACGCAGCCGGCGACACAGCTGCAAGCCATCCTCGCCGGGCAGCATCAGGTCGAGCACGACCACGTCGAAATGTTCGGCCTGCATCGCCTGGCGCATGGCCGTGCCGTCAGTCACACCGCTGGCACGTATGCCGAAACGGGCCAGATAGTCGATCAGCAGGTCGCGAATCGGCACATCGTCGTCGACGATCAGCGCACGGGTGTTCCAGCGCTTGTCATCGTCGTAGGCTTTTTGCTCGTCAGCATTTGCCACAGGGGTGTTCTGCATGGATGCATCTTCTGCCAGGTTGGCTGCCAACTACAAAGAAGGCGGCGAAGTCGGGCTTCAGCATAGGCTGCGAGTTGCCGGGCGTGAAGCGCTGAAAGGGTCGGTTGCGGTGGCGGACGGTAGCGCGATGGCGTATTGCGCGGATGTCATGAATGTATCTGCTTCGACACAAAGCCCGCTATCGTCCATGCTGCACGCGGGGGTAATGAGATTTACCGATCATCGGGTCCCCCATGGGCGCAGGTTCCGCTACAATGCGCGCCGATTTCGACCTTGCCTGAGAGCCCGCTCATGTCCGCCTGCCAGACGCCCATCATCGTCGCCCTGGATTTCCCTACCCGTGACGCCGCCCTGAAGCTGGCCGACCAGTTGGACCCCAAGCTGTGCCGGGTCAAGGTTGGCAAGGAGTTGTTCACCAGCTGTGCTTCGGAAATCGTCGGCACCTTGCGTGACAAGGGTTTCGAAGTGTTCCTGGACTTGAAATTCCATGACATTCCCAATACCACCGCAATGGCGGTCAAGGCTGCGGCCGAGATGGGTGTGTGGATGGTCAACGTGCATTGTTCCGGCGGCCTGCGCATGATGGCGGCCTGCCGCGAAGTGCTGGACCAGCGCAGCGGCCCGCAACCGTTGTTGATTGGCGTGACCGTGCTGACCAGCATGGAACGCGAGGATCTGGCCGGGATCGGCCTGGACATCGAGCCCCAGGAGCAGGTGCTGCGCCTGGCGGCGCTGGCGCAGAAGGCGGGCCTGGATGGTCTGGTCTGTTCGGCGCTGGAAGCCAATGCACTGAAAACGGCGCACCCGTCACTGCAACTGGTGACCCCGGGCATTCGCCCGGCGGGCAGTGCCCAGGACGACCAACGTCGCATCCTGACCCCGCGCCAGGCCCTGGACGCCGGATCCGATTATCTGGTGATCGGCCGTCCGATCAGCCAGGCGGCCGACCCGGCCAAGGCTCTGGCGGCGGTCGTGGCAGAGCTGGCCTGATCCGATACGATACGAAACCCTGTGGGAGCGAGCCTGCTCGCGATAGCGGCATATCAGACACATTAAGGTTGACTGATGCACCGCCATCGCGAGCAAGCTCGCTCCCACAGTCGTTTTTTGTGTCAGACCTTGAGCACAAGCTTCCCGAAATTCTCCCCACTGAACAACTTGGTCAGTGTCTCGGGGAACGTCTCCAACCCTTCGACAATGTCTTCCTTGCTCTTGAGCTGCCCCTTGGCCATCCAGCCGGCCATTTCCTGCCCGGCGGCGGCGAATTGCGAGGCGTAGTCCATTACCACGAAGCCCTCCATGCGTGCCCGGTTGACCAGTAGCGACAGGTAGTTGGCCGGCCCTTTCACCGCTTCCTTGTTGTTGTACTGGCTGATAGCGCCGCAGATCACTACGCGGGCCTTGAGGGCCAAGCGGCTGAGCACGGCATCCAGGATGTCGCCGCCGACGTTATCGAAGTACACGTCCACGCCCTTGGGGCATTCACGCTTGAGCCCGGCCTGGACATCTTCGCTCTTGTAGTCGATGGCGCCGTCGAAGCCCAGTTCGTCGATCAGGAACTTGCATTTGTCGGCCCCACCGGCGATGCCCACCACGCGGCAGCCTTTCAGCTTGGCGATCTGCCCGGCAATGCTGCCCACCGCGCCTGCGGCGCCCGACAGCACCACGGTCTCGCCGGCTTTGGGGGCGCCGACGTCCAGCAGCGCGAAATAGGCGGTCATGCCGGTCATGCCCAGTGCGGACAGATAACGTGGCAGCGGGGCCAGTTTCGGATCGACTTTGTAGAAACCTCTGGGCTCACCCAGGAAAAAATCCTGCACGCCCAATGCACCATTAACGTAGTCCCCGACCGCGAATCCCGGGTTGTTCGACGCGATGACCTGGCCGACACCCAAGGCCCGCATGACCTCACCGATGCCTACCGGCGGAATATAGGATTTACCTTCGTTCATCCAGCCGCGCATGGCCGGGTCCAGGGACAAGTACTCGTTCTTCACCAGGATCTGGCCGGCTGCCGGCTCGCCGACCGGGACTTGCTGGTAGGTGAAAGTCTCGCGGGTCGCTGCACCCACCGGGCGCTTGGCGAGCAGGAACTGGCGATTGGTCTGGGCAGTCATGGCTGGCACTCAAGATGAATGGAGCCTTGTTGATAGACCTTCGAGGCGTTGGCCGCAAGGTTTGCCGACACAGCGAATGCACCTCGATCCAACGCAGTGATAGTGCCTCCTGGGGCGTTATCACTCATACCCATGCATCCTCAACTGGCATCTGGATAGTGCTGCCGCGCCACTCGCGACCGTGGCTACACTGCGCCGAACCCGCATTCTTCGAGGAACTGACAATGAGCATGACGTTTTCCGGACAGGTCGCCTTGGTGACGGGCGCCGCCGCTGGCATTGGCCGCGCCACCGCCCAGGCGTTCGCGGCAGAAGGCCTGAAAGTGGTGGTGGCCGACCTGGACGCGGCGGGTGGCGAAGGCACAGTGCAGGCGATTCGCGAGGCGGGCGGTGAAGCACTGTTCGTGCGTTGCAACGTAACGCTGGAAGCCGACGTACAGAATCTGATGAACGAAGTGATCAATGCCTACGGCCGCCTGGATTATGCGTTCAACAACGCCGGCATCGAGATCGAAAAGGGCAAGCTGGCCGATGGCACGCTCGATGAGTTCGACGCGATCATGGGGGTCAACGTGAAGGGCGTCTGGTTGTGCATGAAGTATCAGCTGCCATTGCTGTTGGCCCAGGGCGGCGGGGCTATCGTCAATACCGCTTCGGTGGCCGGCCTGGGGGCGGCGCCCAAGATGAGCATCTATGCCGCCTCCAAACATGCGGTGATCGGCCTGACCAAATCGGCCGCCATCGAATACGCCAAGAAGAAAATCCGCGTGAACGCCGTGTGTCCGGCGGTGATCGACACCGACATGTTCCGGCGTGCTTATGAGTCGGACCCGAAAAAAGGCGAGTTCGCCAACGCCATGCACCCGGTCGGGCGGATCGGCAAGGTTGAAGAAATCGCCAGCGCGGTGCTGTACCTGTGCAGCGATGGCGCCGCGTTCACCACGGGCCATTCCCTGGCGGTAGATGGCGGGGTGACGGCGTTCTGAGGAAACGAGCCCTCTAGTTGTAGGACGAAGCCCGCACCGGTTGCGGGCTTTTTCTTTGGGGGGCGAAAAACCTCAGGATTGGCCCGTCATTGTGTTTCAAAGGTTGAAAATCGGCGGTTTTGGCGACGTTGGCGTACATCGTCCTGCGACGCCCTGTGCTTAACTGTTTCCAGAAATAAAACAAATGCTTAGGAGTTTGGTTACTCATGGAATTGAGAATCGACCGACAGGCCCTGGTGCCAGTCGTGCAGCAAATCGTCGACGCACTGATCGGATGGATCCGACAGGATGCGGTGCAACCGGGGACACGTCTGCCATCCATCCGGCAATTGGCGCGAGAAAACCTGCTCAGCCAGTCCAGCGTCAACGAGGCGTGTGAGCGTCTGGTCGCCCAAGGGCTGTTGGCGTCCCGCCACGGTTCAAGTTTTTTTGTCGCGCCGCCCCCGGCTCCCGATCATGAGTCCAGCGGCAGTCTTCGCCATACAGACACGCCGCGCAACCGCAGCGATTTCGATGACGGTTCGCCCTGGGAGCTGAAACTGGGTGAAGGCGGTTTACCCGAGAGCTGGCGTGAAAGCGACGACCTGGGCTATGCGATCCGTCAGGTCACCCGCACCGATATGGCCGGGCTGTTCAACTACAGTACGCCGTTGGGGCTGCCCGCCTTGCGGGACCAACTGTCCAGGCGCTTGAAGCAGTTCAATATCGAGGCTGATAAAAACCTGATCCTGACCACCACCGGAGCGACCCAGGGGCTGGACCTGATCGTGCGCACGCTGTTGTCGCCTGGGGCTTGCGTTGTGGTGGAAAGCCCCGGTTATTCGAGCCTGTTCGACCTGCTCCGGCTGCACCGGATCGAAATGCTCGAACTGCCCAGGACTCCGCGTGGCCCGGACGTCGAGGCTCTACAGAGCTTGCTGGCGACTCACCGACCCAGTGCCTTGTTCATCAACAGCGCTTGCCACAACCCGACCGGCAGCAGTCTCGCTCCGGCCGTGGCCCAACGGCTGCTGGAACTGACCAGGCAACACGCGGTACGGGTGATCGAAGATGACGTCTATGCCGACTTCCAGAACTCGACGCGGACCCGGTTGGCCGCGCTGGATCCCGAGGTGATCTACCTGGGCAGCTTCTCCAAGACCCTGAGCAGCTCGTTGCGAGTCGGTTTTATCGCGGCGCCGCAGCCCGTCATTGCGCGCCTGGCGCAGGTCAAGGGGATTACCAGCATGGGCAGTTCGCGATTCTGCGAGTCGGTGCTCGCCAGCCTTCTGGCCAATGGAGCCTATCGCAAGTTGGTCCAACGCCAGCGCCAACGTCTGGGCGCCGACATGGAGGCGGTGCTACAGGTGTTGGAGGACGCCGATTGGGAGGTCTTCGGCAAGCCGGCCGGCGGGCTTTTCATCTGGGCGCGCCCGCCATTTTCTGACTACGCTGGATTGCAGCGCCTGGCCAGGCGGTTCGGCGTGCTGCTGTCTTCGCGTACAGCTTTCAGCCCTTCAGGGGCCGACAGCGACTGGGTGCGGATCAACGTGGCGTATGCCCGCGATCCAAGGGCGCAGGCGTTCTTCCGGGCTGCGGCTCGGGATCGACCTCCAGTGTTCTGAAAACGACGAGGCTGTAGCTTTTTGCCATTATTCCGACGCCAGCATCTTGTGTTGCAGGGCGTCTCGTTGCGAATCTGCGATCAACACACACTGGCAGAGGACTGAGCGCAATGAATTCGGCCGTGCAAGGACGTTTTGCCAACCTGGGTATGGCAAAGAAACTGGGTATCGGGTTTGTCCTGGTGCTGCTGCTTACCGCTGTGGTCGCGGCCATCGGCGTCTGGTCCTTGCAGACCATCAGCCAGCGCTTCGAGGGTCTGAAGCAGATGTCGTCGCTCAATAGCGGCCTGCTCAAGGTCCGGCTGCTGGAGCAAGAGTTTGCCTCACGTTCGGACCCCAAGACGGCCGATGCCTTGCGCCAGGGTGTCGACCAACTGGTCGTCCAGGCTGGCGAGCTCAAGGCGCAGTCGGCTGCCAACGTACCGGTGATGAACGATGTGGAGCAGGCGCTGGCGGCGTATCGCAAGGCGTTCGACGAGTTTGTCGGGTTGAGCCAGAGCAAGGATCTGGCGTTGGAAATGGCCAGTTGGTCGGTGTCCAGCGTCGCCAACAACCTGGATGTGTTGCAGGCGGGACTGGCGGATGACGGCGCGTACACCTTGAAGGATTCCGAAGGCAAGGAAGGCGCCGAGTTCATCGAGCAGGCCAATCAGGTCAGCGAGGTGTCGCGGTTGATGCTCCAGGCCATGAACGAAGCGCGGGTTCGCCTGGACCAGAGCCGCAAAGGCAACGATGAAGCGGCTGGCCAAGGCAACATCGAACAAGCCGAGCAGGCCATGAAACAAGCCGAAGCCCTCAAGACTACGGTCAAGGACCCGGGTTACCAGACCGTGCTCAATGAAGTGGCCGGGCACATCGCCGGTTTCAACCAACAACTGGCTGAATATACCGGGCTGTTGGCCAAGGAAAAAACCGTCTACCAGCAACTGCACGAACGGGCCGCCCAGGTGGTGGAGCGGGTCGACCAGGCCTACGCTGCCGAAGACCAGGCCATGCAGGTCGAGCTGAAAAAGAACTCACTGCTGATTGTCGGGTCCTCGGCCCTGGCGTTGCTGGTGGGATTGATCGCGGCCTGGGTCATTACCCGGCTGATCGTGGCACCGTTGCGCAGTGTGATTCGTGTAGCCCAGCAGATCGCCGCAGGTGACTTGAGCGCCACGATCGAGGTGACGCGTCGGGACGAGATCGGCCAACTGATGCTCGCGATGCAGCAGATGGGCGCGGGCTTGAGTGGCATCGTCAGCGGCTTGCAGGCTGGTATCGAGCAACTGGCCAATTCGGCCCAGTCGCTGTCGGCGGTGACGGAACAGACCAACCTTGAGGTCAGCAGCCAAAAGGAGGAAACGGAACAGGTCGCCACGGCCATGAACCAGATGACCGCCACCGTGCATGACGTGGCGCGTAATGCCGAAGAGGCAGCCCAGGCGGCACAGACTGCCGACGACAAAGTCGAGAGCGGCCAGCAGGTGGTACGCCAGAGTATGGCGCGCATCGAGCAACTGGCCGATTCGGCCACATCGGCCAGTTCCAGCATCGAGAGCCTCAGTGCTGAGATCCAGAACATCGGCACGGTGCTGAGCGTCATCAAGAGCGTGGCCGAGCAAACCAACCTGTTGGCGCTCAACGCAGCCATCGAGGCGGCCCGGGCCGGAGAGCAGGGGAGGGGCTTTGCAGTGGTGGCCGATGAAGTGCGGGCCCTGGCCAGGCGTACCCAGCAGTCCACCGAGGAAATCGAACGCCTGGTGAGCGCGTTGCGGGCGGCCGCCCAGTCCTCCGTGCAGCAGATCCAGGGCAGTGGCGAGCTGGTGAAGATGGCCGTCAGCGATGCGCTGCAGACCGAAAGCGCCTTGGGAAGTATCGCGGCGGCGGTGTCGCTGATCCAGCAGATGAATCAACAGATCGCCGCAGCGGCCGAGCAGCAGAGTTCAGTGGCCGAAGAAATCAACCGCAGCGTCACCAGCATCCGCGCCAGCGCCGATCAATCTTCCCTGGCGATGCGCGGCAATGCCGCGTCCAGCATCGAGCTGGCGCAGTTGGGGGTTGAGTTGAAGGGGATGGTGGGGCATTTCAGGTTGTAAACCCGCGATAGCTGATTCAACACGCGTAGCAATTTGCCAATCTGGAATGAGTACGGATGTAACTTCGGGGAGGCTCACTACCGTTGGGGCTACACAAACCCCGTGGCGAGGGAGCTTGCTCCCGCTGGGCTGCGAAGCAGACCCAAAATCAGTGTGAGCGCTGCGTACTGGAGCGCCAGCCCGTCCAGCGGGAGCAAGCTCCCTCGCCACAAAAGCTCTGCCAGTGGACGGGGTCGTATCAGTCGTAAACCTTCTTCTTCTTCCACTCGTCGTTTATTTCGTCTTCCTTCAAGCCTTCGGTCAACTGGTTGACTTCGCCTTCGACCGGCTGGGTGCTGGCCAGGACCATCGCATTGGCGCGGGCCAGGAGTTTTTCCAGATAGGCCAGTTGCTCGGCGTAGACCTGCGGTTCCTGTTGCTTGCGCAGGTACTGCACGCCGCGTTCGAACGCCAGGCGGGCCTGACCCGGTTGTTCCTGTTGCAAGGCCTGCTGGCCGAGATTGTTGAAGAACTCGATGTGCAGCAGAACCAGGATGTGCCGCACTTCACGGATCCAGCGTTTGGCTTCGTTGGGCGGGAGGAACCCATCCTGGGCTGCGCGAGTGATCTGGCCGTGCAAGGCCTCGAGCAGGAACCGCACATCCTTGGCCTTGGCTTCGGTCAGGATCGGCGCGGGTGGGTTGCCTACCGGGATCGATTCGCCCTGGGCGGCCAGTGCACTCAACTCGTCCAGGCGTGCCTTGACGGCAGTATTGCCTTTGTCCAGATTCAGCAAGCGCTGGCAGGCGTTCATCTCCAGGCGTGTCATCAGCAGCTTCAGCGCAGGTGTCATCAACTGCCCGGGGAAGGTCTCGGTGAGCTCGCCGCAGCGGCGTATACGATCATTGAGTTCGACCTTGGTGCGGACCTTTTCCAGCTTGTTGTTTTCCACCACATGGTTCATGTAGCCAATGGCGATCAACAGTGCGATCCCGGCTACGACGAGCAGGGTGATCATGAGTGGTGTCACCGGTAAGACCTCTTTATTGGGGTACGCATGTCATGAGTGTAGTGGCTAGGCTATTAGGCGCATAGGCCGATTAGACGGGCGTCGCGCTGTTTATGGGCTGTAGCGCCAGGTGGATGCATATTGCCACTATTCCCGAGGGCACTATAGCGTCTTGGCGGGTGACAGAATATAGGCGTCAGAGACCGGACGAGCAAAATCTTCGAATCACCTCTAAACCGGGGGAAGTCATTGATTTAAATAAATTTATATCTGGGGGTTGACGACCCTCGAATCCATCCATAGAATGCGCGCCACTTACAGCGTAAAGCACTCAGCGAAACGCGGTAGGCAGTGAATGTTGTACGTGTGTCCCCTTCGTCTAGTGGCCTAGGACACCGCCCTTTCACGGCGGTAACAGGGGTTCGAGTCCCCTAGGGGACGCCAATGCGGGAATAGCTCAGTTGGTAGAGCACGACCTTGCCAAGGTCGGGGTCGCGAGTTCGAGTCTCGTTTCCCGCTCCAATTTTAAACAGCGTTGCTTTCGGGCAGGGCTGAGTGAAACCAGAACTGTTTTCTTCGGATACGGATCTGGGCACTGGAACACACACCATGTGTTCCGGGCAGCGTGTCCCCTTCGTCTAGTGGCCTAGGACACCGCCCTTTCACGGCGGTAACAGGGGTTCGAGTCCCCTAGGGGACGCCATTTGCGGGAATAGCTCAGTTGGTAGAGCACGACCTTGCCAAGGTCGGGG